>JAESFZ010000047.1_pt1 | contig 355260 bp, 320 predicted proteins | sample 9269561 | NCBI WGS metagenome assembly JAESFZ01 (sample SAMN14515552, study PRJNA621657) | algae metagenome | isolation source: Tildeniella nuda ZEHNDER 1965/U140 and co-occurring heterotrophs from wet... | place: Switzerland: Stansstaad, Zurih | collected 1965-01-01
GACCGCAAAAGCCTGATAATCATTGCGATTTTCAGGCTTTTTGCTTTTGTTCGCCAGCCTATCAAATAGGCTGCCATGTCCTGGTTGGCGTTTTGTTGCGGACCTGCTTCACTGATTTTGTCATTCACTGGAAAAATTTACTGCTAGGGTTGGCCGGTTCTTGACCTAACAAGGCTTGCCCGTACTCCTTCGTTGTCTTAACTTGGCGAATCCAATGAAAATGCCGGGTGTGTATGCAACACTTTTCCTCTCTTTTGAAAGGTCCCAAAACGTTGAGCGAGGCTTTGGAAAAAGCTTTGAGCGAGCACAAACCTACTCAATACCAAGTCGGTCGGGCTGTTGAAAACAACATTCTTCTGGATGACAAAACCGTGGGCCGGTACCACGGACGGCTTACCCAACTCACCCCGACCAGTTTTCTGCTCGAAGACCTCGACAGCAAGCACGGTACCTGGGTCAATGGTACGCGCGTAGCCCGCAAAATAGTCACCCCCGATGACCGAATTCGTTTCGCAGAAACAGAATATTCTCTCACAGGCCTACTGACTCTGGCTCAGCCGCAACGGCAGACCAAACAAAATCCACTAGATTTCACGGCGGAGTTCAGCACCCTCAAAATCGTGTACGAACAGTACCCAGTGCTCCGCAAAAACTGTCAGAACCGTGACAAACTCATCCGCACCGCTAGCGTCGTGTTGTCGTCGATCGTGGGCGTGAGCGCCATATTGACGAGTGGGCCAGTTGGCCTGCCACTGCTTCAGGTGCTGTCGGGAGCTGGCCTAGGCGTGCTGATTCCGGCCCTGAGTTCGACTTTGCTTTCCACCGACGAAAAAATTGAATTGCTCGACAAAGAATACCGAAGCCAGTACCGCTGTCCCAACCCCGATTGCCAGGACCCCTTCGGCAATCGCGAATGGGCCCAACTGGCCCGTCAGAAGACGTGCCCCCGGTGCAAGGCCGTTTGGGTAAATTAATTTTTGAAAGCCGACTCACCTTTTCCACTCCCGTTTGATAAAGCCTCGAACCAACCAATCGCGCATTGCCATGAATCAGCAAGACACGACCGACTTCTTCTCCAAAACCACTTCCTCATCCAAGCGAACCGCATCTGGGTTGTTTTCCGACAAAAAACGAATGGCGATTGCCACGGCTGCGGTGCTGGCGGGAGGCACCGCCCTCGCCTGGGGATTGAGCCGGGACGGCAGTTCACCCTTCAGGGCTGAACAAGGCGACGGCACCCCGACTGTCCCGACCGACTCGTTGGCCCACGGCCAGACACTGCCCGTAACCGGGGGCACCATCACCCCCACCGCCGAAGTACAGATTGGGGTGGTCAATGACGGCCTGAGCTTTGACGAAGCGTTTCAGGCTGCCCGCGCCCAAACCGGTCCCGGAGGCGTTTTTACCTGGCATGGTCAGGTGTACAACACGTACCAGAAAGAGGAGTGGCTGGGGTTGTCGCTGGCCCAGCGGCAAGAGTTTCTGGCCGACGTTGGGTTCAAGCCCACCCCGCCTGCCCCACTCGCTACACCCACCGATGAAATCCTTACTGATGAATCCCCGTCCGCTTTGGCCTATGCCCCCTCGGTATCGGAACCTGAGCCTGAGCCAATCGACGGGTATGTGAACGGTCAGCGCGTGATTGGGTATGACTTCGACGGCGATGGCATGGTCGATGCCCTCGTGATGCCGAGCCAACAGGGGAGGGAACTCCGAATCATCGACGCCGACGGCGACGACGGCCTCGACCGGGCGGTTACCGTCGACGTGTACACCGGTGAGGTGATTCACTACACCAAACTGAACGAGCCTTGGTATTTACCTAACAACGACCTGCAGGAAGGCATCGACCGTGCTGACGGGTTGACCGAGAGAACCACCGCCCAGGATGCAGCGGAACAGCCAGCGGCAACCTACACCGCGGCCTCGCACGACCCGGACGAAACCGACGAAGACGACACCACGCCTGATTACCAAAACGACGCGGACAACGAACTTTAACCGGCTTGCCAACCCTGATTTCGACGAAATTCCCGGAGGCGTAGGCTTCCGGGAATTGCCCGTTCTGCCGCATGATTTCGTTTAAAAACACGCTCATCAACTGCCAGTACTGTGGGCAACCGGTGCTGGTGAAGGCCGCCGACGCCGAACGGGGCAGCATTGTCTGTAAACACCCCAACTGCGGGCGAGTCAATGCGTTGAACCTGCAAACGCACTTTGACCCGGCCATCACCAACGGCTTGCCCGAATTTGGCCGCCTGGAATACATCGGCCAATCGGGGTTCGTGTATCCCCTGCGGTTCGGCAAAAACGTGGTGGGTATCGGATCCGACTGCGACGTGGTGGTGGAACGCTTTCAACACGAGGGAAAATGCTTCATCAGTCGTCGGCACTGCACCCTGGAGGTGCGGTTCGACAAGTGGCGGGGTCAGTTTCGCTACCTGCTTCAGAACGGGGCCACCGACCCAACCACCAGCCAGCACCGCCACAGCCTAAACGGCACCTGGTTGCGTCAGACGTTGCTGAAAGACAACGAGCAAATCGACGTTTCCGACGGCGACGTAATCCGCTTGGGCGGCACCGACCAGTTTCTTCTCAAAACCTACGTGATTCCGTCGGCTATGCTCGAAACGTACCGCGTCACGTCCTGTTTCGACCCCGACAGCACCCAATAATTTTACTCCTGAACGCACGGCGAAAACGGCCCCTCGGATGCCTGCTTCGTTGCGGTAAAACCGGCGAACCGCAGCGGGAACTGCCCGCCTGACCGCGCCGGTCGCGCGTTCTACCTTCCAACGCATGGAACTACACCTTCACCGACCACTTGCTTTTTCGGAGTTGGGCGAACGCTCGACAAACCAGGATTTTGTGTACCCTCCGCCAGCCTGGGCTTCAACCAGCGACCGGCTTTTCGTGGTCTGCGACGGCATCGGGGGGGCCGACAAGGGCGAAGATGCCAGCCGAATCGTGGGTGAGCAGGTGGCGGCTTTTTTCTACCGGAATAACCACCCGATGCTGAGCAAGGCGGTGTTGCGCGAGGCGTTGCAGGAGGCATACCAGGGCCTTGACCAGTTCATGCGCCAGCATCCGCTCGTGAGCCGGATGGGCACCACCCTGGCCCTGCTGCAATTACACGGGGCGGGAGCCTCGGTGGCGCACCTGGGCGATAGCCGGGTGTACCACGTTGGGCGGGACGGGGTGAAGTTTTGCACCACCGACCACAAGCAGGTGTACGAGCTGGTCGAAGCGGGCATCATCACCGCCGAACAGGCCAAGACCCACCCCTGGCGCAACCGGCTCAGCCGGGCCGTGCTCGTCAGCGGGTCCTCCGATGAAAGCCGGGATGTGCCGGACGTGACCCACCTCACCGACGTGGAAGCGGGGGACTATTTTTTCTTGTGTACCGACGGCGTGTTGGAGCACCTCACGGAAACGCACCTAGTCGCCATTCTGAACACCGACGCTCCGGAGGAAGACAAACTGGCCCAACTGCTGGCGGTGTGCCAGCATCGCACGAAAGACAATTTTTCGGGCTATCTTGTCCGCGTAAAATCCATCAGAACCTGAACCTGGCCCGTGCCGTGACCCCTCTCTGGATACCGCTTGCCTTTCTGCTGGCCTGCCAGTCGGCCCGTCCACGTGTCGGCGACACCTACGCCGTGGTGGTGGGCGTGAGCGACTACCGGCAGCTCACGGCCCGCAGTGGCGATTTGCCCAACGCTGCCGGCGATGCCCAGCGGATGGCGGCGTTTTTACGGACTGAGAAAGGCGGGCGGGTGCCGCCCACCCACCTCCGGCTGCTGACCGACGCCCAGGCCACCCGCCCGTCCATCCTCGCGGCCCTAACAGTGTTCCGGCAAGCCCGACCCAATGACAGACTGCTGTTTTTCTTTTCCGGACACGGCCTCGAACGAGGTTTCGCCCCCCACGAAGTAAGGGCCAACGCAACGCCCTGCCTGTCGTACGACGACGTGAAAGCGGCGTTCCGGGCCTCGGCGGCCCGGACTAAATTGTGCATCGCCGACGCCTGCCTGTCGGGACGGATGCGCCGCCCCGGTGCAGCGGGCACCCCGCCCGTTCGCTGGCAGGAGGGCGCTTCGTCCGGCGGCGGGGCGAGCACGGTGATGATTTTGTCGTCGGGCGACAACCAGGTTGCCTACGAAAACCGGCGGTTGGGCGGCGTGTTCACCCATTTTTTGCTCAACGGCCTGAACGGCGACGCCGACGCCGACGCCGACCGTACCGTGACCATCCGGGAACTGTACGACTACATGGCCCCCAGGGTTCGACGCAACACCCCCAACGCCCAGCGAACCGTGATGTACGGCCGTTTTGCCGACGATTTGCCGCTTGCCACTTGGTGAAAACCAGGCTACCATTTTTTTGTAACCGATGAAACCGACCACCATTCAGGAGTTCCGACGGCGCTACCCGATTCGCCCCAACGACGAGGCGTTCATCCTGGGCAGCGGTTCGTACGGCAAGGTGGTGAAGGTGGAAGACCAGGTTGAGACCGAGTGGGTCGCCGTAAAAATCAGCGAATTCAAGGGCGACGACAGCAAGTCCCTGCGGGCGGAAGTGGAACTGGCCCGGAAAATTCCCCGTCACCCCAACATCGCCCGCTACGACGAAAGCTACCGGTTCGAGACCGACACCAACGTTTGCGATTTTGCCATCATGCGTTACTACCCCGATGGCAACCTGGCGATGCTCATGCGGCAGGTGGATCTGACGCTCGCGCAGAAAGACGACATCGTGCGCGGCGTCTTGCTCGGCTTGCAGCACCTGCACCGCCAGCGGGTCGTCCACCGGGATTTCAAACCGGCCAACATCCTGATTTCCCGCGACAACCAAGGCCGGTTCGTGCCGAAAATCGCCGATTTCGGCCTGAGCAAACTGGTGAACGAAGACGAAATCGAAAGCTCGGACTTCGACCTCAGCGACGGGCGCGGCACCCCGTCGTACAAAGCCCCGGAGCAAATCGTGGGCGGTCGGGTGAGTTTCAACCTCGACTTGTGGGCCTTCGGCGTCATTCTGTTTGAATTGTTCACCGGCGAAAAACCCTTCGTGGCGAGCCAGAAGTCGGGCAGTGAGCACGTGTTGAAGCGGGAAATCGAAAAGAAAATCGTCAACGTCACGCTGCCCGAAAGCATCCGACAAATTCCGGAGCCGTACCAGGCCCTCGTGCGCCGCTGCCTGGTGCGGGACGTGCGCAAACGGGCCCGGAAGGAAGACGAATTGCTCGACCTCCTCGACGGCATCCCCACGTTGCTGAACGATGCCCGGCAAGCGGTAGAAGCGGGCGATTTTGCCGGGGCCGTTGCCCGCTACGAAGCCGTGCTGGCCCGGCGCGAGGCCCACCCTAAAGCCACCGAAGGGCTGAAAACCGCCCGCGAACGGCTGAGCCAACAGTTGGGTGACGCGGAAAAAGCCGAGCGCCAACGCGAACTTGACGCGCGGCTGACGGAAGCGGACGGCTACTTCGCCCGAAAAGACTACGCCAACGCCAGGTTGGCCTACGAAGCCGTGCTGGCGCTGGACGGCCAACACGCTGCCGCCCGGATGCGGCTTGCCCAGTGCGCGACGGCCCCCGCGCCACCCCCGCCGCCGGTGGCGAAGCCAACCACCGTCGCCGCGCCCGAAGAATACACGGACCTGTTCGTGGCCGAACCGGCGCGGCCCGCCGAACCTCCGAAGCAGAAGCGCCCAGCGCCTGCCCCGGTGCGCCAGCCGCCGCCACTTGAGGTGGCACCCGTGGCGGAGCGCCCGGTTCCGATGCCGCCCCGCCCACGCCTGGCCGTTCGGCCGGTATACGGTTGGGTCGCCGGGGCTGCGCTTGTGGTTGCGGTGGGCGGGTATTTTTGGACATTCCGTCAGCAACCCCCGACTTCTTCCGAAGAAGCATCGGTAATTGGTAGTCCACCCTCAAAACCTAAGACTCCACCCGTGGGGACTCCGGGTGTCAAACCCGTGGGGGGTGATTCACCCCCCACGGCAGAAATCGCTGCCCAGCAAGCGGAATACAAACGCCTGGTTCAGCAAGCCGTCGCCGCGTTGAACGCCGGAGATGCGGCGACGGCGAAAGACCTCATCGGCAAGGTGCAGGGCCTCAATCCGGCGGGCCGGGAGTTGAAAAAACTGCGGGCGGGGCTTCAGGTGCTCGAAGAGCGGGCTACTTTCCAGAAGGCGCGGGAAGCTGAAACAACCACCCGGCAAGCTGCCCAGACGCAGTATGAAACCCTGATTGCCAAAGGCGTTGACGCCATTGAGTCCGGCAACAGGAAAAGCGAAGCCGTCGGCTTTTTTCAACAGGCTCACCAATTAGCCCAGGCCAACGGACTTTCGACAACTAAAGCCGCTGATCAGTACGCAAATTACGTCGCCAAAGGCGACCGCATTTTTCAACGCGGCGATCAGGATGGGGCCAAAGCTTGGTATTTGGTGGCGCAGGCTTTGGTCAACTCCGACGACATCCGCCGCAAAATTCGTGAATGCAACAACTAACCTAAATCCGCTGCAATGGCAAACCGTTTACTTCTTATCTCTTTCGTCCTGGCCGCGCTGTCGGTGGCCAACCCCAGTCAGGCTGCCCCTGCCCACGCGGCCAAACCTGTCGCCCTCGTTGACGAGGAGTACGACCGTTACCGGAAACAAGGCGACGAGTTTTTCGCCAAAGGCGAATACGAACGGGCGAAAGGCCGGTACGAAAACTGCCTGGAGGTGCCGGGCTTCGCCCAGGATGAGTACGCCAAAAAGCGCATCGAACTGATCAACAGACTCCTGACGCTCCGCAAGCAGGCGGCTGATGCGCTTGACGAAGCCCGGCAAGCAACCGGGCCTGCTCAGCAGTCCAAAGGCAAGGAGGCTATGGAGTTGTACCAGCAAATTCTATCGGTAAATCCAAATGATGCCGTGACGAAAGGATTCATGACGGAGTACTGGAGTGAGGAAGGCAATAAATTCTATAGCCAGAAAAAGTATGCGGAAGCGAAAGCAAGCTACGAAGAAGCCCTCAAATACGCCGCCAGGAAGGATTTGCTGCAAATTCAGGTGCAAAATAGCGAACGCTTCCTGCAACTCGAAACCAAACCCGACGTGGCGAGCCAATCGGGTCCACCGCTACCGACCTCCTCAACGGTAAGTCCTCCAGGCGAGACGAAAAAAGTCGAAGAGCCAGCCATCCGTCCGTACTCCTACAAACCCCTCACCGGCCTCAAAATCGCCGTCGGCGCGGTGGGGGTTGGGGCTGCGGTGATGGCCGTGCTGACGCGCTCGCAGATTCAGGGTAAACTCGACGACCTCAACGCCCTCAGCAAAACCGCCGACCCCGACGGCGACGACGTCATCCTCGACCCCACCCAGTACGAACAGTGGAAACGGGCCTACGACGACGCCAAAAGCGCCAAGTCCAAAGAAAACATGGTGACGGTGTACGCGGGCGTGGCCGTCGCGGCGGTGGTGGCCGAAACGGTGTTGCTGCTCCGCAAACCCAAGCCTTCGGCCAAAGGATTCTCCTGGCAAACGGCCCCCACGGGCGTGGGGTTGAGCCTGAGTTACCGGTTCTGATTCTTGAACCTTCGTCCCCAAACCAAAAGAGCGGCCCCACGTGGAGCCGCTCTTTTGGTTTAGGCTGGGCCGACGCACGTCAGTAACCGCCGGTTGTGTTCATTTTTACGAGGAAAACGTCGTTGCCGCCCTTGTTGCCGGATACGTCGCCGTTGGTGGAATTGGTGATGCCGCCCATCACGTAGCCCCCGTCGGTGGTGGGTCGGATGCAGTAGCCTTGATCGATGCCTGAGCCGCCGAAGGCTTTTTGCCAGGTGACCGAAAAATTAGCATCTGTCTTGATGACCCAGGCATCCGCAGCGCCTTTGTATCCTGGCACGTTGGTGGATTCAGTATTGCCCGTCAGGAGAAGGGTTCCGTCGTTGAATACTTCAACGTGAGCAATTTCATCCTTTCCCGTTCCCCCAAACGTCGAACCACCACCAATGGAGGTTCCACCTGCTCCCAAACGGTATACCCGCCCGTCGGAGGCCGATGCCGTCCCCACATTACCTGCCACAACAAATCCGCCGTCCGAGAATTGTTGAACAGATTTAGCAACGTCGTCGCCCGAACCACCCAGAACACGTTGCCAGCCAATGCCCCCTCCAGAACTGACTTTCACTACCCACATGTCACTGCCACCAAGGCGCGACTGCACGCTTAGGTCACCATTGCTCGAAGCAGTTTGTCCCACCACGGTGCAACCCCCGTCGGAGGTAGCCACGAGGCTTTCGGCAGCGTCGTAGTTGGAACCACCGAGGAGTTTCTGCCACGAAATGACACCTTCACCATTCACTTTCACTACCCAGGCATCGGCATCGCCGTGTTGTCCTAACCCTGCCAACTGCCCGTCATTGGAGGTAGAGCGCCCAGCGAAAATGTATCCGCCATCTTCGGTAGGTTGGACGGAGAAGGCAATGTCATCCCCCGAGCCGCCGTAGGTCCGTGACCAGAGCTCTGTGCCGTTAGGACTGATTTTCATTACCCAAGCATCTAAGCCACCGCGATTGGTCAGGCCAAAGTTGGTTGAGTTGGTTGTGCCGCATACGATGAAATTTCCATCCCGAGTAGCCTGAATGGTGTAGAGGTTATCGTTGCCATTGCCACCGTAATTCCATTGGCTCAAGAGTGTGCCGTTGCCGTCTACCCGACCCACCCAGGCATCATAAATGCCCCGCATCGAGTTTTGAAAGTCTCCGCTGTTGCTTGAGTTGGAATTGCCCACGAACATGGCCCCCCCGGCGGGCAGCGGCAGCACGAAAAAGCCCTGATCGCCGCTGGAGCCGCCAAACACCCTCGACCAGGTGTTGAGGGCGGGCTGGGTGGTGGTGAACTGGAAAATTGAACCGTAAACCGGGGTAGCTCCGGGGGACACCCGCACGAATGCCCGGTAGTAGTACGTCACCCCCGGCCTCAGGCCGGTGATCGTGACCGGCACGGGCGAGTTAATCGTCGGGGTACTCTGAAATGATTTCACGGGGTCATTCCCAACCGTCGGATTGGTATTCGGCGCTTCTGCGTACACGATACCGTACTCGCTCAGGCTGGGGTTCCCTCCCAGCGAAACCACGGTCATTTCCACTGTAGCTGAGGCTGAACCTACCCCAACGGGCTGGCCCGTGTTGACCACTGGTGTACCGGGAGCGACCGTGACGTTGGTCTGCACGGTTGTGTTGTTGTTGCAGACGTTCTGCAAACTGGCCGAGACGGCGTAGCTGCCCGCTTGCGGGTACGTTACGACCACGGATTGACCGGCGGTCAGCGTTTGCGTTTGGGGGGTGCCGCCGGTCGTCCAGACTACCTGCGTCGCTTCGCCGGTTACGCCACTGAGGGTAAGAGTGTACTTCCGAAAATCGGTAGGATCGGCGGTGGCGGTGATGGTGGCTGCCGGTTTCTGACAGGTTTTTAAATTCTTTTCACGGGGCAAATCGTCCACTTTGCAACCCAGTACCATTAGCCAAAGACCAAAAAGACCGAAGCGTAAAACTGTTTTCATGCGAGAAACGATGTCTGAAGGGTAGAACGGTAAAAGTACTAAAAAGTCGGATGGAACCGAACGCCCGAATGGCCCCGGTAACCGAAACAAAACGCAGAACGATTTTAACGATGCTGACCCAACGTTGCCGCGTACCTCACCGGAACAACTGCTCCAGCAGCTTCCCGGCCCGCTCGCGGTAGAGGCTTTGGGGGTCGTCGGCCACTACCCGCAGGCTGGCTTCGGTGCGGGGGCGGTCGTTTTTTTTGAGGTAGGCCAGCGCGAGGTACCAGTCGGCCTTACGTCGAATGTCAGACGGAGCGTTCCGTTGGGCTGCTTGCAGGTAGCGGATGGACTTATCAACATCGGGCGTGGTCAGGTAACTAATGCCGAGGTAGTACTGCGCGATGGCGAGCGAACCATTGGCATCGGCCACGTTTTTGAGTGAACCGATGGCGGCACCGTACTGCCCCCGGTGGTAGGCCTGAACGCCCTTCGTTAGCGCCGCCCGGTCAGCGGGCTTCAGGTTGGCGGGCAGGCTCCGGGCCACGAAGTCCGTCGCGTCGGGTTGGTAATTGCTGGCATAAGCCGTTTCGCCGAACTGAGTTTCGCTTTGGTTCCTGAACAACCATACCGACACGCCCACGATCACGACGACCGAAGCCGCCGCTGCCCATGTCCGGAGGTCGTTCCAGCCCCACGCGACGCGTCCCGTCTGTTGGGAAGGCAGCGGAAGAATTCTCGCCTCCGATCGAGCGCTTCCGGGGGTTCTGACTGCGTACCGTTGTCGGGCTTCCTGCAATCTGTTTTCCAGGCTGATGGCCCGAAAACCGGCCCGCAGTTCCTCCTGCACGCGAATCTCACGGTCCAGTTCGGGGTCGGCCTGTCGCTCGGCCTCCAGGTCGGCGCGGTCGGCGGGGGCGAGTTTGCCGTTGAGGTAGGCCTCGATGAGTTCGTATTGCTCGGCAGACAATTTCATTCGTTCGGGCGGTTGGTGAGTTGCAGGTAGTGGCCCTTCAGTTTCTCGGCGCAATCGTAGCGTTTGGCTTTGGCCGACGTTTCCTTCAGGCCCAGTTTCTCGGCGATTTCCCTCAGCGGCAGTTCGTCGAGGTAAAACCACTCCAGCACCTGGCGGCAATCGCCCTTGAGGCGGTCGAGGGCGTTCCGAACGGTCGTCACCCGTTCCGTGCGTTCCAGGTCGGCCAGCAAATCCTGGTTGTCGGCCAAATCCAGGTAGTCGGGCAGGGTAGCCGATGTTTTCACCCGGGCCGATTGCAGTTCGTTCAGCCAAACCTTCTTGCAGTAATCAAACAGCACCGTCGTGACGCGGGCCGTGGGTTGAAATTGGTACCGGCCGCTTTCGAGGTTGATAAGAAAGTTCAGCAGGCCTTTCTGAAACGCGTCCTCCGCATCGGCTTCTGAGCCGTTGTGGGTGCAAACCCAGTGCGAGAACGAACCGGCCAGTCGGTCGTACAGAAAATCATAGGCCCGGTCGTTGCGCTGGAGCAGGGCGTCGTACAACGTCCGGTTGTCGTCGAAGGAGTGACTGGCGGGCATTTTTTCAGGAGGATTGACTCCGTAAAAATACCAATCATGCCGAAAAGCAGGCACGTTGGCCTGCTTTTCTCGCCCGCTGCCCTCAATCGCTTTCCAACGACTCCCGGAGTTTCGCCTGGGAATTGCTCCGGCTGTATTTCTGTATGCACACGGAGCGGGCCGCGTGCATTTCGCCCAGCCATTTCGCCCAGATTGTTTTCAGCAGGGGAGCCTCGTTCAGACTTCCGTTTTTGGGATTGATTTCAACCACCGAAACCCGAACATCCGCCAACTTCACGCTGGCATTCGGGTGAATGAGTTGTTCGGCCGAAGGCGTGGGTAGTTCCGGGCCGTCGGGGAGGGAGAGGGAGTTGAAAACCGAGCGTAACATGGCGTCGTCTGATTAAAGATTGGATTGGTTTCTCCACTTTATCCGACGACGAGGGAAAAGGTAAGTCGTAAAAACTGCTTTTTTGAAAATCAGGAAACCGCTCTGGTCAGACGACCAGAGCGGTTTCCTGATTTCCCTCAATAATTCTTCTTCGCGTCCTTCTTCGCCTGCTTGGCGGCGCGCTTTTCCTTCAGGTTTTTTTCCGGCTCTTTTTTGGCGTTGTCCTTGGGCGAACCTTTGTCTTTTGGCATGGCCGTGGTTGGTTTGAGGCGTGAAACAAGCGCCGACCCGGCGGGCGGGGCATCCCGAACCTCGGGACGGGCGTAAAAATAACCGGTTCTGCCGTACGGCAGCACACGCTCCGGCGGCTTTTTGACCCAAACCCCCATGCAACCCAACAACCCCCTGCACGGCAAAACGCTCGAAACCCTCCTGACCGAGCTGGTCGAGTACTACGGCTGGGACCAACTGGCCCTGCGCATCCGCATCAACTGCTTCGCCCGCGACCCGAGCGTGAAATCGAGCCTCCAGTTTTTGCGCCGCACGCCTTGGGCGCGGAAAAAAGTGGAAGACCTCTACCTCGACACGTTTTACTGAACCGCCCGTGGAACGTTCAAGGGGGTCCGTGTTCGGCTTCGGGCTTTGGTTCTTCGCTTCGGTGGAAGGCGTGGACGCATGCGCCGACCGAAAAAAATACCCTTGAGGGCTGTCGAGCCTTGCACCACCACCTAAAATTCCGTTGCTTTGGCCCGAATGCTCAGTTCAGTTTTTTTATCAATTCCACTCCCACCTTCTTTTTTATGCAGCGACGTTTTACCTCGCTCGGGCTGGCCTTGTGCCTGCTCACCACGCGCCTCCTGGCGCAGGACCAACCCACCTGGAAAGTAACCCTCGACGGCACCGCCGACTGGATGAAACAAACCGCCACCGGCACGGTGCTCGTCAAATCGACCTCCAGCCAACTCCTGGCCCTCGACGCCGCCACCCAGGCCGTCAAGTGGAAACTGGCCCCCTGCCTGGCCACCGCCGACGACGTGCGCGAGGTGCCCGGATCGCCCCTGCTGCTGGTCGAAGCCGTGGACCCGAAAACCCTGATTTCCAAAATCCAGGTCGTCAATTACCTCGACGGCAAGGTGGTGTTCGATTCCAAGAGCGCCAAAATCGGCAAGGTCGTCGACAACGTGCCCGTGTTTGCCCTCGGCGGCATTTTGCTCAAAACCAAAGGTCCGGGTAAAAACGTGGTGCTGGCCTTTCTCGACCTCGACGCCCAGAAAATCGCCTGGACGAAGGAAGTGGCCGAGCGCCTCATCGACGGCAACACGCTCAACCCCTTCAAGGTGATGAAGGCCGCCGTGGGCAGCGCCCGCCGGGGGTACGTGCCCCTGCCCATCGCCGACCGCGACGGGCAGATCATCTACCCGCTCAAGGACGGCGTGCTGCGCCTCAACCGCCAGACCGGGGCCACGCTCTGGGAGAAAGAACTGGAAACCATCAACAAGGTGGTGTTCGACGCCGACGTGCCCGACAAACTCTTCGTGGCCTACGACGGCAAGTACTTCACCGCCCTCGACGTGAAATCAGGCGGCGAATCCTGGAAAAAACCGCTCAAACTCGACGGCTCGTTTGTCGACATGTTCCCGGCGGGCAAGGGTTTCGTGGTGGTGCAGGAAGAGCAAATCAGCAAGGTCGACGTAACCACCGGCCAGAAACTCTGGCGCCGGGAGCCGTCGATCAAAAAACCGACGGACTTTTTCGTGGACAAAAACCGCCTGTTCATCGCCCAGGGCGACGAGAGTTCGGCGGAAATCAGCGCCTTCGGCCTCGACGAGGGCAAGGAGCTTTGGAAATCCATCGGCGTGAAAGCCCCGCTGGCGAGCTTCGGGCAAACGCCCAAGGGCATTTTGTACCTCTCGGAGGCCGGTTCCAACATCATCGACCTCGCCACCGGCAAGGAACTCTGGCGGCGCGACCTGCGCCTGAAGGGCGACCTGGTGTTTCGCAACGACCCCGAGCGCCAGGCCACGCTCGTGTACGGGCGGGGCAAGCTGTTCCGCATCAACACCGCCACGGGGGAGTTTGACCAGATGGCCGAAAAAATCGAATTCGAGGGCAAGGAAGACGTGCTGGCCATCGAGCGCCGCCCGGCGGGCTACCTGCTGCGGGGCGTCAACAACTACCAACTGCTCGATTTCAACGGCAAACCCCAGTACAAAAGTTACGTGAAGCCTTTCCAGGAAACGGGCCTGACGCGGGCGGGGCTGGGGGCGCTGTCGGTGGCGGCCAAAGCCTACTCGCTGAAGGAAGACCTCAATTCGCTGGAAAGCACGACGGGACCCAACGGTGAAACCGTCCTCAGCCAGAATGAGAACAGCGACGCCTACCGCGACGCCCGCGACGCCAACCGGCAGTCGGGCGAGTTTATGGCGATGGCGGGCAAGCGGCGGCGAATGTTCGGCACCAACAGCGCCGCCTACGTGCTCAGCTACACCGACGGCTCGGCGGTGAAAAACATCCCGACGCTCGTGAAACTGAACAAAGACACGGGCAAGGTGGAAAAAAGCTTCGTGCTGAAGGAAAAAGACCCGCTCTACGTGGTGGACGAAGCCGAGAACCTGTTTTACCTCCAGAAAGGCAAGGAAATTTTGGTGTATGCGCTTTAAGCAACTGGTTGGAAGCCAGTAATCCGGCGGGCGGTATCGGCGAAATTTTTCCCGGTACCGCCCGCCGATGCGTTTTGGGAGAAGCGCCATTCGTTCAGGCGGGCAGCGCGTTTTGCAAAAACCAAAGGGCGTTTTCGCCGAAAATCCCCTCGATGTCCGCCGCCGAATAGCCCCGCCCGGCTAGCAGGCCGCGCAGGTTCGCCACGTCGGCGATGGTGTCGAGGTCGGCGGGGGACTGCTCGGTGCCGAAGGTGCCGTCGAGGTCGGTGCCCAGGGCGCAGTGGCGGGCGGTGCCGGTGAGTTGGCAAACGTGGTCGAAGTGGTCGATGAGCGTGGCGAAGGTCACGCCGAAGTCAGCGGGGTTGCTCTTGCGTTGCGTCAGGCCGGGTTTGAGCATCCAGGCGTCGAGGCACCCGCCGATGATGGCCCCGCGCTCGGCCAGGCGGAGAATCTGCTCGTCGGTCAGTTGGCGCTGGTGGGGCACGAGGGCGCGGCAGTTGTGATGGCTGGCCCAGACCGGGCCTTGAAACAGGTCGAGGGCTTCGTCAAAGCCTTCGTCAGTCAGGTGGGTCACGTCGAGAATCATCCCCAGTGCGTCCATTTCGTGGAGCAGGTCCCGGCCCGCCGGGGTGAGCGGTCCGCTCAGGCCCGTGCCGGGGGCGTACCGCCCCGGTCCGTAGTGCGCCGGACCGACGGCCCGCAGGCCGTAGTTCCAGGCTTTTTCGAGGTACGACAATTCAACCAACGAATCGGCTCCTTCGAGGCTGAGCACGTAGCCGACGGGCTTTTTTTCGGAAGAAACCGCCTCGTCCGCCCATTCGGCCAGGTGATTTTCGAGGGAAGCGGCGTCCCGGATTTGCCGCATTTCGCCCGCGTCTTCCATCGCTTCGTACCAGGCTCGCTGGGCCTGGGTCATCGCCCAAGCCTGGTGCGGGGAGTTGAATCCCGCGCCGGGAAACTGGTTGGGCATCGTGTTGTGCCGGGCGATCTGCGTGGCCACCACCAGCCCGATGCCCCCCCGGCGAAGTTCGGGCAGGGCCACCGTGCCCCGCCCCCGGTCGATTTTGTCGGTCATGCCCGCCTCGGCGGCGCGCACCGCCACTACGGGCTGCCGCAGGTCGCGGTTCCACTCGATGGCGTTGAGGGAGAGGTCGAGATGGAGGTCAACGGTGCAGTTCACGGTTTACGATTTACAGTTTGCAGGTTACGAAAATCGGCGGGTAATCACTTTCCCGAAGTTGGCGCGCACGTTTTGGAAACGTACTGTCGGATTCAATACCGCGAAACGTACACGTCCGGCCGTTTTTGGCGGAACGTGTCAAGACTCGCCGCCATCGCGGACGTCAGCAGGGAAGGCTCACAACCCAAACTTAGGCTACGCAGCGCAGAAGCCAGTTCCAGGTTTTCGGGAAACTCCTCCAGGGCGTTGAAATTCAGCCGTAGTTCGACCAGCGACCGCATCGCGGCCCAATTCACCCGGAGTGTCGCCAGCGGACACCCGGACAAATCGACGTAGCGCAGCGACGGCAGGTCGGCCAACGCGGTGGCGTCGGTCAGGCCCACGGCCTGAAGGCGCAAATTTTCGAGGCGTGTGAACGCACGCAACGGCCTCAGGTCGGGCAGCCGGATGCCCCGCCCTTCGAGCGACAGGTTCTTCAGCCCGTTTGGGGTTTGGGGCCATTCAATTTCGAGGTTATCCCCGGCGATTACCGACAGGTCGCGCAGGGCCTTGGACTCGAAAATCCGGGCGGGCACGGTCTCGACCGGAATGGCGTGCAGGCTGAGGGTAATGAGGTGCGGCAACGCGGGCAACACGTTCCAGACCGACTCGAAGAACGCCGGGTCCGGCAATCGCCCGAAACTGAGGGAGGTCAGGTTTTCAATCAGAGGCAGTTCGGAAGGCAGGCCGGAAAACGGAAAATCCCAGTACGCCAGAGCGGTCGTCCCCTCCGTGTGGTCTCGTTGTTTTTGGGCCACGGCCAGGGCCACCACCAGGCTGCTCTGGTCGAGGTCGGGGACGTTGACGAACGCTCTAAAGTCCCGGTCGTGGAAATGTTTGCCGCGCAGGCTGTCCTTCCAACCCGCTTTCACGTGGGCCTGCAACCCCGCCGGGGCGAAGGTTTTGAACAAACCCCGGGCCTGCTTGCGCACGGCGGCGTCGCGGTGGAACAGGTGCAGGGCAAACAGGTACGTCACCAGTTTAGGCGAAGCCCCGCCGCCTTCGATGAGTTGAAACGCCAGTTGGAGGTCGTTTGGGCCGTCGCTGAACAGCAACCGCAGCACCTGCTCGGTGAGGGCGTCGTCCTGCCGGAGGTAGAGCGAGTCGTCGGTGGCGAGGAGGTGTTCGCGCAGGTAGCCTTCGGGCACCCGCACGGCCGTGGACTGGGCCAGGCGGCGGAGTTCGTCGTCGCTCACCGCCGGGGTGATTACCACGTGCGTCACCGAGTCGTCCCATCGGTCGGCCAGGGTCAGGCCGCTCCGGGCGAAGCGTTCGAGCAGGTCGGCTTTCCGGAACCCGTCCATCCGCCCCAAAATGGCCCAGCGGGTAGCGGCGGGTTGAAACGCCGGGTCGGCGAAGGGGTTGGGGTACACCGCGTGGAGCAGGTCAAAGCGCCCCGGTTCCCAGAGGCTGAAGCGGATTTTTCGGGCCTCGTCGTCGAGGTCGCTGTCGCGGTACGTTTCGATGAATTGCCTGAAGGTGGAATACCATTTCCTCAACTGCACGTGCCGAAGCAGCGCCGCTTCGAGGGGCAGCCTCGGGGGCACGGCTGGCTCGTGGCGCGTGCCGGCGTTGAAAATCAACCGGTCGAGCCGGTCAGCCCGGAGCAGGCCGTTGAGCGGGTCGTCGGGTTGGCGGAGCCACACGTCGAGGCTGCGCAGCGTGGGCAGGGCGTCGAACAGCGGCAGCAGGTCGGCAAAGTCCACGGGGCTTTCCGGTCCCAGCGTCAGGTCTTCGAGGGCGGGAAACCGAAGCAGCGCCTCCGGCAGGCCGGGGCCGGTCAGGACAGTTTTGCCCAGGTCGAGTTTGCGCAGCTTGGGCAGGCGGGCCAGCAGGTCGAGGGCTGGTTCGGGAACGAGGTTGGGGAAATAATAAAACTCAAACACGGTCAGATCGACCAGTTCGGCGAAGGCCTCGGGCAGGTGGGTGAGGTCGCGGGAAAAACTGCTCCAGTTCACCGCCAGTCCGCCCAGTTGCCGGGCCGATTCCACCAGCGAGGTGCCATCCGGGCGGTGGAGCGCCACGTTTTCCAGCCGGGGCAGGTGGGCATCGGGGGGCAGTTCGAAGCCTTCCGGGCAGGTCAGGCGGAGCGTTTGCAGCGATTGCATTCGGAAAATGCCCGGCGGCAGGTGGCGAAAGGCCGCGCCCGTGCGGAGCGAGAGGGTTTGGAGGTGGGGCAGGTCGGCCAGGCTGTCGGGCAGCCCTTCGAGGGCGGGCAGGGTGCCGTACGTGGTAGTCAGCGTGCGCAAACTTTTGAGCCGCCCCAGCGACGCCGGCAAGCGGGTCAGGGCGGGGAGGTTGTCGAGGGTGAGGCTTTCGAGGCAGGGCAGGTCGCCGAGCGATTCGGGCAGGTGGGTCAGGCGCGGGCAACTCGCAATCGAAAGCCGCCGCAACCGGGGCAGCCGCCCCAGGCCCTCGGGGAGCGCCGTAGAGGCCGCGAACCCGCTCAGGTGCAGGTCTTCGACGTGCACGAGTTCGTCCAGCCCGTCGGGAAAGGCCCACTCCCGCCCGGGGTCGAGCGAGTGGCTGAGGGCGATGGACGTGTACCTGGGCAGCGGAGCCAGCAGCCGGAGGTAGTCGTCGGCGAACATTCCCGCCCGATACACGTCGAGCGAACGCAGGTTTTTTAGGTGACGAATCGAATCAGGCGGGTGCTGAAGCAAATTGCCGCTCAGGTCGAGGGTTTCCACCTGCTGCATGAGTTCCAGGCCCTCGGGCACCGTTTCCCAGTTGTAATTCGACAGGTTCAGGTGCTTCAGTTCGGGCAATTGGGCCAGTTTTTCAAACGTGTCGGGCCAGTTCAGCGAGCGGTTTCCCCGAAAATCAAAGCGCGTGAGGGCCTTCAGCCGGGTCAGGGCGGCGGGCAAGGTGCGGAGGTTGTTGGCGCCCAGGTCGAGGCGCTGCAACCGGGTGAGGCGGCCCAGGTCTTCAGGTAGTTCGCGGAGGCGACACTGGTTGAGCGTCAGCCGTTCGAGGGCCGTCAGGTTAAACGTGCGCGGGTCGAGGCTTCCGAGCGGCAGGCCGCTGAGGTCGAGTGAGGTCAGTTTCTGGAAACCGTACACGTAGTCGGGCAGGGTGGCAAACTTGTTCCAACCCAGGTTGAGACCCTCCAGGTCGCTGAGGTTGGCCAGGGTGTCGGGCAACTTCGTCAGGTCGGTGTTCCAGAGGGTCAGGCGGCGGAGTTGGGTCAGGTCGCCGAGGGTGGGCGGCATTTTCTTGACCACGTTGCGGGTCAGGATGAGCAGGCGCAGCCCCGGCAGTTGGCGAAGCAGGTCGATGGCCTGTTCGAAGTCCAGGTGGTCGTTGCCGCGCAGGTCGAGTTCGAGGTAGGGCAGGTGGGCCAGTTTGAGGAGGTCCTTCGGCAGGCGTTTGTACTCACGCCGGGCCAGCACCAGGCGCACCTTCGGCTCGGTGGCCAGGGCCGCTTTGGCAATGGCCGTGTAATCGGTGATGCCGGGGGTGGGTTTGAGGGAAGCGAGGTCGGTGTAGGCGCGCACGGGTGGGCTTGGGCTGTGGATTTTTCGTTAAAAGACTCGGGTTGGGTCAGGCCTGGCACACAACTTGGGTGAAAAGTGCCTTCTACGAACTCACCCCGAATCTCCCCGCCGCTTCCCCATTTTGAATTCAAATTCGCTGAACCCCGGCTGTCGGCACACCGGGTTGGGGTCAATTTTCCAGTACCTCCGTTGCCCCCACTGGTCGGTGCCGGGGAAAAAAGCCTCGGCGATGCGCTCGATTTCGTTGTGCCGGAGGTTCAGGTGCTCCACCGTCCAGTGGGCCAGGGCTTCGGGCAGTTCCCGGATGCGGTTCTTTTCGACGGAAAACCGCACGAACGACCGCCGCCCCACCACTTCCGGTAGGCGCTCAATGCGGTTTTGGTCGGCCCAGAACGTCGCGACGCGGGTGTTGTTGAACAGCGTGTCGTCGAGCCGGGTGAGGGCGTTGCCCGACACGTCGAGGGTGTGGAGGTCTGGGAAGACCAGTCGCCGGAAGTGCAGGTCGGCGAGTTGGTTGCGCCCCAGGTCGAGGCTGGTGAGCGCGATGGGTTTTTCGCCGAAGGCCCGCCGGTAGTCTTCCGGGTCGAAGGTTTGGATGCGGTTGCCGCGCAGCGAGAGCACCCGCAGCGCGGGCATCCCCAGCAGGAAGGCATCCAGCCGAGGAATGGCGTTGTCGGCCAGGTCGAGTTCGGTCAGGTGAGGGAGGGTTCGCACCCGGAGATCCACGGCGGTGAGGCGATTTTTGCGGGCCGTCAGGGTCCGCAAACTGAACAGGCTCCACACCGGTTCGGGCAACGCGGCGAGGTCGTTGGCCGAAAGGTCGAGGTGTTCGAGCACGGGCAACCGGCCCAGCCACGCCCAGTCGGTGAGCCGACACCCCGCCAACCCGAGGTGAGTCAGGCCGGGCAGGTGGCCCAGGTCGGTGGGGTTTTCCAGCGAATTGTACGCCAGCCGGAGTTCGGTCAGGTGGGCCAACCCGGCCAGCGCCCCCGCCGGGACGGTGCCGTGGCAATGCTCCAGGCTCAGCACCCGGAGCGAAGGCAAGGCCGCCAGGTGGGGCAGGGCCACCGTCAGGTCAAGGTTGGGGTTCTGGTCGAGCACGATTTCCCGCAGGTTCGTGAAAAACCGCAGGTACGGCGGGATTTCGCGCACGTCCAGCCCCTTGAGGTCGATGCGGTGGGCCTCCACGTCCCGCACGTTGGGGTTTTCACCCGCGATGCGGTGGGCCATCAGCACGAAGGCGAACCAGTCGATTTCGGCGTGGCGGGCGTAATCGCGGTGCAGGTCCTTCCACTGCCCGGTCAGCCGGAGGGTAGGCCGCTTGGCGGCGTGGCTCTGGTAGCTGGGGGGCAGAAAGCGCTGGTAGATTTTTTTAGCCCCGCGCTGCACGGCCTTGTCGGGGTGGGCCAGGTAAATGGCCGCCAGGAGGCTCCGCACCAGCCGGTTGGCTCCGCCGGTTTCGATGATCTGAAACGCCAGCAGCAGGTTTTCGAGGTGGTTGCTGGCCAGCAAGCGGAGCAGGTCGTCGTTGAGAGCTTCGTACTCGGGTTGGAGCAGGTAAGGGTCGTCGGCGGCGAGCAGGGCGGCCCCGAAGTGGTCTTCCAGCGCGAAGGGCTGGTCATCGAGGACGAGGCGTTCGACCGTTTCCCAGGGCGTGCGCGGACCGATGATCGGCACCACGCCGGGGTCGTCGGGCGTCGGCGCGGCCTGGAAGCCCAGCCGCCGCAGCCCATCGGCCCGCTGCCGGATGCTCCCCTTCGGGGCCGGATCGTGGAAAAACACGGGCAGCGGTTCCCCGGCCCGGAAGGCGTCGAGCAGCGGGTTGGGCAGGTGTTCCCGCATCCGCACGTCGTACCCCAGCCAGAACCCGAACAGCCGCTCCCGTTGGGCGGGGGTGAGCGGTTGGTCGCGGTAACGTTCGAAGAACGGATCGGTTCTCAGCAGGTTGGCGTTGCGACCCGAAAAGCCCCTGAGCGACAACACCGTTTCCCGAAACCGCCCGAGGTGCAAGGGCAGGTTCTGAAACGACCACCAGCCGTCGAATTCGATGCGCTCCAGCCCGTCGAGGGCGAGGATGGCTTCGGGAAAGTCGGGCTGGTGCTTGTTGTCCGAAAACGCCACGGTGAGTGTCCGCAGGACGGGCATCCGCGCCAGCAGGGCGTACGTGGGGCTTTCGCCCCAACGTTTCAGCAGGCCATCGGCGAGTTGCAGGCGACGCACCGACCCCAGTTCGGCCAGGGCGGACGGAGCTGTTTTGTCCTTCGCGCCGCTGATTTCCAGCCCTTCGAGGCAGGGCAGTTGGGTCAGCACAGGCAGGACGCTAACGAGGTCGAGCGTACGGGTGTCGATCAGGCTGAGGTTGCCCAGGGTGGTGAATTGCGCGAAATCGCCGGGCAGGCCGCGTAGCTTCCGACCCACAAGCCGCAGCCACTCCACCGGCCCGAGCGTGGTCAGGCCCTCGGGGAGGTGCGCGCCGTCGGTGATCACCGTGAGGTAACGAAACGGGGGAAATCGTTCGGAAAAATCGACTCGCTCCGCCGTTGGCCCGGCCAGCGTGAGCGTCAGGCTTTGCAGGCCGTCGAGCGGCCCGAGGCCGGGCAGCAGGGCCTCGTCGGCGGGCCAGTCGAGGGTGAGGTGGTGGCGCTCCTGGGTGAGGTTCATGGAAAAGCCGCGTCGGGAGTTACATTTTCGTTAGCAACAGCCGCCCCACCTCGGGCACGGCGTAAAGTTTTTTCAAATTCTTCTTGTCCGATTTCACCAGGTCCTGGGCCATCGAGAGGCGCAGGTCGTTGGGCAGCAGGGGCAGCAGCACGAAGCGCCGGAGGTTGGCGAACTGCCGGTCGGTGAGGTCGCCGGGGCCGAGGGTGAGGTGGTTCACGAGCCGGGTGATCGTGACCGAGAGGATGTCGAGGCGTTTCGTTTTCCCTTCCACGAGGCTGTCCAGGCGGCGCTGCACGGCGTCGAAGTCGTCGGTGTCGAGGATTTCTTCGGGCGTGACGAGCCGGTCGAGGTCCACGTTGACGTAGTGCAGAAACGCGGCGGTGGTTTCGGGATCGAGGCAGCCGTCGGCCAGGAGTTTGACCAACTCCAGCCGACTACGCAGGTCGGCGAGCGGTTGGATGAGGCCGAAAAACTGCACCAGCGAGCGCGGCGTGGTGCGGCGGCCGTTGAGCAGTTCGGGGTAAGTCAGCACGAAGGCAATGCCTCGGGGGTCTACGCCGCTACGCTCGGCCCAGCGCGCCCAGGCGTTTGGCTCGAAGGCCAGCGTGACGTGCATCATGCGGGTGAGCATGGCGTCGTCCATCGTCGTGACCGAGTAATCGCCCCCGTCGGGGTTGGCCGTGAGCACGATGAGCCAGCCCGGCGGCAGGTGCCAACTCACCAGTTCGTAATTCTGAAGCAATTGCATGATGCCGCGCAGGATGCGGTCGTCGGCCCGGTTTACGTCGTCGATGAGCAAGATGCCCGGCCCCGGCGCGTGGGGCACCCAGTCGGGGGGCGCGAAGTGCGTCACGGGGCCTTTTTCGGGGTCGGTTTCCACGCGGGGCATGCCCACGAGGTCGCCCATTTCCTCGAACTGCGCCGGGGCGATGTACACGAACCGACACCCCCGGCGCTCGGCGGAGGCCCGCACGAGTTCGGTTTTGCCGATGCCGTGCGTTCCCCAGATGCAGAGCGGGGTCGGTGGCCGGTCGGCGGCGCGGGTAGTCAGGAAGTGGTCGAGAAGGTGGTCGAGCAGATGCCCGATTTGTTCGCTGTCGGTGCGGGTGCCGTAGGTAAGGTACTCGAATTGCGGGGAATCGGCCAACGGGAAAAACGAGTTTGGGGTGAAGGCAGGTTGTTGCCCAAACCTACTCAAACCCGTTCAAACCGTCAAACCAATTTCGCCTTCCGCCCCGGCAAGGCCGCGAACGCCTCCTGGTCGGGTGTAAGACCGCTACGGCTGATGACCCACAGCACCGGGTACCGGGGCCGCACGCGGGGGCGCTCGGCGTGGCCGTCGGTGAAGTAAATCAGGCCGTCGGGGCGGTGGAGGTTGGCGTAGGCCAGGGGTTCGTTGAAATCGGTACCGCCCCCGCCCTGGACTTGGGTGGGCTGGCGGCCCGTGTAGGTGTAGGTGCGTTGAATCGCCGCGTCGCACTCCATGATTTCGAGGTCGGCCCCGCGCCGCCAGAGGTGGTGGATTTCCGTGAAAAAATCGCCGTATTCGTCGGCACCGATGCTGCCCGAGGTGTCGAGCACGAGCAGCAGGCGCTGCCGGGGTTTGACCTTGTGCCCCGGTACGGTACCGAAGCGCCTGGAAGGCCGTTTGAGCGTGGCGCGCACCACCGTGCGGTCGCTGCTTTCGGCGAACAGCCGCAGCATGCGCCGCCAGTCGACGAGGGCTTTGGGCTTGAGCAACAGCGCGTCGAGGTGGAGCCGCAGCCCTGCCGGCAGCAGGGTGTACGCCTTGAGCGGCGTGCGGTCGCGGCCAATGCGCACGAGGCCCTCGATTTGCGCTTCAATCACCTGGCATTCGAGGTCGCTGAGGTCGCGCACCATTTCCTGCCAGGAGCCATGCCGGTCGAGGCCGTGCGAGGTGGTTTCGATTTGGGCCAGGTTGGCGGCGGCCCGGCTTCCCGCGTAGCGGTCGTTGCCGGTGCAGGTTTTCCGCAAGTCAACGAGTTGGTCGTAGTAATACCGCCAGGTCTGGTCGGGGAGGAGGTTGAGTTCGGGAAAGGTTTCCAAGAAAATCGACTCCCCGGGCAACTGCGTCCGGGCGATGTACTGGTTGACGACCAAATCGGCGGCGATGTTGAGCAGGCGGCGGTCCAGACCCGCGTCGCGGATGGTGAGGTGCTTGAACAGCAGGTGCAGCACCTCGTGTTTCACCACGCCGTAGCGGTGCTGGGGGTTGGTGAGTTGGGTGTCCCAGAACGTCGGGTTGATGAAGAGGCGCACCGTTTTTTCCCGCAACCCCACGGCCATCGTCGGCACCCGTTTTGAGTCGGGCGCGACCACCTCCTTGTTGAGGCTGCTGAAAAAATGGGCGTAAAACGGCTCCTGGAGCAGCAGGGCGATGCTGGTGCGGGTGACTTCGTCGAGGATGCGGGACATGGGGTGCTAATTCAATTGGGGTTATCGTAGGGGCAACCCCGCCCCCGCGCCGTCACGGGCCAGGTGCCGGTGGCCTGGCCGTTTTCAACGACCACCGCTTCGTCGTACAGCGCCACCGTGGGGCAGATGTGGACGGGCACGCCGTACCAAACGTCTCCCACGGCGTAGGCGCGGGCGTCGGGCACTTCCACCACGAGGTGTTCTTCGCTCTGGCGCACGGGCACGGCTTCGGGGTGGTCGGGGAACACGACGCGGGGCAGCGGGTTTTCGGCGGCCACGGCTTTGTGGCCCAGGTCGAGGCACAGCGTGTGTTCGTCCACCACCGACACCACGCGCGTCAGCAGCAAGGCGGCAATCTCGAAGGGCAGATCGGGGAAACTTTGGCCGTAGCCCGCATCCCAGAACACGAACGTGCCGGGGCTGGTGGTCACGTTGGGTCGCTGGGCGTGAATGGCAAACGGCGGCGTGCCGCCCATGACGATGGGGAGCCGCCCGCCCTTCGCGGCTTCGATGTTGCGTTGAACCGTCAGGGCCAGGGCAAACGACGCGTCGGCGCTGCGCGTGCGATCGGCCAGGTCGGTGTCGCGGATGTGGCCGTCGTAGGCGTGCAGGCCCACCACGCGGAGGCCCGGCAGGGTTTGGCACGTTCGGAACAGCGCCAGGGCGTCGGCGGGGGCGATGCCCGTGCGGTACATGCCCACGTTGAGGTCGAGGTACACGTCGAGGGGGGCGTCGGCAAACACGCCGGACAGGTGCCGGGCGGCGTCCGTCGAGTCGGTGAGGGCGGAAAAACGGGTGTTGGGAAATTCCCCACGCAACTCGCGCAACCGCCGGGCGTTGGGGCCGACGAGCGGGTAGGCCAGGAGCACGTCGGGCGCGCCCGCTTCGGCCAGCATCCGGGCCTCGGCCAGCGTGGCGCACTTGAACCGCCGGATGCCCGCGGTCAGGAGCAAATCGGTCACCGCCCGCATTTTGTGGGTTTTCACGTGGGGCCGGAGGTGGTCGGGGCCACCCGCCAAAGCGACCGCCCGTTGGATGTTGGCCTGCACGCCCTCCGGCGACACGAGCAGGGCGGGGGAGGGGACGGTATCGGGGTTGCGAAGGTGGAACCAGGACATGGGGAAATGCTGAATGTTGAGTGCTGACTGGACCAAGCCCCGGGTTTCCAGCCGTCGTGGGCTTGTGCGGAAGGCACGGCCGGGCCGCGTAGGCTGGAAACGTCCCGTTGGCGAACACGTTTACCAACCAAGCCGAATCAACCATCCGCTCGTCCCGCGAAACTATCACTCACCGTTCTCCCACCAATTGCACATTCAAAATTTTTTCCCACCTTTGAAGCCATCCGCCCACCCCTAACCGCCATCCGGGGATGAACCGATTCACCTTACCCGACTGGGTGCGCCGCCACCCGTCGTTCTGGCCCAACGGCCACCTCGACGAAGCCCGCCTCCGCCTGCTTCGCCGCAACCTCCTCCGTTTCCGGACGCCGCACCCCGTGGCCTCCATCGTCATCCCGGCTTACAACGAAGAGCGCACGCTCCTGCAAACGCTCTCCTCGCTGGCCGACCAAACGACGCGGTTGCCTGTCGAACTGATCGTCGCCAACAACAACTCCCGCGACCGCACCCAGGAACTCCTCGATCGCTGCGGGGTGCGCTCGGTGCTCGTCACCGACCAGGGCGTGGCCTTCGCCCGGCAGGCTGGGTTGCTCGCCGCGCGGGGCACGTACGTGCTGAGCGCCGACGCCGATTGCCTCTACCCGCCCGGTTGGGTGGACGCTCTCGCCGGGCCCCTGCACGACCTGGCCGTGGCCTGCACCTACGGCACGTACTCGTTTTTGCCAGGGGCTTCCTCGCGGTTCACCCTGGGCTTGTATGAACTAGCCTCCGAGCGGGCTGCGGCCCTGCGCCGCCCCGACCGGGAGTTTGTCAACGTGCTGGGTTACAACTTCGCCTTCCGCCGTGCCGACGCCCTCGCCGTGGGGGGCTTCAACACCGAGGCGGGTCACCGGGGCGCCGTGGCCGCCACCGGCCGCTGCGAAGACGGCTGGATGGCCCTGAGTTTGCTCCAAAAAGGCCGCATCGACTGGGTTTCGTCGCCCGACGCCCGCGTCTGGACCAGCCCCCGCCGCCTTGAAGCCGATGGCAGCCTCCAGCAGGCCTTCCTCAAACGCGCCCGCCGGGAGGTGGGAAGGGTGTTCAATTAGTTGTTCGTTGCGGGTTGTTCGTGGTTCGAAGCCCGGTGCGGGTGGTATCGAACCACGAACAACCCGCAACGAACAACCAACAACCAAACCGCCATGACCAAACTCTACTTTCCCAACCTCAACGGCGTGCGGTTTCTGGCGGCGTTCGGGGTGATTGTCCACCACGTCGAGCAGTACAAGTACGTGCTCGGGGAGCCAAATTTCTGGCACATCCCGTTTTTTGATCAGGTCGGGAAAATCTGCGTTGTGCTTTTTTTCGTGCTGAGCGGGTTTCTGATCACCTACCTCCTGCTGACCGAGCGCGAGCGGACCGGGCGCATCGACGTGCCCGCGTTTTACGTGCGGCGCGCCCTGCGCATCTGGCCGCTGTACTACTTGCTGGCCGGACTGGGGCTGTTCGTGTTTCCGCACCTGGAGGTGTTCTACCTGCCCGAATTTACGGAAGCCGTTCAGGAGGATTTCGGGAAAAAAATCGTGTTGCTGGGCCTGATCCTGCCTAACCTCGTGACCGTGCCGATTCCGGGCATTTACCAGCTTTGGTCCATTGGCGTCGAGGAGCAGTTTTACCTGCTCTGGCCCCTGCTGATGAAGTACCTGCGGCACCCGCTGGTGGCTTGCCTGACGGTGATTGGCGGGTATTTTTCGGTAAAATTCGGGTTGCTGCCCCTGCTGGGCAAGGCCATGCACCACAGCCAGTCGTTTCAGATGATTTCCCAAATCTGGCACAAGTTCAGCATCGACTGCATGGCCATCGGGGGCATTGCGGCCTGGTTGCTGTACCGGGGCGACGAAACCTTCCGGCGCATCGTGTTCTCGCCCCTAACGCAGGTCGTCGTGTACGTGACCACGGGCCTGTTGGTGGGTTTCGGCGTCGTACTGCCCTACGTCAATTTTGAAGTGTACGGGGTTCTGTTCGCGGTGCTGCTGGTCAACCTGGCAGCCAATCCGAAATCGCTGCTGAATCTCGAAAACCCTGTTTTTCACTACCTCGGCAAAATTTCCTACGGCCTCTACATGTACCACCTCGTGGCCATCGCGCTGGCACACTTCGTGGCGCGGCGGCTGGCCCCTGGCAGCGATCTGCTGCTCCACGGCCTGAGCCTGGCGCTCACGGTGGGCCTGGCGGCGGTTTCACACGAGTTTTTCGAAAGCCGCTTTATTCGGTTGAAACTCCACTTCACCACCGTTCCGAGTGGGGATGCGGCCGGGGCGATTGCCTCCAAACCGGAATCGATTGAAGCGCCCCACGTAGTTTCATGAACGCGGCCCCCGACATCGTTTGCGTGGGCCTGACCACCTGGAACAGCGAGTACGCCACCTCGACGGGGCACCTGATGGCCCGACTGGCCCGCCGACACCGGGTGCTGTTCGTCAACTACGCGCCTACGCTCAAGGACGTGTACCGCTCGTGGCGGGGCAAGATCCAACGCCCCGAGGGTTCCGGCTGGCGCGAAACCCTGACCACCGTAACGTTGCCCCACGGGGGCACGATGCACGTGCTGACCCCGCCCTGGGTGCTGCCCATCAACCCCCTGCCGCCGGGGCGCGTGTACGAAACCCTGCTCGCCTTCAACACGGCTCGCATCGGGCGCAGCATCCGCCGGGCCACCCGCCGACTGGGTTTTGAGAAACCCGTCGTCGTCAACGCCCTGCACCCGACTGTCGGCGTGGGACTGCTGGGGAAACTCGGCGAGCGGGCCACGGTGTACTACGCCTACGACGAAATCAGCGCCGAAACCTGGAGCAAGGCTCACGGCGTTCCCTGCGAACGGGAATTGCTGCGCCGGGCCGACGCGGTGGTGGTGAGTTCGGCGGGGTTGCTGGAACGGAAAAAACCGCTAAATCCGCGCTGTTTTCTGGTCGAAAACGGGGTGGATTTCGACCTGTTCCACCAAGCCTGGCCGCGGCAGCCCCGCCCGCAACCCACGGTCGGTTACGTCGGGGCCGTGGACAACCGGCTCGATGCGGACTTGTTGGAAGCCTGCTTCAGCCGGTTTCCCGACGTGCGGTTCCGGTTCGTCGGGCGGATGCCGGAGCCAAGCCTGCGCGAACGGTTCGGGCGGTACGCTAACGTTGAACTACTCGGGCCTCGACCCGTCGCCGACTTGCCCAACCTGCTGCGGACGTTCGACGTGGGGTTGATTCCGTTCGTGAAAAACGAGCAGACGCGGGCGATTTATCCCTTGAAAATCAACGAGTACCTCGCGGCCGGGCTGCCCGTGGTAACGACCCGCTTTGCCGATCTGCGGGCATTCGACGGCGTGGTGCGCATCACCGATTCGACAGCGGATTTTTTGGAGGCACTGGGGAAAAGTTTGGCCGAAAACGACCCTGAAGCCGAGTCGCGGCGAATCGCCGTGGCGCGGGAAAATTCCTGGGAGCGGCGGGGGGAGGCGCTGGAGGAGGTGCTGGAGGAAGTGATGGTTTGGAGTCCGCCGTGGCCCGTCCGCTAAAGCAGACGGCAATCGGGGTAAAGCCCCTCCAGGGCTGAAATGCAGTTTTTGAGTCCCGAAGGGACTTTTTCACCACTTGCCATCTGCTTTAGCGGACGGGAGCAGGCGCACTGGCCACCCGCACCCATTCCCCCCGCTCCGCCTCGTACCGCTTCAGCACCCGCGCCGGGTTGCCGCCCACCACGCTGAACGGCGGCACGTCGCGGGTCACGACGCTGCCCGCCGCCACCACCGAATGCCGACCAATGCGCACGCCCGCAGTGACGACCGCGTTGGCCCCGATCCAGCATTCGTCTTCCACCACGATTTCGCGGGTCGTGACGGGTTGCTGGCGGATGGGCCGCGTGACGTCGGCGTAGCCGTGGTTGAGGCCCGAAAGCACCACGTTTTGCGCCAGAATCACCTGGTTGCCGAGGGTCACCGGCCCGATGAGCACGTTGCCGATGCCCACCCTGGAGCCCTCGCCAACGACCACGGCCCCGACGCCGTTGTTGATCACGCTGAAATCTTCGACGGTGCTGCCCGCCCCAAGGCGAAAGGGCTGAAACGGCAGCACGTCAAGGCGCACCCGGCGGCAGACGCGTGCACCCCGGCCCCGGTGATGCACGAACGGGTTGACGCACCAACTCACCCAAAGCCGGGGCCGGGCCTGTCCACGGGGGACAAGCAGGTAGTGAACGAAACGTTTGAGCGAAGGGTGTTCCCGGAGGCGGGCGGTAAGGTTCACGGCAAGGGCGGGTTGGCGGAGGCGGGCAATTTCGCGGAAATCGCGCGATTTTTTGCCAAAAAAGGCACGCCTCCGCCAAGTTATTCAGCCTGAGCGCGGCACCAATCCAAATTCTTTGTTAGTTTTGACCGGTTCGGTGCCTCCCTCTGCCTTCAACCCACCGGCGGAAGCTCGGAACCCAACCCCGTACACCGCCATGTACCTTCCCGACGATTTCCCCCAACCGGGGTACGGCCGCGCACGCCGTGGTTTTTTCCTCCCTATTTCTCCAGCGGCGACCCGTCGGCCAACCGACCGGTTTGGTGTTTTCTACCGGGTCTTGCTCGCCTTGGGACTGCTGATTTCCTTCCGCTCCACTGCCCAGACCGACACGCTCTACCTCGATCTGAACCGCGACCTGGGCGAGCAACTCCTGCCGTTTGAGGAATTGTACCAACTCGCCCTCAAGGTGTCGCCCACGTTGAAGGAAGAAACCGCCCAAGCCGAAGGCAAGGCCTACGCCGTGTCGCTGGCGAAAATCGACGTGCTCCAGACCCTGAGCCTGACGGCCAATTACGCCATGGGCAACCAGGCGCTGGTTTCCAACGGCACCACCAGTTTTGAAACCCTGCAACTCTCCAACGGGTACCGCGGCGGCATTTCCCTGACCTTGCCCATCTACGCCCTGGTCGGTCGGAAGGCGCGCATCCGGCAGGCCGAGGCGGGGTACCGTTCCACGCTGGCCCGCACCGAAACGGTCAAGCTCGCCCTCCGCCGCGACCTCTACAAGCTGTACCAGGAAATTCTCACCGCCCAGCGGGTGCTGAAAATTCTGATTCTCGAAGAACAAAACTTCCTCGTCCGGCAGCGCAAGTCCGAACTGGAGTGGCAAAATGGCCGGGCCACGTTTGAAGAATACGCGGGCGTCAACACGCTCTACACCGACGTGCGCGTGAAGGTCGAAAACGCCCGGGGCAGTTTCCTGTCGCTGCTCTTCGAACTGACCGTCCTGACGGGGCGGGACATTGCCCAACTTAAACGCTGACCCATGACCCTCACCTGGCCCCTGGTGCGTCGGCTGCTGCGCAAAAACGGCCTGTGGCTGCTGTTGTTCCCGCCCGCCCTGGCGGGAGCGGTGGCGTATTTCACCCGCGGCCTGCCCCGCGAGTACATCGCCACGGCTTCGATTTACACCGGCATCGCGTCGGGGTATTCGATCACCAGCACCGACAACGAGCGGATGGATTTCACGGCCGTGACCAACGGGTTTGACAACCTGATTGCCACCGTCAAGGCCCGCGAAACCCTCCGCGAGGTGGGCCTGCACTTGCTGGCCCGGCACCTGAGCCTGAAGGCCCCGCACCCCGCCCAACTCGGCCCGAAGGCGTTTCAGGCCGTGCAGGAAATGCGCGACCCTGCCCTCCGGAAAGCGGCCGTGAAGGGCGACGAAGCCGCCACCTACGCCAACCTGCTGGGGCTGGCCACCGCGCGCGAACGTAACGCCGTAACGTACCTCCTCGAAGCGTCGAACACGCCCTACGCCGTGGACCAACTCCTGGCCAACCTGACCGTGGCCCGGCGCAATTCGAGCGACATGCTCGACCTGTCGTTCAAGGGCACCGACCCGGCCATTTGCCAGCAAACCCTCGACTACCTCATCGCGACGTTCAAGCGGCGGTACACGGAGTTTCGGTCGTCGGAAACGGGCAACGTGGTGGCCTATTTCGAGGAGGAAGTCAAAAAATCGCTCAGCAACCTGAAGGGGGCCGAGGACAAAATGACCAAGTACGGCCTCGACAACAAAATCATCAACTACGCCGAGCAGTCGAAGTACGTCGCCGCGGCGAAGGAAGGGGCCATCGGTGATTACGTGAAGGAACAGATGGCCCTCGACGCCGCCCGCTCGGCTCGCGAAGCCATGGAGAAAAAACTCGACGAGCAGGGCAGCGTGCTGCTGGCGAATCAGGATTTGACGGCCCGCCGCACCGACCTGGCCAAAGCCCAGACCCAACTCGCCAACGCGGTGGTGTACGGCCACCCCGCCGAAACCGTCAAAAAACTACAGGCCGACGTCGCCCGGCTTTCCGACGAGTTGAAAGTGGCCGTGCAGCGGTACTACACCAGCACCACCTCGCTCGGCGCGATGCCCCAGCGCGAACTAATGAGCGCGTACATCGACAACGCCATCCGCTACCAGGAATCCGCCGCCCGGATGGGCGTGATGGAAAAGCGCATCGCCGACTTCGACCAGATTTACACCGAACTGGCCCCGCTGGGGTCGTCGGTGAGTCGGATTGGGCGCGAAATCAGCGTGGCCGAGCGGGAGTACCTGTCCATTCTCCACGGATTAAACCTGGCCCGCCTTCGGCAAAAAGACCTGCAAATGTCGGGCACCCTGACCACCCTCGACCCACCCCTGCTGCCCAACAAGCCCCAGCCGTCGTCGCAGAAATTGCTCGTCGTGGCCTCGTACCTGGCCGGGCTGATGCTCGTGCTGAGCATCGCCGTGGGCCGTACCCTGCTGAGCCGCCGCGTGACCAGCCCTGAACGGGCCGGGCAATTCACCGAACTGCCCCTGGCCGGGGCCTTGCCCGCCGTGCGCAAGCGGTTTGCGCGGTACGACCTCGACCGCGCCGAGCAGGAACTCCTCCACCAACTGCGCAGCACGGTGTTGCTCGAAACCCCCGAACCGCAGGAACCCCACCGACCCTGTCGCCTCGTCACGCTGCTGAGCACCCAGCCCGAGCAGGGCAAAACCTGGGTGGGCCAGCGCCTGAGCGAACAGTTTGCCCGCGCCGGGCACCGGGTGCTGTACTTGCACCCCGTGTCGGACGAGGCACCCACCGCGCCGGAAGGGACCGAAGCCTACCCGGTGGAGTGGGATTTTGCCGACAGGCCGCAAATCGGCGGCTTGTTTCAACACCTGCCCGGCCGTTCGACGGACGATTTCGACTTTATTTTTCTCGAACTGCCCGTGCTGCTCGACGCGCCCCTGCCGGTGCACCTCGTTGGGCAAAGCGATTTGTCGTTGCTGGTCGTTCACGCCAGTTCCGTTTGGAAATCCGCCGACGCCCTCTTGCTTAGCCGCTACCGCAAAGCCGCCCGGCGGCCGGTGATGGCCGTGCTCAACGCCGTCGAACCCGATTTTCTGGGCGGATTGCTGGGCCGGATGCCGAAACGCAAAAAAGGCAAAACGACCGCGCCCGCCGCCCCGCCCAAACCCACCCCGGTTGCCGAACCGGCCTGAGCCGCATGTTGACCGTTCTGAAAAATACCACCCACCGCCTCGTGCGCACCGACGTGTTCACCCTCCTGACCGGCAGCGGCCTGTCGGCGGGGGTGCGGCTGCTCACGTTCGCGCTGCTGGCCCGGTGGCTTCCCCGCGAAACCTTCGGCGAGTGGGTGCTTTTCCAAACCTACTACACCCTCTTCGACACCGTCCGGACGGGCTTCCAGAGCGCTTTCGTCAACCAAACCGCCGGGTCCGACGACACCGGGTTTCACCGCTGGACGGGCGCGGCCTGGCAACTGGCCCTCGCCATCACGGCCGCGGCCAACGCCCTGCTCTGGGCGGGCACGGCGGCGGCTACGGCACTGGGTTTCGATGGGGGCGGGCAGCACCGGGTGGCCTGGTTCGGGGTGCTGTCGGTCGTGACCTTGCCCAACAGCCTGAGCGACTGGGTGCTCTACGCCCGGCAGAAATTCCGCTGGATGCAAGCCATCAAACTGGGCGTGCAGGTGGTGTTTCTCGCCGCCGTCGCGGGGGCCTGGTACCTCGGCAGGTTGAGCGGGCCGGTGCTCTACGCGGCGTTCATCGCGGGCAATGGGCTGGTGAGTGTGTTCGCGCTCGCGGCGGGTTGGAGCCGCCTGCGCACCCTTGCCGCGGGCACCGGCACCGAACGGGCCGCGCTCTGGCGCTTCGGGCGGTACAGCACGGGCACGCTCATCGCCTCCAACCTGCTGCGGAGTTCGGACACGCTGCTGCTCGGTGCCCTGCTCGGCCCGGCGGCGGTGGTGACCTACCACGTGCCCCAGCGCATCATCGAACTGATCGAAATGCCCATCCGCAGCACGGTCATGGCGTCGGTGCCCAAGCTCGCGGCGCTGTTCGCCCGCGACCCGGCGGAGATGGCGCTTTTTTTCCAGAAAACCGCCGGGCGGCTGTGGGTGGTGTTGCTGCCGTTCTCGGTGGGGTGTTTCCTGCTGGCCGAATCCCTCGTGGTGTGGCTGGGCGGGGCGGGCTACCGCGAGAGCGCCGACCTGCTGCGCATTTTCATGGTGTACACGGCCCTGATGCCCCTCGAACGCTACGGCGGCATCGGCCTCGACGCCGTGCGCCAGCCCCGGCTCAACCTCCTGAAAGTGGGCCTCATGCTGGCCGTCAACGTCGCCGGGGATTTGGTGGCGTTGCTGGGGTTCCACTCCGTCACGGGCGTGGCCCTGGCCTCCATCGGCACCTTCCTGACGGGCCTGGGGCTGGGGTATTACTGGCTGGGAAAAAAAGCGCCGGTGACACTCCTCGGCACGGTGCGGAGCGGGCTCGTCGAGGCCCGGAGTTTCGTGAATCGTGATTGGCACTAAGGTGAAAATTCAACCCCCATGCTACCCCGACAACCCACCCCCCAGCCGCACGTTCCAGCCGCACCCCCTCCCAGGAGGGGACTAAAGACACCATCCGGCATCGAAAAAAAGGAGCGGCGGGATTTGGTCCCCTCCTGGGAGGGGGTGCGGTGGGAGTGTGTGGCTGGGGGGTGGGTTGCGTTCATCAGAAAGCCAGTCTCTAACCCACCTCACAATCCCGATCAAAGTACCCAATTATCACCTCAACCAATCACCCTTTTCCCCCACCGTGCAGGCATACGCTGAACGCAACCCCTTCCTGCGGCTAACCTTCGCCACGCTGGCCATCGCCGGTGCGGCGGCGGTGCTCGGCCTGGCCATCGCGCGGGTGGGGATGCCCGTGGTGCTGGCCCTGGCCGCCGGTCCACCGGCCCTGGCGTTCGTGGCCTGGTGCCTGCACCGCCCGGTCGTTGGTATCATGACCAGTTACCTGATCGGGTTTTTCATCGGGGGCATCGGGCGCATTATTCCGTCGGTACCCGTCGGGACGCTCGTGGACGGCCTGCTGGTGCTGTCGCTGGTGGGTGCCCTGCTCAACGCCCGCAAAAACGACGTGGCCTGGCTCAACACCCCCCTCGTGTACCTGCTCCTGCTCTGGGTGGCCTACACGATTTTTGAACTCGCCAACCCCGAAGGCCGCTCCGAACCCTGGTTTTACGGCGTCCGCAACTTTTCGATTTACTGGGTGCTCGTCACGCTGGCGGGCCTGCTCACGCTGCGCAAGCTGTACTACCTCGACTGGTTCGTCAACGCCTGGTTGCTCTGCGCGGCCATCCTCGCCCTGTGGGCCTTCAAGCAGCAGTACCTCGGCCTGAGCAGCTTCGACCAACGCTGGTGGGACAGCTTCGGCCGCCTCACGCACTTCATCAACGGGCACATGCGCAGCTTTTCGTTCTGCTCCGACGCCGGGCAGTACGGGGCGGTCATGGCCCACGCCACGCTCTACGCGCTCATCCGGGCCATCGACGAAAAACGCCTCCGTCCACGCCTGTTCTATGGCGCGCTCACGGCGCTGTACTTCTGGGGCTTCGCCGTGGCGGGCAGCCGGGGGCCGCTGTTCATCCTCGCCAGCGGGTTCGTCATCTACCTCATCCTCCGGCGCAACATCGTGCTGTTCGTGGTGGGCGGGCTGGCGGCGGCGGGGGCGTTTGGGCTCCTGAAATACACCCGCGTCGGGCAGGGCAACTACCAGATTCAGCGGATGCGCAGCGGCCTCGACACCGATGACCCCTCGTTTCAACTCCGCCTCGCCAACCAGCGGGCCTTCGCCGAGTACATGGCCTCCCGCCCCATCGGCGGGGGCATCGGCATGGCCGGCGACCGGGGCCGGGGCTTCGGCATGGAAAGCGAACTCACCAAACGCGGCATCGACAGTTGGTACGTCAAAGTCTGGGTCGAAACCGGGGCCGTCGGGCTGACCATCCACGTCGCCGTGCTGCTGTTTGCGGCCTTGATGGGCTGCTGGCGGGCCGACCGGCTCCGGCACCCCCGCATCCGCTCCACCTTCGTCGGGCTGGTGTGCGGGTACATCGGCATCCTGTGCGCGTCGTACGGCAACATGATTTTCGCCCAATTCCCCCTCAACCTTCTCATGTACGTCACCATCGTCTTCTTCGCCCTCAGTTCGGAGTTCGACCGGCAGGCGATGGAGCAGGAGGGGGGAGAAGAGAGAAAGGAAAAGGGAAAAAGAAGCATACACCATGAATTCACACCCCATCCATAAACGTCTCCCTACCAAACGTCTCCCTACCGCGTCATTGCGAGCGGAGGTGTCCAGAACGAGCGGAGCGAGGGCTGGACACCGGAGCGAAGCAATCCCCTCCCGAAGACCGAGAGAGCTAAAACCAAGTACGTTTCCAGCCCAACCGTTCTTGCACAAAGCTATTTTGGCTACCGGCAGGGGATTGCTTCGCTCCGGCGAAAAAGCCTCATTCCATTCGTCTTTTTCGCCTCCGCTCGCAATGACGCGGAGGTGGAGGTTTTGATTTGAGAAAAAAAGACATCCTTCTCCGCCATCCCCTTACCGCCATGACCTACTTCTATCTTCTCGCCTACGTCCTCCTCGCTTACACCGGCTTTTGCGTCGGGTATGCCCTGGTGTTTGCCCTCGCGGGCCGGTTCCGCGCGTTGCCCCCCGCCCGCCCGACGGGCAAGGTGCGCCGGGTGGCCGTGCTGCTGCCCGCCTACGGCGAAGACGCCGTCATCCTCGATTCGGCAACGGCGGCCCTGCGCCAGACCTACCCCCGCGCCCACTACGACGTGGTCGTCATCGCCGATTCGCTCCGGCCCGACACCCTGGCCCAACTCCGCGCCATGCCGGGCCTCGTCGTCGTGCCGGTGCAGTTCGAGGTTTCGACCAAAGCCAGGGCCTTGCAGGCTGCCCTCGACCGTCTCCCCGACGTGTACGACGTGGCCGTCGTCCTCGACGCCGACAACCACATGGCCCTCGACTGCCTCTTCCTCCTCCTCGGCCCCTTCGACCGGGGCTGGCGGGCCGTGCAGGGGCACCGCGTGGCCAAAAACCTCAACACCCCCGTGGCCGTCCTCGACGCCGTCAGCGAGGAAATCAACAACCACATCTACCGCCGGGGCCACCGGGTGCTGGGGCTGTCGTCGGCGCTCATTGGCTCGGGCATGGCCTTCGAGTACGGCCTGCTGAAACAGGTCATCCCCCAGGTGCAGGTCGTCAGCGGGTTCGACAAGGAAATGGAAATGGTGCTCCTCCGCCAGCGCGTGAAGGTGGAGTACGTGGAGCGGGCCTTGATTTACGACGAAAAAGTGCAGAACGAGGCTGTCTTCGAAAAGCAACGCACCCGCTGGCTGGCCGCCCAGTTCCGCGTCATGCACCAGAACCTCCTCCCCGGCTTCGCGGCCCTGCTCCGGGGCAATTTCGACTACTTCGACAAAGTGCTCCAGGCCCTGCTGCTGCCCCGGCTGCTCCTGCTCGGCACCCTCACCGGCCTGAGCGTCGTGTTGCTCCTCTTCGGCGCGTTCGGCCCCGGCCTGCTGGCCTTCGCCCAACTCCTCGTGCTGCTGCTCACCTTCTACCTCGCCGTGCCCGACCGCCTGCGCGTGTTGCTGGGCTGGAAAGAAGTCCGCAAACTCCCCGCCCTGTTCTTTCGCTTCGCTCGCTCGGTGTTCAACATCGGCAAAGCCAAAGAGAAATTCCTCCACACGCCCCACGGGACGGACGAAGTGCGGGTGGGGTAGGAGCAACCCGGTGGGTGGCGCTCTTTGCAGCGGTGACTTTGCTCGTCGCAACTTGTCCAAGGCTCAATGCAACGTGTCAGAAGCTCGTTATACGTTGTCCGACGCTTCATGCAACTTGTCCAATGCTCATTACAGGTTGTCCAACGCTCGTTGCAACTTGTCCGACGCTCCATGTAATATGTCCGGTGCTCGTTACAACTTGTCCGACACGAATTACAGGTTGTCCGACGCTCCGTGCAGCTTGGTGGACGCGTAGTGCAAAAAAGAAGTCGCCTTCCGCAACCGGGAAGACGCCCGGTGCAAGCGGGCAGAGGCCCGGATTTACGTTCGCTCACGCGAACACCCGACGGGTCATGTGGCCACCGGCAAGGGAGAAATTAATAGGGAAAGGTCACCTGAGTTGATTGAGAACGACCAAAAAATAATCGATTTCAGGCAGGAATTTAATCAAAAATTGAAGGCAGTAACTGGCGCGAGTTTGCAACTTGTGCCCGAGCGAATGTGGCTGACTTTAAGCGATTTAGGAATAAAGACCAATGCCCGCCTGACCCGGCACGAGTTGCAAACTCGCTCCATTCAAAGTCATAGACTCGCGCCAGCTTGGGGCTTATACTATTCGGTAGCTCGAAGAATACGAGAAATGCTAGGATTAACTCCTAATCTATTCTAAACACATTACCGCTTTTGGTACGACTTCTTATAACCTCAGAGAGCAATGTTTCAAATTTAAAATTTGTATTTTTATAAGCCATTTTCGATAATCGAAAAGTGTTAACATCTCCAACTTCTGAAATTATTAAATTGCCGTGTTCATTCTTCGATCTGTATGGTGAGAAGGAAGACCTAACCTCTTTCACCAAAAATAAATTATTCGGAAACATTCTATCATACTTATCTAAGTATTTTATATTAATTATTATATAATGATTAAATGCTGTTGGGGGTGAAGTATGATTAAACCTAAGATGATCACTAGATGTGTATTGAAATTTAGAAGGATAAAAACTTTGACACTGTACCTTGGCATTTGTAGGAATCAAATTCTGTCCACATGAAAAGTCAAATGGACCACTTGTGTATACTGAGAGTAATTCTTCTGATTTGTACCCTTTCAACTTTAATGTAACGTACATAAATTCAATAATTACACTTTCGACTGGAGATATGCCAGTATTTACAAGATGAACTACTGGTTGAGCAACTAAAGTGCTGTCTTCAATAGATATATTTGCAAATGTGACATTGGCGGAGATATAAGACTTATTTGCTATTTTTTGAGCGTTTAATTCCTCCCTAAACAACTCCAAATGAATTGAATCAGCGACTCTTTTCTGATTTTGTTCTTTAACGTAAAGAGCAATCTGAACAGAGTCTCGTTTCCGAATTCTTAAAAATTCGGAATTTTCAATTGAAATTTTTTTCAGATTTTGTTCAAAATTTCTTGTCAGAATATCCAATTGTAAAGAATCCCTTTTTTGAATTCTTTGTGCTTCCATATTATTTTCTCTATCTTGTATTATATTTAAGAAAAGTGCGGCAGCGGCAATTAATACTTCCCATTTTACCTTTGTAAAAAAAATAATAAAATATTTTTCTAAATATAGATAGATAGATTGTATAGCTTTGCGGCTGTAATTTTTTAACTGTGTTATTTTATTGATAGAAGATTTTTTGACAACCTTAGCCATATCAATTAATTATCGGTTTTGATAGATTATTGTACCCCGCTCATCCGCCTTTGTGACGCGGATGCTATCGGTTTGCGTAAGTGACGCGCGTCACTTACGCCGTTCTCGCACGAGACGCAACTTCCGAACCCGACCCCCTCACCCCGCAGTTGCGTTCAATTTTCAAACAACACCAGTCGAATCCGATTCGGATGCACAACCGTCACGTTGGCAAAACTACGAAAGTCCTTCACGTTTTCGGTAACGATGTAAAAACAGCGCATTTTTTGGCTCAGAGCGTACTGCACGGCATCTTCCCAATCACCGCCCGCTACGGTCTGCGCCGTTTGCAAATCTTTTTCAGTCAAGTCAACAATGCGGTACTGCGCCAGGATTCGCTTCACTTCCGCATCGATTTCGACCGGGGTAAAACGCGCCCGTTTTGATAACGTCGCCACCACTTGCACCACCGACATGCTTGCCACGTACAACTGCGCCGTTGGGTTGCTTCTCAGGTACCGAATTGCTGCCGCTGACGAAGCTCCCCGTTTTTCCTGACGATGCCGAAACAATGCGTCGTTGATGAGCACGTTGGCGTCGAGGAAAACGCGGGTCGTCAGGTTGGCCATCACAAAAGCACGTCCTTGAACCGTTCGCGCTCAACCGGGCTAAGCAGGTCCGTGTTCTGGTTTATCCAGCGGCGGATGGCGGAATCATTCAAATCACTCAGGGTGAGGTTGGCTTTTTTCAACATCACGCTCAACAGCGGCAGGAGGCTGGAATCCACCTGCACCGTTTTCTTCACCTTCGGGGGCTGTTTCTGGGCCATGTTCGTCTTTTTCCCAAAAATAAGAGGAAATCGCGCCCGTTGGTGCGTTCGCGGCTCGCCCTCACAACACCGCATCCCGCTTCAGCAGGCCGATGTAGGCGTAGCTGCCGCGCACGTTGAGGTGCTGGTAGTCGCTGAAGTGGGCGTCGCCGGTCACGGCGTGGGAGTAATCGGCCACGGGCAGGCCGGTGGCGGCGGTGATCTCGGCCTTGAATTCGGGGAAATGCACCAGCTTATCGGCAAACCCGGGCAGGTAGGGGTTCACCACCAGCCGCACGTCGATGCCCCGGCTCCGGGCCAGGCCCACCGTTTTCACGAGGTAAGGCAGCATGGTGGGTTCGGTGTACATCGGGTAGGGCGGGCGGGCGGGCAGGGCGGCGAGCATCGTCGGGGCGATGGCTTTTTGCAGCAGCCAGGTGTCGTCGGGGCGGCGCAGGTAGTACATGGCCCGCTGAAACACCTCGTTGTTGTAGCGGTAGAGGTTGCTCACGGCCGTGGCCCGCGTGAGTTGGGGGTCGTAGGCCGCGATGAGCCGCGCCAGGCTGTCGGAGTACGGCGCGTACGTGCCGAACCCGGCGATGAGTTCGGGGTTGCGCTTGGTACACATCGACACCTCGATGATCAGCTTGCTCGGGGTGGGGTTGCGGGCGAGGTAATCCTGAAACAGCGTGAAGCCCAGGTCGGCGGGCAGGGCGTTGTAGCTCAGGTTGAAGCTACTCCGCCCGGTGAGCCTGGCCACGTGGGGCTGAAAAAACGACAGCCCCCGCGAGTTGCCCAGAAACACCACCTCGGCCCCGGCGCTGCCGTTGTACAGCCGGGAGTAGCGAAACTGGCTGCTGTTCACGAGTTGGTGCAACGCCGCCCCGCCGAGGCGGTCGCCGAGAAAGGTCAGGAGGAGCAGGGCGGTGAGCCAGAGGAGGTGTTTCATGGGTGGGATTTTATTATTTAAACGCTTCCCCACCGCGTCATTGCGAGCGGAGGTTTCCAGAACGAGCGAAGCGAGGGCTGGAAACCGGAGCGAAGCAATCTCCTATCGGAGACCAAGAGAGCTTTCACCAAGCACCGTTGAAATTCCACTGTTTTTTCAAAAGCTACCTCGGCTACCGGCAGGGGATTGCTTCGCTACGCCGGAAAAAAACTCATTTCACTCGTTTTTTCCGGCGTAGCGAAGCAATGACGGGGTAGGTGAAGGGGGTTTTCATTCATTCAAAACTGAAAATAAATAAACGAATTCGCCCCGAACGTGCCCAGCAACGCGATCAGCCAGAGCAACCCCGCGTAGGCGGCCAGGCGTAGCGCGGGCTGGCGCAGCACCAGGGCGGCGTAGCGCAGGCGCAGGTTGCTCACCTCCACCGCCAGCAGCAGGCCGATGAGCAACAGGCCCTTGAAGGCCACGAACTTGTTGGTCACGCTGCCCCAGTTGAAATTCTCGCCGGAGGCGATCACCCGCAGCACGTCGTTGGCCGCCCCGAAGGTGGGGCTGCGGAAGTACACCCAGGCGAAGCAGGTGAGGACGTACACGAGCAGCATGTCGAGGCCCTGGCCGACGGGTTTGGGCAGGAAGGCGTACACCCGCCGGGCGTAGGGCTGGATGAGCCGCTGCACCACCTGGTAGGAGCCGTGCAGAAACCCCCAGAACACAAACGTCCAGGCCGCCCCGTGCCACAGGCCCCCGATGAGCATGGTGAGCATCAGGTTGCGGTAGGTCATCCAGGGGCCGCCCCGGTTGCCGCCCAGGGGGATGTAGAGGTAATCGCGCAGCCACGACGAAAGCGAGATGTGCCAGCGGGTCCAGAATTCGGTGAAGGAGCGCGAGAAGTAGGGCGTGCGGAAGTTTTCGATGAACCGGAAGCCCAGGATGCGCGCCAGCCCGATGGCGATGTCGGAGTAGCCCGAAAAGTCGCAGTAAATCTGGAAGGAGTAGAAAATCACCCCCAGCCCCACCTGAAACGAACTCATGGTGGTGGGCGCGCCGAAGCACTGCTCGACGAAGGGCGCGAGCGAGTCGGCCACGGCCACTTTTTTGAAAAACCCCCACAGCACCCGCGTCAGGCCCGACATCACGCGGTCCCAGTCGAAGGGAGCGTCGGCGCGGAACTGGGGCAGGAAATCGCGGGCGCGCACAATCGGCCCGGCCACCAGTTGGGGAAACAGCGACACGAAGGCCGCGAAGCGGAGCAAGTCCCGCTCGGGTTCGATTTCGCGGCGGTAAATGTCGATGGTGTAGCTCATCGACTGGAAGGTGTAGAACGAAATGCCGATGGGCAGGATGATGTGCAACGTGCTGTGGCTGGGTTCAAAACCCATGCTTTGCACCGCCTGCCGGAAGGAGTCGGCGAAAAAGTTGAAGTACTTGAAAAAGCCCAGAAACAGCAGGTTGATGGTAACGCTGAAGTAAATCAGCCGCTTGCGGAAGGTTTCGTCGGTGGAGCGGCCCATCAAGAGGCCCAGGGTGTAGTCCATGAGCGTGGTGAAGCCGACGATGCCCAGAAACCGCCAGTCCCACCACCCGTAAAACACGTAGCTCCCCACCAGGCACAGCCCCAGCCGCGCCCGCCCGCGCAGGGCGAAATACAGGGGCAGGAACAGGGCGATGAACACCAGAAAATCCAGGCTGTTGAAAATCATGGCGGTGATTTCGGGGGGCGTCAGTTTTTACGGTTCATTCCAGTGGCTTGGTATCCCCACGCGACGGACCCACCCCCCAGCCGCACGAGCCTGCCCACCCCCCTCCCAGGAGGGGACTAACGGCCCCATCCGGGTACGAAAAAGGGTAGCTGAATTTTGTCCCCTCCTGGGAGGGGGTGGGCAGGCTCGTGCGGCTGGGGGGTGGGTGGGCCGGTATTTGGAGGAGCGATTTGTCATCACCACGTTTTTCAAATGCAGCACATCACTGATGCTCTCGGTCTGCACGGAGTTACACAGCACCTTGCCCAAAGGGCGTTTGCGCTGTGTAACCTCCGTGAAAAACCTGCTTCACTAATTGGGTACTCGGTAATTCGTTAAATGGGCAATTGGGTAATTGGTAACAAGGGCTTTTCAACAAATCAACCAATTGCCTAAAACGTGGCCACGGGTTCGTCGGCGCGGCGGGCGCGTTCCCACTTGCCTTCGGTGACGGGGTTGCGCAGAAACCGCCCGAACCCCAGCAGCACGCAGTAATTCATGAACGTGAAATAAAACGGCACGAAAAACGCCTTGCGCCGCAGGTGCCGCTGTTCCAGCCGGTAGCCCATCCAGGCGGCGGCGTAAAACCCCACCTGCCCCGCCAGCAAGGCCAGCCACAGCACGCCACCCGCCGTCAGCGAGGGCTGTTGCAGGCTTTCAACCACGAGCACCACGTTCAACACCAGCAAGAGCGGCAGGCAAAACGGCGTCACGGCCCAGCGCATGGCCCGGTGCGACACGTACTGAAACGTCAGCCAGCCGTGGCGGAAGGGGTTGAGCAGGCCCGTGAGGCGGCGCATGGCCTGAAAGCCCCCGTGGGCGATGCGGACCTTGCGTTTTTGCTCCTCGGCCACCGAAAACGAGGGCCGTTCCATCGCGTAGGCGTCGGGGGCGTAGGCCACGCGGTAGCCCCGTTCGGCCAGCCGGAGCGAAATTACGAAATCGTCGAGCAGCGTGTCGGGTTCGACGGGCGGGTAGAGGTCGGTGCGCACGGCGAACAGTTCGCCCGCCGCCCCGACGACGGTGTGGAGTTCGGCGTCGAGCTTTTTCAGCCAGGATTCGTAGCGCCAGTACAACCCCTCGCCCGCCCCGGCGGCGGCTTCGTTGTCGCCGGTGAAAATCCGTTTTTCCCCCGCCACGGCCCCCACGCGCGGGTCGGCGAAGGGTCGCACGAGGTGGACGATGGCGTCGGGGTTGAGGCGGGTGTTGGCGTCGGTGAACACCACGACGCCCGTCGTGACGTGCCGCAGGGCCGCGTTCATGGCGGCCACTTTGCCCAGGCGGTCGGGGCCGCCCAGCACCCGCAGCCGACCGCAGAGTTCGGCTTCGCGGCGGGCGGCGTAGGCCGACGACCCATCGGTGGAACCTTCGGTGACGAGCAAAAACCGGAGGCGGTTGGCGGGGTAGCGCAGGGCCAGGGAGTTTTCGATTTTCCCCGGCAAATGCGCCATTTCGTTGTAGGCGGGCACCACGAGCGTCACCTCGGGCACGAACGCCGGGTCATCGACCAATTTTCGCCCCCAGCCCAACGCCCGCCGCAGCCGCACCAGCGCGTACACCAGCACCCCGTAGCCGAGGTAGGTGTAGGTGGCCAGGAAAAGAAGCAGTAGAAATGCAACGTCCATAGGCAGGTCAGGTGGGGGAGTGGGTAATATTCCAGGCGATGCCTTTCAGAAACGCCTTCAGGTAAGCCACCTGCCCCCGGCTGGCGTACACCAGCAGGTGCTTGGGCAGGGCGGCCCCCAGAAAATACAGCGCGAACACGGCCCGCTGCCCAACGGGGGTGCAGCGGCGCATGAACAAAATCCGGTTGCGGGTGAGGTAGTACACTTTCTGCGGGCTAGCCTTGCCCACCGACAGCGATTCCTTGTGGTACACCAGCGCCGAGGCCTGGTAGTAAATCTGGTAGCCCGCCCGCCGGATTTGGTGCGACCAGTCGAGTTCTTCGTAGTACAAAAAATACCGTTCGTTCATCAGCCCGGCTTTTTCGAGCACCGACCGACGAATCAGCATGGCCGCGCCGTGGGCAAACGCCGTGGGGCCGGAGCGGTCGTGCTGCCCGGCGTCCACCTCGCCCGTGCCGAAGGGCGTCGTCTGGCCGGTGTACGCGTTGAGGGGCCGGTAGCCCGCGTACTGAATCCGGTCGGGGTGGTGGAAGTACCGAATTTTGGGGCACACCACGCCCACGGTCGGGTCGGCCATCGGCTCCAGGAGTTTCTCGATCAAACCGGGCGTCAGTTCGGTGTCGTTGTTGACCAGCAGCAGAAACTCGCCCGTCGCCTGCCGGATGGCCAGGTTGTTGCCCCCGGCGAAGCCGAGATTTTTGGCGCTGGTGATGAGGCGGGTTCTCGGAAACTGCGCCTGAATGCTCCGGCTAAGGGGGGCCACCACCGAGCCGTTGTCCACGACCAGGGTTTCCAGGTTGGGGTACGTCAGGCGCTGGATCGAACGCAGCAACGCCATCGTCGCCTCCACCTGGTTGAAGTGGACGGTGATGATCGTCACCCGTGGCGACGGCGGCGTTACATGCTTTCCTTCTGCCATACGGCCCGGACGGTTTTGAGTAAAATCACGAAATCGGTCCAGAACGAAAACTTTTGGGCGTAGAGCACGTCGAGTTGAATGCGCTCCTCGTCCGAAAGCTTGGTGGCGCGGCCCCGCTTGGTCACTTGCCAGAGGCCCGTCAGCCCCGCCGGGGCGGCAAAGCGCCGGGCGTAGGCGATGGTGGTCAGTTTTTCGGCCTCGTACAGCGGCAGGGGCCGGTTGCCCACCAGCGACATGTCGCCCTTGAAAATGTTGAACAATTGGGGCAGTTCGTCGATGCTGTAATCCCGCAGGATTTTGCCCAGGCGAGTCACCCGCGGGTCCTGGTGGAACTTCGAGAACGTGGCCTTGCCTTTTTTCCGCAGGGCGTACACCTCCTCGCACACCACCTCGTTGTCGAGGTACAGGGGCCGCTGGCACTCCGTATCCACGGCGGCGCAGGCGGCGCAGAGGACCGAAGCGGGCGGCTCGTCGGGGGCCTTGTTGTAGATGTTGAGCGAGGCCATTTTCGAGAGCTGCTGGTCGGCGTCCTGGCGCATCGTCCGGAATTTGTACATGTCGAAAATCCGGTAGCCCGCCCCCACGCGGCGGGAGCGGTACAGCACCGGACCCGGCGAGTCGAGCTTGATGAGCAAGGCCACCAACCCCAGCAGGGGCGAAATCAGGAGGAGCACGGTGCCCGTGGCCAGCACGTCGAAGGCCCGCTTGCCGAAGGGCATCCGGACGGCCTCGGCGTGTCCGGGCCGACCTCGGGGGGCGTAGGCTTTTTTCCGAACGAGGTAATCGATACGCAACCGAACGCCCTCGTGGGCGGCGTCGTAACTGAACACGTCGAGGGCCTTGCCGTGCAGGGCGCGGCGGCGCAGCGGTTCGGTCACGGCCGGGGTGGTCAGAATCACCGGCAGGGCCTGCCACTCCGGGTGGGCCTTGAGCTGGTCGAGCAGGGCCAGGCCGCTGGCTTCCACGCTGGCCACCACCAGATCAAACCCGTAGCCTTTGTGGAGCACCGTGAGCGCTTCGGCCATCGAATCGACCGGCTCAACCGACGCTTCGGCCCCGAACGCCCGCAGGAAGGCGATTTCAGCGTCCAGCACGGGTTCGACCAGCAGGATGCGGAAGGCATCCGGGGTCGTCGGGGCAGGCGGGTCGGGTTGCATCAGGGTCGTCATGGCGGTGAGCGACGTTCAGAAAGATAGCCTTACGAAGCCAGTCCGGTGACGTTGGTCCGGCGGAGAATGGCTTCGATTTTCGCTTTCACTTCCAGGGGGTTGAACGGTTTGACCACGAAATCGTCGGCCCCCATTTCCAGGCAGCGAATGCGCGTGGGGCTATCGTCGCTCGTCGACAACACGATGATGGGGATATGCTGGAGGAACGCGCTCGAGCGCACGTAGCGGATGAAATCGTAACCGTCGAAAAAGGGCATCGTCAGGTCGGTGATGATGACCTGTGGCTCGTGGCCCTGTTCGAGCCAGGAAATGGCCTCGATGCCGTTGGCGCAGGTGGTCAAGTGGTAATGGTTGCCCAGGACGGTGTGCATCACCTTACGGATGAAGGTGTCGTCGTCCACGAACAATACGTGGTAAAAACTTTTCATGGGCGGTGAATGTGGGTCAACTCAAAATTGAATCGGGAAGAAAAAAGAACGGTGCGGCACGGTCGTCGTGCCTCGCTGGCTTAGTCCGGTGGACCGGTCTGAAAAGCGGATGGAGAAGAGAAGTACCCAGCGACAGCGTACCCGGAGGCAGAGGCGGCTACGGACAAATTGACCCTGACAATCAGGGCAGTTTCGGGAGAGTACATGGCGGTGTACGTCGGAAAAAGTGGTCAGAATGGACGGCCTGTGAATGGATAAAATCTGCGCAAAGAGCGAGCCAATCACGAACCGCTGTCTTTCTGGTTGTCAAAAATAAAAAATTACTTCTGAATCAGCCGTTTGAGGGCTTATATTTTAAAAAATCTCTTCGTTGCCCAGCTACCGGGTTTCTTCTGAAAGGGATAACTCCACACGCCCGTTCAGGGTTTGCTACCCCATCCCGGCTGCGATGGCTTCCCGGTGCGGCACAAACCGGTACTTCAATCGCTTGCCGATCCGGAGGGCCGGTTCTTCGAGGTAGCGCCAGGAAAGTTCGGCCAGCCCGTAGGTCAGTACCACGCCCAGTATCATGGCCAGAAGGGTCATTGACGAATTCAACTGGGGCATATCCCGGCCCGTCATGCAGTAGGAAATCAGCCCCTGCACCGGCCGGTGCAACAGGTACAGTCCGTAGCAAAGCAGGCCTAGCCTGACGAAGGGTTTCCACTCAAACACCCGCCTGAGGCGGGTTTGGGGAAAACTCACCAGGTAGAGCAGCAGCAGGGCGTAGGACACGGCCAGCAGCAGGTACGATTTGGGGCCGTACACCCGCAGCAAGTAGGCCGCCGACCAGGCCCCCGCCGCGCCCAACGCCACCCAGCGCCGGTACGGAGCAACCCGCGCCCGACCCGACGGCGTAGCCGTCAGCACCGCCACCAGCACTCCGCCAAACAGGGCATCCATCCGGGTGGGCAGCAGCACGTACTCCATGAAATCCGAAATGGGCAGGGTCAGCCGCAGCAGTACGGCCAGCACAATCAGCGCCCCGGCCAGTCGGGCCAACCCCCGCGGGGAGCAGAGGGCCACGGCGGCGGGCAGCAGCAGGTAGAATTGTTCTTCCACCGCCAGCGACCACGTCACGCCGAGTGAGTACGGTTGCCACTCGCCCGCCAGGGCCATCGTAACGTTTTGGGTGAACGTGTAAAAGCCCGGCCAGAGGGGTTGCCCGCCTAGCAACCAGGGCAGCGACGCCTCCAGTCCCCCGGCCCGCCCGGCGGCGGTCAGGCCAAGTACCACGGCGTACAGCGGCAGGATGCGTAAGGCCCGCCGGGCGTAAAACACCCGGAAGTAGTTGCCCGCCCCCCGCGCCCGCAGCAGGATGGACGTAATGAGGTACCCCGACAGCACGAAAAACAAGTCAACCCCCGACCACGCCAGGCCGAGGGCTTTGCTGAGGTAGAAAGCCAGCGAGCCGGAAGCGGGATTGAGCAGGGGAGTCCGCACGAAATGCTCGACGAGCACGGCGGAGATCGCCACGCCCCGCAGGCCGTCGATGACGGACACGCGCTGGCTGGTTACGTCGGGAAAACCGGATTTTTGCATGGAGCTATGGCGGTAGCGGAAAAACGGAGCAGCAAAACGACAATTTATTCCTTCATAAACCGGCCTGTAAACGTGGCTTCGCGGGTTTCAACTTGGTACACGTAGGTGCCACTTTCCAGTTGCCGAATATCGAGGTCCGTTTGGGTGGCTTCGGTTTCCGGCGTTAGTTGAAATACTCCTTCCCCGTTGGTTCGGTACACGTTTACGCGCTCAATCTGTAGCCCTTCGGGTACCACAACCGTAATGATCCCGGAAGCCGGCGAAGGGTACACCCGTGCCGAAGCTCCTGCCGGTCGTTTCCCGTCGGGCTGCAATTTGACGGGCGTATCCAGGTAAGCGGTAATCGATAAAACGTCCGGCTCCGATGCGGCGCGGCGCAAGGTTCCACCGGACTGGTGCTCGTAGGCCCCCACGTCGTAGGACGGGCCGACGGGCCGGGGCGCGTCGGCGAGGTCGGACGCTACGCCCCAACCGCTGACGTCGCCGCCCCGGTTGATCAGGGCCGACGAAGCCGTCAACTGAAAATCAGCTCCGGCCACGTTGGCGAAACCCAGCGTATCGCTCCGCGTGGACGTTACGTTGTTGAACTGCGTCGCCGTGGCACCCTGGGCAAACGTGACAAACCGGCCTGCGGGCACCTGAGCGATGGCGTTGTTGGCCACCGTGTTGGCGTTAATTTCGTTGTACAGCCGGATGCCGTAATCCCGGCAGTTGACGATGGTGTTGTTGAGCAACGCCAGGTACGCGCCCGGTTGGCAGCCCGCCCGGTCGTCGGCGAAAATGCCGATGCTGCCGATGTTGGCGATGACGTTGTTGTACACCTTCAGGTTGCCGTTGAAGCCGATGATGGGAAGGCCATTGCCGGGGGCGGAAACAATGACGTTGTTGTAGCACTCGCCGCTCGAACCGGCCCCAATCTGCATTCCGCTGTTTTGGTAGCTGGCAAACGGGCTGAGGCCCGCGTTGGTGATCGTGTTGTGGTGTACGCTGGCCCCCGGTGCGCAGCCGTACTGAATGCCCTCGCACCCGGTGCGCTCCACGCGGTTGTTGTACACCTCCAGCCCGTGAATTTCGTGGGGGTACACGGTTTTCTGCACCCCGTTGCAGGTGACCCGCACGCCCGAATCCCAGAACGAGTGGCCAATGTACAGGCCCTCGCCCCCCGTGTCGTGCACGTAGCAACCGTGGACCTTCATGTTGTGCATCGTGAAGTTTTCCCGGTAAAAACTCTCGTCGCAACCAGGATCGGTTTTGATCATGATGCCCGCGAAGTGGTTGTTGCTCACGTCGACCCGCTCGATTTCAACGTCCGAACTCCGGCCCGTCACGTGCAGCGCCGCCGCCGCTGACGTCCCGGAGTTGCTCAACACGAAGCCGTACGGTGTGGCCGCGTCGCCCGCGCCCGAAAACACGACGTGCTGGCAGTTCACCAACTGCACCACCGGGTAATAGGCGTTGTTGGGCACGTTGACCGCCCCGCCGCAGTTCACAATCCGAATGGGCGCGCCCGGTGCACCCTGCAAATCCGTAAACCGCAGGTACGAGTACTGCCCCGCCTGCACGCAGACCGTCTGTCCCGGCTGCACGTTATTGAGTTGCCGGGTGCTGTAGTTCCCGCTTTTCGTGATCGTGAAATGGCAGTTGCAGGTAGGTTGCGCGCCCGCTGCTTCAACGATGAAAAAAACAGCGCTCAGAATCGAAAAAAAACGGCGCATTGGCTTGGCGGATTGATGAAGGGAAAAGAATTCGATCGGTCGTTGGTGCGGGTCGAGGGTCACACGGGGGCAGGTTCGGTAGCGCCGATGACCCTTCGTTGCCGTAGCAACTCGACTTTTTGAAATTTAACGGCCGTGTATCGGTACGCGTACACACCGAGCAGCCACCCCACGCGACCGTCTTTCCAGCCGCCTTTGGCCAGGTACCATTTTGCCCACACTGCCCAGGGATACAGCCAGCGCCGCAGGCCCCCGGGTACTTCCCCCCGCGCCACCAGATCTTCGGCGGCCAGGGTGGTGTACTGGTCGAGTTTGCGGTAGAGTTCGGCCCGGCTTTCAAACGTGTGGTGCGAAACGGCCCCCCGCAGTCGCCCCAGGTTGCGATGACCGTGGGGCTGCTCGTGGACGGTCCGGCTGCGTTCGTCGAACGAGACCCGGTCTTTTTTCACCAACCGCACGACCCAGTCGGGACTGGGCACCGGGTACAGGCAATGCACCGGCCGGTGCATCACAAACCAGTTGCGCTGGAGTTCGTAGGCATCGAGCGGAAAACCCGACTGTTTCAATTCACCCAAGTGCTTGAGCAGGGCCTCATCCGGGATTTCGTCGGAATCGAGCATCAGCACGGCGTTGTGTGAGCACGAACGCAGGGCAAACTCCCGCTGGTTGCGGAAATTGTCGAGGGGCCGGTGCAACACCCGGCAGCCGTACTGCCCGGCGATGGCGAGGGTGTGGTCAGTGCTGCCGCTGTCCACCAGCAGCAGGTCATCGGCTATCGGCCGGAGGCGACTCAGCAGCGGGTGCAGGTATTTCTCGCTGTTGTGCGTGAGAAGGTACACCGAAAGCGGCGTTTCGGTCGAACCGGAGGAAGACCCCGAACCGGACTTGCCTAAACCGGAATTGCCCTCCGTGGGGCGTACGGAAGCGATTCGGTGAAACGGCGGAGGGGTATCCGCCCCAAGAGAACCCACGGGGGGATCGAACCGGAGTGAATCCAGAAACCGGAGAAAAAACCAGCCCGGTGCGTACATGGCGGTGTACATGGCAGTTTTAAGGCGATTCCGACCCGACCGTTCGGTTCGGAATGCGAAAAGTCGGCAATGCTTTCGGAAAAGCAACCAACGAGCCAAAAAACTTTTTTCGGAAAAATTCCGGGCTGCACGGAATCCTGTTCGCGACCGCCCCATCTTTGCCGCCATGCTTCTCGGTCTCAGCAGCTACACCTACGGCTGGGCGGTCGCCGATCCCCACCAGCCCCTCGATGAGCAGGCCCTGCTCGATCGCACGCTTCAATTTGGCCTGGAAAACCTCCAGTTCGGCGACAATCTGCCGCTGCACCGGCTGTCGCCCGAACGGCTGGAGGCCCTCCGCGAGCGGGCCAACGCCGCAGGCATCCGCCTTGAAGCCGGTGCCCGTGGGCTGCGCCCCGACCACCTGCGGCGTTACGTCGAACTGACCGGGTGGCTCGGTGCGCCGCTGCTCAGGTTTGTCATCGACGAAAAAGAGTACGAGCCGCCGTTGGCTGACGTGGTGGTCATCATTCGGGATGCCCTGCCGCTGCTGAAGCAGCACGGCGTGACACTGGGCATCGAAAACCACGACCGCTTCCGGGCCGCCGAACTGGCCCGCTTGGTGGAAACCGTGGCCGACGAGCGCGTGGGCATCTGCCTCGATTGCGCCAATTCGCTCGGAGCGGGCGAGGGCCTCGAATGGGTGGTGGAGCGGCTGGCCCCCTACACCGTCAATTTCCACGTCAAGGACTTTGGCATCAGCCGCTTACCGCACCTGATGGGCTTCGTGGTGGAAGGCCGCCCCGCCGGGCAGGGCATGCTCAACCTGCCCTGGGTGCTCGACCAACTGGCCCGCTACGAGCGCTGCCAGAGCGCCGTGCTCGAACTCTGGCCCCCGCCCGAGGCCGACCCCGCCGCGACGTTGGAAAAAGAGGCGCGGTGGGTGGAGGAAAGCGTGGGGTACTTGAAGGGGTATTTTTGAAAAGTCGAAACGAAAAAAGGCCTCCGCTCGCAATGACGCGGTAGGGAAGGCTGCAAAAAACAAAAAGCCCGCCCCAGGTGCTTGGGGCGGGCTTTTCGACAAAAAACTGACGACTGTCAACTTCAATCCGCCACGACGCTGAACTTCACCTTGTGCTTGACCTCTTTGTGAAGGTCGAGGGTGGCGGTGTAGTCACCGACCGACTTCACGTCGGAGTCGAGGGTGATTTTCTTCCGGTCCACCTCGTAGCCCTTGGCCCGGAGGGCCTCAGCAATCTGGATGGTGGTGACGCGCCCGAAAATTTTGCCGCTCTCGCCCACTTTTGCGGGAATTTCGAGCGTGGTATCGCCGATGCTGCTGGACAGGGTTTCGGCATCGAGTTTCAGTTTTTCGGCTTTATGCGCAGCCTGTTTGGCGTTTTCGGCCTGAATCTTCCGGTTGCTGCTGGTGGCCAGCATGGCGTACCCCTGCGGAATGAGGTAGTTGCGCCCGTAGCCCGGCTTCACCGTCACGAGGTCGTTCTTGTAGCCCAGGCCGGCGATATCGGTTTTGAGAATGACTTCCATTTCAAAAAATGAGTTTGAAGTTTGAGGTTTGAAGTTTGAAGTTCAAGAACGAAAGTGGCCGTACAGGCAACTTCAAACCTCAAACTTCAAACTTCAAACGTTACTTGAGCGAATCGGCCACGTAGGGCAACAGGGCCAGGTGACGGGCGCGCTTGACGGCCTGGGCGACTTTGCGCTGGTACTTCAGGCTGGTGCCGGTGATGCGGCGGGGCAGGATTTTGCCCTGGTCGTTGAGCAGCTTCAGCAGGAAGTTCGCGTCTTTGTAGTCGATGTATTTAATGCCTGCCTTCTTGAAACGGCAGTATTTCTTGCGGTTCTGGTTCTTTTCGAGGGGCTCGTTGACCAGCGTGGAGTTGCGGTTGTTTCTCATGGTTACTTGGCGTCAACGGGGGATTCAAGAATCGTTTTTTTGCCCATCAGGCCCTTGCGCTTTTTCTCGTTGTACGCAATGGCGTGCTTGTCGAGGGCGATGGTCTGGTAGCGGATGATCCGCTCGTCGCGCCGGAACTCCACTTCAAGTGCGGCGGGTACACCCGATTCCGCCCGGTATTCGAATAGCTGGTAGTAGCCGGTGTTTTTCCCCTGAATCGGGTAGGCGAGCTTGCGCAGGCCCATCGCGTCTTCGTGGAGAATTTCAGCACCGTTGTCGGTCAGCACTTTCCGAAATTTTTCGACAGTGTCCTTTGTCTGGGTGTCAGACAAAACGGGAGTCAGGATGAACACCGTCTCATACTGGTTAGCCATGAATAGCTGGTTTTGATGAAACGAAAAAACAAATTGGGCTGCAAAAGTAGCCTTTTGCAGCCCAATTTCCAAGCAAGGGGTTGAGTTTGAAGCGGACGCCGTGCGGTTTGTAGTTGGTAGTTGGTAACCTGAACTTCAAACTCACCTCACTTCAAACTCCCCTTCCCCCACCTTGAAGCCTTCCGAATAGAGTTCGATGGCGTGTTTGCCTTTTTTGTAGGGCTGGCCCCGGCTGTACACGAAATCGACGGTTTGGTGGGTATTGGTGTACAGCACGGCTTGCTTGGCCGTGTACACCAAATCGCTGCCGTTGAAGGTGAAACTGCCCGATCCCGTGGCCATGTCGGAAATCACGGCCCCGTCGGGGTCGAGGATGCGCATGAAAATTTCCTTGTTTTCCTTCTGCGTCAGCGGGTTGTCGGCCAGGCGGAACGAGACGCGAATTTTGTCCACCCGCCGCGACTTGTACGTGCCCCCGTCGCGCTCCTTGCCTTTGGGCGAGATGGCGTACACGCTGATGTTCTCGGCTTTCAGGGCCGAGGCAATGGTGACTTTCTCCGAAAGTTCCTTGTTCTGGCTGGCCAGCGTTGTGACCGAATCGCGGTAGGTTTGACGGGTGGTTTCCAGATCGGTTTTCAGGCCCGTGTTTTCCTGAGCCAGGGTTTGATTGGTCGAGGTCAGGGTTTGATTTTCCCGCTGCAACTGGGCAATTTCCCGATCCTTCTGGGCCAGCACCGCCGTGTATTCCCGGATTTTGGCCTCGTACTGTTTGGCATTGAAAGCGCTCGAATTACGCAGGTTGACCTTATCTTGTTCGAGTTGGGCCTTCACCTTCATCAGTTCATCCACGTTGCCATTGAGCATCTTGATTTCGGCAATCTTGGCGTCCAACTGGTTGGAAATTGAATCCAGACGCTGCGAGGTGGCGACGAGTTCGCGGGTTTTGGCCTCCACCTGCGGCGTAAGGACCTCCTGGTTTTTCTGCCGTTCCTGAAAGTACAGGTACCCCAGCAAGCCCAGCAGCGCGGCCATGATCACCAGCGCGGCCGTGAAGTAGTTTTTCTTGTCCGACTGACGGGTTTGCGTCTCCATGTTGGTTTCGGTGGAATGGTAGGTAAGGGATTAACGTAACAAAGCTACTTTTTGGGTGAACCAATGCAAGAACGTCTTTTTCTTCCGCACGCGGTTTGGCCCGGCACCGCGGCTGGTAAAAAAGAACCTGGCGGTCAGTCGAACAGGTGCCGCCAGATCACACCGTACACGTCGGTGGCCAACACCTCGCTGGCTCCCGTTGGTTCGTCGGTGACGAGCACGGGGTGGTACGCCGGGGGCACGTCCACGGCCCCGTGCGACCCCTTCACCAACGTGGCGTCGAGCGGAATCACGTCCATGAGGTAGCGGAACCCCAGCAACTTACGGGCCAGTTTGTACCCCGCCCGGAGTTTGATGAGCGGATTTTTCGGGTCCATGAACAATTCCACCGGGTCGTAGCCGGGTTTGCGGTGGATGTCCACCAGCCGGGCGAAGTCGGGGGCCTTGGCGTCGTCGAGCCAGTAGTAGTACGTGAACCAGGCGTCCGGCTCGGCCACGGCCACCAGGTCGCCGGAACGCTCGTGGTCGAGGTGCGCTTTGCGTTTGCCTTGGGCGTCGAGCACGCGGGCCACGCCCGGCGTGGCTTCGAGGAGGCGCTTCACGGTTTCCAACACCGTCGGGTCCTGAACGTACACGTGAGCCACCTGGTGGTCGGCGGTGGCGAAGGCCCGGCAGGCCCCGGCGTCGAGGAGTTCGAGGCCTCGCTCCACCCGGACGGTGATCAGCTCCGCTTCGCGCAACACGCGGTTGATGTGAACCGGGCGGTTGACGGGCGTAATGCCGTACTCGGAAAGGAAAATAATTCGCGCGCCTTTCCGCTCGTAAAACCGCACCAGTTCCTCGCAAAGGCCGTCGATTTCCCGCAGTTCCTGAGCAATCTTCGGCAGATCAGGCCCGAACTTTTGCAGGCAGTAATCAAGGTGGGGCAGGTAAACCAGCGTCAGCGTGGGGTTGTGCCAGTCGTCCACGCGCATGGAGGCATCGGCAATCCACTTCGACGACTTGATGTTCGAGTTCGGCCCCCAGAAGCTGAACAGCGGAAACGGACCGAGTTCGGCTTGCAGCCGGTCGCGGAGGTCGGCGGGATGGGCGTAGCAGTCGGGGGCTTTCACGCCGTCGGCGTGGTACTGGGGCCGGGGCGTGACCGAAAAGTCGGCGGTGGAGTACATGTTGTACCACCAGAACATTTTCGAGACGGTGAAATCCGGGTTTTCGCGCCGGGCGGCGTCCCAGAGTTTCTCGGCCCGCACGAGGTGGTTGGATTGCTTCCAGAATTTCACCTCGGCGTCCTCGCGGTCGTACCAGCCGTTGCCCACGATGCCGTGGTCGGTGGGCCATTTGCCCGTGACGTAGCAACTCTGGGCCGTGGTCGTCACGGCGGGCAGCACGGGCCGGATGCGCGTGAGGTGGCGGGTGGCGAGGTAGGCCTTGAGAAACGGCGTGTGCTCGCCGATGACGCTCTCGCTCAGCCCGACGACGTCGATGACGACGGTTTTTTGCATGAAAAAAAGTTTGAAGTTTGAGGTTTGAAGTTTGAAGTTGGTATAACTCCGAACTTCAAACCTCAAACTTCAAACTGGTTTTTACCCAATCCAACTCCCGCCCAATCGACTCGTTGAGCGGGGCCTGGGCGGCGGGGGGCAGCACGCCCCAGGTGTAGGTTTCGACTTCCAACTGGCTCGTGAAGGGCGTTTCCCGCTGAATCCGCAGCACCTCCCGCACGGCATCCTGGGTGGAGTCGAGCACGCCGTATTTTTCCAAAAACAGCGGAACGTGGAAATGCACCCGCCACTCGGCGTGGGCACCGCGCGAAGCCGCCGCCAGCGCTTCGGGCAAATCCGGGTAGCGGTCGAACCCGCCGTCCACCCGCCGGGCGACGACCTGGTGCAGGTACGTCGGCTCGTCGAAGTGGGCGAGGGCGGTAATTTTTTCGGAAAAATTCTGGGTCAAATCCACCTTCAGCGCCGAACTGACCTGGATTTTTCCGACCCAAATGCCGGCTTGGTCGAGCGCGGCCAGCACGGTGGCGGGTTGCTCGTAACCCACGGCGAAGTGGCACACGTCGTAACACAGCCGAACGTGGTCGCGGAGACGGTCGCGGGTTTCGCTTTCGGAAAAGCCCCGTTTTTCAACAAAAAATGCCTTCGCCGTTGGTTGGAGCACCGTTTCGTACCAGCCGATGAATTCCGCCGAATTTTCCAGAATCCCATCCGGCTCCGGCTCGATGTCGAGGTGGAGGGTTTTGCCCGTGGTTCTGCTGAGGTCAATCAAGTCGTCCACCACTTCAAGGATGTGCCGCGTGGCTTTTTGCACGGCGGCGTCCTGGGCCTCGGGCGTTTTCCACCAGAACCGGTAGGAGAGGGGCGAGGTCGAAACGCCGCCTGCGCCGAGGCCGTCGGGCAGGAGCTGGGCCAACAGGCGGAACAGCCGGCTGGTGTACTCCCGGCGGTCGGGCGTCGTCCAGTCGGGGGCGTGGACCTGGTCTTTCACCCGCACGCCGTGGAAACCGCCGTAGGGAAAGCCGTTCATCGTGAACACGTACAGGTCGTTTTCCGCCAGCCAGGTTTTCAGTTCGGCCAGCGCACCCGGTTCGGCCAGCGCGAGGCTCGCCTCGTTGGCCAACCGCAAGCCCAAGCCCAGCGGGGCGTCGGGGCGGAAGGTAGCTTTCACGGCGGGCACGCTGGTTTTCAGGTTCTGAAAATGCGCCGCCCAACTTTCGCCGGGGTGGATGTTGGTGCAGTAGCCGAGGTGGGTCATCAAGCCGGTTGGTGCAAATGTTCGAGGTAATCCACGGCGGCTTTCACTTGCTCAAAATCCATCTCATGGACTTCCACGCCCCGCCCCAGGGCCTCCAGCAGCGTGATGGTGAGCCGCCCGCCGAGGTGTTCGCGGAATTCGTGGAGGCCGTTGAACAGATTCAGTTTTTCGTTTTCGGAAAGCGCCGGGTGGTACAGCTCGAAGCCCAAGGCTTGCAGCAGGTCGAGCACCCGCTGGGCGTCGGCTTCGGTGATGCGACCGGTCAGGTGCGAATACACCGTGTCGAGGGCGATGCCGATGGCGACGGCCTCGCCGTGGCGGATGTCGAACCGGGTGAGGTATTCGAGTTTGTGAGCGGCCCAGTGGCCGAAATCCAGGGGCCGGGCCGAACCCATCTCGAAGGGGTCGCCGCCCGCGATGTGGTCGAGGTGGAGCTGCGCGCAGCGCACGATGAGTTCCTGCATCGGGGCCTCTTCGCGGCGGGCGAGGGTCTCGGCGGCCCCTTCCAGCCATTCAAAAAACGGCAGGTCTTTGATGAGCGCCACCTTCACGGCCTCGGCGATGCCCGAGCGCCAGTCGCGGTCATCGAGGGTGCGGAGGAAGGCCGAATCGTTGAACACCGCCGCCGGGGGCGCGAAGGTGCCGAGGAAGTTTTTCTTGCCGCCGTGGTTGATGCCGTTTTTCACGCCCACGCCCGAGTCGTTCTGCGAGAGCACGGTCGTCGGGATGCGCAGGTGCCGCACGCCCCGGTGGGCCACGGCGGCGGCGTACCCGACCAAATCGAGCACGGCCCCGCCGCCCAGCCCCACCACGTATGAGTGCCGGTCGATGCCGTGGCGGTCCACGGCCTCCACGAGGCGGTCGAGCAGGGCGGGGTCGTTTTTGGCTCCTTCGCCGCCGGGTACCCGAATCAGGTCAGGCACGAGGTCATAATCGGGCACAGTTTCAAAATACGCCGGAATCTGCCCGGTGAGCGTCGGGTGGGCGTCGAGCACGCCCCCATCGAGCACGAACAGCAGTTTCTTCCGCACGCCCGGTTCCACCCGTGCCCGCAGGAAATCACCCAGAAGCCGGTTGGCCGGGTCGAAGAGGTTTTCGGTAAAAAACACGTCGTACGCGAAGCGCACGCTAAATTCCTGGCGAATGGACTTCATGGAAATCGGAAAACCGGAACAACGGTTTCGGTGCCGAAACACGCGGGGGGCAGCCCCGGTTCGGCTCAATCGGGATCACTTTCTGTTGTTCCTACAAACAAAGGTCACGTCACCGCGAATTTAACGGCTAAAAATCGGGAAACGGGCAACAGCGCCGCAATCGCCAGCGCCACCCACACCTGCCCCGTGGCGGCCGCCCAGGCCGCGTCCATCAGAATCAGCGAAATCACGCCCGCTTTAACGGCCTTGCCGATGTTGGGGCCGATGGAATTTTGAATCGCCCGGAACAGGGGCGGGTAGAGAAAAGCCGCGTGCAACACGAGAAACGGCAGCGTGAGCAGCGCGCTGCCACCCCAGAACGACCACGCCCCCTGCACCGACTGCACGGCGACGAAGAGCAGCAGGCCGACGTACAGTTTCCACGTTCCGCCGCCATGCACCTCCCCCTGGCTGACCAGCGTGATGGCGAAAATGTACGCCACCGGCACCGCCGCCACGCCGCCCCAGGCCAGCGCTTCGTCCACCGCGCTCATGCCCAGCAGCAGGTTCCCGCCCCGGCACAGGCCCATCACCAGCGGCCCGGTGAACACGTGGTGCTTGGCAAACCGGTTGTAGAGCACCGTCAGCCCCGCCACGACGGCGGCAATTTGCCAACTAGACCCCCCGGCGGGCAGCGCCGCCAGCACGCCCAGCCCAAGCAGCCCAAATCCGAACCAGCCCACGTCCGATTTCCGCACCCGTCCGCTCGGAATGGGACGTTCGGGGCGTTCGACGGCGTCGAGGTCGGCGTCGAAAAAATCGTTGAGCACCACGCCCCCGCCGTAGAGGCCCAACGTCGAGAGGCAGAGCCAAACGAGGTCGGTCGAGGTGCCGGAACCCGCCAGCCAGACCGCGAGGCAATACCCGGCCAGGATGTCGGCCACCGCCGTGACCAGGTTGGCGGGGCGGAGGAGTTGCAGATAAGGCCGGAGGGTCACCGGATGATGAGGTCGTTTTTGTCAATCCGCGGGGCCTGCCCGCCGCGCAGCACGGTGTTGCCGTTGAAGGTCTGGCTCTGGTCGATGTCCGGGCGGTCTTCAAACTCGGCAGGGTCGATTTGGCCGCTCTGGGCGAAGGCGTCGATGGCGTTCTGGTAGGTCACGAGGCGGATGGCTTCGTCCGGAATGCCGCGCAGCTTCATCAGGGCGGCGGTTTTGGGCACGGCCAGCGGGTCGCTGATGCCCCAGTCGGCAGCGGAGTTGACCATGATGCGTTCGGGGCCGTACTGCCGCACGACTTCCACCATGCGCTCGTTGCCCATCTTGGTGAATGGGTAAATCGTGAACGCCGCCCAGAAGCCTTTTTCCAGCACGCTGCGCACGGTTTCCTCGTTGTTGTGGTCCACGATGACCATCGCCGGGTCGAGGCCGTGTTCCAGGGCGATGGCCATGCTGCGCTCGGTGCCGGTTTTTTTGTTGCGGTGCGGGGTGTGAATCTGCACGGGCAGGCCCGCCTCCTTTGCCAGTTCGAGCTGGGCGCGGTAGTATTTTTCCTCGGCGGCGGTCTGGTCGTCGAAGCCGATTTCGCCCACGCCCACCACGCCTTCCTTGTACAAAAACAGGGGCAGCAATTCCATCACCTCCTCGGCCAGGGCCTCGTTGTTGGCCTCCCGCGAGTTCAGTCCGATGGTGCAGTAGTGCTTGATGCCGAACTGCGACGACCGGAACCGCTCCCACCCCACGAGGCTGCTGTAGTAATCTTTGAACGTCGAAAGCCCCGTGCGCGGCTGGCCCAGCCAGAAGGCCGGTTCGATGAGCGCCACAATGCCCGCGTCGGCCATGGCCTGGTAATCGTCGGTGGTCCGCGAGGTCATGTGGACGTGCGGGTCGAAAAACCGCAGGCCCTGGATGTATTGGTGGAAATCGGAGAAGCCCGCCGTGCGGGGTTCGGCGGCGGGGAGGCTGTCGGCGGCGTGCGTGGGGTTTGGTTGCATGGGTGGTTGGTGTTTTTCGGAAAAATCTCAAACGACCCCAGCGGGCATTTCGAGGGTTTTCCAGGTCAGCTCACCGGTCGAAATCGCGCGGTGCAGGTCGGGATGTTCGGCCAGCCGGCGGCGGGCCGGTTCGTACCCCGTTTCGGCGCACACCAGCGCGGCGGCCTGCCGGTCGGCTTCGTCGGGCGAGTTGAACAATTTTTTCAAGTCTTCCAAAATCACGTCGTCCACGAACGGACCCACCAGTTGCCAGGCCCTCGGCGGGACGCTGCGCCCGGCGGCCCAGCGTTCGTGGGCCAGGTCCGAAAGGTCGTGGGCGAGCGTGGGGTTGGCCCGTTCCACGAAACCCGCGATGCGGTGGAGGGGTTTGGCGTTGAAAATCGCCTTCAGCACCAGTTGATTCCAGGCGGCTTCGCTGAACTGCGCGGCGGGGTAGGGGTTGCCCAGTGCCACGGCGTCGAACACCGGCCCCATGTTGGAGCGCACGGCTTCGGTGGCCCGAAAAACCCATTTCTCCGGGAAAGCAAACACGGGCAAAGCCGAGTACAGCGCCGTGAGTTCGCCCAAATCGGCGGTGCTGAACAGGGTTTCGAGGCTCCGCCCGTAGGCGGCTTCGTCGGCGGGGAGTTGGAGCAGCAGGTACACCCGCGCCAGCCGGTCGAGGGTGTAGCCTTCCAGCGACCACCCCGGCACGAGCGCGGCGAGTTGAGCGTCGAACGCCGCGTCAGCGGGCAGGGGCTTGCGGCCCACGAACCGGGGTGCAGCCACGAAGGCCGTCAGCAAATCGGCCGTGCGGCCCTGGCGTTTTTCATCCAACCACTGCCGCCCGGCGTCGGTCAGCAGCGCGTCGAGGCGGGTTTTCAAAGCATCCGAAACGGACATGGAAAATCAGGAGCGGGTTAACGCGCAAACTTACGCACAAGGGCAGGAAGAAGCGAACCCGGTTGACCTACTCAGGGTGGGAGTGACAAAAATCACCAGCAGTAGTTGACACCCTGCCCCTTGAAGGGGGGTCTTCCTCAGCAACGAGTAACCCCCTTCAGGGGGCAGGGGGTGAACCGTGGCAAGTGCTTCGCCGTATCTTCGCCCAAATTTTCAAGCCCATGTCGATTGCCGAAAATTTCCGCGCGTTTGAAGAAAAACTCGCCCACTCCCCCGCCCGGCTCGTCGCCGTGAGCAAGACCCAGCCCGTCGAGGTGCTGCGCGAAGCCTACGACGCGGGTTGCCGCTGCTTCGGCGAGAACAAAGTGCAGGAGATGGTCGCCAAGCACGAGGCTCTGCCCCCCGACGTCGAGTGGCACCTCATCGGCCACCTGCAAACCAACAAGGTGAAGTACATCGCGCCCTTCGTGGCGCTGATTCATTCGGTGGACAGCCTGAAACTGTTGCAGGAAATCAACAAACAGGCCGCCCGAAACAACCGCGTGCAGGACTGCCTGTTGCAACTTCACATTGCCCAGGAGGAAACCAAGTTCGGATTTTCCTACGACGAAGCCGAAAGCCTGCTGCATTCCGACGAACTTTCGGCCCTAACCCACGTGCGCATCCTCGGCCTGATGGGCATGGCCAGCAACGTGGACGACGAAACCCAAATTCGGCGCGAATTCCGGGGCCTGAAGCAGTTTTTCGACCGGATGCAGCGGGAAGCCGCCCGACCGGGCGTCAGCTTCCGGGAGCTTTCGATGGGCATGAGCGGCGACTGGACCATTGCCGTTGAGGAAGGCAGCACGCTCGTGCGGGTGGGCAGCGCGATTTTTGGCGCGCGAAAAATTCCCGCCGCCTGACGCGCGTTTGGGTATTTTGTACTAAACTCGTGGCGTACATCCGCCGCACGCCACACCTACACCACCCGTACTATCATGAACGACACCCGCGCGCAGATTTTAGAGCGCAATTTCCAGGCCGTCCGCCTGCACGGCTTTCAGGGAATGCGGGCCGACAAGGTCATCACCGACCTCGGCATCACCAAGGGGGCTTTGTACCACTACTTCCCCAACAAGTTTGAACTTGGCTACGCCATCGTCGACGAACTCGTCGCCCCGGCGTACGTCAACGCCTGGCGGCCCTTCGAGGAAGCCGCCGAACGTCACCTCGACGCCCTCGTGGCCTGCCTGGAGGCCCACAAGCAGCGCGCCACCGACGAAGACATCCGTCTGGGCTGCCCGTTGAACAACCTCGTTCAGGAAATGACGCCCCTCGACGAAGGCTTCCGCACCCGCCTCCAGGCGGTGGTGCACGGCATGCACGCCTCCCTCGAACGGGGCTTCCGCCACGCCCAGGCCGCCGGAGCCGTCACGACCGTCGTGGACCCGGCCCAGACGGCCTGGTTCGTGCTTTCGTGCCTGGAAGGCAGCTACGGCATGGCCAAAGCGGCCCAGTCGCGGCGGGTATTCGACACGTCCATCGATCAATTGATCACGTACCTGCGCACGCTGGGACTGTGAGTTTTTCCCTATTTTCCCGAAAAACGCCGGAACCAAAACCTCCGGCGTTTTTCTTTTGCCCGTGTACCTACCAAAAAGTACGCGTTTCACCCCCTGCCCCCTCAAGGGGGTTCTCACTGCTGAAACGTTCCGTTCGGAAAAAAACCTTGAGGGGGCAGGGGGTGAAACGCGGCTGAAATCCTTCGATTCATGGACAAACCAACCCTCGTGTACATCTACGACGCCCTCTGCGGCTGGTGCTACGGCTTCAGCCCGGTGATGAAGCGGCTGCACGAAACCTACCGCGACCAGTTACATTTCGACGTGCTTTCGGGCGGGATGGTCATGGGCAGCCGCGTCGGGCCGATTGGGCAGGTGGCCCCGTACATCGCCTGGGCCTACAAGCAGGTGGAGGAACGCACGGGCGTGACCTTCGGCGAAGGGTTTTTGAAGGGCGTGCTCGAACCGGGTACAGCCATTTTTTCGTCCGAAAAGCCCGGCATCGCGCTGACCGTTTTCAAGAGCGAGCGCTCCGACGAAGCCGTGTCCTTCGCCCACGACCTCCAGCGGGCCGTGTACTTCGAGGGCCTCGACCTGCAAGCCGACCCAACCTACGCCGCTCTTGTGCAACCCTACGGCCTCGAAGGAACAGCCTTCGTGGAAAAGCTGAACGATTTCCGGTTCAAGCAGAAAACCTACGCCGAATTTCAGGCCGTTTCAAAACTGGGCGTAACGGGCTTCCCGACGGTGTTGCTGCTGACGCCGGAAAAGAAGTACGTGCTGAGCCGGGGCTACGCGCCGTTTGAGGAACTCGACGGGCGGTTGCGGCAGGTGCTGGGCGTGGCCCAGCCGGGCTGAGGCGTCGGTGGGGCGGAATTTTTGGGGGAGAAAAGCCAACTTTATCCGGGATTAGGGCAAAATCCGTACTTTCATCCGCCCGAAACCACCGGCCATGCCCCACCCCCTGAAATCGGCTTCCGACGAAGCGCTCTGGCTGCTCCTGCGCCAGGGCGACGAGGCGGCGTTTTCGCTGCTGATGCGCCGGTACTTCGGGCCGCTGCTGAACTACGGGCGCAAATTCACCCGCGACGGCGAGCGGGTGAAAGACGGCATCCAGGACCTCTTCGCCGAACTCTGGCTCTACCGCGCCCGGCTGGCCGAAACGACCTCGGTGCGCACCTACCTGCTCACGTCGCTGCGCCGCAAACTGGCCCGCTCCCAGCCCCCCCAGCAGGTGCCCGACGACGAGGATACGCTGGCCTTCCTGGCCGACTTCAGCGTGCTCGACCAGTGGGTGCAGGACGACGCCGAACGCCAGCAACTCGCCCAACTCAACCGCCTGCTCAACGCCCTGCCGCCCCGGCAGAAGGAGGCGATTTACCTGAAATTTTACCAGAACCTGAGCAACGACGACATCGCCGCCGTGCTGGAGGTCAACTACCAATCTGCCTCCAACCTCATCCACCGCGCCCTGAACCACCTGCGCAACCACTGGCCGGAGGAAACGCTGTTGGGGGCGTTGGTAATGTTCAATGCTCAATGTTCAATTTTCAGCGTTCAATGATTTGAAAATCAAAACGCTACCTTTTGAAGATTGACCATTGAGCATTGAACCGCAGCGGCGGACCGCATTGAAAATTTTTCACTCCTGATCTGAGTACGATCACCCGCTGCCCTCCTTCCTCTCCCCGAAACGCAGCGTTTTGGGCATGAGCAATCCCCCCGAGTACGAATTGGACGATTTTCTGGCCGACGAATCCTTCCGCCAGTGGGTTCGTACGGGCGGCCACCGCGACGCTGCCGCGCCGTGGTCGGTGTGGCTGGCCGAAAACCCCGCCAAGCGCGACGTGGCCCGGCAGGCCCAGCGCCTGCTCCTGGCGGCGCACGTGGACGAAGAAATTCCCACCGAAGCCGAAACCGACGCGTTTCTCGAACAAACCTGGGCGCGGGTGCGCGAGGCCGAAAGGCCCGTGGTGCCGCTCTGGGGGCGCGCCGCCTGGCGCGTGGCCGCCGCCGTGGCCTTGCTGCTGTTGGCGGGCCTGGGTTGGTGGCGGTGGCAGCCGAAGCGGGCTGATTCGGTGGCGGTGAAGCCCGCAGCGACGGCACCCCAACCCGCCGTTGCCTGGCGCGAACGGCTCAACGACGGCCAAAAGCCCCTCGTCGTGGCGCTGGAAGACGGCTCGTCGGTGGTGCTGGCTCCGGGCAGCCGGCTGCGGTTTCCGGCGCACTTCGACCCGAAAACCCGCGACGTGACGCTCGAAGGCGAGGGCTTTTTTGAAGTGGCGAAAAATCCGGCCCAGCCGTTTCTGGTCCGGGCCGGAGCACTCACGGCGCGGGTGGTAGGCACTAGCTTTCGGGTGCGGGCCTACGCCGCCGAGCACCGCGTGACGGTGGTGGTGAAAACGGGCCAGGTAGTGGTGTTTGAGGCGAGGAGCGAGGACGGTCCGACGGGTCGGCGTGGGGCAGGGAGCAAGGGGCCTGAATTGATGCTGACGCCCAACCAGAGCGCGGTGTTTCGTCCGAACGAAGTCCGGCCCGAGGCCCGTCTGGTGCGGGCCAGCGCGTCGCCGAACGCCCCCCGAACCCTGGCCGTCGAGCGGCAGTCGTTTGAGTTTATCGACGCGCCCGTGCCCCGGATTCTGCGGGCCATCGAAGCCGCCTACGGCGTGACCATCGAATACGACGAAGCCGCCCTGGCCCGCTGCCAGCTCACCACCTCGCTGGCCGACGAGCCGCTGTACCAGAAACTCGCCATCCTGGCCGAAGCCCTCGGCAACGGCAGCCGCTTCGAGGCCCGCGAGGGTCGGCTGCTGCTGCGGAGCAGGGGGTGCGAGTAACTGTTAATTTGTAGTTTGTGGTTCGCAGTTGAAATGCAACTCAGCCACAAACTACAAACCACAAGCTACGAACTACAAACTTGTTTGCCTATGCAACACCCCTTCCGCTCCCCCCAACTTTCCTAACGAAAAAACCGCCGTTCGTGCTGGTACCACGAACGGCGGTCTGAATCCCCCCGCAGCGTCGGTTCACGCGCGCCCCGAGCATTCGGGGTGAGGGGATGTTTTTGCCAGTCGGTTTCACTCACAAAAACGCTCAAACCTAATGAAAAAAACGCGACGACCGCGCACCTGGCTTTTTACGCTGATGAAACGTTCCGCGCTTCAGGTGTTTTTGGCCCTGCTCACGACGGGCCTTTCGCTGGCCCGGCCCACGGCGGCTCAGGGCCTGCTCGACCGCCGGATTACGCTCCGCCTCGAAGCGGCTTCCCTGCGCACGGCCCTGGCCGAAATCGGGCAGGTGGCCGACGTGAAATTCACCTACAACTCCCGCCTGCTGCCCGCCGGTCGGCGCGTTACGGTCGAAGTCCGCGAGGAGCGGCTCGAGGCCGTACTCGACCGGATGCTGCGCCCGCTGGGCATTGGCTACACGGTGGTGAGCCGGCAGATCATCCTGAAAGCCTTGCCCACGCTTCCGCAAACCGGTTTTCTGGATCAGCAACCGGAGGAAGTTCCCGACGTAACCGTATCGGGCCGCGTCACCGACGAAGCTGGGGCGGGCCTGCCCGCCGTCAACGTGGCCGCGAAAGGCACCACCCGCGGTACGACCACCGACGGCGACGGGCGCTACCGCCTGGCCGTGCCTAATGGGTCGGCGGTGCTGGTGTTCAGTTCGGTGGGGTACGAAAAACTCGAAGTGGCGGTGGGTAACCGCACGACGGTAGACGTGGCCCTGAAAGCCGACATCCAATCGCTGGACGAAGTGGTGGTGGTGGGATACGGCACCCAGCGGAAAAAAGACCTCACCGGCGCGGTGTCGACCATCGAATCCCGCGACGTGGCCGGGCGGAACACCGTCCAGATTTCGGAAGCCCTGCAAGGCAGCATCGCGGGCGTTTCGGTCACCCGCAACAGCGGCGCGCCCGGCGCGGGGTCGAGCATCCTGATTCGGGGCATCACTACGCTGGGCACCAACACCCCGCTCATCATCGTAGACGGCGTACCCGTCAGCAGCATCGACAACGTGAATCCCAATGATGTGGAAAGCGTCACCGTGCTGAAGGACGCCGCTTCGGCGGCGATTTACGGCTCGCGCGGGGCGGCTGGTGTGGTGCTCGTTACGACCAAGCGGGCAAAGGAAGGGCAGAGTAGCTTCGAGTACACCTACGAGTACGGTGCCCAGAGACCCACGGCCCTGCCCGCCTACGCCTCTGCTCCCGAATACATGCGGTTGTTCAACGAACAGGCCACCAACGACGGCTCGTCGAGCGGCCCGTATTCGCCGGATTTCATCGCCAATTTTGAAAAATACAACCGCGAAACCCCCGATGTTTTCCCTTTCGCCAACACCGACTGGCAGAGAACAGTGATGACGCGGGCCTACGCGCCGCGCGTCCGGCACGACCTGGTGTTTACGATGGGAACGAACAAAATCAAAACGAAAGCCTCGCTGGGCTACGCCAAATCCGGGGCGTTTTACGACAACTACACCTTCGAGCGCTTCCTGGTGCGGGTGAACAACGACCTGCAAATCAACCCCAAACTGAGCGTCAACCTCGACGTGGCGTTGAGGCGCACGAACACCGTAACGCCCGTGGTCAACCCGATTTACGAGGCCCGGCTGATGCCGCCGATTTTCGACGACTTTTACTCCAACGGTCGCTACGCCCTGGCCAAAGACGGCCGCAACCCCATTGCGGAGTTGAACGAGGGCGGCACCAACCGAGGCGCGTACAACCAATTGCTGGGTCGGCTGGCGTTCAACTACAAACCCGTCGAGGGTCTGACGCTGACGGCCCTGGTTTCACCCACGCTGGATCTCGACAAAACCAAGTCGTTTGCCAAACGTATCGCCTTCACCAACCCCGACGGTAGCGCCAGTTCGTTCAGCAACCGGCCCCGCACCGTGCTCACCGAAGGCCGCACCGAGAGCCTGGCTCTGACCGGGCAATTGCTGGCCAACTACGCGCGGACGTTTGGGGGTAGCCATACCCTTGATGTGCTGGCCGGGTACGAAGAAATCTACAACACCAGTGAATCGCTGGGGGCTTCGCGCAGCGGCTTTGCGCTCACCGACTTTCCGTACCTCAACACCGGCTCGCAGGAACTGCGCGACAACTCGGGCAGCGCCAGCGAAGTGGCCCTGCGGTCGGTGTTTGGCCGGGTGAAGTACGATTTCCGTAACAAATACTACCTCCAGGGTAACCTGCGCTACGACAAATCGTCCCGGTTTAAGCGCGAGTACCGGGGTGCCCTGTTTCCCTCGATTTCGGCGGGCTGGACGGTTTCCGAAGAGCCGTTCCTGCAAGACAACGCCTGGCTGTCGTTCCTGAAACTGCGGGGGTCGTTCGGTGAGGTAGGCAACGAGCGCATCGGCAACTACCCCTACCAGGCGACCATCAGCTTCAGCAACGCCCTGTTTTACCAGAACGGCGTGGTGGTGCCTCTCAACGGTGGGGGACAGGTGGACTACGCCGTGGAAAACATCTCCTGGGAGACCACCCGTACCGTGGACGTGGGCCTGGACGCCGCCTTCCTGAAAAACCGGCTCACCCTCGCCGCCGACTACTACCACAAACGCACCCACGACATCCTGCTGGCGCTCGACATTCCGCTGTACCTGGGCTACGAACGCCCCCAGCAAAACGCGGGTACCCTCGACGTGAAGGGCTGGGAACTCGAAACCGCCTGGCGCGACCGCGTCGGGAAGGTGAACTATTCGGTGGCGTTCAACCTCTCAGACGCCAAGTCGAACATCGTGGATTTGAAAGGCACGCAGGTGCTGGGCAGCCAAGCCATTTTTCAGGGCAGCGAATTCAACGAATGGTTCGGCTACCGCTCGGCGGGCCTCTACCAAACCGCCGACGAAGCCAACAATTCCCCCCGGCTGAACACCAACGTAACCGCAGGCGACGTGCGCTACCTGGACCTGAACAACGACGGCAAAATCACGCCCGACGACCGGGTGCTGTTGGGCGGTTCGCTGCCCCGCTACCAGTACGGCAGCACGCTGCGCCTCGATTGGCAAGGATTTGATTTCAGCCTGGTGGTGCAGGGCGTGGGGAAAAAACTCAGCCGATTGCCCGACGAAATCGTGCGTCCCTTCGGCGAAGCCTTCGGCAACGTACCCCAGGAACTGATTGGGAATTTCTGGAGCAAGACGGCCACGCCCGACCAGAACCTCCAGGCCCGCTACCCCCGGCTCTCGACCCGTTCGCTGGGGGCCAACTACGACATGTCGGATTTCTGGCTCGTCAGCGGGGCGTATTTCCGGGTGAAAAACATCACGGTGGGGTACACGCTGCGACCCGATTGGCTCAAACGGCTCGGCCTGCAATCGACGCGGTTTTACCTGTCGGCCAACGACGTGCTGGCGCGACACCGCTTCCCCCGCTACTGGGACCCCGAGGTGGGCAACTCCGCTTACCCAATTGTGACCACGCTGATGGCCGGGGCAACGTTAAAATTCTAACCGATTGCCGCATTACCCGTTTTCAACCATGAAAAAAGCAGCTTTACTCCTCCTGCTGGGCACCGGCTTGTTGGCTTGCAACACGCTGGATTTGAACCCCCTTTCGGAGCCTTCGACGGGCACGTTTTATTCCAACCAAACCGAACTCGAACTAGCCGTCAACGACCTGTATCGGCTCGATTTCTGGGGCAACGACAACGAACAGTTTACCGACAACTACTGGCACCGGGGGCAGTTGGGCAACGCCGTGACCTTCGGCACCCTGAACGCCGAAGACGGCCCCACGCGCGACTACTGGGTGGCCTGCTACAAGGCCATCGCCCGGGCGAACACGTTTTTGGCCAACAAAGACCGGGCCGCCGCCAACACGCCCGCCGCCGTCTTGACGCGACTGGAAGCCGAAATGCGGCTCATCCGGGCGTACCAGTACGCGCGGCTCCTGACCCACTTCGGCGATGTACCGCTGCTGACCAAGCCCGTGTTGCTGGAAGAATCCTACGGCGTGACCCGCACGCCCCAGGCCGAGGTGCTCAAGTTCGTGTTCGATGAACTGGATTTCGCCGCTGCCAACCTGCCGCAGGCGTATCCGGCCTCGGCGGTGAAACGCCTGACCAAAGGCGCGGCCCTGGCCGTGAAAGCCCGCACCGCCCTCTACACGGGCCAGTGGGCCGTGGCCAAAGCCGCCGCCCAGGCCGTCATGCAGTTCACCGGCGCGGGGGCGTACAGCCTGCACCCAAGCTACAGCGCGCTGTTTCTGAAAGCCGGGGAGACCAGCCCCGAACTCATCATTAGCATTCCCCGCGACGAAGCGCAGAAGGTGTTCGCGTCGGGTACACCCGTTCGGGATCAACTGCCGAGAATCCTGGGGGGCTTCGGTGCCCAGATTCCGACCCGCGAACTGGTGGACGCCTACGAATGCCGGGACGGAAAACCCATCGATGAATCTCCGCTGTACAACCCCAAAGACCCGTTTAAAAACCGCGACCCGCGCCTGACGGCCAGCGTGGTGGAATTTGGTACGCAATGGCTCGGGGTGACCTACCAGCCCCACCCGGATTCGCTGACCGTGTTCAGCGCGAAAGACAACCGGCGAATTTCCAACCTCGACACGCGGGCCGTGGCCGCGTTTGCCAGCTTCACGGGGTTTCTCTGGAAAAAAGGCATCGACCAAACCTGGGCCGATAAGCAGAGCGAGGATGCCGACGCCATCCTGTTCCGCTATGCGGAAATCCTGCTCACCTACGCCGAAGCGAAGGTCGAACTGGGCGAAATCGATGCCACCGTGCTGGCCGCCCTCAACCAGGTGCGGGCGCGAGCGTACGGCGTGGCCGTGGGGCAAACGACGGCGTACCCGGCCGTCACGACGACCGACGCCGCCGAACTCCGGCGCATCGTCCGGCGCGAACGGCGGGTGGAGTTTGCCAAAGAAGGCCTGCGCTACATGGACCTGATTCGCTGGCGGTTGGCCGAGAAAGCCCTCACCAGGCCCGTCATTGGCCTGCCCGATCCGGCCGCCCAAAATCGGGCGAAGTGGCCCTTCCCCGGCGTGACGCCCCTCGACGACGACGGCATTGCCGACTACTCCGGCTTCGGGGCCGACGTGAAGGTGGTTGCCCAACGGAGTTTTGACAAAACCCGGCAGTACCTCTGGCCGATTCCGGCCCTGGAGCGCCGGGTAAACCCGAACTTAACGCAAAATCCGGGGTACTGAGTTAACTGACGTTACGCAACACTTCCCCTCCGCTCGCAATGACGTGGTGGGAAAGCGTTGATTTGTTCTTTGAGTCAAGAAATCGAGTCCATCCGCATGAAAAAATACATTCTTTCGACCTGCCTGGCCGGGTGGCTGCTGGACAGCCAATCGGTCATGGCGCAGCACAAGCCCCTGCCCTCCTTCAGCGGCATCTACCCCCACCTGGCCATGTACAACCGCGAGGGCGAATGTGGCACCGGCGCGGTCGTGCCCTGGGCCGGGCGGCTGTGGGTCGTCACCTACGGCCCGCACCTGCCTTTCGGCTCGTCGGACAAACTCTACGATATCGGGCCAGACTTGGCGCAGACGGTTCGGTCGGAAAGCATCGGTGGCACCCCTGCCAACCGGATGATTCACCCCGAAAGCGGGCAGCTTTTCATCGGTCCCTACGCCATCGACGGCAAGGGTACCGTGCGGGTAATTCCCTACACCGCCATGCCGGGCCGCCACACGGGCAACGCCCGCCACCTGACCGACCCGAAAAACCGGATCTACTACGGCACGATGGAGGAAGGGTTTTACGACGTGAACGTTCAACGCCTGACCCCGACGCAGCTCTACGAGGATGGAAACGTGAAGACAAAAAAAGGAGCCGATGAGTCGAACAACCACGCCGGTACACTCTTGCCCGGTGCCCACGGCAAGGGCCTGTACTCGGGGCAGGGCGTGCTGGTGTACTCCAACAACGGCGAACCGGGGCCGAAAGCCCTGGAGCAGTTCGACATCGAAGCCGGGTCGCTTTCGGAATGGAACGGCAACCGCTGGAAGGTCGTCCGCCGGAACCAGTTCGTGGAAGTGACCGGGCCGGGCGGAATTGATGGCAATAAAAATCCCGAATCCGACCCGATTTGGGCCACTGGCTGGGACCATAAATCCGTGCTGTTGGGCGTGCGCGACCGGGCCACGGGCTGGCACTTTTACCGCCTGCCCAAAGCCAGCCACAGCTACGACGGTGCCCACGGCTGGAACACCGAATGGCCCCGCATCCGCGACGTGGGCACGCCAACCCAACCCGACTACCTGATGACCATGCACGGGCTGTTCTGGCGCTTTCCCGGCACGTTCCGCGCGGGCAACGCGGTGGGCATCCGGCCCCGGTCGGCCTACCTGAAGGTGATTGGCGACTTCGCTCGCTGGCAGGATGGCCTCGTGTTTGGCTGCGACGATTCGGCGCAAAAAGAATTTCTGAACAAGCGCAGAGCGAAAGGCAGCATCGAAGGCCCCGGCCAGTCGAATTCCAACTTGTGGTTCACCCCGCTGAATGGTCCCGACCGACTGGGGCCAAACACCGCCGAAGGGGCCGTCTGGCAAGCCGAGGCGGTCAGGTCGGGCGACGTTTCCGAACCGTTTCTGTTCGCGGGCTGGGCCAACCGCTCGGCCTGGGTGCAAAACGGCGGCGACGCCGACGTGACGGTGACGTTTGAAGTGGACAAAACCGGAAACGGCACCTGGACGCCGCTGCAAATCACTCCCGTCGCCGCCCGCGGCACCGCCCGGGTGGCCTTCGCGGCGACGGCCCCCGGCGAGTGGATCCGGGTGAAGACCAACGGTGCTACCACGCTGACGGCGCAGTTTTCGTACGCGGCGGCGGAAACCCGCGGCACCACCCCCGATGCCATGTTCGCCGGGTTGAGTAGGGTGGGGGATGCCGCCTCCACGGGCGGACTGCTGTACGGCCTAGGTAACGACCGCCGGGTGCTGGGCCTGGCGGCGGTCACGTTTACCGGCGACCGGCCGACCGACGTGGGCTACTACGAACTGGACGCCGGGATGCGGTTGACCCGGAAGGCCGACGCCGAAACCCATGCGTTCATCCGGGAAAAATTCAGGATTCCGCACAACGCCGTCACGATTGACGAAGCCAGCGTGCTCGTGGTGGACGACAAGGGCCGTCGCTGGCGGCTGCCGTTGGGCGACGAAGCCTACACAGGCCTCACGAACGGGGGCGCGTTGCGAATTTGCCGGGAAGTGGCCACCGAGCGCGACCTGTTCAACTGCCACGGCACGTTTTACGAACTGCCCGCCGAAAACGCCGACGGCTACGCCAAAATCCGGCCCGTGGCCTCGCACACCCTGCGCCTCCACGATTACGGCTCGTACCGGGGGCTGCTCGTTCTGACCGGCATCAACCTGCCCGCCGCGAAAAACGAGCACGTCATCGTGTCGGACGACGGGAAGGCCGCCGTCTGGGCCGGGGCTATCGACGACCTCTGGAAACTGGGCAAACCCACCGGACACGGCGGTCCCTGGAAAAAGGCGTCGGTTCGGGCGGGCGAAGCCTCCGACCCGTACCTGATTGGGTTTTACGACCAACGGAGCCTGGAACTTTCGCACCGGGCCACCGCGCCGGTGACGTTCACCCTCGAAGCCGACCCGGTGGGCAACGGTTCCTGGATGACCTACCAAACGGTGACCGTCAAGCCCGGTGAAACCTTCCGGCACCAGTTTCCAAAAGATTTCCAGGCGCGGTGGATTCGGTTCCGGGTGGGTTCGGCCTGCGAAGCCACGGCGCTGCTGACGTACCGGTAGCGGTGGGTAGAATGGCCTGGGGTTCGCCTTTGCCCGGTAACCACGGCATTGCATTCGCCCCAGCCGGTTAAGCCCGATGAATCTCCCCTCCGAACCCGACGAATTCCGACTTTGGCAGTCCCTGTGCCGGGGCGAACCGAAAGCCCTCGCCGGGTTGGAAGCTTGGTACGGCGACGCACTGCGGGCGGAGGCCCGTCGCCTGAGTTCGGACGAAGTGGTCGTCCGGGATGCCGTCCGCGACGTGTTCGCGGCGCTTTGGGACGAACACCTCACCCTGGCGATTCCCCGCGACCTGCTCGGCGAGTTGCGCGAACGGCTCCACCTGCGCCTGGAAGGGGCACCTACTGCCGAAACCAAGGACTCGTTGGCCGTCGATTCGGCCTGCTGGCATCGCCTGCTCCGGGGCGACGTCACGGCCCTCGAAGACCTGATGGAGGCGCACTCCCGGCTCTTGTTCCGGTACGGTCGCAAGTTTTCGACCGACGCCGACCTCGTGAAGGATTGCATCCAGGACCTGTACCTCGACCTCTGGGAACGCCGCGACCACCTGCGCCCCGACGTGCGGGTAAAACCCTACCTGATGGTGGCCCTCCGGCGGCGCATCCACCGGCAGGCGCAGCGTCAGGCGAGCCTCGATGGCACCCCCGAACCGGACCTGCTGCCCCTGGTCGATTTTTCGGTGGAGGAAAAATACATCGAAGACGAAGCCACCCTCACCCGGGCGCAGGCCCTCCACGCCTTGCTCAAAAGCCTGCCCACCCGACAAAAAGAAGCGGTGTATCTCCGTTTTTTCGAAGATCTCGACCGCGAAGAAATCGCCCAAACCATGGGCGTAGCTCCGCAGTCGGTTTCAAATCTGCTCCAGGAAGCCCTCCGCAAACTCCGCGCCCAGTGGCGGATTGATTTGGCGCTTTGGGTGGTTTGGGGGGCGTTTTTATCGTAGGGGCAACCCTTGCGGTTGTCCCTACGATATTCGATTGCACTTTTTGAAAAAAAACTGACACCAAACCAGTATCCAACTTCGAGTTTTGGGTAGTACCGGTAAACCCTCCCCGCTGCCATGCGAAACCGGTACCGCGACGCCACCCTCGAAGAACTGGTCTGGGACGAAGCCTTCCGCCGCGACGTGCTCCGCCCAACCCCTGCCGCCGACCGAGCGTGGGCGGCTTGGTTGCGTCAGTACCCCGACCAGGCTCCGACCGTGGCCCAGGCCCGGCAAGTGGTGCAGGCCTTGTACGTTGAAAACGCGCACCTCACCGAGGCCGAACTGCGCGACCTGCTGCGCACCACCCTTGACCAGACGGAGAGACCCTTCCTGGCCGAATCGGAACGCCGCGCTGAAGCGGTCGTCTGGCCGCTGACGAGCCAACCCTGGCTGCGGGTGGCTGCTTCGGTGCTGCTGGTGCTGGGCTTCGGCTACGGCGGCTGGTGGTTGAGCCGCCCCACTACCCCACTTTCGTCCACAACCCCGTCGGTAGCCCGTTCGGAAGCAGCCTGGGAAACCGTCCGGAATTCCACCCGTTCTCCCCAGCTTCAACCCCTGCCCGACGGCAGCACCGTGCGCCTGCAGCCCGGTGCCGAGCTGCGTTATCCCGCCCGGTTTGCGACCCAGCAACGGGAGGTACACCTCACGGGGCGGGCCTTTTTCGAGGTGGTCCGTAAGGCGGACCACCCTTTCCTGGTTCACGCCAATGGGTTGATCACCAAAGTAGTGGGCACCACCTTTCTGATCAACGCCGATGCCCAAAACCCGCAGGTAGTCGTAACGGTGCGCTCGGGCAAAGTCTCGGTGTTTGCCGCTTCCGAATTAAACAAAATCCGGCAATCCAGGACCTACGTACCGCGCAGCCTGCTGCTGACGCCCAACCAACGGGCCACTTTCGAGCGGGCCGACGAGCGCCTGCGCAAAGACCTCATCGAAGCGCCCGTGCTGCTGGCTACCCCGGCCCGGCCCACGGGGTTCACGTTCGACGAAACCCCCGTCGTCGAGGTGTTCCGCACCCTGGAAGCGGCCTACGGCGTGCCCATCGTGTTCGACGCCGAAACCCTGCAACACTGCCGTCTGACGGTGGCGCTGGGCGACGAACCGTTGTTTGAAAAACTCGACGTCATCTGCCGCACCATCGGTGCCCGCTACGAACGCGTCGAAGCCCAGGTGGTCGTGTCGGGGCGAGGGTGCGAGCGCTTGTTTAGAAATTAAAAACAAGAAATGAAAAATGAAACGTGAAAAAGGGGACAGCCTGCCTTTTGCTTCTTCATTTCTTATTTTTCATCAAAAACCAAACGTTCATCTTCCAGCAAACTGCTCTAAACTGAACCTCTCTCCTCTGCCTATGCCCCACAAAAACGCTTCGAAGATTTCTTGAATAGAAAAGTCGGCAGTGCTGTCACACCGCCGACTTGAAATCAATCCCCCCTTGCTATCGTGCCAGACAGTTCCGCCCAGGGCGGAGCGGGGGATGTCTTTGCCCAAATCGTTCCATTTGACCAAAAACCTTGCTAAGCTATGAAAAACTGGCCGCACTCCCGTGCGCAACTCAGATACCTCATGCGCCTTACCGGAATACACCTCACGCTGCTCCTCGGGTTGATTGGCTCCGCGCTTGCCCACGAGGGGGTTGGGCAGGATTTGCTCGCCCGCGCCGTGACGCTTCAGGTTGAAAACAAGGACCTGAAAACTGCGCTCAACCGCCTGGAAAAAGCCGCCCAGGTGAAGTTTTCGTACGTGCCGGGAGTGCTCGAAACGACCCGCCCCGTCAGCCTCAGCGCCAACCGGGAAGCCCTCGCCCTCGTGCTCGACCGGCTCCTGCAACCCCTCGGCATCCGGTACGAAGTCACCGGCAACTACATCATCCTGCGCCGCGACGACCTGGGGTTTTTGGAAAAAAAAGCCCTCGGTCCCGGCCTGGCCCCCGTCGACCGGCCCCTCAGCGGGACCGTCCGCGACGAGCGGGGACAAGCGTTGCCGGGGGTTAGCGTGCTCGTCAAAGCCACCCAGCGCGGCACCACCACCGACGCCAGCGGGCAGTACCGCCTCGACGTGCCGCCGGGGGCCAGCACGCTGGTGTTCAGTTTCGTGGGCTACAAAACGCAGGAAATCGCCGTGGGCGACCGGACCCAACTCGACGTCACTCTCATGGTGGAAGAGCGCAGCCTTGACGAAGTGGTGGTGGTGGGCTACGGCACTCAATCGAAGCGCAACGTAACCGGCTCAGTTTCCAAAGTCGACCTGAAGCAGTTGGAAAACACGCCCAACACCAACGTCAGCCAGGCGCTGCGGGGGCGGGTGGCCGGGGTGCAGTTTACCGACAACGGTCGGCCGGGGCAGGGAGGCAGCATCCTGGTGCGGGGCCAGCGCTCCATCTCGGCCAACAACAACCCGCTCATTGTCGTCGACGGAATTTTTTTCAACGGGAGCCTCGCTGATCTCAGCCCCAACGACATCGAGTCGATGGAGGTGCTCAAAGACGCCAGCGCGGCGGCCATCTACGGCTCGCGGGCGGCCAACGGGGTGGTTCTCATCACGACCAAAAAAGGAAGCACCGAAAAACCCACCATCCGCGTCAGCAGCTACTACGGCGTGTCGGACTGGAGTTACCGGATGAAACTGCTCTCGCCCGAGCGGTACCTCCAGAAAACGCTGGATTTTCGCAGCCAGAACGGCATGGAGGCCGACCCAACCAAAATCGAATCGTACCTCACCCTGACCGAGGCCGAGAACTACCGCAACGGCCGGACCATCGACCCGTGGAAGGAAATTTCGCAGGAAGCCGGCATCCAGTCGTACGACCTAAGCGTGTCGGGCCGGTCGGGCCGGACGAACTACTACCTCTCGGCGGGGCTGGTCAACGAAAAAGGGCTGATTTACAACGACAATTCCAAGCGTACGTCGTTTCGAATCAACGTCGAAAATCAAATTACTGACTGGCTGAAAATTGGCGTCAACAGCACCTACGCCAACCGCAACTTGTCGGGGCAAGAAGCCAGCGTGTACCAGGCCTACTGGACCAGCCCGTACGCGAAGCTGTACCACGACGACGCGAAAACCCAGCCCACGCAGTTTCCCGTGCCCGAAGACCAATTGATTGGCAACGCGATGTACGGCTTGTACAACCAGAATGAGGAAATCGCCCAAAACCTGTTCGCCAATTTCTTCGCGCTGGTGCAGGTGCCGTTCGTGAAGGGCCTGAGCTACCGGCTCAACCTGTCGCCCAACCTGCGCTGGATGCGCAATTACAACTTCAACCGGCAGGACCCCAACCGCCCGGCCGTCAACACGACGAGCGCGAGCAAGTTGAACCAGCAGAACTACGACTGGGTGGTGGAAAACATCCTGACCTACGACCGGCAAATCAACGAAAACCACGGCCTCGACGTCACCCTGCTGTACGGTCGCAACCACGGACAGTCGGAATTCACGACGGCCACGGCCTCGCCGCTGGCCTCGGACGCCCTGGGCTGGAACAACCTCAACCTCGGGCAGGTGCAGGTGGCGCAGTCGGGTGGGTCGGCCCTGGACGGGGTTTCGACGATGGCGCGGTTCAACTACCGCCTCAAAAACCGCTACCTGGCTACCTTCACCGTCCGGCGGGACGGCAGTTCGGTGTTTGCCGCCAACAACAAATACGCCACGTTCCCGTCGGGGGCGCTGGCCTGGATTGTGTCGGAGGAGCCGTTTATGAAAACCGTCCCGGCCCTGAGGCTGCTCAAACTGCGCCTGTCGTACGGCTCGGTGGGTAACCAGGCCATCAACCCCTACCAGTCGCTGGCCCTGTCGAGCACCACGCAGTACGTGTTCGGCGACGGGGGCGCGACCTCGACCGGCATTTTCACGTCGAGCATGGCCAACGAGAATCTGAAGTGGGAAACCACCGTATCGGCCAACGCCGCCCTGGATTTTGAACTGCTGAAAGGACGCATCGGCGGCACGGTGGAGTATTACAACATGGACACCCGCGACCTGATTCTGAGCCGGTCGTTGCCGACCACGACGGGCTTTCGGGCGATTTTGTCGAACCTGGGCGCGACCAACAACCGGGGGATTGAACTGAGCCTGAACACGGTCAACCTCCGGAGGGGGGCATTCGAGTGGAGCAGCAACCTCGTTTTTTCTTCCAACCGCAACCGGATCGTCCACATCTACAACAGCGACACCAACGGAGATGGCCGCGAAGACGACGACCTCGGCAACCGCTGGTTCATCGGCCAGCCCGTCGACGTGTTGTACGACTACACCTTCGACGGCATCTACCAGCAGGGCGACAACCTGCCGACGGGCTACAGACCCGGCTGGGTGCGCGTCAAAGACCTCAACGGCGACGGGAAAATCGACGCCGCCAACGACCGCTCGGTCATCGGCCAGGCCCAGCCCCGCTTCCGATGGGGCGTTACCAACGTGTTCCGGTACGGCAACCTGAGTTTGTCGGTGTTCGTCAACGCCATGCAGGGCTGGATGCGGTCGCTGAGCATCCTCGACATTCGCAACGCCCCGACCGGTGCGGGCAACTACCCCGAACGGCCCGCCAACATGATTGACGCGGGTTGGTGGACGCCGGAAAACCAATCCACCACCCGGCCGGGCATGAGCTACACCAATCCGCTGGGCCACAACTACTACCTCAGCCGGGATTTCGTGCGGATTCAGGACGTGTCGCTGGCCTACGAGTTTCCCCAGTCGGTGCTGTCGCGGCTCAAGGTGGGCAGCCTGCGGGTGTACGCCAGCGGGCGCAACCTGGCGACGTTCACCAAGTGGCTCGGCCCCGACCCGGAGAGCGGGTACAACACCCAGGCCACCTTCTACCCAACGCCCCGGACAGCCACGCTGGGCCTCAACCTTAGCTTCTGACCCCATGAAACCTTTCTCCTTTTTTTTCGCCCCCAACCGCCCGCTCACCGTTGCGTTCGTGCTGGTTCTGGCAATGGTCGCCAGCGCCTGCAACGACGATTTTCTCGACGAAGTACCCGTCGGTTCGCTCAACCCCGACGTGGTGCTCACAACCAAAAGCGGGTTTGAAAACTACATCACGGCGCTCCACGTGGCCGCCCGCGAAGAGTTCGCCAGTTTCGACGCCCTGCACGGCCACGTGACCATGAACATGGGCACCGACGTGGGGACACCCTCCCTGCCGACCTACAACTTCGTGGATTACAACGTGACCCTCACCCCGACCTACCAGGGTGCCCAGTACTACTGGGACTGGGCCTACACCCGGATGCTGTCGCGGGCCAACACCATCATTACCTACGCCGAAAAGCCCGAAAGCGCCGGCATCTGGGCCACCGAAGCCGAAAAGAACGCCGTGATTGCCGAGGCGAAGTTCTTCCGGGCCTACACCCATAACCTGCTGGCCAACCTGTACGGGGGCGTGCCGGTGGTGGAGCAGGTTTTCTCCGGCCCCAAAACCGATTTCGTGCGCAACACCCGGAAAGAAGTGTACGAATCGGCGAGGAAAGACCTCGTGTTCGCCTCGCAGTGGCTCCCGAAAACGGTGGACAAAAGCCGGGAGGGCCGCATCGTGAAAGCCGCCGCCGATCACCTGCTCGCCGAGGTGTACATCAGCCTCGGCGAGTACGACAAGGCCATTGCCAGCGCCTCCGACGTCATCAACTCCGGCTTGTACAAATTGATGACGACGCGGTTTGGCAGCGAAAAAGACCTGCCCGGCGACGTGTTTTCGGACCTCTTCAAGGACAACAACACCAACCGGAGTTCGGGCAACCAGGAAACGATTTACGTGCTCCAGGTCGAAGACCAGACTCCCGGCGGTACGCCCACCACGGCCATGCCTGGTTTTGGGGGTGGCACGGGCGGCAACCACTGGCTGCGGGCCTGGGGGCCGTTTTACGCCAACCTCCGCGACCCGGCGGGCCGGTCGGGCATGGTGCTCGTCGACAGCATGGGCCGGGGCGTGGGCTGGATTCGCCCCACCAATTATTTCCTCTACGACATCTGGAAAGACAATTTCACCAACGACATCCGCAATTCGCCCCACAACATCCGACGGGCGTTTTCGTACACCAACCCGGCGTCGGCGTTTTTCCGTAAACCCGTCGGCAAGCTCACCGGCGAGGTCGACACCATGCAGACGCTCTACCCGACCATCCGCAAGATTGAAGGCAAGGTGGGCAAAACCACCGACAACACGTACGGCAAAACCTTCAAGGATTACCCCGTCATGCGGCTGGCCGAAACCTACCTGCTCCGGGCCGAAGCCCACCTGCTGAAGGGCGACCGGCAAAGCGCCGCCAACGACGTCAACGTGGTACGGGCACGCGCCAACGCCAAACCCGCCACCGCCGCCGAGATGTCGCTCGATTACATTCTCGACGAGCGAGCCCGCGAACTCATCGTCGAAGAACAGCGCCGCCGGACGCTGATTCGGATGGGGAAACTCGTGGAGCGGGTTCGGAAATACAGCATCCGGGCCTCCACCCGGAACACCGTTCAGGATAAACACGCTTTTTTCCCCATCCCCCAGTCGGCCATCGACGCCAACTTCAGCGCCAAGCTGGAGCAAAATCCGGGGTATTGATTCATCTTTTTTCCGACAACTCCCATGAACTATTTCCCTTCCCGCCGCCAGTTTCTGCAAACCGGTGGTCTGTTTGCCGCCGGCTCCCTGCTGATTCCGCAACTGACCAACGCTACGGCCAAACCGAACCCGGTGATTTTGCTCACCTCAGGCTGGCAAGACATCAACATCGGCGACATTGCCCACACGCCGGGGCTGCTGGCCATTCTGAACGAACGCCTGCCGCAGGCGACGGTGATTCTCTGGAAAAAAAGCAAAAGTGAACGGGTCGAAGCGCTGCTGAATAAGCATTATCCGAAGGTCAGGATTATCAACGGACAGGTGGATAAAACCACCTTCGCGCCCGAGACCGATGAGGTAAAAGCCGCCTTCCGGCAGGCCGATTTTTTCCTGCACGGCTCCGGGCCGTCGGTGGTGGCGGCTGATTTTGTGGAAGCCTGGCACCGGCACACGGGCAAACCGTTCGGAATTTTTGGCGTCACGACGCAGGACGTTACGCCCGCTCTGGCCGGGTTGCTCAAACACGCCGCGTTCATATACACCCGCGAAACGGCTTCCATCGAAAAGCTCCGGCAGGCGGGGCTGTCGGGTCCGCACATCGCCTTTGCACCCGACGCCACGTTTGCCCTGACGATTCAGGACCCGGAGCGGGCGCGGCAATTCATGCAGGCCAACGGGCTGCAACCCAAGAAATTCATCTGCGCCGTGCCCCGCCTGCGCCGAACGCCGTACTACAAACTCAAGCCCAACAACAGCGGGTGGAGTCCGGAGTACATCAACGAAATGAACGCCCTCAACGACAAGTGGAAGGAAATCGACCACGCCAAGCTGCGGGAAGCGATGATTGCGTGGGTCCGGCAAACGGGCAACAACATCGTCGTGTGCCCTGAAATGACGTACGAGGTCGAGTTGATGGACGAACTGCTCATCAACCCGTTGCCCGACGACGTCAAAAAGGCCGTCGTCAAACACGACTACTGGATGCCCGATGAGGCCGCTTCCCTGTACGCTCAGGCGTTTGCCGTGCTGAGTTTTGAATGCCATTCCCCCATCATGGCGCTGAAGAACGGAACGCCCTCATTTTACCTTCGCCATCCCCAGGATACCATTAAGGGCCAGATGTACTACGACCTGGGCCTGGCCGACTGGACGTTTGAAATCGAGCAGAGCACGGGAAAGCAAATTGCCGACCGGCTCATGCAAGTACACGCGAATTACCCCGCGGCTCAGCACAAGGTGACGGAATCGCTGAAAAAAGTCAGGAAACAGTACGATGTAGCCTTCGACTTCATCAAAAAGCAGGTGTAGTGCCTTTTCATGGGTTCATTTTCAAACGATAGGCGGGTTTCCTGCGGGGCGTTCTCAACTGCGTGCCCCGGCCAGGGGAGTTGATTTTCGGTAGCCACAGGGTACTACCGACTTTGCAAAAAAATGGGGTGGTCGATTTCACCCCGAGCAACCTCTAATTCCTGTTTATTCCTGCCATGCATTCCCGCAGAAATTTCCTCAAACTCTCCGCCCTATCCGCCGCCGCGACAACGGTGGTTCCGGACGCATTGATGGCTCCTAAAAAAACGCCCGTTATCCTGCTCCGCTCCTCCTGGAACGATCACAACATTGGCGACCAGGGTCACACCCCCGGCACCCTGCGGTTGCTCCAGCGCTACGTGCCCGAGGCCGAAATCCTGCTCTGGCACCAGTCGCCCCGTCCGGAAACGGAGAAGGTGATTTTGAAAAATTTTCCGGCCATCAAAATCGTCCGGGGAGCTTTCCACGACGGTGAAAAACCCTTTGAAGGCGAGTTGAAAGACGCGTTCGACCGGGCCAACCTGTTCATCTGGAACTCGGGCATGGTGCACAACTACGGCCTGTTCGGCTACGACTGGCCCGCTACCATGTCGAGCCTGACCCCGTACTACCACTGCCTCGACCGGGGCATTCCCTTCGGGCTTTACGGGCAGTCGTTCGATAAATTCGCCCACCCGTCCATGCCCGTTTTCAAAGAAATCCTGAGCAAGGCGGCGTTCATCTACACCCGCGACGACGAATCGCGGAAGTTTTTGGCGGAAAACCGTTTCAAACCCGGCGTGCTCGAATTCGGCCCCGACGGTTGCTTTGGCATCAACGTGCGCGACGAAGCGCGGGGGCTGGCGTACCTGAAAAAGACCGGGTTGGAGGACCGGAAGTTTCTGGCCGTCGTCATTCGCACCAACACCAAGCACGTGTACGACACCGGCAAAGGCAATTTGATGAATCCGGCCCAGCTCACGCCCGCCCAGCAGGAACAGGACCAGCAGCGGATGCAGAAAACCCGCGACCTCATCACCACCTGGGTGCGCGAAACCGGCCTGAAGGTGCTCCTGGCCCCGGAGGTGAGCAAGGAGGTGGCCCAGAACAAAACCCAAATCCTCGATCCGCTTCCCGCCGACGTGCAGGCAAAGGTGGTCTGGCGGGATTCGTTCTGGAACTGCGACGAAGCCATGTCGGTGTACGCCCGCGCCCACTCGATGTTCGGCATCGAGCCGCACTCGCTCATCATGGGCCTGGCGCTGGGGGTGCCCGTCGTCCACGCCCGCGCGCTGTCGCATGGCCGCAAGGGCTGGATGTTCCGCGACATCGGCCTGCCGGAGTGGCTGTTCGACATCGACCAGAGCACGGTGGCGGATTGGTCGAAGCAACTCCTGGCCATCCACCGCGACTACCCGGTGGCAAAAGAAAAAGTGCGCAAGGCGATGGACTTCGTGCGCCAACGGCAGGCCGCCACGATGCAAACCGTGCGGAAAACCGTCGGGCTTGCCAACGGGTAACAACCACCCGCCAACCGCTCCACGCGCCCCGCCGGGCGGCTGGCGTGGGCGGTGCGGGGTGCCGTCCGGGACGCGCAGTCCGGCGGGTTTTGGGCGAGCACCTCGCCCGCCCGCCAACCGCTCCGCCAAAGCAGTAAAAGCACCGGCGAAACGGCCTTTGTGAGAAAAACCGCTTTGCCATGCTTCGCCGTTCGTTTCTTCAACACCTGCCTCCGTTGGGCCTGACGGGGCTTTTCCTAAACCCGAAAACCGGTTCAGCGCCCGCCGCCCCGCCCGCCGACCGGGCGTACTGGGTTCGGACCCTGACGAAGCTGGCAATCCCGGTGCTCGACGCCCTTGCCAACGACCAACTCCGCGCCCAAATGCCCGTCGAAGCCCGGCCGGGCGTGACGGACCGCCCGCAGTTTTCCCACCTCGAAGCCTTCGGGCGGCTGCTGGCGGGCATCGGCCCGTGGCTGGCGCTGGCGTCCGCCGACGAAGCTGATGCCCGAAAAACGCACCTGACGCTGGTCAACCGGGCATTGGCCAACGCCGTCAACCCCCAGGCCCGTGACTTCATGAATTTCAGCCGGGGCGGTCAGCCCCTGGTCGATGCCGCGTTTCTGGCCCAGGGCCTGCTGCGGGCACCGGCGCTCTGGGAGCAGGCGTCGGCCCAAACGAAAACCCACCTCCTCGACGCCCTGCGGCAAACCCGCCGCATCAAGCCGGGCTTCAACAACTGGCTCTTGTTCAGCGGGATGATTGAAGCGTTTTTCCTCGCCGTCGGCGAAGACTACGACCGGATGCGCCTCGACTACGCCCTGCGCCAGCATGAGCAGTGGTACAAAGGCGACGGCGTGTTCGGCGACGGCCCGGACTTTCACTGGGATTACTACAACAGCTTCGTCATCCAGCCCTTCCTGACCGACATCCTGCGCGTGCTGGTGCCCCACGACCCGGCGTACGCGCCGATGCAGCAGCGGATGCGAAAAATCGCCGCCCGGTACGCCGCCGTGCAGGAGCGGCTCATCGCCCCCGACGGCAGTTTTCCGGTGCTGGGCCGCTCGATGGCGTATCGGGCCGGGGCGTATCACCACCTGGCTAACGCGGCCCTGCTCCGCGAACTGCCCGAAGGCGTGTCGCCCGCGCAGGTGCGGAGCGCCCTGACCGCCGTACTCCGCCGCACGCTCGACGCGCCGGGCACCTTCGACGCCAACGGCTGGCTGACCATCGGCCTGAGCGGGCACCAGCCGGGCTTGGGCGAAACCTACATTTCGACGGGCAGTTTGTATCTGACCGCCACGGCGCTGCTGCCGCTGGGCCTGCCCGCGAACGACCCGTTCTGGTCGGCCCCGGCGGCGGACTGGACGGGCCGCGCCGCCTGGTCGGGGCGGGACTTGCCCAACGACCACGCCCTGAGCGGACTGCATCCGTGAGGGAGAGGCGCACGGGCCTTTTTTTCGTGAACCTTGGTTTGGGAAGTTGAGACGAACGAAAATGGGCCCACGCTGCGAAACTTCTCAGCCCCGGCGGGGCGCGTGCGTTTGGAAAACCCTGAACCCCTTCGTTCCTTCGCCCCATGACTACGCTCCGACTCGCCGCGCTCCTCGTTTTTCTGGCTGGGAAAACCCTCGCCCAACCCCCGCTGCACTTCCGGATGCAGCGCGTTTCGACCGAAACCTACGAGTCCGTTGGGGCCTTCGATGTCAACGGCGACGGGCAGCCTGACCTCGTGTCGGGCGGGTTTTGGTACGAAGGGCCGGGGTTTGTGAAACGCTACGTCGTCGGCCCCGTCCGGCGGGAGGGCGAGTACTACGACGATTTTTCGACGCTCCCGATGGACGTCAACGGCGACGGGCGGATGGATTTCGTCACCGGGGGCTGGTGGGGCAACCGCGTCCTCTGGCGCGAGAATCCGAGCGACCCGAAAAAGGAATGGCCCGAACACGTCATCGGTGAAACCGGCAACGTGGAAACCACCCGCACCTGGGACGTGGACGGTGACGGCTTCCCCGAAATCGTGCCCAACAACCCCGGTCACCCGCTCAAATTTTACCGCCTCAACCGCGACGCAGCGGGCAAGGCGCTGGGCACGTTTTCCGAACACAAAATTTTTAGCGAAAAACAAGGCCACGGCCTCGGCTTTGGCGACGTGAACGGCGACGGCCGCGGGGATTTCATCCTCACCAACGGCTGGCTTGAAGCCCCCGCCAAACCCCTCACCGATTCCTGGAAATGGCACCCGGATTGGAAATTCGGCTCGGCCAGCGTGCCCATCCTCGTCGCCGACGTCAACGGCGACGGGCGCAATGACCTCCTCGTTGGGCAGGCCCACGGCTACGGCCTCGACTGGTACGAGCAGACGGCCCCGAACGCCTGGAAAAAGCACCCCATCGACCCGCACAATTCGCAGTACCACGAAATGGCCTGGGTGGACCTCGACGGCGACGGCAAGCCCGAACTCCTCACCGGCAAACGCTTCCGCGCCCACAACGACGCCGACCCCGGCTCGCACGACGACTACGGGATTTATTATTTCAAGTACAACGGCGCGAATTTCACCAAACAGGTCATCAGCTACGGCCCTGTGGGCGTGGGCAAAGGCACGGGGATTCACTTTGCCGTGACCGACCTGAACCGCGACGGCCGCCCCGACCTCGCCGTGGCGGGCAAGGACGGCCTCGCCGTGTTTTTCAACGAGGGCGTCGTGCCGTGAAAGCAGGTTTGGAAATTTTTTTGTCACGCTGAGCTTGTCGAGGCGCGGTTGAGGCGGCGCCTCGACAAGCTCAGCGTGACAAAAAAATTAAAAAAACACCGCCGCCCCCTTCGCGGTTTTCACAAAAACTTTCCGCCGCATACGCAACCCACCCGCCGGGGCGCTCCGTATTCGCTTCCGAATCCGCGCCCATGCCTGCTACCACCGCTAACGTGCCCAGCCTCCTGCTCCTGCTCGAAGGCTGCCGAAAAGGCGACCGCCTGAGCCAGGAACTGCTCTACCGGCAGTTTTACGGTTTCGCCATGGGCATCTGCCTGCGGTACACGCAAAACCGCGACGAAGCCCGCGAGGTGATCAACGACGGGTTCATGAAGGTGTTTACGAAGGTCGAACTCTACGACCCCGACCGGCCTTTCAAAAGCTGGCTAGGGCGGATCATGGTCAACACGGCCCTCGATTACTACCGCCAGCAGTCGAAACACTACCACCACGACGACCTCGAAACCGCTGTCGAGCAGGTGTCCACCCGCGAAACGGCCACCAGCCAGTTGTCGCACGAGGAACTCATCGCCCTCGTGCAGCGCCTACCGCCCTCGTACCGGATGGTGTTTAACCTGTACGTCATCGACGGCTACAGCCACGAAGAAATCGCCGAGCAACTCAACATTTCGGTCGGCACGTCGAAATCGAATTTGTCAAGGGCTCGCGAACACTTGCGGACCTGGTTACTGAAATTGAATCATGAACGATAACTGGGGATTTTCCGACGAAGACCTGGACGGGCTTTTCCGCCAGGCCGCCGAAGGCCAACGGCCCCGGTTTGAGCCGGAGGACTGGCGGCACATGGCCGCCCGCCTCGACGAAGCCGGACGCGACGGCGTGCTGCCGCCGACCGCAGTGCCCTGGTACCGACGCTGGGGCTGGCTGGTGCTGGCGGGTGTGCTGCTGCTCACGGGCCTGGCGGTGTGGATGGTTGTGGTTCAGAAGCAGGTCGGAAGCACCCAGGAGCCGGTTATGCCCGTTCCGCAGGCGGAAAGCGCCACTGAGGGGGCTTCGTCCGCCCGTCATTCGGAAGGAAAAGCATCCGCGCCGACCGAAGCACGCGCATCCGATCGGCTGAGCGAACCGGGCGCGGCCTCGTCGGCAGCGGGTTCGGTCGAACCGGCGGGTGAGTCGGTGGCCTCCGGGCTTCGTGTTTCCGAAAAAGCTGCACACCCGCGCGGGGAAGAAGTCGCGGATGCAGAACGCAAAACGGCCCTCGGTGGTGGGGAAACGCCGGGGGCGGAGACAGTTTCGGCGAAATCGGAAAAAAAATCCGTCGAGGGCGGACGCCACCTGTCGCAGGCTTCGGCAGGGCAGGGCTACCCCAACTGACCGGGCTGAGGCGGTTGCCGGGAAGGTAATTTCTCCGAAAAAAGAACCTCGTCGGGTACCCACGAACGCCGCGCCCGACCGTGCCGCCGACCTCGCCCCGCCAACCCGAACCGCGCCCCCCAACCGACGGGCGCGGGAAATCGAAACTGCCCCGTTGGTCGTGAAAGCCGGTCGTCGGAACAGCGAGCCGGGCGGCACGAAACCCCGGACGCCGGCGGTACGAACGGCAGATGCCAGGGAACAGCCGGGGTCGTCAAACCAGGACGGCGCAACCAGTCCGCTGAGCCCGGTCACGGCAAACGCCCTCCCGGCGGAGCCGGAGCGTTGGCAAACGCCCGATCTCGCGCCGCTGAACTCCCGCCGGGTGTCGTTCCGAAAAATCAACCTGCCGGTGGAAGAGCCGGGCCTGAGCCAGTTTTCGACGTACTACACCCCGCCCGTTCGCCGGGCCGAGGTGCCACCCCGCGGGCGGTTCGGCGTGCGGGTGCTGCTGGCTCCCGACCTCAACGCCGTGACCCGGATGCAGACCTTCGCCGTTGGCCGCAGTTTCGGCATTCTAGCTGAGTACGAATTCATTCCACGCTGGCGGGTGCAGGCCGGGGCGATTCGCTCGCAGAAAGACTACGGCTCCACGCCTGATGATTACACCCCGCCAACCCCCGGCTACTGGGCGCGCTGGGGTCGCCCCGAAACCATCGACGCCCGCTGCGCCATCCTCGACGTGCCGCTCAACGTGCGCTTCGACGCCCTCCGGCGGCCCCGCCACGATCTGTTCGTCAGCACGGGGCTGTCCACTTACGTCATGCTCGACGAAGCCTACGATTACCACTACGCCAACAAGCCCCCGTACACGCACGAAGTGTACCGGGGTGGCCGCCACCTGGCCAGCACGCTCAACCTCTCGGCGGGGTACGAACGCCAACTGGGTGCCGGCTTTTCGCTTCAGGTTGAGCCGTACCTCAAACTCCCCCTGGCGGGTGTAGGCTGGGGCAGCGTACGGCTTTACAGTACCGGCCTGCACCTGTCGCTGGGTTTTCACCGGGTGCGGTGAAGTGGTGAATCGTTAACGGCTTGTTTCTCAACAGAAAAAAGATCCAACCGACGAAGCACGAACAACAAAGCACGAACAACGTTTCCTCCGCCCAACCGCCTTTTTCGTTTTCCAACACCCCTAAAATCCAATTTCATGAAACCCTTTCTTCGTTCGCCCCGTATGTTCGGGGTGGGAGTACTCGGTATTGCCCTGACGGCGCTGCTGGCCGGGGCGTGCGACAACGCGGAGGAAACACCGCGCAACGACATCCGCTTGGCCACCAACGCCACGCTGGGCCAGTTTCTGACCGATCAGGCCGGAAAAACGCTCTACCTGTTCAGCCCCGACGTGAAGGGAAACAGCGCCTGTACCTCGGCCCAGTGCCTGGCCGCCTGGCCGGTGTTTTATAAGGAAACGCCCACGCTCGACGCGGGCCTGAACGCGGGCGACTTTGCCACCATCACCCGTGCCGACGGAGCCAAGCAAACCACTTACAAAGGTTGGCCGTTGTATTACTACGCGCAGGACCTTGCCGAGGGCGACGTGAAGGGCGAAAACGTGAACAGCCGCTGGTTTGTAGCCCGAAATTACAACCTGATGGTGGCCGCACAGGGTAGCCGCCTGTACCTGAGCGACATGGGGGGCCGGACGCTGTACCTGTTCACCCGCGACACGCCCGGCACCAACTCCAGCGCCTGTACCTCGGCGCAGTGCCTGGGCGCCTGGCCGGTGTTTTCGGTGGACAACGTCGTGGCCCCGTCGTCGCTGAAGGCAGCGGATTTCAAAACCTTCGACCGCACTGATGGTAAAAAACAACTGACTTACAAAGGCTGGCCCCTGTACTACTACACCCCCGACGCTGCCCGGGGCGATACCACCGGCGGGGGCGTGGGCCGGGTGTGGTACACGCTGGCTCCCTGAATTGGTGCTGCAATCCTGTCTTTTTTCCATACAACTAAAACCTGTTTATCCATGAATCAAACCGAAAAACACCCCGAAGCCGCCCCCATGAAGCGGGGAGAATTCCTCCGCAGCCTGGGCCTGAGCAGCGCCGCCCTGATGGCGTTTTACTGCATGGGTACGCTCACCTCGTGCTCCAACAGCGGCGACGACCCCACACCCGGCAATCCGACCAACCCCGGTGGCAACACGAAAGTGGATTTCACACTTGACCTCAACGCCGCCGCCAACGCCAACCTCAAAGAGGAAGGCGGATTCATCACCCAGGGCAACGTCATCGTGGCGCGGGTGAAGGGCGGCAGCTACGTGGCGCTGGCTAAAAACTGCACTCACGAAGGCACCCAGGTGGCCTATCAACTCGCTAACGACCGGTTCAATTGCCCCAACCACGGGTCGAACTTCAAAACCGACGGCACGGTCATCAACGGCCCCGCCACCACGGCCCTGAAGGCGTACAAAACCACGCTTTCGGGCACGAACCTGCGCGTATCCGAATAGTTGAACGGAGGTGAGAAGGTACGTGCGGAGCCTTCCGGTGCTGGGCCGGAGGGCTTTTTTTGTGCACAAAAACCATGGTTCGGACGCGGAAAAAATCATTTTTCCCGTGGAAGAAGGAACTGTACCTTGTCCCAAAAACGACGACATGGACACGATCCTGGTCACGGGCGCGACGGGCAACGTCGGCTCGGAGGTGATGAAAGGGCTGCTCGGTGCGCCCGTCCACGTGGTGGTTGGCCTGCGCGACCCAGCCCGCGAACGGGTGCCGCCTGCGGTGGAGGCCCGGCTCCTCGACTTTGAAAACCCCGCCACCTGGCCCGCCGCGCTGGCGGGCGTGCAACGCCTGTTTCTGGTGCGCCCGCCTCAGCTTTCAAACGTGGACGCCACGCTGGGGCCGTTTCTGGAAGAAGCCAAACGGAGGGGCGTGCGGCAGGTGGTGTTTTTGTCGCTCATCGGGGTTGAGAACAACCGCCTCGTGCCGCACCGGGCCATTGAGGAGAAGATTCGTGAACTTGGCTTCACGTTTACCATGCTCCGCGCCAGCTTTTTCATGCAGAATCTCGACACCACGCACCGGGCCGAGATTCGCGACCGGAGCGAACTGTTCGTGCCCGCCGGGCACGGTCGCACCAGTTTCGTGGACGTGCGCGACCTCGCCGCCGTGGGCGTGAAGGCCCTGCTGGGCGAGCTGCCGCCTAACCAGGCCTACCCGCTCACCGGGGCCGAAGCCCTCACCTACGACGAAGTGGCCCGGATGTTGGGCGACGAACTGGGCCGCCCGATTCGGTACACCAACCCGTCGATGCTGAACTTCGTGCTGCAAAAACGGCGGGAAGGCGTGCCGTGGGCGTTTGCGCTCGTGATGCTGGGGTTGTACACCACCTGCAAGCTGGGCCTGGCCGCCAAAATCACCCCCGACCTGGGCCGACTGCTGGGTCGCCCGCCGGTTTCGATGCGGCAGTACATCCGGGATTACCGGGCAGTTTGGGTTCCGAAAAATTAACCGCAGAGGCGCGGAGGTTTCGCGGAGATGCAGGAGATTCTCTGCGATCTTTGCGCCACCTCCGCGCCTTTGCGGTTAAATGATTCCAACAATGGCAAAACTCTTCCTCACCGCCGGTGCCCTGTGGGGCGGCTTGTCGGTGGCATTGGGGGCCTTTGGTGCGCACGCCCTGAAAGCCTCGCTCGAAGCCGCCGGGCGCTTCGACACGTTCGAGACCGCTGCCCGCTACCAGATGTACCACGCCCTGGCCCTGCTGGCCGTGGGGCTGATGCTCCGGCAGGGCTTCGACGCCGCCCGTGTGCTTACCTGGGCGGGGTGGGGTTTCCTGCTCGGCAGTTTGATTTTTTCCGGGTCGCTGTACCTGCTGTGCTTCACTGGTGCCCGCTGGTGGGGGGCCGTTGCGCCGATTGGTGGGACGCTGATGCTGGTGGGGTGGGTGGCGCTGCTGGTGGCGGTGTTGCGGTGAAAAAGGCAAACACTTTCTCACCTGCCCAACCCCTCCGCCACCCACACCACCCCGTACGCAAATGGCACGAGCAGGGCCTGGGCCAGCAGCGTGCCCACCAGCCGGGCCACGAGAATGAGCACGATGTAGCGGCGGTAGTAGCCCTCGCTGTGGGTGCCCGCCAGCACTTCGTCGGTCAGGAGGGCCATCTGCGGGTCGATGACGATGGTCATGATGACCACGGCCAGGCCGTTGACGACCCCCGAGAGCGACGCCGACGTGGCCCGCAATTCGGGGCGCAGGTAGGCGGCGTAGAGCGTGGCGAGCACGCCCACGGTGAGCACGGCGTTGGCCAGGGCGTTGAGAAACAAGACCCAGAGCGACACGTTGAAGCGCCCGCGCAGGTGGCCAACGTTGGCAGTGGCGGGCCATTTGAGGTGGTGGGGGATTTGCCGGAGCCGCCTCGGGGCCAGCGCCCAGAGCATCAACCGCCCGAACGACCGCCGCTGGTAGTACCCTTCGACGCCCTTGGCCAGCAGGCGTTGAAACGACGGAAAGGCCAGCATCCCGGCCAGCGTGGCGAGGGTGGCGGTGAGGATGACCCACCGGAAGTCGGAGGCGTCGTCGGTGCGGTGGGCGCGGAGGTTGGCTTCGACCTGCCCGGCGAGCAGGGGGCCTTGCAGGGTGTTGACGGTGCGGGAGGCGAGGGCCATGGCCGCGAACAGGGCGTACGACAACGCGAACCGCCGGGTGCGCAGGCCCACCACCCGGACCGTCAGCGAGAGGGTGCTGACGAGGTGGATGATGAACGTGAAGAGGCAGGCGAGGAGGAGTTGGGTGCTCATGGGTGAGAAGCCCAAAGGTAGGCGCTGCCGGGGGGATTTTGGCGGGTGCGGCACTTGCCGGGCGGAGAGAAAGGAAAAGGGAGAAAGGGGACGAGGGGAGGAGAGGGGAGATGCCCAACCCGATGCCCAAAAAATGTTGCGGCGTTTGGCTGCTACCGTTTTGATTTATTGAAAGGTTGTGCGATACTTGCCTGCGTAACCTCAGAACCGACCGCATGACGCTACGCTTTACTCCTTGCCTGCGCGTTTCTTCCCCCTTTTACCGGCTTTGACCTGGTTGCCCCTGCCCGATTGGACGGGAGGGGTGGTTTTGTGCGGGTTGAGGAAAACGGGTTGCAAACCCGTGGCGTGGTAGGTTCGGAGTTGCAAACTCCGAACAACTGGGCGCCACAGACCACGGTAGTAGGAAACTACGCCCAGCTTGAGTCTATTTATATGAACAACAAACATTTTTTTGCTTTTCCAGCTAAACCTGAGCAAGTGTGCCAGACGGTTGAGTCTGCGATTAAACATTTAAACACAAATACTCCTGAATATCTATCTTGGAAAGAGTTGAATTCATATGGCTCTTTTATCAGGAATAATGTGTTAAATGCAATTGATACTTGTGAAGTATTAATTGCTGATATTTCTGTTTTGAATTTTAACGTAACGTTTGAGATTGGATATGCTATAGGTAAGGGTAAAAAAATATGTCTTGTAAAAAATGCTTCAATTGAAGAACAAGAAACAGAAATTCGTGAGATTGGAATTTTTGATACTATAGGCTATCATAAATATTCTAACTCTGAAGAACTATATAAATTTTTGATTGCCGTAGATCCAAACGTTATATTGACCGATCCAGTAAAAATAAATCATAAAGCTCCTGTGTATGTTTTAGAACAAAAATTCAAAACTGATTTTGCAAATCGAATCACCGCAAGGATAAAAAAAGCTAGATACATCTATCGAAGTTTTGATCCTAATGAAACGCCTAGGCTTTCGGCATATGATGCCATAAACCAAGTCTCTCAATCATTAGGTATTGTGGTCTCACTTCTTTCCAAGGAAACTTCGGGAAATTTTACTCATAATATTCGAGCCGCTTTCATTGCAGGTTTAGCAACAGGTATGGGTAAAGCATTATGTATTCTTCAACATAACGATGAACCAGTGCCTATCGATTTCAGAGATTTTGTAAATGTATACTATACTTTAAATGACATAAATGAGCATATTGGTGAATTTGCTAGTAGCGTTGCTGAAGCATGGCAAAAGTTAGGTGAAAATAATCAAGTTAATGAGCTGACAATTTTACAGCAAATTGACTTCGGAGCCTCAGCAGCCGAAAATGAAATGCGTGATTTACATTCATATTATTTAAGAACAGATGCATTTAACAAAGCTATAAGAGGAGAAGTACAATTAGTTGTAGGAAGAAAAGGTTCTGGAAAATCAGCGATTTTTCTACAAATTAGAGATAAAGAAAGAAGTAAGAGTAGAAACGTAGTTTTAGATTTAAAGCCTGAAGGGTACCAATTAATCAAGTTTAAAGAACTTGTTTTGCTTTCAATGCAAGAAGGCACCTTACAACATACAATTACCGCATTTTGGGAATATATTCTTTTACTTGAGATTTGTCATAAAGTATTAGAAAATGATAAGAAACGTCCTTTTAGCAGTAGCGAACAGTATGAGAAGTACTTCGAATTACAACGTACTTATAGAGAGGAAGATTATTTAATCGAAGGAGATTTTTCAGAAAGGATGTCACGTTTAATTTTAAAAATTAATTTACGATATAAAGAAAGCTATGGTAACGAACAGAATGTTAGGTTAGATAATACACAGATCACAGACTTATTGTATAAATCTGATATATTAAATTTAAGAAATTCTCTAAAAGACTATCTTAGATTCAAAGATAAAATATGGCTATTGTTTGATAATATTGATAAAGGATGGCCAACATCAGGTATTGAACATGAAGATTTGATTATAATTAGGACCTTAATTGATGCGTTACGTAGCATTCAAAGAAATTTTAATAGGGAACGAATAGAAATGTATCCCATCGTTTTCTTAAGGAATGATGTGTATGAACTATTGGTACGAGATACTGCTGATAAGCAAAAAGAATCCAAAGAAATGTTAGATTGGATTGATTCCGATCTCATGAGGGAATTAATTAAATTAAGAATTTTATCAAGTTCTGAATTTAAACAAGACAGTTTTAACGAACTTTGGATTTCAGTTTGCGTGAGTCATTACAAAGGTGAGGAAACTTCTCAATATTTGATTGATAGGTCTTTAATGAGACCAAGATTCTTAATAAATCTCCTTAATCAATGTAAGTCATTTGCAATAAATTTTAACCACAAAAAGATAGAAGTAACAGATATCGAAAAGGGTTTTGCTGTGTACTCTTCTGATTTGCTAACAGACATAAATTATGAGATACAAGATATTTTACCAGAGGCTTCGGATATACTTTATTGTTTTATTGATGCTAAGACTCAGTTAACAAATGATGAACTCAGAAGTATTTTACATGTAAATGGCTATGAACTTGATCAGTTCGAAAAACTTATTTCTTTATTGCTATGGTATGGTTTTTTGGGTATAAAAACTCCAACACAAGAAACAACATATATTTATAACTTTAATTATAATATGAAGGCACTTCAAGCAATAATAAGAAATAGAACTTCAGAGATAATTTACGTCGTAAATCCTGCTTTTTGGCCTGCCTTGCTTATCGAATAACCCTATTTTCTTCTCCCAACTCGCGCGAGTCTGTGACCCGTTGTTCGCGATGTTCCGAAGGGGCATCGCGAACTTTCAATAAATGCGGGTCTGTGACCCGCCACCGCGTTCTATTCAAGCCGAACGCTTGGTAACCAACGGCTTCGTAAAGCCAGCGTTTCCCCCTGCTCATTCGTTGGCCGCTCACGCGGCCCGCCGTTTTCAAAACGGCGTTTGTTTGTGGTACGAGGTCACAGACCTCGAACAACACATCTTTCTGGTAAAAGGCAACGGGCGCGAACGAACGGCGTGTATCTTTTTTGTCACCCCGGAACGGGGTCTTCCGTCTTCCACTGCGAAGACCCCGTTCCGGGGTGACAAAAGAAGGGTGGCAAAACTCCCCGTTCGTCCGCGTCTGTGACGCGGATGCTGTGGGGGCGCGTTTGTAACGCGCGTCGCAGACGCTCATCCCGTGCATCCGCGTCACGCCAACTATCCGTAGATGAATCTACGGATAGTTGAGTCGAACTGTCCGGCGTAAGGTGTTGGTTGTTACTTTCTTTGGAAATGGGGTTTAGGATTTTTTCGGTTTGTTTCGGGGTTGGCGGGGCCTTGAAGTGGGTGGGGAGTTGAATTATACATAGAATTGATCAAACGGTAAGGGGGTTGTTTCGGGGGTTTGATAGGTTTGGGGTACGTTTTAACCTCTATCCTTTTTTCATCTTTTACCCCCTTTTTGCCATGGGCAGCAACTCCGATTCCGGCCACGACAGCAATGTGGTGAGCCTTCAGGCCCTTAATGTGGCCATCACGTACATGGGCGCCGGGTACAATCCGGCCGCCGACCTGATCAAACTGACTTCGCTGCAAGCGAAGCACGCGTCGGCGCAAGCAAGCCTGTATGCCGTCAGCATCGCGTACCCGATCTGGAGCACGAAGGTGAAGGAGCGGTATGCGGCGTACGCGCAGATGATCGACCGGGCCACGCGGGCCGTCAACACGCTGGAGGCGCTCCATCCGCAGTTGCCGGCGCTGCCGCTGGCCAAGCACTTGCTCAAGCAATTGCGCGGGCAGCGGATTACGCCCCTGAAGCTGAACCCCGACGGCACGGTGGCGCCGACGATCTCGATGGCGCAGCAGTCGTACGACGACAAGGAGCGGCTTTTTATAGACCTGATAAACACCCTGAAAACCGACCCGAAGTACTTGCCCGACGACGATGAACTGAAGCTGACCGGGCCGGCAGGGCTGGAGGCGTTTGCCGAGAGCCTGGGGGACAAGAATTCGGCGGTGGTGAACGCCAGAAGGGCCCTCGACAACGCCCGCGACGAACGGGACGAGGAACTGTACCACCCGGTGACGGGCGTGGTGGCGGTGGGGCAGCAGGCCAAGACGTACATCAAAGGGAAGTTTGGGGCGAAAAGCCCGCAGTACAAGCAGGTGAGCGGGCTGAAGTTCAGGAGCCGGACGAAAAAGTAAGCCCGGCCCGTGCGGGTGGGTGCGGAAGGGTGCCTACCGGTCTAACGACGCCCCCTCTGGAATCCGACGCGGGTCGGGACCGGAGGGGGCGTCGTTGGTTTTTGAGCGGAGTGGGGCAACGGGCGTAACGCCGTTGTTTTTCTTTGTGAGGACGATGTCCTGTTTTGAAAGGGCATGGTCATTCGTTGAAAGAGCGTGGTCCTGTTTATATAGGGCGTCGTCAATCTTATATAGGGCATCGTCATCTTTAAATAGAGCGTCGTCATTTTTATAGAGGGCTTCGTCACTCTTATAATGGGCGTCGCCACTCTTATAATGAGCGTCGCCATTTTTATAATGAGCGTCGCCATTTTTATAATGGGCTTCGTCCTATTTATAATGAGCTTCGTCATTCTTAGATAGAGTGTCGTTCTTGTTTGGAACAACGATGTCCATCAGTGTGGGACCGTTGCAACCTGGGCGGAGTCGGGGGCAGGTTCGTCCTGGCGGGTGCCGGGGGGGGGAGCGGGCCAATATTGCCGCCGTCCGAACGTTTTACGAAGGTTTGGGGAACCAACGGGTTTCGCCGTACTTTCTGCCCGTATGCAAGAGTTGTTTTTCTGGAAAACCTACACCGCCGCGTACCGGCGACTCTTTGGGTTTGGCCTGCTGGTGCTGGGGGTCAGTGCCGGTTTTTTCGCCGTCGCCTGGGCGCGGGGCCTCGGTAACGTGCTCCACTGGGACGTGCTGAGCGAACTCGGCGAGATTCCCTTCCGCCTTGACGCCGTGCAGGGGTTTGAACTGCCGGCCACGGCCTACACCGTTACGGAGCAACTCGTGGCTTCGCCGATGGCGCTCAATGCCCCGGCGGCCTGGGTCTTTGCGGTGCTCTGGCTCACGGGACTGCTGCTGGCACTCACGGGCGCGAGCACGCTCAACCGGCTGGGCTTTACGCTGGGCACGGGGGTATTTATCCTGCTGATTGTAAGCCTGAACCTCGACGCGCTGGTGGGCCGCACCGACCGGCTGCTGAGCGGGGTGCTCGTGGCGCTGTACGGGGGGCTGGCGTTTTTTTTCAACGCCTTCCGCACGACGGCGTCGTTGCCCGTTCGTTTCGGGGCCTTTGCGGTGCTGACGGCGGCGTTGCTGGGGTTGGGGCTTTGGAAATTTCCCGAAACGGTGTTCCACCTGGCCACCCACGCCCAGCCCGCCGCGCTGGTGCTGGCGGTGGGGGTGATTTTTCTGGTGTCGTTTGAGGTCATCAACGGGTTTCTGTACGTCGTCACGCGGGCGGGGGGCAACCGGATGCTGCTCCACTTTTTCATCCTGAGCGCGATTTACCTCGTCAATTTGCTGCTGGTGTACCTGCACAACGTACGGGCCATTCGGTGGGAGTTGCTGTACCTCAGTCCGTTTCTGCTCTTGCTGCTTTCGGTGGGACTGGGCGTGTGGGGGGTGCGGCGGCAGGTGGCGGCCTGGCTCGACTACGAAACGGCGGGGGGCGTGATCTACGCGGGCCTCGCCACGGCGGCGCTGGCGACGGTGGGGTACGCCTTCGCCACGGCCAACGACCCGCTCGTGGAGGTCTTTGAGGATGCCGTGGTGTACACGCACCTTGTGATGGGCGCGCTGTACACGCTGTACGTGGTGGTGAACTTTGGGCAGGTGCTCAACCGGGGCCTCGACGCCTGGAAAGTGGTGTACAAGCCCATTCACTGGCCGCTGGGCATCTACCGGGGCGCGGCCCTGCTTGGCATGGCCGGGCTGCTGGCGGTGAACAAGTATTTTCCAGTGTACCAGGCGGCGGCGGGGTACTACAACGGCCTGGGCGATTTGGAGCACTTTCGAGAGGACTTCCGCAGTGCCGAAGCCTTCTACCAGACGGCCAAACAATTCGAGTTTCAGAACCACAAAACCAACTACGCGCTGGCTTCGCTGGCGCTGGTGCAGGGGGATGCCAACGCGGCGGGGGTGTTTTTCAAGGAAGCCCTCCGGAAGAACCCCTCCGACTACGCCTACGCGGGCCTGGCCCGGATGCAGGCCCAGGAGGGGCTGTTTTTCGACGCGCTGTTTACGCTGCGGGAGGGGTTCCAGAAGTTTCCGCGCAGCGGCGTTCTGGCCCATAACCTGGCTTACCAGTTTGGCAAGACCGGCGACCCGGATTCGACGGGTTTTTACTACGAAAGAGCCGCGAAGCTTGGTCCACGGCCGGAGTTGGCCGAAAGCAACCGGCTGGCGTTCTGGATTAAGCACCGGGAGGTGAACGCGGATTCGCTCTTGAAGGCCGCGCCGGAAACCGAGTACGTCGGGGGTCGGGCGAATCGCTCGGCGCTGAGGATTTTGCTGGGAAAATTCGAGGCCGACGAACCGGGGAAGGTGCTGCCCGCCGACTCGACGCTGGGCATTGCCGAGTTTGCGGCCCTGGCCAACGACGCCGTGCAGCGCTTCAAAACCGGCAAGGGGCAGGTCGTGAATTTTGACGCCCTCTCGAAACTCGACGCGAACGCCGCGTTTTACGACGATTTGCAGTACCTCCAGAGTTTGCAGGATTACTACGCGGGCGACAAACTCGCCGCTTTCGACCGGCTCGAAGGCCGGGCCGTGGTGGCCGACACCTCGCGGAGTGAGGCGCGGTTCCGGGTGGCGTTTGAGACGTTGCTGGCGAAAGAGGGAGCCGCCCGCGCCACGCCCGCCGAGCTGGCCCGCATCACCACCCCCGCCGAAGCGGAAGCCGCCCTGCGCCGTCGCCCACTGGATGCCGCCGTGCTGGCGCGGGCGACGGAGGTTTTCAATCGGGTGAAGAAAGACCAGCGGGCGTACGACGCGTTGCTCGCGGCCCGGCGGTTTCGTTCCGCCGACCCGGAGGTGGCCAAGCTGTACATCCGGCAGAGCCTGCGCCTGAACCTGCCCGACTACGCCCTCGAAACGCTCAACGAATTGCGGGAGCGCAACCCCGGAGTTTACGCCGAATTCCTGCCCGTTTATCAGGCGCAGGTGGCGCTTATCGAAAAAGAACGTGAGGGGTTTGAGTAAAAAAAAGTAGGTTTGGAAACAAAGCGCGACCTTGTGCCTCCGGTGCCTCGTGGCAGGAGGCCGCGCGTTGTTTCAAACCTTGACCGCATGGAACCCCAGGCCCTCCCCCGCCAACTGCATTGGGTGAAAGAAGCCTTTAGCCGCACGCTGGTGCTCAAAGACGGCGACCGCGAAGTCGGCAAGCTTTCCCAGAATTGGTTTTCGTACGACGTGGACGCGGAGTTGAGAACAACCCGCCTTCGTTTCGACGTGCGCGGATTTCTCCAGCGCCAGGTGGAGGTTCTGGACGTGGCCAACGGCAACGCCGTCCTTGGCACCATCGGGTTTAGTTGGGCGCGGAGCAGGGCCACGCTGACGCTGCCTTCGGGCGAAACGTACGTCTGGAAACGGAAAAGCTGGCTGGGCCGCGAGTGGGGCCTCGCGCGCGACCTGCCCGGCACCGACGATGACCCCGAGGTGGTGCATTTCACCCGCTTGCGTGATTTCTTCACGACGGAAGGGCAGGTGGACGTGCTCGAACCTTCCCCGCAGAGCGAGTTGATCGTGCTGACGGGGATGTTCGTCTGGATGTATTTCCGGCAACAGGCCGCTGCCGCCGCTGCTTAACGTTTTTTAACGAAACCTCACCGGGCCTTTCGAGCAGAAACCCCTTTTCTATCCGACTTTCGCAACCCACTGCCCACGAACGGCTGTTGCTTTTCCCTCCGCATGAACATCATCGAAACCACCGACATCTCGAAGCGCTACGTCATGGGCAGCGAGGTGATCGACGCCCTCAAGTCCATCACGATCACGATCAAAAAAGGCGAGTACGTGGCCTTCATGGGGCCGTCGGGGTCGGGCAAATCCACCCTGATGAACATCATCGGCTGCCTGGATTCGCCCTCCACCGGCACGTACATCCTCAACGGCCAGGACGTGAGCGGCATGAGCGAAAACGACCTCGCCACGGTGCGCAACAAGGAAATCGGGTTCGTGTTTCAGACCTTCAACCTGCTGCCCCGGCAGTCGTCGCTCGAAAACGTGGCGTTGCCGCTGATTTACGCCGGGTACAGCAAATCGGAGCGCACCGAAAAAGCCCTGGGGGCGCTGCGCGGCGTGGGCCTCGAAAACCGCGCCGGGCATAAGCCCAACGAACTGTCGGGCGGGCAGCGGCAGCGCGTGGCCGTGGCGCGGGCGCTCGTGAACGACCCGTCCATCCTCCTCGCCGACGAACCCACGGGCAACCTTGACTCGAAGACCAGTTACGAAATCATGGACCTCTTCGACCAGCTTCACTCGAAGGGCAACACCATCATCATGGTCACGCACGAGGAGGACATTGCCCACTACGCCCACCGCATCGTGCGCCTGCGCGACGGACTGATCGAAAGCGACACCGTCAACCCCAACCCGACCAAAGCCCGCGAGCAGGTGTTGCAGGCAAAGGACGAGCCGGTGGCCTGAGGCATTTTTTTCTGAAAAATTCCCGCAAACCGGGGTAGGTGCATCAAGCGGCCGAGGGGTATGCTTGCGGTTGCGTTGCCTGCCCTTTTTTCAGTTTAAAATCCATGAAAAAAGTGCTGCTCTTGGGGTTGCTGCTCGGCACGGCCCGTTTTGGAGCTGCCCAGAGCATCTGGGCCACGGATTTTATCAAAACCAAAGACGGTCAACACGAGAACTACCTCCGGTCGCTGCGGGCGAATTGGGAAAAAGCCCGCGTCAAGGCCATCGAACTGGGTTACGTGAAAGCCTACCGGGTGCTGACCCTGCCCGGCAACGCCGACTGGGACGTGGTGCTGATGACCGAGTACGCCGACCGGGCTTCGTTCGACAAGGCCGAGGAGCATTTTCAGGAAGTGTTCAAGCTCGTCATGCCCAACGGCCCCACCCGCATCGAGGGCAAAGGGCCGCGCGAACTGGCGGACATTCAGTTTAGCAAGGAATTTTCCTCCCCCATTTTCTCGAACTAAACGTCTATGAAAAAACGGCTTTACCACGCAAGTCTCCTGCTGATGGCGGCGGTTTCGGCCTCCGCCCAACTCCGGATGCCCGCCGGTGGTGGCAACACCCACGCCAGCGTCAGCGAAGACATCGGCATGACGACCGTCGCCCTCGCCTACGACCGCCCCGGCGTGAAGGGCCGCGACGGCAAAATCTGGGGTGACCTCGTGCATTTCGGCTTCAAAGACTTGGGCTTTGGGACCAGCAAAGCCGCACCCTGGCGGGCGGGGGCCAACGAGAACACCGTCTTTTCGGTCTCGAACGACGTGAAAATTGAGGGGAAAACCCTGCCCGCCGGGAAGTACGGCCTGTTTATGGCCGTGTACGCCGATTCGGTGGCGGTGATTTTCTCGAAAAACCACACGTCCTGGGGCAGCTACTTTTACGACCCGAAGGAAGACGCCCTCCGCGTGCGCGTGACGCCCCGTAAAGACCAGCCCTTTACGGAGCGCCTGACGTACGAGTTCACCGACCAGACCGACAACGCCGCCACCGTGGCCCTGGCCTGGGAGCGCTGGCGGATTCCGTTCCGGGTACAAGTGGATTTGCACCGCGACGTGCTCACCAGCCTGCGCAACCAACTGCGCACCAACACCGGGTTCAACGCGCAGAACTGGGCGCAGGCCATCAACTACTGCCTGCAAAACAACGTGAACCTCGACGAGGCCCTGACCTGGGCCGACTACGCCCTCAACGCGCCCTTCGTGGGCCAGAAAACCTTTCAGACCCTGAGCGCCAAAGCGCAGGTGCTGGCCAAACTAAACCGCGCCGCCGAAGCCGACGGGCTGATGAAGGAAGCCCTGCCGCTGGGGTCGGTGCAGGAACTGCACGCCTACGGGCGCTCGCTGATGGCCCAGAAACGGGTAGCTGACGCGCTGGAGGTGTTCAAATTGAACGCCCAGAAAAACCCCAACGTCTTCACGACCAACGTGGGCCTGGCGCGGGGCTACTCAGCCACGGGGGATTACAAAACGGCGCTGAAGTACGCCAAAGCCGCCCTGCCTCAGGCCCCCGACGACCTCAATCGCCGCAGCGTGACGGGCATGGTCGAAAAACTGACGGCGGGGCAGGATGCGAACAATTGAAAAGCAAGAATGGTCTGTCACGCTGAGCTTGTCGAAGCGCACAGTGCGCTTCGACAAGCTCAGCGTGATAGCCCGTTTTCGGAGTGCGAAAAATCAGGCGATTTCTTTCTCCGGAACTGCTTCAAACACCGGCAGTTCCACCTCCGCCAGCAATTCATCCTCCAGCAAATTCGCCCATTCGGTGAGGTACAACACCACGTCTTCGCGGGCATTGTGGCGCAGGGCTTCGCGGCGTTGGCGGGGGATGCGGGCGAGCACCTTCGGGTCGCGGAGGCGTTCGAGGTTTTGTAGATCGGAGGTAGTCAGCCCGTGGGTGAGCAGGTCGGCGATGAGCAGGTCCATCGGCAGGCCGCTCGTGGGGCAGAATTCCTCGACCTGCTCCCGCCAGTCGCCCCGGCCCTGCATGGCGAAGGCGTGGATTTCGGCTTTCGTGAGCCGGGTGAGTTCCTGGGCCAGGTTACCGCAGTTGCAGCTACCCATGTGGCCCCACTGGTAGGACGCGCCCGAGGCCAGCTTGCGGGCCGTGCGGCGCAGGGCGTCAACGAGGGGAAGGTTGGCCGTTGCCATCGATTCAGTTTTCGGTTTACAGTTTTCGGTTTTCAGTTGCTGATTCACGAACCGGTTCATTCCGCTAAATCTGCCGTCGAAACGGCGCGTTCGGGGCAAATGTTTCGTCCGAAATTCCTAAATTCGGATTTCCGAAAAAACCGGGCGCTTCGTTTTCTGTTCATGTTCATTCGCCTTCTGCTTTTTCTGCTGTTCCTGGCCACGTCGGCCACCGCCCAGCAGAGTTACACCCGGCACCTTCACGCGCTGTACGGCAAGGAAGAGCGCACCTACGACCCCGACCGCCGGTTTTCGGTCGAACAACTCCGGGAAGACTACGCCCTGCTCCGCCGCGCCCTCGAAGAAGCCCACCCCGGCTTGTACTGGTATACCCCGAAGGCCCGCATGAACGCCGCCTTCGACACCTCGGCCCGGCAATTGGACCGTCCGCTGACGGAGGAAGAATTCCGCCTCGTGCTCAGTCCACTCGTTGCGTACCTGCGCTGCGGCCACACGGGGGTGTTTTTGTCGAAAAAAGCCGAACGGTATTTCAAGAAAAACCGCCCGAAGATGCTGCCCTTCGAGACGGGTTTTTACACCGGAAAACTCTACGTCACCGAAAACCGCAGCCAGGATTCCACGCTCCGGGTGGGCACCGAAATCCTGGCTCTCGACGGCAAACCGGCCGAATTGCTGGCCGCCCAGATGCGGGCCATCATCGCCTCCGACGGGTTCAACCAGACTTTCAAAAACGTCCGGATTTCGAGCAATTTCCCCGGTTATTTCCGGCTCATCCACGGGCCGCGCGACACGGTCCGCGTTGCCGTCCGCGATTCGGCGGGCGTGGTACGCACCCTCCGGCTGACGCACCTCCGGCCCGATTCGACGGGTGTTTTGCCGAAAATCCTGGGTCAGCCCGCCCCCAACACGCCCCAGTCGAAGCCCATGGCCCCGCCCCAGCGCCTGCGCAAGTCGGAGCGGCGGCGGATGCTGCGTTTCCTGCCCGCTGACTCGCTCGGCAGCACCCCGCCCGTGGCCCTGCTGACCGTTTCGACCTTCGACGATCACGGCTACCGGCGGTTTTACCGGCGGGCCTTCCGCGACATCGAACGGCGGGGCAGCCAGAGCCTGATCCTCAACCTACGCGCCAACGGTGGCGGCTATTCGGCGGCGGGACGGACGTTGCTGCGCTACCTGATGGACTCGACGTTCCGGTTTTCGCGTTCGATGGTTGCGCCGAAAAAACGCCTTTCGTTCGGCCGCCACCTCAACGAGAAAACGACCCGGTTTTTCGTGCGGAATTTTTTCTCAAAAAAGCGCCCCGACGGTACGCTCGAACTCAAAAGCGGGGATGATTTGACGAAACCTACGCGAAAATTCCACTTCGGCGGCGACGTGTACGTACTCACTAACGGGGGAACGTTTTCCGCCGCCGCCATCACCGCCGCCGATTTACAAACCCACCGCAACGCCATCGTCGTAGGCCGCGAATCGGGCGGCGGGCGCTGGGGCTGCAACGCGGCCTACATTCCGTTTTTGACTCTGCCCAACTCCAAAATCCGCATCCGTTTCCCGCTCTACCGCGTACTCACTGACGTGCCCGGCCTCAACCTCGGCCACGGCGTGAAGCCCGACCACGAAATCAACTACACCATCCGCGACGTGCTCGCCAACCAGGACCTCGACGTAGCTAAAGCGATGGAACTGATTCAGAAAAAGGGGGAGAAAACTCGCGAGACGACGAGGAAGTGAGGCAGTTCACAGTTCACAGTTCACAGTTCACAGTTCACAGTTCACAGACTTCCGCCTCCGGTGACCACAAAAAAGCGGCCCGCCGTACGGCGGGCCGCTTTTTTGTGCATGGCGCAAACTCCTCACCCCACCAACTCCACCAAATCGTGGTCGTTGACCTGTTTGCGCTCGTCGGCCATGAGCAGGAAGCGGGTGTAGAGGCGGTCGAGGTCAGGTTTCTCGAAATTATACCCCAGCATTTGCAGCCGGTGTCGCAGGGCCGCCCGCCCACTCCGCGACGTGAGCACGATGCTCGAATTGGGCACGCCCACGTCTTCGGGGTTGATGATTTCGTAGTTGAGCGAGTGCTTCAGAAAGCCGTCCTGGTGAATGCCCGACGAGTGCGCGAAGGCGTTGGCCCCGACGATGGCCTTGTTGGCCTGCACGGGCATGCCCATCATCCCCGAAACCAGTGCGCTGACGGGGTAGAGCCGCTTGGCGTCGATGCCCGTTTCAAAGCCCAAATCCTTGTGGACCTGGAGGATCATCGCCACTTCTTCGAGCGAGGTGTTGCCCGCCCGTTCGCCGATGCCGTTGATGGTCACCTCCACCTGCCGCGCCCCGGCCCGGATGCCCGCGATGGTGTTGGCCGTGGCCAGGCCGAGGTCGTTGTGGTTGTGCATCGAAATCGTGGCCCGGTGGATGTTGGGCACGTGTTCGAAGAGGTACGAAATCCGCTGGTGCATCTGCTCGGGCAGCAGGTAGCCGGTGGTGTCGGGCAGGTTGACCACCGTGGCGCCCGCGTCGATGACGGCCTCGGTCAATTGGGCCAGGAACTGCAAATCGGCCCGGCCCGCGTCTTCGGCGAAAAATTCCACGTCTTCGACGAAGCTCTTGGCGTACTTCGTCGCCCATACGCCACGTTCGAGCATTTCTTCGCGGGTGGAGTTGAATTTGTGCTTGATGTGGACGTCCGACGAGCCGAGGCCGGTGTGGATGCGGGGCCGTTTGGCGTGGCGCAGGGCTTCGGCGGCGGCGTCGATGTCTTCCTTTTTGGCCCGCGTCAGGGCGCAGACGGTCGGTTCGGTGACGGTCTTGCAGATTTCCTGCACCGAGCGAAAATCGCCGGGGGAGGAAATCGGGAAACCGGCTTCGATGACGTCCACGCCGAGGCGTTCGAGTTCTTTGGCCACCTCGACCTTTTCTTCGGTGTTCAACTGGCAGCCGGGCACTTGTTCGCCGTCGCGCAGGGTGGTGTCGAAAACCTGAATTCGCTGGCTCATGGGGTTAACGCGGGTAAAGGTTGTTCAAGAGTGGTAGGGTGTAGGCATAAAAAAACCCTTGCTCGGGCCTGAGAAAGGGTGGACGGTTGGCAATCAACTCCCCATCTCAGGCCATGCGACCGAGGCGAAGGGTTTGAAGGCGAAGGTACTGGAACATGACGTTTTCACTTGCCTGCACAAAAATAGGAGAAAATGGGTTGGGTGCAAATCTTCAGCAAACTTAGGCCAGAGCCACACATTGCCTGTGCGTCCGTTAAGGTCAAATGTGAATCAGGTGAAGTGATAACTCATGGGTTTGTGGATCGTAGGTTGCAAAAATCCGGTCGGAATGGCATTCAGCGTGGGTGCAGTAAAATTCATACTTGTCCCCTTGCCGTTTCCAGGTCCCCCAGCGTGTTTTTGTGGAGGAAAACTCTTCGAACAGAGCATCTTCCGGCAAGCGGATTTCGAACCGGTACCGAAGGTCGCCGAAATCTTCTTCGTGTTCGTAGTCTTCAATTTGGTACGGCCCTTCGAGTCTCAACCCCGTTCGTTCGAGGAGCAAGTTCAACTGCACCCGTCCGAGCCGATGCTCATCCCACTTCAAAAACAGCCAGCCGCTAATAAGCAGCCCGCCGACTATCGGCAGGATGACGGTTCGGAATCGATTCATGCAGAAATATTCATCGGCAAACCGGCTTCCATTTTACGCCGCCTCCCACGCCGCCGTCCGAACCAACCGGAATTCTTCCAGCGCTACACTTTCCGCGTAGAGCACGTCGGGGTCGAAGGCCAGCGGACTTTCGGTTTCGGAAACGTGGCCTTCCTCGTCAAACGCCCGGTGGCGCACCGGCACGTTGACCCATTGCAACGTCCGGCCTTCGCCCACCGAAACGAAGCGGAACGTGCCAAAATCGCGCAGCAAAAACTCCGGCGTGGCTTCCTCCACCTGCCAGCGGTTGAGCAGTTCTTCAAAATCCACGACGCGGATTTCCCCGGTCGTCCAGCGACAGGTCACCTTAAATGGCTCGACCTTCAGGATTTCGGTGATGCGCGGCAGTCGGTTCATTTTTGGAGGCGAATGAATTCTTCCAACAGCATCGGTTGCACCTTCTGGGCCCAGCGACGCACCTTTTTGAGTTGCTTGCCCGGCAGTTCTCCGGCAATAACGTCCAGCGTTCGGATGTCAATCACAGCTTCGTACTCGGCGTAGATGGCGTGAAAATGTGGCGGGTTGTGGTCGCGCCGGTACACGTAAATCCGGATGCCGTCGAACGAACTGAACCTGAAGGTACCACTTTTCGGAAAAACTGACCCTCAAATCCGCGCCAGCACCGCCTCGCCCATCGCTTCCGTGCCCAGAATCTGCTCCGGCGCGGTGTGCGTGTCGGCGATGTCGCGGGTACGCAGACCGGCTTTCAGCACGGCGTCCACGGCGGCGATGACGGCTTCGCTTTCAGCCTTCATGCCCAACGAAATGTCGAGCAGCAGCGCCGCCGAGAGGATGGAGGCCAGGGGGTTGGCCAGGCCCAGGCCGGTGATGTCGTGGGCCGAGCCGTGGATGGGCTCGTAGAGGCCCACCGAGTCGCCGACGGAGGCCGAGGCGAGCATGCCCATCGACCCGGCAATCTGGCTGGCTTCGTCGGTGAGGATGTCGCCGAAGAGGTTGGCCGTCAGCACCACGTCGAAGCGGCGGGGGTCTTTGATGAGCAGCATGGCGGCCGAATCCACGAACTGGTGTTCCACCTGCACGTCGGGGTATTCGGGGGCCAGGGTCTGAACCACTTCGCGCCAGAGGCGACTGGTTTCGAGCACGTTGGCTTTGTCCACCGAGCAGAGTTTTTTACGCCGGGTTTGGGCGGCCTCGAAGGCCTTACGGGCAATGCGTTGTACCTCGTAGCGGCTGTACTGGGCGATGTCGTAGGCCGTGTTGCCGTCGTCTTTCCGCCCTCTTTCGCCGAAATAAATGTCGCCCGTGAGTTCACGGAAAAATAGGATGTCGGCACCTTTCAGGATTTCGGGGCGGATGCTCGAAGCGCCCAGCAATTCGTCGAAGAGCTTGATGGGCCGGAGGTTGGCGTACAGGCCGAGGGCCTTGCGGATGCCCAACAGGCCCTGCTCCGGGCGGACTTTCGCCGAGGGGTCGTTGTCGTACTTCGGGTGGCCGACGGCCCCGAACAGAATGGCGTCCGACGCCTTCGACTTGGTGACGGTTTCCTCCGGCAGCGGGTTCCCAGTGGCCTCGATGGCGGCGTGGCCGATGAGGGCGTGGTCGAAAGTGAAGTCGTGGCCGAATTTTTCGGCGATTTTCTGGAGAACTTTCTGGCTCACGGCGGTCACTTCCTGACCGATGCCGTCGCCGGGGATGACGAGGATGTGCTTGTGCAAAGTCGTAAGTCGTAAGTCGCAAGTCGTGAGCGCCGACCTGGCGACGGTGGGTGGTTAGGCGTGCGCGGTGTCGAAGGCGCGAATTTCTTCCTTCAGCGAAAGCAGGTAATCGATGTCGTCGTAGCCGTTCATCAAACACTGCTTTTTGTAGGCATTGATGGGAAACGACTCGGAAAGCCCGTTTTCGAGCGTGATGGTCTGGGCTTCCAAGTCCACCGTCAGCAGCGTGTGCGGATTGGCTTCGATGGCCTTGAAAATTTCGGCCAGAAACCCGTCGGACACCTGAGCGGGCAACACGAAGTTGTTGAGGGCGTTGTTGCGGAAAATATCGGCGAAAAAGGAAGAGATGACCACCTTGAATCCGTAGTCGTGGATGGCCCAGGCGGCGTGTTCGCGGCTGCTGCCCATGCCGAAGTTTTTGCCCGCTACGAGAATTTTGGCGGCCCGGTAGGTCGGGTCGTTGAGCACGAAACCGAGTTTCGGCTGGCCGTCGGCGTCGTAGCGCCAGTCGCGGAAGAGGTTGTCGCCGAAGCCCTCGCGGGTGGTGGCTTTCAGGAACCGCGCCGGGATAATCTGGTCGGTGTCGATGTTTTCAATCGGCAGCGGCGCGGCGGGGGCGGTGAGGGTGGTGAAGGTTTGTTTCATGGATCGTTGTTCGTTGTTCGTTGTTCGTTGTTCGCGTGGACAACGACAGACGACAACGTTATTTTAGTTTTTCATAGTAGCGAATAAACCCGTTGAGCATTTGCTTGGATTTAGTAATCTGCTCAAGCACCTCTTCCAACCCATTAGACTGGAGATACTTCTGGTCGAAGGCCAGATAACACTGCGTTTCAAGTTCGTACAAGGAGCCACGGGCGATGTGTAAAAAACGGATTGTCTCTGGCGCAGTGCTACGTCCGCAGCCTTCGGCAATGTTCGACGGTACAGAAACCGCACAACGCCGCATCTGGCTGCTCAAGCCGAATACTTCATGTTGGGGGAAGTCTTTCGTAATCGTGTAGATGGAATTGGTCAGTTCACGGGCAACTTTCCAAACATCCAGTTCGGTGTAACTTTTCGGATTTTCCATCGAACAACGAGCAACGGACAACGTCTCGTTACACAAACTCCCGCACATCCCCTACTCGGCCCGTCACGGCGGCCACAGCGGCGGTCAGCGGCGAGGCCAGGAAGGTGCGCGCGCCCGGCCCCTGACGGCCCTCGAAGTTGCGGTTGGAGGTGCTGACGGCGTACTTCCCGGCGGGCACCTTGTCTTCGTTCATGCCCAGGCAGGCCGAGCAGCCGGGGCCACGCAGTTCAAAACCGGCTTCCTCGAACACCTTGTCCAGCCCCTCGGCCTGGGCCTGCTTGGCCACCTGCATCGAGCCGGGCACAATCCAGACTTCCACGCCTTCGGCTTTGCGTTTGCCCTTCACAAAATCGGCCACCTGGCGCAAATCTTCGATGCGGGCGTTGGTGCAGGAGCCGATGAACACATAGTCGATGGCCTTGCCGAGCAGGTTTTCACCCGGTTGCAAGCCCATGTACGCCAGCGATTTGGTGAACGACGGCACTTCCGACGGGTCGGGCAGTTCGTTCAGCGCCGGAACGTGGTCGGTCACGGCGATGCCCATGCCGGGGTTGGTGCCGTAGGTAATCATGGGCTGGATGTCTTCGGCCCGGTAGCGCAGCACGCGGTCGAACTCGGCCCCGTCGTCGGTTTTCAACTTCCGCCATTCTTCGACTTTCCGGTCGAACTCTTTGCCCTGGGGCGCGAACCGGCGGCCCCGCATGTACTCGAACGTGACGTCGTCGGGGGCAATCATGCCGCCGCGGGCGCCCATTTCGATGCTCATGTTGCAGATGGTCATTCGGGCTTCCATCGACAGGCCCCGAATGGTGTCGCCCGCGTACTCGACGAAGTAGCCCGTCGCGCCGGAGGCTGAAATCTGCGAAATGACGTAGAGGATGATGTCTTTCGAGGTTACGCCCCTGCCGAGCGTGCCGTTGATTTCGATGAGCATCCGCTTCGGTTTGTACTGCAAAATGCACTGCGTGGCCAGCACCTGCTCCACTTCGGAGGTGCCGATGCCGAAGGCCACGTTGCCGAAAGCCCCGTGCGTGGACGTGTGCGAGTCGCCGCAGACGATGGTCATGCCGGGCTGGGTCAGGCCCAGTTCCGGCCCGATGATGTGGACGATGCCCTGGAACGGGTGCAGCAAATCGTAGAGTTCGATGCCAAACTCGGCGCAGTTTTCGCGCAGTTTCTCGACCTGGTGCCGGCTCAGCGCCTCGCGGATGGGCAGGTGCTGATCTTTGGTGGGCACGTTGTGGTCGGCGGTGGCAGTGGTGCGGCTGGTGTTGAACACGCCGATGCCCCGCTTGCGGAGGCCGTCGAAGGCCTGGGGCGAGGTGACTTCGTGGATGAAATGCCGGTCGATGAACACGGCGTCGGGGCCGCCGTCCATTGCCTTGACGACGTGGGCGTCCCAGATTTTATCGAACAGGGTGGTGGGGGTGGTGCTCATGGCGAGGTCAGTAGGAAGCTTCAAAGTTGGGAAATTCCAACTTCAGAGCGTTAACGTCAAACGTTCAAACCGTAGCGGTTTTGGCCCGAAGGTACGACGTGGGCGTTAAACCGTATTGTTCGCGGAAGGCCTTGATGAAGTGCGACACGCTTTCGTAGCCCACCTCGTAGCTGATTTCCGAGACGGTTTTGCCCGTGTTTTCGAGCAAAAGTACGGCGTGTTCAAGCCGTCGGCGGCGAATCCAGGCGGCGGGGCTTTTGCCAAACCGGCGCTCAAACTCCCGCTTGAAGGCCGACAGACTCCGCCCCGACAACCGCGACAGTTCGCTCAACGTCAGGGGTTTTAGGGAGTAGCTATTCATCAGAAATTCCAAGTCCAGTTTTTCGCCGTGGTACACGCTGTGCAGAAACGCCTGAAGCTGGCCCGAAGGGTCGTTTTCAAGGAGCAGCAGAAGCAGTTCGTGCGATTTCAGCCGGAGGAGTTCGTTCAAAAACGGCGTTTTCCGTTGAAACAGCGGAAACACCGCCTCGGTGAAAGCGTGCAGGTGCGGCGTGCCTTCCACCACGAGCAGTGGCGAGCGGATTTCGCGGGTGGTCACGGACTGGGCGAACAGGTGGCGGTGCTGCTCGGCGAAGCCTTTGAGAAGTTTTTCGTGGAAAAAAAAGACGAGGCTGCGGTAGCCCCGGTCGAGGGCTTCCTGCAAAAAATAGTAGCCGCGTCGGATGAACACCACGTCGCCTTTTTTGACGCGCACCTCCTGCTCGGGGGCCAGGAAGCGTTTTTCGCCTTCGAGCACGAAAATGACGGCGTGCTCCTCGAAAAATACTTCGTTGCGCAGGGGCGGGTCCTGGTTGCGGTAGGCCACGAAGGTCATGTCCTGAATCTTGAGCGATTCAAATTCCCCGGCGTGGATGAAGGAGGGGACGCGGAGCATGATGGGTGGATAAATTAGGCTCTACTCCGAAAGAGTTGAAGCCGAGAGTGCGCTACGCCGTCAGTTTGACGGACCGTGCGGCCTTTAGTTGGTGATTCATTTCGTTGACCAATGTTCCAATTGCCCCAGAGGTGTTCGGTGCGCTGCTCGGGGAAGTTGGAATTCGGAAATTGCTTCAACTCCTCGAGGAGTCGCTGCTTTTCGACTTCGGTCTATGCTGCCCGGAGTTGCCTGATTTACTCGCGACGGATTTTAACTACGATCAACTTCATTTGTTGAAAAACTCCTCCGGAGTCATTTCAACATCCTTGATGATTTGTTTCAGCAAGACCGGTGCAACGTCACGTCCGGCGTGGTACGGAACCGTCGTAGCCCGACCATCGGGATGGTGAAATTGCTTGTGCGAACCGCGTTGACGTACCTCGACGAATCCCTTCGCTTCCAGCAACCGGACGATCTCCTGCGGTTTGAGCACGGGGATTTTCATGCGACCGCGATGAGTTGCGTTCCGATGAACTCCGACTCCGGATGTAAATCGCCGTCTTCGGCCAGCATTTCCAAAACCTCCCTCAAGTTTTCATGCAATTCGTCAAGCGTTTCGCCCTGCGAATGCGCCCCGGCGATGCCTGGCACATGCCCCACGAACAGGCCCGTGTCAGTATCTTTTTGAATGACGGCCATGTAGGTTTTCATCGTGAATCGAGGTTTGAATTACACCAAAAACTGAAACAAATCCGGCTGGTCGTTGAGGTACTCGAACACGATTTTTTGTTCGCGCATCCGTTCCAGCAGCGGCTCGAAGTCGTCGCGGCGCTTGAGTTCGATGCCCACCACGGCGGGGCCGGATTCGCGGTTGGTTTTCTTGACGTACTCGAACCGCGTGATGTCATCGGTGGGGCCGAGCACGTTCAGGAACTCGCGGAACGCCCCCGCCCGCTGCGGGAACCGGATGATGAAGTAGTGCTTCAGCCCTTCGTAGAGCAGCGAGCGCTCCTTGATTTCCTCCGTCCGGGTGATGTCGTTGTTGCCCCCGCCGACGAGGCAGACTACGTTTTTGCCCCGGATTTCATCTTTCATAAAATCCAGCGCGGCGATGGTGAGCGCCCCGGCGGGTTCGGCCACGATGGCTTCTTCGTTGTAAAGCTGGAGAATCGTGGAGCAGACCTTGCCTTCGGGCACGAGCAGCACGTCGTCGAGGGTGTCGCGGCAAATCTGGAAGGTCAAATCGCCGACGCGCTTGACGGCGGCTCCGTCTACGAACTTGTCGATGTGGTCGAGGGTGACGACTTCACCCCGCTCGATGGCAACTTTCATCGATGGCGAACCTTTCGGTTCCACGCCGATGAGCTTGGTGTTGGGCGAAAGCCGCCGGAATACGGTGGCCACGCCCGAGGCCAACCCGCCCCCGCCGATGGCGAAGAGCACGTAGTCGATTTTGAATTTGGCGTCCTTGAAAATTTCCAGCCCGACGGTGGCCTGGCCTTCGATGACGCCCAGGTCATCGAACGGGTGGACGAACGTGGCCCCGTTGACGGCCTCGAACTCGCGGGCGGCGGCGTAGGCGTCGTCGTAGGTGTCGCCGGTGAGCACCACCTCGACCTTGTCCTTGCCGAAGAGTTTCACCTGTTTGATTTTCTGGTTGGGCGTGGTGGTGGGCATGAAAATGGTGCCCCGCACGCCCATCACCCGGCAGGCGTAGGCCAGCCCCTGGGCGTGGTTACCCGCCGAAGCGCACACGACGCCCTTGGCCAGCGCTTCCGCCGGGAGCTTGGCCATCGAGTTGTACGCTCCGCGGATTTTGTAGGAACGGACGATCTGCAAATCCTCGCGCTTGAGGTAAATATTGGCCCCATACCGCTCCGACAGGTTGAGGTTAGGCATCAGTGGCGTGTGGGTGGCCACGCCGTGCAGGCGCTCGGCGGCTTCGTACACGTCGTCGAGGCGGGGCAGAAGGGCGGAGAATTTTTCGGAGATAGCAGGTTTCATGGGCAATAGTCAGGCGGCGACGAGCGGTCGCGTATGCAGGATTTCGTGTTCGGTCAGGGCCACCAGGTCTGGTTCCTGCACCGTAATGACGGCGATGGTTTCGCCCACCGCGTTGAACACCTCACAGACGTAGGCATTGGGCAACTCGTTGCGCGCTTCCAGAAAATCCACGAGCGTGACCACGTCGCCGCGCCGCAGGCCGTGCCTGGGCACGTCCACATTCAGGGCGGCGTGCGTGTAGAGTGGAAATTTCATAGCCTTGTGTTTTTGTCAGGGAACAGGGTAATGAACCGAACCTGCCCGGTTCGCTCATCGCGCATCCAGATGGTCACGACCCGTAACGCCACGCCGTTCGGTCCGGTGAGGGTTCCGGCGATTCGGTAGCGTTCGCCGTATTCGTCCGCTTCTTCAAAGATAGCCTCTTCGGCCAGAATTTGCCGAAGATCGGCTTCCAACCGAGGCCAGTTCTCCGGCGAGTAGCCCGCGAGGGCCAGAAAATTCGACTTGTCGTCGTGGTCACGGGGCACCAGGAGGTAACGCCTCAGTTTGTCTTCGGCAATGAGCGCGTCCGCAGGTAGTTTCATGCCCGTGGGTGGTCAGAATATCCCGGTCTAAGCCGACACTATTTTTTCACCCCAATCAAAATTCCCGTTGACCACGCCAGCGTCGTCGTTTGCAGGTCTGGGCGGGTGGTCAGGTCGGCGAGGAGAGCCTCGGCTTTGGCGTGGTGGCCGTCGGGCCAGTTGGGCTGGGGCAGCAGGTCGTCAATGACATACAGACCGCCGGGTTTGAGGGCCGCCAGCGCCGCGTCGAGCAGGCGGTACTTCCCGGCCCAGGTGTCGGCGAAGATGAAGTCGAAGTGGGCTTCGTTCCGGCTCAACCAGGCGTCGGCGTCTTCGCAGAGCAGGGTCAGGCGGGAATCGTTTCCAAGAAAATGCCGGGCGATTTGCACGCAGGCCGGGTCGTTTTCAATGGAAATCAACGTGGAGGCGGCGTCCATGCCTTCCAGCAGCCAGGCGGTCGAAAGACCGGTGCCCGTGCCCAGTTCCAGAAAACGCCCGCCGGGCTTCGAGGCGGCCAGGGTCCGGAGCAGCGAGCCGGTGAGGGCGTCGATGTTCATCGAAAACCCGATGCGGCGGGAGGCGTCAAGGAGGGCGTTGTGTTGATGGGCTTCAGGGGATTGATGCATAAAAACAAGGAAAAAGGAGAGGGGAAAAAGGAAATGGGGAAATACACCATCTCCTCTTTCCCTTCTCCTTTTCTCCCGATTTAATTCCGCTCTGGCCGCAGGCTGCGCACGGCCGTACCCGCCTGCCACATTTCCGATTCGCGGAGTTCCTTCAGCTCGCCTTCCAGCTTCTCGCGGTAGTCGGGCTGGGAGTTGGAGTCGATGGAACGCTGGGCTTGGTCACCGGCTTTCACCGAGGCGTAGAGTTGCTCGAAAACGGGCTTGGTGGCATCGCGGAAGGGCTTCCACCAATCGAGGGCACCGCGTTGGGCGGTGGTCGAGCAGTTGGCGTACATCCAGTCCATGCCGTTTTCGGCCACCAGCGGCATCAGGCTTTGGGTCAGTTCCTCGACGGTTTCGTTGAAAGCTTCCGAGGGCGAGTGGCCGTTGGCGCGGAGCACTTCGTACTGGGCGGCGAAAATGCCCTGAATGGCCCCCATCAGCGTGCCGCGTTCGCCGGTCAGGTCGGAGGTCACTTCCTTGTAAAAATCGGTCTCAAACAGGTAACCCGACCCCACGCCGATGCCCATGGCGATGGCTTTCTCGCGGGCGCGGCCCGAGGCGTCCTGGAACACGGCGAAGGAAGAGTTCAGCCCCTTGCCTTCGACGAACAACCGGCGCAGCGAAGTGCCCGAACCTTTCGGGGCGACCAGAATTACGTCCACGTCAGCCGGGGGCACGATGCCCGTGCGTTCCTTGTAGGTCACGCCGAAGCCGTGGGAGAAATACAGCGTTTTGCCCGCCGTCAGGTGTTTTTTCACCGTCGGCCACATGGCGATCTGGGCGGCGTCGGAGAGCAGGTAGCAGAGGATAGTGCCCCGTTCGAGCGCCTCTTCGATTTCAAACAGGTCTTTGCCGGGTACCCAGCCGTCGGCTTGGGCTTTGTCCCAGGTTTTGGAATCCTTGCGCTGTCCGACGATGACGTTGAAGCCGTTGTCTTTCATGTTGAGGCCTTGGCCGGGACCCTGCACGCCGTAACCGATGACGGCGATGGTTTCGCCGCCGAGCACTTCGCGGGCTTTTTCGAGGGGGAATTCGTCACGGGTGACCACGTCTTCTTCGGTACCGCCGAAATTGATTTTTGCCATTGGGAAGGGTTTTTGGTTGAAAAAAAGGTTGGGTTTGGTGTTGGTTGTCTGAACCGCGATTCGCAGGATTTTAGGATGAACAGAATTTCTGCACCAGCCTGCTGACTTTTATCCTGGCAATCTTAAAATCCTGCGAATCGCGGTTCAGACAAATAGCGCGGGCAAAGTTCGCCGCCCTCGCATTCGTTTCAAAATGAGGGGTCTTCAGGCAATCTCCCACGCCACGCCCTTCGGCAGGAATTCGACCAAGCCTTTCTCGGTCTTGCCGACCGCCACGCGGCCCGAGCGGACGAATTCGAGGATGCCGTACGGTTTGATGAATTCGTAAAACTCCATGATTTCCTCGTAGGAGCCACTTTTTTCGATGACCACGTAGTCGAGGCCCCAATGCACGACCCAGGCGTTGTGGTCTTTGTTGACCACGTTGACGTCGAGTTGGCGCCCGTTGACGGGCGTTTCGATTTTGAACAGTGCCGTTTCGTTGAAGACGATTTCGTCGTCCAGATACCCGAATACGGCGAGTACGTCCACGATTTTGCGGATTTGCCGAACAAGTTTTTCGACGACCTCCCGGCTTTCGTGACGCAGCACGATGGTGAAGCGCGATACGCCCTGCCGCTCGGTCTCGCAGACGGTCAGGCTTTCGATGTTGAGCCGCCGCCGCGTGAACACGATGGTGATGCGGTTGAGCAGGCCGATGGTATTCGTGGTGAAGACTGAAAGCGTGTAGGTTGTCATGGCCGTTTCATGGGTTGCATTCCTGAATTCGACTACTGGATTCTGAGGAACCCGGCGTCCGTTTCTCAAAACGGACGCCACCAAAGCCGCTCATTCTAACCGGATGGCAGCGACCGAAGCCCCAGCGGGAACCATTGGGAATACGTTTTCTTCTTTTTCGCAGACGACTTCGAGGAAGTACGGGCCGTCAAAATTCAGCATCGCGTCGAGGGCGGCGCTGAGGTCTTCGCGGCGCTCCACCTTGCTGGCTTTGATGCCGAAGCCCTCGGCGATTTTCACGAAATCCGGGTTTTGCAGCTCCACGAACGAGTAGCGTTTGTCGAAAAACAACTGTTGCCACTGGCGCACCATGCCCAAGAAATTGTTGTTCAACACCATGATTTTCACCGGAAGTTCGCTCTGGGCGATGGTGCCGAGTTCTTGAATCGTCATCTGGATGCCCCCGTCGCCCGCGATGGCGATCACCGTGCGGTCGGGCGCGCCGACCTTGGCCCCGAAAGCCGCCGGGAGTGCGAAGCCCATCGTGCCCGCCCCGCCCGAGGTGACGATGGAATTGTGCCGTTTGAACCGGTAGTACCGGTTGGCGATCATCTGATGCTGGCCGACGTCGGTAACGGTCACGGCTTCGCCGTTGGTTTTTTTCGACAGTAAATCAATCACCTCGCCCATCTTGATTTCATGGCCGACGTGGTGCAACGTGGGCTGCGTGATTTTGGCGTCCTCGATGGCGGCGTACTTGTCGAATTCGGCCCGCCAGGCGTCGTGACGGGCTTCCTTCACGAGGGGCAGCAGGGCCTTGAGGCACTCCTTCGCGTCGCCGATGACGGGCGCGGCGGTTTTCACGTTTTTGTCGATTTCGGCGGGGTCGATTTCGATGTGGACCACTTTGGCCTGCTTGGCGTAGGTGGTCAAATCGCCCGTCACGCGGTCGTCGAAGCGCATCCCGACGGCGATGAGCACGTCGCATTCATTGGTCAGCACGTTGGTGCCGTAGTTGCCGTGCATGCCCAGCCAGCCGACGTAGTTGGGGTGGTCGGCGTCGATGGCCGACATGCCGAGCAGCGTGGTGGCGACGGGAATGCCCGTTTTTTCAACAAATGCCCGCAGTTCTTCTTCTGCCTTTGAAATCAGAATCCCGTGACCGGCCAGCAGGTAGGGGCGTTTGGCCCGGTTGATGAGGTCGGCGGCGGCCTGCACCTGTTCGGGTTTGGGCACCCGGCGGGGGCGGTAACTCACCAGCGTCTCGCATTTTTTGTACGAAAACGGCTTCGAGGTTTTCTCCATCTGCGCCGTGCGGGTGAAGTCGATGAGCACGGGGCCGGGCCGCCCGGTCTGGGCGATGTAAAACGCCTTGGCGATGACCTCGGCCACTTCGTCGGCGCGGGTCACCTGGTAGTTCCATTTCGTGACGGGCATCGAAATGCCGATCACGTCGGCTTCCTGGAAGGCGTCGGTGCCCAGCAGGCGGCTGTACACCTGCCCCACGATGCAGACCATCGGCGTGGAATCGAGCAGGGCGTCGGTGATGGGCGTGATGAGGTTGGTGGCCCCCGGCCCCGACGTGACCAGCGCCACACCGGCCCGGTTGGTCATGCGGGCGTAGCCCTGGGCGGCGTGGCCGGCTCCCTGCTCGTGCCGCACGAGAATATGCTTGAGGTAATCGGTGTAGTGATACAGCGCGTCGTAGGTGGGCATGATGGCTCCGCCGGGGTAGCCAAAAATGGTGTCCACGCCCTCGGCCACGAGCGAGAGCATGAGGGCTTCGGCCCCGGTGACGGTGCGTTGGGTGGCCTCTTCGAGCAGGTCGGTGGCCGTGTGGGGTTGGTGTGCCATAGAGTCGGGTTGCAGCTTCGTTGCAATTGCTAATTCAGGCTCCGGTAGCGCAGGCCGGAGGCGTTGAACAAAGTCTTTAAATTGGTCGCTCCCATTCGTTGCGCAGTTCTTCCAACTGCCGGTCCATATCCGCCTTCTGTTCCGGAGTCAAATGCGCCCAAGCCCCGCGCAGGCGGCTCAAGCCCGTCCCTTTTTTCGGTTCAGCAGGCTGTTCTTCCAACTCCACCGTCACTTTTACGTCTCGGCCTTTCCAGTCATCGGGCAGCACGACGTGCAAAACCGTGTCGTCGGCGTGGAGGTGTTGTTCGACGGTGGTCATGGTCTGAGAAGTTTTTACAAATCCGTCACGCACCCCTCGCTCGCCGAGGCCACGTTTTTGATGTACTTCCGCAGAATCCCCTGCGTAAACGGCGATTCCGGCGCGACCCACGCCGCCCGGCGGGCCGCCAGTTCCTCGTCCGAGACGTGGACTTGCAGCACGTTGTTCACCGCGTCGATGGTGATGCGGTCGCCGTTCTGCACGAGGGCAATCGGGCCGCCCACGAAGGCTTCCGGCGTGATGTGGCCCACCACGAAGCCGTGGGTGCCCCCCGAAAACCGCCCGTCGGTGATCATCGCCACCGACTGGCCCAGGCCTGCGCCCATCACCGCCGAGGTGGGTTTGAGCATTTCGGGCATGCCCGGCCCGCCCTTCGGGCCTTCGTAGCGAATCACCAGCACGCTGCCGGGCTGCACTTCGTGGTTGTTGAGGGCCTCAATTAGCGCTTCTTCCTTGTCAAACACATGGGCCGTGCCTTCGAACCGCTCGCCTTCTTTGCCCGTGATTTTGGCCACCGATCCGCCCGGCGCGAGGTTGCCGTACAGAATCTGGAGGTGGCCCGTGGGCTTCAGGGGCTGACTGAGCGGGAAAATGATTTTCTGGGTTTCAAAATCCAGGTCGGGGGCTTCGGCCATGTTTTCGGCCACGGTTTTGCCCGTCACCGTGAGGCAGTCGCCGTGGAGCATGCCCTCGCCGAGGAGGTACTTCATCACCGCCGGGACACCCCCGATGGCGAGCAGGTCTTCCATGAAATACTTCCCGCTGGGCTTCAGGTCGGCGATGAGCGGCGTGCGGTCGCTGATGGCCTGGATGTCGTCGAGCGTCAGCGGCACGCCCGCCGCCCGGGCGATGGCCAGGTAGTGCAGCACGGCGTTGGTCGAGCCGCCGAGGGCCACCACCACCGTCAACGCGTTTTCGAGCGATTTCCGGGTGATGATGTCGCGGGGGAGGATGTTTTTCTCCAGCAAATTCCGCATGGCCTGCCCCACGGCCCGGCACTCGGCCTGCTTGCCTTCGTGGGTGGCCGGGTAGCTGCTGCTGAAGGGCAGGCTCAGGCCCAGGGCCTCGATGCTCGAGGCCATCGTGTTGGCCGTGTACATCCCGCCGCAGGCCCCCGCGCCGGGAATCGAATTCTGGATAACGCCCTTGTAATCTTCGTCGGAAATGGTGCCCGCGAATTTTTTACCCAGCGCTTCGAAGGCCGAAATGATGTCCAGTTTCTGGCCCTTGTAGCTGCCCGTGCGGATGGTGCCGCCATACACCATGATGCCCGGGCGGTTGAGCCGGGCCGTGGCCATGATGGCACCGGGCATGTTTTTGTCGCAGCCCACCACGGTCACCAGGCCGTCGTACCACTGCCCGCCCACCACGGTTTCGATGCTGTCGGCGATGATGTCGCGGCTGGGCAGGGAGTAGCTCATGCCGTCGTTGCCGTTGGTCATGCCGTCGGACACGCCGATGGTGTTGAAAATCAGCCCGACCAGCCCAGCTTCCTGCACGCCCTTCTTGACGTGGACGCTCAGGCCATTGAGGTGCATGTTGCAGGTGTTGCCTTCGTAGCCGGTGCTGGCAATGCCCACCTGGGCCTTGCTCATGTCGGCTTCGGTGAGACCCACGCCGTAGAGCATGGCCTGGGCGGCCGGGTTGGTGACTTCCTGGGTCAGCGTGCGGCTGTAGCGATTCAGTTGGGTGGTGGGGGTCTGGATACTCACGGGCAAACTTTGGTTTGTACTATTTCTTTTTTCCTTGCCTTATTCCAAGAACGCGCCGGGCGGATAGCAAAAAGACCTTTCTCGGTGGTGTGAGAAAGGTCTTTTTCAAGTGCTAAAAGAAACCCGTCTCACACCGGAGGGCTGAGTACGAGGAGGAGAATGACGAGGCCGTTGCCAGAGCGAATCATGGAAAAAGTCAAACGCAATGTAGGCGCTTGGGTTTCGCAAAAGTGGGCGATGCGTTTCTTGAAAGCAAGGTTTTGCCCCATAAAATTTTGTAAAATTTCCCGAACGCCCATTTTTCTTAACAATTCAGCAATGCCTGTGCCGTTGTGTTGGCGAATTGTCAACGGCTTCCGCAAAATCGCCCCGGTGCGTTGCGGATTTGCAAATCGTCCCCGTTTCATGAAAAACAACACCGGCTCCTGGCCTCAATCGACTCCCTTTCGGTACCTCCCCCGAACCGCCCTGCTCGCTCTGACTGTTGCTGCCTGCCGCCCCGGCGGTGACGATCCAACGCCGTTTGTCTACCCCGCCGCAGCGACCACCTCAGCCGCGAAACTGCTCGGCACTACACCCAACGGCGTCAACTTTTACAACGGTGGCTTCGGCACGGCTCTGGCCCGCGACCCGAACGACGCGCGGATAGTTTACCTGCTCACCGGCCGCGGGCCAGGCGTCGAATCAGGCGGGAGTGTCCGGCTGGCAATGCCCACCTTCACGCCCCAGCTCGGCAAATTCCGGGTGGAGGGCGATTCGCTGAAACTGATTCAGACGATTGAACTGAAAGACCCGTCGGGGAATAACCTGATTGGCTTGCCGACCAACACCGGGGAAACCTACGCGGATATGCAGGGAAGAACCCTCGCGCCCAGTGCCAAGGGCATTAACCCCGCCGGGCTGGTTGCCCTGGCCGATGGCACGTGCTGGGTGGCCGACGAGCACGGCCCCGGCCTGGTGCATTTCGACGCGGCAGGCAGAATGCTGGAGCGCATCACGCCCACCGGTACCGGCAAGGTTTTGCCAAAAGTGCTGACGCGCCGCCGCACCGAGCGGGGACTGACTGGTCTGGCGATGACGCCCGACGGCAAAACGTTAGTTGGAATCATGGAAAGCCCGCTGGCCAACCCGACCGCGCCCGCTACCGCCGCTTCGCGTACGGTGCGGGTGCTGAGCTTCGACCTGGCCACGGGCGCGACCCGGCAGTTTTTGTACCTGCTCGACAACGCCGCTTTCCGCATCGGCGACCTGGCAGCGTTGGGCAATGACCGGTTTCTGGTCGTGGAAACCGACGCGCAGGCCCTCGCCAACGGCGTAACGCCCACCAAACGGCTCTACCAAATCACCCTCGCCGAGGCCACCGACGTGAGCGACCCGGCCAACGCAGAAGCGGGCCGCCTGGTGAACGGCAAGACGCTCGACTTCGCCACGACCGTCGAACTGGAATCGAACGGCATCCGAACGGTACAAAAAACCTTCGTGCTCGACCTGATGCAGGCGCTGCCCACCTTTGCCCACGACCACGTGCAGGGCCTGGCCGTGCTCAGCCCGACGCTGCTGGCCATCAGCACCAACGACGAATTTGGGATTACGGCGTCGGAGACGGCGGGCGGGGTGGCGGCGAAAATCCTGCCGTTTACGGGCAAACCGGACCGGAGCGCGGTGTATTTTTTGAAGCTGGAGGCGCCGCTTTAGAGTCTCGCGGTCGTCATTTCCGCAATCGTCAGCCCGATCGACAGCGACGACGTGGCGGCGGGCGAGGGAGCGTTGAGGACGTTGATGGTCCGCTCGTCTTCGACGATGGCGAAGTCGTCGAGCAGGCCGCCGTCGCGGTCGCAGGCCTGGGCGCGGACGCCTGCCCCGCCGGGCAGCAGGTCGTTTTCCTGAATTTCGGGAATCAAGGCTTGCAGGGCCTTCGTGAACGCGCGTTTCGAAAAACTCCGGTACATCTCGCCCAGACCCGTTTCCCAATACTTCGCGGCCACTTTTTGGAAGCCCGGCCAGGTGAGGGTTTCGTAAAATTCTTTTCCGTCGAAATCGAGTTTTTTGTACCCCTCGCGCCGGAAGGCCAGCACGGCGTTCGGCCCGGCTTCCACGCCCCCGCCGATCATCCGGGTGAAATGCACGCCGAGGAAGGGGAAATTGGGGTCGGGAACGGGGTAGATCAGGTTTCGCACGAGGTGTTGGCGGTCGGGCCGGAGTTCGAAATACTCGCCCCGAAACGGCACGATGCGCACGTGGAGCGGGCTGGACTGGCTCATCTGGGCCACTTTGTCGGAGTACAGCCCGGCGCAGTTGACCACGAGGCGGGTTTCGTAGCTGCCCCGTTCGGTGGTCACGATGGACCGGCTGGGGCCTTTGGCCAGCCCCACGACCCGTTCGCCGAGGCGGATCTCGCCCCCCGCCGCCCGGACTTTTTCGGCCAATTTTTCGGCTACGATTTTGTAATCGATGATGCCGGTCTGGGGGACGAAAAGGCCCTCCACGCCGGCCACGTGGGGTTCGATTTCCCGGAGTTCGGGCAGGCTCAACCGCCGCAGGCTGGCAAGTCCGTTGAGTTGGCCCCGCTCGAGAATCATCGTCAGTTGGGGAAGCTGCTCGGGTTTCGTGGCGACGATGACTTTCCCGCACAGGTCGTAGGGAATTCCTTCCTGCTGGGCAAATTCCACCAGCATCCGGTAGCCCCGAATGCAGTTGAGGGCTTTCAAGCTGCCGGGTTTGTAGTAAATGCCGGAGTGGATGACACCCGAGTTGTGGCCGGTCTGGTGGGCGGCCACGTGGGGTTCTTTTTCGAGGAGCAGCAGGCGGGTAGCGGGACGCTGGCGGAGAAGCTGGTGGGCCGTGGCCAGCCCGACAATGCCCCCGCCGACGAGGATGACGTCGTAAAGCATGGGGCAAAAATAGGTGCTGGCTGCCGGTTGTTGGTTAGTGGGTCGTAAAACCACGCTGCTTCAAAACCAACCACTCGCAAGCCGGAACGCACCCCCTGAAAACCGGGGTGGGCGTTCCGGCATTTTTGTGGTTTCTTCACCCCCGAAAACCAAACCTTCTCCCGCTTGCCCATGACTTCCCGTTCCGGTTCTGCTTTCATTGCCGCTGAGGCCGGTTGCCAGCAGTACGAATCCGTCTCCGGCGTGCTGAAGGGCATCGAAGCCTGGCGGCAGAACCAGCGCACAAGTTTATTCGACTGCTTGTACCGGCTTTTCAACGGCGACGTTCGCTCGTACGTGCGCCGCCACGGGGGCACCGACGAAGACGCCTGGGACGTGTTTCAGGACTTTACTGCGGAGTTTTTACAACGAATTGAAGAAAACAAGCTTTCTTTCGCCGGGTACGAAGGCCCGTTCGGGGCGGTGGTGATGCGGGGAGCGAAATTCATCTGGCTCAGGCGCTTCCGCAAAGCGGAATACAGAACGACGACCGTAGGGTTGCCCGCAGAAGACTGGGGGCTGCCGAGTGAGGTGGACTTAGGTGACGTTCTCGAACGCGAGGCCGAAGCAAGGGCGTTGAAAAATGCCATAGCCACCCTCAACGGCGACCACCGCACCTTCATCGAATTGTTCTACGGGCAAGGAAAAACGTACTACGAAATTGCAGAACTGACCGGTCAGAACGCGTCCAGCCTGAAATCCAACCGGTATCGGATCATGGAAAAACTCAAGACGGCGTTTAATTCTTTTTTGTAAAACCCGCTCATGGAACTCTCGGAAGAAGCATTCGACGAACTGGAATCCTACCTCGACGGCACCATGCCCGAGGCTGAGCGGGGGGCATTTGAGGCCCGCCTCGCCGCCGATACCGCCCTACGCGAGGAAGTGGCCGCCCAACGCACCCTGCGCCGGGCGCTGCGCGTGCAGGCGTTCAAGCACGAATTGCAACAAGCCCGCGAACGCCAGGAAGGAACCGCGCAAACCGCCCCAACCGAGCGGCAGGGCCGGGTGCTCCGCCCCCGCTGGGGGCTGCCGACCTGGCAAACCTACGCCGTGGCGGCTTCGGTGGCCGTGCTGCTGCTGGCCGGGGTGTGGTTCTGGCGGAGCGGGGGCTTTCAATCACCCGAACAACGGGCCTTCGACGATTTTTACCGACCCGAAGACCGCGTGCGGGGCGAGTGCCCCTCCGACCTGCCCGCGTTTGAGCGGTACGCCGCCCGCGACTACGCCTCGGCGCTGGCCGAGGTCAGCACCCAGGCCGACGATTCGACGCGCTGCCTGGCGTACTTCCGGGGGCTGAACCACCTCGGGCTTGACCAGTCCGCGGAGGCCGCCGTCCAGTTCACCGACGCGCTCCGCTCGTCGGAGCGCTCCGTGCGCGTCCGGGCCGAGTGGTACCTGGCCCTGGCCCACCTGCAAGGCGACCGACCCGACGAAGCCCGGCGGCTGTTGGCCCGCATTGCCGGCGACGAAGACGCGGAAAACCCCTACCGCGCCCGCGCCCGGCGCATTCTGGATGAGTATCTTTCGGACTAACGCGCTGCTCGCGCTCGGCCTCTGGCTGGCCGTTGCGCCCGCCCCGGCCCAAACCAAGCGCGCCCTGCTCATCGCGGTTGGCCGCTACGCCCCCGGCACCGGCTGGGGGCCGCTCAGCAGCGACCGCGACGCCGCCCTGATGGCCCAGGCGCTCCAACGGCAGGGATTTTCCCAACCGAAAATTCTGAGCAACGCCGACGCTACCCTCCGGGGCATCCGCAGCGCCCTGGGCGGACTGCTGCGGCAGGCCCAACCCGGCGACCGGCTCGTCGTCCACTACGCCGGGCACGGCCAGCAGGTGCTCGACCGCAACGGCGACGAGCAACGCACCGCGCGCAACGCCCGCACCGACAGCCTCGACGAGGCCCTCGTGCCCTACGACGCGCCCCGCAAGGCCGACTACGCCCGCTACCGGGGCGAACGCCACCTGCTCGACGACGAAGTGGGACTTTGGATGGATTCGCTGCGCCGGAAAGTCGGCCCCACAGGGCAGGTGTGGCTGCTGCTCGACTGCTGCCACGCGGGCACGGGTGCCCGCGCCGGGGCCGTCCGCGCCGTGCGGGGCGGGGCACCGCCCATCGCCCCGGCGGGGTTCGTGGCCCCGGCCGACGGCGACGATGCCGCTGGCTCCGCGGCCGATCTGCTCCCGGTGGGCGCTCCCACGGCGGGGGCGCCCCTGGTCGCCACGCGGGGACCTGCCCCGGCGGCGTTCGTGCTGATGGCCGGTTCGCTGGCCAGTCAGGTCAACCACGAAGTGACCGACGACGAAGGCCAGCCCTGCGGGGCGTTGACCTACGCCGTGGCCGGGGCGCTCGCCCGCGTGCGCGCAGGCGACACGTACCAACGTTTGTTCGACCGCGTAACCGACTGCCTGGCCGAAAAACAACCCGACCAAACCCCGGCCCTCGAAGGCACGGCCTCGGCGCTGGTGCTGGGCGGCGACGTGGTGGCGACTCCAGACCTCCTTGACGTGGTGCGCGAGTCCGGTGCGCAACTCACCCGCACGGTGCGGCTGGCGGCAGGCTGGCTGACGGGCCTGCTCACCGAAAGCCGGGTGAACTTCATCCCCGCGGGCCGTAGCCGGAGCGATACCGCCGCCGTGGTGGCGCGGGGGCGCGTGCGCTCGGCGGGGCCGCTCGAATCGGTGGTCGAACTGGACCGGCCGCTGTCGGCGGCGGCGGTCGCCAACCTGCGGGCGTACGAAACCGAAAAAGCGTTTGGCGAAACGGCCCTGCGCGTCGGGCTGGGGCCTGGCCTGCCCGCCGAGGTGGCGGGTTCGTTGAAAAAAACAGTGTCCGAAACCGGCGGGCTGCGGCTGGTGGACGTCCCCCAGGCCTCGCACCTGATCCGGCAGGAGCAATCGTACCTGTTGCTGACCGAAACGGCCACGTTTCGCACCCTCGACAGCCTGCCCGTGGGGCACCCCGAGGCCGCGGCCCGGCTGGCGGGTCGCCTGCGCGACGAATACCTGGCCCGCCTCGTGCGCGGGTTTTCGGCGGAACACCCCGCACTGCGCGGCACCCTCCGCCTGCTCGGCCCCGACTCGACCGAACCGCCCGCGATGGGCTACTCCGCCTTCCGGACGGGCGTGCCGCTGCGGTTGCGGGTGACCAACACCGGGTCGGTGCCCTGCTACGTGGCCGTGCTCGACGTGCAGCCCGACGGCGTGGTCAGTCCCGTGCTGCCCAACGCCCGCCGGGGCTACGACCAAGTGTACCTGCTCCCCGGCGCGCACCGCGACTTCGCCCTCCGGCTGACACCCCCCTACGGCACGGAGGTGTACAAAGCCTTGTTTACCGCCGCATTTTTTGACCCCGGACCGGTGCTGTTGACCAGGGGCGACGCGCCGACGAACCACCCGGTGCTGGCCCTGCTCCGGCAGGGCTTTCGCGGCGAGCCGCCCGCGCCGGTGCGGGCCGACGCCCTGGGCACCGCCACGTACGCGTTCCGGATCGTGCCCTGAACTTTTTTTGCTTCGGTTGATGACCCCGCCGGGGATTCTGGCAAGAGGGAGGTGAATCGTTTCACCAAACTCTTACGGCCATGCTCCAATCCCGCGTCCTTCACTCCCCCGCCGATCTGCTTCGCTACGAAACGCTCTACGCCCACAAATCGGGTGTACCCCTCGATGCCGACTACCTCCGCGACTCGCTCGTGCGGGTGTTTTTTCGCCCCGGCGAAATCGCCCCCGACGGCGGCGAACGCTGGCGGGCCGGGTACATTCAGCACCGCAACGGGCAGCAGCGGTACCTGGCGGGCCTCGATGCCCCGGACCGCCAGCGCTTGCTGGCCACCCACCACCTTTCGCCCCGCGATTGGGTCGAAATCACCGGGCTGTTCATTGAAGCCCACGCCACGGGGTATCTGGGGCGCTTGCAGGTGTACCTCACCCTGATCGGCGAAGCGCTGCGTTCGGGCAAATCGGTGGTGCTGGGCGGAGCCGTCCGGCCCCGCTACCAGCGCGACCAACGCCGGGTATTGCCCCACCTGCTGTACGAGGGGCAGGTGTTCTTGGGCAACGACGTGCACCCGCTTCAGGTGTACTACGCCCGCCGGTACGAGGTGCCCTTCACGCTCGCGTGGGCCTTGCTCGACGACGTGACCGGGTACCTGCGCCGCCGGATGGGCTACCGGCGGTGAGGGTTTGCGCCTAGATTTTCCCTTCGGCACTCCCCGGTTTCTGGGGGGTGCCGAAGGGAAAACCACCTGCCATCTTCGGCACCGAATCACCCAACTTTTCCCTCTCCGCTCATGAAAATCCGTTTACTCCCGCTCCTGGGGCTGTCGGTCTGGCTGCTGCCGGTGCCCGCGCTGGCCCAAACCCCCTCCCGCGAAAACGAACTCGACGCCGTCATCACCGCCATGGAAAACAACCAGTCGGTGAACGACCGCAAGGTCAGCCTCCGCAACCTCCAGTTCGAGACCGGCACCGACCGGCTCACGCCCGGCGACCAGCGCTACCTCGACTCGCTGGCCCTGGCCCTGGCCCGCATCCCGACCGTGACGCTCGAAATCGGCGGCCACACCGACAACACGGGCAGCGCCCGGCGCAACAACCTGCTTTCGCAGAACCGCGCCAACCGGGTGCGGGCCTACCTGACGGGCCGGGGCGTGGTGGCCCGGCGCATCCGGGCCGTGGGCTACGGCAGCGCCCAGCCGCTGGCTACCAACGACACCCCCGAAGGCCGCGCCGCCAACCGCCGGGTGGAGTTGAGTTTTCAGGGCCTGACCAGCGACGTGTACACCATCGTGACCAAATCGGGCAGGAAAATCCCGGTCACGTACCTCGTGGTGGGCAAAGACGGGCAAACCCTCAGCTACCGCGAAAACGCCAGCAGCCCGCTCACCCGCCTCCCGGCCGGCACGGTCGATTACGTGCTCATGCCCGACGGCTCGCGGCTGACCATGAACCGCTTCGCGGGCGGCCCCGCCCCGGCTACCGAAGCACCGCCAACCCCGGCACCCGACCCCCGCGAACCCATCGAAATCAAGCCCAGCCCCCGGCGCGGCCTCGGCGTGTGGCTCGACAATCGGTTTCCGAAAATCAACCGCGTTTCGGTGCTGCTCAACGCGGGCGTGCTGCCCCTGGCGGTCGAGCCTACCCGCATCAACTTCGCCTACGTGGACGAGTCGCCCTCGCGCGACAACCTCCAGTCGGTCATCGACCTCGAACGCAGTTCGCTGGCGGGCCTGGGGCAGATTGGTCTTGAGGTCGAAACCGACCGCGGGCTGATCCTGCGCAGCCAGTTTCAACTGGGCATCGGCAGCCAGGCCGGGGCGAGCAGCTTTCTGCTCGGGGCGGGCAAGGCGTTCGGCAAGGGCAAGGTTCGTTTCGTGCCCAGCCTCGACCTGACCCTGGGCCGCTCTTACCTCAAGCTCGGCGATTTGGAACAAAACGACGTGTACATCCGGGTCAACGGCCGGGATTTTTACAGCCAGCGGGTCAGCATTCAGTTCCGCAACTACTTCGCGGCGTTCACGCCCCAGGTGGCCCTCGACGTGGCCCTCAGCGAAAACCTCGGCCTGCGGCTCACGGGCGGCTACGCCTACGGCTTCCACACCCGTTCGGACCTGCGGTTCCGGGGCAAAAACGCCGACAGCAAAGCGTTGAAAGCCTTCGAGAAACTCTCAGCCGAAAACGTGTCCTTCCGGCTCGACGGCGTCCGGCAAACCGACGCCCGGCTGTTCAAGGTGCGGGGGGTGTACGCCACGGTGGGGCTTTCGTACCACCTGTTTCACCGCTGAGGATGAGCGAGTTTTGAAGTTTTTTTCGGAAACGGAAAACCGAGACTCGTCACCCGCCCAGGCTGTTAAGTTCTGACGAGGATAAAATGAGAATGCTCAATGTTCAATTCTCAATGTTCAATGAGTTGAAAACCAACATTGAACGTTGAGAATTGAACATTGAAAATTGAGCATTTCGGGTAGGCAGATCAGAACTCAATAGCCCTGCGTCGCCTGCCGGTTTTTCCGTTTCCCGATTTCCGTTTTTGCCATGACGATTCGCCCGTTTCGCTGGTTTTTCCTCTTGCAAAGCGTTGGGCTGTTCGGCGGTCACGGGGCCGGAGCGCAGCACCTGAGCGTGGGGCAGTTGTTCGAGGTGTTCAAAGCGCCGCACGAGCGCCGGGCCGTGGTTTTGAAGGCCAACGACTTTCAGCCCGGTGCCACCTACCAGGTGGAAGGCAAAACCTGCCTGCGGTTTTCGCACGAACAGCTTGATCTCAACAGCCAGGTGTACGTCGAACTGGTGTCGTACTGCCCCGGCGGTGCCCTCAGCTACGGCACCTACAGCCCCGACCACGCCACCGACCTCAAGTTTCAACTCCTGCGGCGCTACAATTTTGAAGACAAAGGCACGCTGACTTCCGCCGAAGGCCGCCTCAAAAACCGCTACCAGCGGGGCGCGCTCATCGTGGAAACCCACCAAACCAAAGACAGCCAGCGCCAGGACCTGTGGCTGTTTCAAATCTACGAGGACGCCGCCCTGGCCAGCCCCCCGACGGCCCAAGCTGCCCGCCGGGGCACCGACCTCGACGACGCGCCGCCCGGCCCGGCGGAGTTCAAGGGCCAGTACCACGCCCTGCTCATCGGTATCAACGACTACGCCGACCCCAGCCTCGACGACCTGCGGTTTCCGGTGCAGGACGTGGCCCGGCTCAAGGCCGTGCTCACCGCCCGCTACACCTTCGACGAAAGCCGCGTGCGCCTGCTCACCAACCCCACCCGCCGGGCCATCGTGCGCGCCCTCGACGAACTCCGCCAGCGCGTAGGGCCGGACGACAACGTGCTGATTTTCTACGCCGGGCACGGGCGCAACAACGCCACCAAAACCCAGGGCTACTGGCTTCCCGCCGACGCCGAAGCCGCCTACAGCGACGGCTGGCTGAGCAACAGCACCGTGAAGGACCAATTGCAGGAATTGGCCTGCCGCCACGTGCTCGTCGTGTCCGACGCCTGCTTCAGCGGGGGCATCCTCCGGGCGCGCGACGGCGGCAACGCCCCCACGCGGGCCGTCCGGCAACTGTACCAAAACCCCAGCCGCAAGGCCATGACCAGCAGCAACGACACGCCCGTGCCCGACAACAGCCCGTTTCTGAAGTACCTCCTCGAACGGTTGGAGAAAAACGAAAAGCCCCACCTCCCGTCGTTGGAACTGTACGGCAGCCTCGTCGAGGCCGTGGGCAACAACAGCGCCACCGGGCAGGTGCCCCAGTACGGCGTCATCCCCCAAACCGGCGACCAGGGCGGGGATTTTATTTTCATCCGGCGGACGGGAAAATGACCCGGCGTCGATGCACCGGGTTTTTCAAAAAAAAGGCATCGGCGTGATGACCTTCTGCGGGCGAACGGGAAGAGGAGGGTGTAAACCAATTTTTTCACCCTTTTTTCTCCAAATCCCATGCAACGGTTTTCGTTTTTCGCCCTCCTGATCCTCGTCGTTTCGGCCCTCGGCCTGGCTTCCTGCCGCAAAACCGACGAACCGGGCTACCGCTACAACCTGCCCGCGGGCGTGCAGCGCATCGTGCCCGCCGACCTCATCGACACCCTGCGCCGCAAGGGCATGATCATCCACGAGGGCGTCACCCCGCCCGCGCTCGACGGGGCGTTTCGGGCTTCGCCCTACGAACTGCTCACGCCCTACGGCCCCGAAGACGCCTGGCGGCGGGGCAAGGTCATTCCCGATTACAAGTTCCGGTTTTACGACCAGAGCGACGACCGGCTGGCAATTAAAATGGACAAAAAGCAGCCGCTGGGCAACGACGTCTCGACGGGCTTGGGGGCGTTCGTGGCGGGCAGCGACCAGACCTTCACGATTTTCGCCGAAATCAGCGGCCAGACCGGCAACGCCACCTACACGCACCTCGCCGTGCTCTCAGGTGAACTGACGCCCCAGGGCATCCGCAATTTCCAGTACGCGTTTTTGCTGAAGGAAAAAAACGACCCCGACGACGACCTCATCGCCGTGGGCAAAACGCGGGTCTGGCGCGACGGCGACGGCTTCGCGGCCCGCGAGGCGGTGTTCCGGCGGGCGGCGGAAGAAGCGCTCCGGCAAACGACCCTGACCGACGCGGGCGTCGGCAGTCGGCGATGACCAGCCGACGGGCCTGAACGAGGCGGTTCCCGCGCGGGAGCCGCCTCGTTGCGTTTTTGGGTGATCGAAAAGCGATTGTTTTTTCTCGAAAAATTTTCAGGGAGCGTGATGACCTTTTCCCGGCCCGGAGCAAGAGGGGGGTGTAACCAAACTCAACACGCCCATGAACGCCCAAAAAATCGGTTCCTCGCTCCTGATCACGGCCCTCACCTGCCTGGCCCCGCTGGCGGGCCGCCCGGCCCTGATGGTCCACCCGCTGACGCTCGCCTTCGTGGGCAGCAGCCTGCTGATGCTCATCACCCAGCCCGCGCTCCGCTGGCGCGACCTGGCGGCCCACCGCGCCACCGACCGCCTCACCATGCCGCTCATCGTGGCGGTCGTGGTCGGCAGCCAGATGGCCTCGCTGGCCGAGTGGGCCTACGGCCGCGACGCCCACGCCGTTGAGTTCCGCGCGAGTCTGCTCTGGGGCGCTGGTCTGCTGGCGGCGGGCATCGCCCTGCGCTCCTGGGCCATCGCGGTGCTCAACGAGTACTTCACGGCCACCGTGACCGTGGGCCGCGACCAGCCCCTGCTCACCCACGGACCGTACACCTGCCTGCGGCACCCCAGCTACACCGGTGCCCTGCTGTGGGTGACGGCCATGCCCCTGCTGCTGGGCAACACCGTAACGCCCCTGCTGACGCCCGCGCTCCTGCTCGGGGCCTACGTGCTGCGCATCCGGGCCGAGGAGCGTGAACTGGTCGCGGCGTTCGGCTACCGGTATGTGCAGTACCAGCGCTACACCTGGCGGCTGCTGCCCTTCGTGTGGTGACGCACCCCCCCGAATCTGGGGGTTGTCCGCCGGAGCAACCGGCGGGTTCTTTACCGCTGGATTCGCTCCATCGTCCCTCTCAATCCATTCATTTCAAACCATTCCTTAACCCTATGTTTCCGTTTCTTCGCCTCCTGCTTGCGGTGTCTCTCGTCGCGCTGGCCGTCGTCGCCCGCGCCCAGGAGGGCACCTCCATCATCAAGTACGCGCCGCTCAGCAGCATCGGCTACGAGCGGGTGCTGGCTAACAACCGCGCCGTGTACTTCGGCGGCAGCCTGTATTCGGTTTCGACCATCGGCCTCCGCACCACGGCCCTGGGCCTGAAGGCCGAGTACCGGTTTTACGGCCTGGCCAAAAGCAGCCCCAAAGAAGCCCCCGACGGCCTGTGGCTGGCCCCGACGGTGCTGTTCTGGAACATCCGCATCCGCGACTACGACCTGGGTTATCTCGACGAAGTGGACAACACCGTGGCGTTCCAACTCGGGGGCATCGCCGGGTACCAGTGGCGGTTTGGGGCCGAAAAACGCATCAGCTTCGAACCCGCCGCGGGTCTGGCCTTCACAGCGGTGGGCAACGACTCGGAATCGTTCATCGGCTCGACGGTGCTGCCCTTGTTCGCCCTGCGGGTGGGGTACGTGCTGAAGTGACCCTTCAAATTTTCCTTCCACTCTTTCCAAGTGTTCAACCCCATGTTTTCGCGCATTTGTACCCTCTGCCTCGGTCTGCTGCTGCTCGGCACCGCTGCCCTGGCCCAAAAGCCTCAGAAAATCACCCTTGAACAGGTCGCCGAGAAATGCAGGGACCTGCCCTTCGAGAAACGCCTGACCCTCCGGGTGGCCCGGTTCAACGTGTCGAACGCCCGCGCCCAGGAGGAGGGCGAGTTCGGCGGCGAACTGGCCACCATGCTCACCAACGCCCTCCAGAAAACGAGTTGCTTCCGGGTGTTGGAAACCGACGGCAACGGCGGCGACCTGACCGGCGACGCGCTCGACGCCCAACTCGTCGTGACGGGCGAAGTGACGGAGTATTCCGACAAAAAAACGAGCATCATCGGCATCGAGAAAAACCGGGTGAACGTCGGCTTCATCCTGAAGGTGCTCAACCCGCAGACGGGCGACATCCTCTTCTCGGAGTCGGTCAACGGCGAAAGCATTTCGTCGGGGTTTTCGTCGTCGGTGTTCACCTCCACCCGGCTGTCGGGGGCCGTAGCCAACGCCTGCGAGCAGGCCATCATCAAGGCCACCGAGATTCTGGCCAACCAGAAAGACAACATTCAGGCTCCGGTTTTGCAGCCCGTCAAAAAATTTACTGCCGCCAACTGCGCCCTGCTCCGCAACGGCCGAGGCCCCCGGGTGATGATCCTCATCCCCGAAACCCAGACCACCGGCGGCGTGGTGCTCGACCGCAAACTGACCCGCAAGGAACTGGAAGCCAAAGAGCGGCAGGAAAACCGCGAAATGCTCAAATCGTTCATTGGCGCGCTGAGCAAAAAAGGTCCGCCGCCGGCCGCCGCGCCCGACAATTCCAAGAAAACGGTGGTCGTTGAGCAGGCCACGGCCGAGGGCGTGCTCATCACGAAGTTTCTCGAAGCCGGGTTTCAGGTGGTGGATCCCTCCGCCTACGGCACCCTGCGCGGGGACGTGAGCGGCGACCAGGCCAACGACAAAGCCAAAATGGCGGCGATTGGCCTCAAACTCGGGGCCGACATCATCATCACGGGCAAGGCCAACAGCGAGCAGACACCCAGCAAGCAGGAGGGCAACTTCACGTTCCGGGGCATGGTCGAACTGCGGGCGCTCCTCACCGAAGACGCCACCATCCTGGCCTCGCACAACGAAATCGCTTCGGCGGAAGACCGGGCCGAAGCCATTTCGGCCCAGAAATCGGTGCGGAACGCCAGCGCCAAAATGGCCAACTACCTGCTCGAACAACTCTGCGCCCGCAACCTCACGTTTGCCGCCGCCCCGGCGGGTGCGCGGGCCAAACCGGCCCCGGTCTCCGCCGCGACCCCCACCGGAGCCGTCACCGAAATCACCGTCAGCAACGCCAGTTACGCCAAAATCACCGCACTCGGCGCGCTGCTGAGCAAAGACCCGAAGGTAAAAGCCGTCAAAAAAGCGGTGAAAGGCACCGAAGGCACGCTCACGGTCGAACACACCGGCTCGTCGGACGAACTCATCGACACGCTCTCGAAAAACCCCACGGCCAGGTTTGAAGTCACCGGCCTGGAGGAGGGAAAAGTGAGCCTCGCCATGAACTGATGAGCTTTTCTTCGACCCAAATCCTCGTTTCACCCATGAGAAATTCCCTGCTCTTCCTGGCACTTGGCGTTCTGCTGCTGGCCCTCAACGGCTGCAAGAAAAAAGAAGACGTCCCGCCGCTGTCGGCCAAAATTCAGCGCATCGTCCCAACGACCGTCCTCGACGACATGAAAGCCAAGGGTCTGGTCGTCAACGAAGGCAACCAACCGCCCGACGTCAACGGCATTTACCAAGCCAACCCGTTCCGGCTGCTCAGCCCCCACGGCCCTACCGACAATTATGCCAAAGGGCGGGTGATCAACGATTACAAATACCGGTTCTACGACCAGAAAGGCGACGACCTCAAGCTCGATTTCAAAAACACCGGCGGCGGCGACCAGGCTACGGGCGTGGCTTCGTTCCTGGCCGGCAGCGGCCAAAAATTCAGCTTGTTCGGCGAGCAGTCAGGCGTTTCCGACGGCATTTCCTACAAAGTCGTCTCGGTGATTTCAGGCGAACTAACGGCCACGGGCATCAAGGATTTCCAGTACGCCTTCGTACTGACCGAAAAAGGTCCCGACCCCAACGACAAACTCATTGGCGTGGGCAAAGCGCGGGTGTGGGAAGACGGCAACGCGCTGGCCGACAAGGTGGGTGTGTATCGCCTGGCCGCTGACGCCCCGACCCCGAACGCCGTGCCCGGCAGCCTGTTGCAGAACCAGTGAGCGGCCCGACGCCCCGCGCCTTGCTTTTGGGACTTGAACAACCCGTATCCCGACACGCCGCCGGGCTTCCCGGCGGCGTGTTTTCCGAGTGCGTCGTGCGCGTCGTTTCGCCCGGCCTGCGGTTTTTGTTCGGAAAAAAAGTAGTTTAGCCCATCCCTCCACTCCATGACTCTTCCCACCGCTGCACCCGTCCGGATCCTGATCGCCGAAGACGTCGGCCTCGTGGCCGAAGGTTTTTGCAAATTGTTGGAAATGAAGCCCGAGCGCTTCGTCGTGGCGGGCGTGACCGACAACCTCGACGACACCCTCCGGACGCTCGAACACGCGCCCCCCGACGTGCTGCTGCTCGACCTCAACCTGCCCCTGGCGCGGCAGGGTACGCCCAAGCTGGCCGGTTTCGACGTGCTCGAGTACCTGGGTCGGCACAAGCCGGGCGTGCGGGCCATCGTGCTTTCGCAGCACAACGACTACTCCTTCATCAAGCGCGCCCTGCACCTCAATGCCCGGGGGTACATGCTCAAAAACACCACCTCGGCCGAACTCTTCGAGGCCATCCGGGCGGTGGTCGACGGGCACCTCTACCTGCCGCCCCGCGTGAAACTCCAACTCCAACTGCGCGACGACCCCAGCACCGACGACCCGACCATCGCCTTCGCCCGGCTCAGCAAGCGCGAGGTGGAGGTGGTGCGGCTGGTGGCGCAGGGGTTCACGAGCCAGGAAATCGCCAATTTTCTGAAACTCCAGCGCGGCACCGTCGAGGAGTACCGCGAGAACGTCATCGGCAAACTGGGCGCGAAAAACGCCCCCGACATGGTCCGGATCGTGTACGAAAACCGCCTGCTGTGAAGCCCTTCGCCCGCCTGTTTCGTTGGCTGCTCGCCGCCGTGGCCGGGATACCCCCGGCCCTAGGGCAACCGGCACCCGAAGTGCCCCTGACGCCCTTGTTCGACGGCGTCAACCTGGCCTGGTACACCGACTACTTCATCGACTCGACCGGGCGGCTGGCCCTGCCAGCGGTGCTCGCCCGGCAGGGGGCCTTCCGGGCGGTGCCGGGGCGGTTCGTCAATTTCAAAGACTGCCCCTACCCCGTGTGGCTACGCGTGCGCCTGCGCAACGCCTCCGACCGCCCCCTCGCCCTCAGCGTGGTGACAAAGGGCGTGGACACGCTGCGGTACGCCTGGCTCGAGCACGACCGCCCCGTGGCCCAGGGTCTGACCGGCTCGCACCTTTCGCCCGCCCGGCGCGAGCAACCGAGCAACGTGCTCAGTTGCAACCTCAGCCTGCCGCCCTCGGCCCGGCGCACCCTGCTCCTGCGGGTCTTCAACCAATCGTACCCGCTGAGCGTGTACCCCTTCGAGTTGATCCCCCAGACTGACCTGAGCCGGTACATCGGGCGCAATGATTTTTTCAAGCACGTGTACGTGGGCGGGATGCTCATCATCCTGCTGTTCAGCCTGGCGATGGCGCTGTTTTTTCGCGAACGCATGTACGCCTACTACTGCGGCTGTGTGCTGTGCTCGCTGCTGCTGATGCTGTTTTACCACGAATACCACTACCTGGTGGCGCGGGAATCGCCCGCGTGGGTACGCAACAAAAACATTTTCGGCTTTCTGAGCACCGTGCTCACGCCGCTGTACCTGCTTTTCGCCCGCGAATTTCTGGCCTATGGCTATGACCCCGGCAACCGTCTGACCAACCTGATTTCGGGCCTGGCGGCCTTCTGGCTGACCTCGTCGGTGCTGGTGTTTGGCGCGGGGGTCAGTTTTTACCAGTGGCGGCTGTTTTTTCACGTCAACATGAGCGTGGCCACCCTGCTGACGTTTGTGCTGCTCTACCGCAGTCTGCGCAGCGGGTACCGTCCGGCGCGGCTGTTTCTGGCGGCCACGATTCCGGTGTTCCTGGCCGGGTCGGCGGAGGCGTTTTCGGCCTTGCACGACGCTCCGGTGCAGTTGCTCCACCAGGCGTACTACCAAGCCACCCTGCTCGAAATGTGCCTGATCACGATGGGCCTGGGCTGGCGCTTCAAACTGCTCCAGGACGAAAAAAACGAGTTGCAGAAAAACATGCAGGCCACCGAGATTTTGGCCCAGGAAGCCGAACGCACCCGCATCGGCCGCGACCTGCACGACCGTCTCGGGGGGCTGATTTCGGCCCTGAAATCGAGTCTCGATTACCTCGTGCGGGGTCGGCCCGATCCGCAGACGAAATCGGTTTTCGAGAAAATCGACCTGCTGGCCGAAGAAACCCGGCTGGTGTCGCACAACCTCATGGCCAGTTCGCTGGGTGCCCTCGGGCTGGTGGCCCTGCTCAACAACGTGTACGGCTCGCTCGACGCCCCCCGCGTGACGGTGCAGGCGTCGGGGCTGGACGGCCCCCTCGACCCCGACCTGGAGCGCACCCTCTACGGCATCATCCAGGAGTGCATGAACAACGTGCTCCGCCACGCCCAGGCCAGCGAGGTATCCATCCAGTTGACCCGCCACAACGACCACCTCCGGCTGGTTGTGGAAGACGACGGGCGGGGCTTCGACCCCCGCGACCTCAACGGTGCCGGACGGGGACTCGACAACATCGCCCTGCGGGTGAAAAACCACCTCCGGGGCACCCTCACCGTGGATTCGACGCCGGGGCGGGGCACGGTGATCATCGTCAAAAAGGCGGTGTAGGTTGATGGTTGTCGGTTGCAGGTTGTCGGTTCAACAACCTGCAACCGACAACCATCAACTTTCAACCCCCAATCATCGTAAAATCCAGCACCGTTTTGATTTCGCCGGGGGCGCGTTCGGGGATGGCTTTCTCGAAATCCGAATACGGCACCACGTGCGTGATGACCCGGTCGATGGCGTCGCCGAAGCGCTCGCGGCAGGCTTGCAGGTCGCGGAGGGCCTGCTCGTTGTGGGCTTTCGAGGCGTTGACCGTGCCGACGATGACCTGGTTGTTGAGCACGAGTTGGAGCAGCAGGTTACCACCGGGCAGTTTCACCTCGCCCTCGCCGGACGGGATACCCGTGATGACGTAGGCGCCGTTGACGCCCAATGCATCAATCAGGTCGAACATGAGTTGGGTCGCGCCGGTGGCCTCGAAGATGAGGTCGAAGGGGCCGATGGTTTCGTCCAGGTCGTACACGTCTTGCTCCCGGCTGTTGAGGTGGTGCCCGCCGATTTCCGCCAGCAGTTTGGCCGCCGGGTCGTCGGGGCCGGAGCGGTTCATGCCCCACACCCCGGCCCCGCGCAGGCGGAGGGCGAAGGCCAGTAGCATCCCAATCGGTCCCAGGCCCGCCACGAGCACTTTTTTACCTTCCAGAAACGAATCGTACGCCGCTCCCGGAATCCGGGCGACCTGGATTTTCAACACCTCGTCAATCGCTTTTTCCCCCACGGAGAGCGGCTCGGTCAGCACGGCGAGGTCGCCCAGGTCGTCAGGGACTTTGACGAGGTATTTTTCCTGGTCCACCACCAGTTCGGTCATGTAGCCGTCGCGGGCTTTGATGCCCCGCTCGGTGTAGTTGCCGGTGAAACACTGGTCGGAGCGGTCGGCGCAGCAGGGCAGGCCCAGCCCGCAGTCGCGGCGGACGAGGAAGAGGGCCAAATCGCCGGGCTGCACGTCCGTGACGGCCTCGCCCACTTCCACCACCTGCCCGAGCATTTCGTGGCCCAGCACCAACTCGGTCTGGCCCGGTTCGGCCTCGGCCCTCCCGCCGTGGGCGATTTCGCGGTCGGTGCCGCAGATGCCCACGCGGGTGATGTTGAGTTTGACGTGGTCGGGGGCGGTAATTTCCGGCTCGGGGCGCTCCACGAGCTGGAGTGTGCCGCTGCCGGGGCGGGTGGCGATGGCCTTCATTTTCAAGTAGGAATTACGAATGATGAATTACGAAATCGAAGCGGACGCCGCGCGGATTCGGTGAAATCAATGGGGTGAAAAGCAGCGTGCCACGCGAGGGACGTGGCACGTGAGGAGCGTCAGGATTTCGGCGGTTCGTCGCCTTCTTTGAGCGGTGGCGGGGGAATGTTGCCGTAGATTTCATCCAGACGTACGACATCATACAAATCCTGATGGCGTTTGGAGCGAACTTTCATCTCCCGCAAGTATTCCAATGGCACCAAATGCAATGGCGTCTCATCCTTGAGGTGGGTAATGGCGTGTTTCTCGTAAGCGAGGTCAAAATCGAGCGCGTGATGCACGTAATTCATGCAATCGACGGATTCTTTTCCAACCCAAGCCGTAAAGACAGTGGAACGGGTAAAATCGAGCTCGTGCAACTCGGAAAGTTCTTCGCGGGTATACCCAATCTTCAGAAGCACTTCACCGAAGCGCTCCCGGTTTTCATTGGTTGGTGCCAGCCATATGTCCATGTCTTGCGTGACACGCTGGACGCCGTGGAGGTTGACGGCTGCTCCGCCGATGAGCATGTAACGCGTTTCGGTGTCATGCAAGGCACGGAGGAAAGCCAAAATTTCGGGGTCGTCAATGTCAAAATACATGCGGCTTCCGGAATTTTATTTTTGGCCCTTCCAGTCTGGCGGGGGGGAAATATCGTTTTCTCAGCCGGAAAAGGCTTTGCAAGCGCTCCGCAGGCGTAAGTTTCAAAAATGCTTCGCGCTGCTCGCGGGCCGGGCCGTCCAGGTCGTCGTAGAATTTGATGCGGGGGCGTTCCATGTGAAGTTACCAGAGCGTGTTGATGGGATACGGCGCAAACTTCGGGTCGCGGCTGACGAGCGTTAAGTTTTCGGTCATGGCTTGGGCAATCAGCAGGCGGTCAAAAGGGTCGCGGTGGTAGAAGGGCAGGGTTTGAATGGGCAGTACGTGGCTGAACCTCAAGGGCATGATCAAAATTCCTTGTTCTCGCACCTCTTCCTCAATCACTTCAACCGGCCTTTTCAGAACCAGCTTTCCCGTTGCGATTTTGATGGTAATTTCCCAAAAACTAATCAAACTGACGAAAATGGGCACGGCCGGGTCTTCGATTGCCTCCCTGGCTTTCGGCGACAGCGCGTGGTACAATTCCACGTACCAAATCAGCGTATGGGTATCGAGCAGGCACGCCATCACATATACTCTTTGAAGTCTTCCATCTCGTCATCAAAATCGGGAGCCATGTACACCAAAATTCCCTTCAGGGTGCCGGCCTGCCGTTTTTTGGTTGGTTCGGTGGCGGTTTGTTCTTGCCGTTTCGCCACCTCTTCCTGAATTTTGGCAAAATCCTCTTCCGGTGCCTGCTGAATCAGTTTCAGCACGTCGTCCAGTTGCACGTGTACGGTCAGTTCCATCGCGGTATCGGTTTACGTCACCAAGTTACGCTTTTTCCGCCACGCGCTCGGTTTTGAAGGCGTACACATACTCGATGAGTTCGGCCACGAGGCCCGTCCAGCCGGTTTGGTGGGCGGAGCCGAGGCCCTTGCCGGTGTCGCCGTCGAAGTACTCGAAAAACTGGTGGTACGGCTCGAAGTGTTCGTCGGTGCTGGCTTTGGGCACCTGGGCCTGGTAGGGCCGCAGGCCGTCGGGGCCTTTCTGAAACAAGCTGATGAGGCGTTCCGATACGCCCACCACCGCTTCGCGGATGCTGACCATCTCGCCCGAGTTGGTTGGGTATTCCACCTCAAACTCGTCGCCGTAGTAGCTGTAGAATTTCAGCAGCGAATCGAGCATGAGGAAATTGACCGGGAACCACACCGGCCCCCGCCAATTGGAGTTACCGCCAAACATCGACCCCGTGCTTTCGGCGGGGGTGTAGTCCACCCGGAACACCTCGCCGTTGACGTAAAACTCGTAGGGGTTTTTGAGGTGGTACTTCGACAGCGACCGGATGCCGTGGGGCGACAGGAACTCGGTTTCGTCGAACATCCGCTTCAGGATCATCTTCATCCGGTGGCCGCGCAGGATGCTCAGCAGGCGGGTTTCGCCCTTGCCCGGCTCGTACCAGCGCGAAATCAGCGAGGCCAGGTCAGGGCGGTTGTTGAGCACCCACTCCACCCGCCGCTTGAAGTCGGGCAGGCGGTCGAGCAGGTCGTGGTCGAGCACCTCGACGGCGGCGAGCGGAATCAGGCCGACCATCGAGCGGATTTTCAGCAACACGCTCGCGCCGTTGGGCACGTGGAGCATGTCGTAGTAAAACTGATCTTCTTCGTCCCAGAGGCTCACGTCGTCGCCGCCCAGCGATTTGATGGCCCCGGCGATGTGGAGGAAGTGTTCGAAAAACTTCGAGGCCATGTCCTGGTACACCGGGCGCGTGAGCGAGATTTCGCAGGCTATCCGGAGCATGTTGAGCGTGTACATGGCCATCCAGCCCGTGCCGTCGGCCTGTTCGAGCCGCCCACCGGTGGGTAATTTGGCCGAGCGGTCGAACACCCCGATGTTGTCCATGCCGAGGAAACCCCCGCCGAAGATGTTGTTGCCGCCTTCGTCCTTGAGGTTGACCCACCAGGTGAAGTTGAGCAGCAGTTTGTGGAACACCCGCTCCAGAAACCCCACGTCGCCGGTGCCGTTCATCTGCTTGTCGATTTCGTACACCTTCCAGGTAGCCCAGGCGTGGACGGGCGGGTTGACGTCCGAAAAACTCCACTCGTAGGCGGGCAACTGCCCGTTGGGGTGCATGTAGTACTCGCGCAGGATGACGGCCAGTTGGCGCTTGGCGAAATCGGGGTCGAGCCGGGCCAGGGGCACGCAGTGGAAGGCCAAATCCCAGGCCGCAAACCAGGGGTACTCCCAGGTGTCGGGCATGGAGAGGATGTTGGCCGTGTACATGTGCCGCCAGCCCGAGTTGCGCCCGTAGCGGCGGTAAGGGTTCACCTTCGGCAGCGAGGGGTCGCCGTTGAGCCACTCGTTGACATTGTAGTAGTAAAACTGCTTCGTCCAGAGCATCCCGGCGTAGGTCTGGCGCTGGATGGCCCGCAGTTCGGGGTCGGTGACGGCCCGCTGGAGGTCGTCGTAAAATTCGTCGGCTTCCTGGATGCGTTTCTCAAACACCTCGTCGAAATCCCCGAACGGTTCGTGGTTGGTGTAATTCGTGAAGCGCAGGCGTACGGTCACGCTCTCGCCGGGCGGAATCACCCGTTCGTACCGGGCGGCGCCCTTCGTGCCGATGTGGTTGGGGTTAACCGCCGCCCTCTGCCCCTGCACGATGTAGTCGTTGATGCCATCTTTGGCGTAAGGCGAGGCGTTGGGCTTGCCCGTGAACCGTTTGAAATTGGTTTCGTTTTCGCAGAAAACCAGCTCGTCGGCGCTTTCGCAGTAGAGTTTGTACTTGCCGAACAGCTTGTGGTTGACCTCGATCAGCGAATGGGCGATGCCGTTGAGGATGGGCTTGTAGTTGTAGTTTTCGTACCCCCACACCCAGGTATTGCGAAACCAAATGGTCGGCAGGATCGTCAGCGGGGCGGCTTCGGGGCCCCGGTTGTGGGCCGTCACTTTCAGGAGCATGTCCTGCTCGTCGGCCTTGGCGTATTCGATGAAAATGTCGAAGTACCGGTCGTCGTCAAACAGCCCCGTGTCCCAGATTTCGTATTCCGGCTCCAGGCGGTTGCGACGGCGGTTTTCGGCGGCGAGTTTGGCGTACGGAAAAGCTCGCTGGGGGTACTTGTAGAGCATTTTCATGTACGAGTGCGTGGGCGTGGAGTCGAGGTAGTAGTACAGTTCCTTGACGTCCTCGCCGTGGTTGCCCTCGCTGTTGGTCAGGCCGAACAGCCGCTCCTTCAGAATGCCGTCCTGGTGGTTCCAGAAGGCAAACGCCAGGTTGATGTGGCCTTTGTTGTCCGAAATTCCCCCGATGCCGTCCTCGCCCCAGCGGTAGGCGTAGCTGCGGGCCATGTCGTGGGTGAGGTAGTTCCAGGCGTCGCCGCTGGGTGAATAATCCTCGCGTACGGTGCCCCACTGCCGCTCGGCCAGGTACGGCCCCCATTTTTTCCAGCCTTTATTGTCCTTGCGGGTGCGGAGGCGCTGTTTTTCGGCCCCTAATTTTTCAGATTCAGGAGTAACTTCCTCGCTCATATCGGGTTTACGTTCGTTGGTGGGTGTAAGTCGAAACGGGACGACTTTGTTTGTTTGAAAACGTGGCCAGCGACCGTAGTCGCCAAAAATACGTTGAAAAGTACAGGTAGTTCCTGCCTGGGTGCCACGGCGCGTTTTTCTGACAAACGCATAAAAAGGCGCGGGCCGGGTAATTTTGCCCCAACCGTTGCTCCGTTTCGTCATGAACCCCGCGTCGTTCCGCACCGAATTCGCCGTGCCGCCCCTGCCGTTTCGCCTCACTCCGTCCAGCCGCGTGGTCGCGCTGGGGTCGTGTTTTGCCGAAGTGCTCGGCAACCGGCTGAACCAGAACAAAGTGCGTACCACGCTCAACCCCTTCGGCACGATTTTCCAGCCCCTGGCCCTGTTCAACCTCCTCGAAAAAGCCCTTCGGGGCGACGGCCCCGACGAGCGGCTGTTCCTCCAGCGCGACGGCCGCTGGGTCAGTTTCGAGGCGCATTCGGCCGTGTGGGGCCGCACACCCGACGAACTGGCGGCGGTTTTTCGGGAAAAACTCCAGGCCCTCCGCGCCGACCTGCTCGCCGCCGACGTGCTGTTGCTCACGCTGGGCACGGCCTGGGCCTGGCGCCTGACCGAACCGCCCGCCTACGTGGCCAACAACCACCAGCAGCCCACCGCCCGCTTCGAGCGCGACTTGCTGAGCGTCAAGGACGTGTGCAAGGCGTTCGCCAATTTGAATTCTCAATTATCAATGCTCAATTCTCAATTAAAAATCGTCCTGACGGTCAGTCCAGTGCGGCACGGGCGCGACGGGATGCTCGACAACGCCGTGAGCAAATCGGTGCTGCGGGCGGCCTGCCACTACCTGACGGTCGATTTCCCCGACGTGAGCTACTTTCCGGCCTACGAACTCCTCCTCGACGACCTCCGCGACTACCGCTTCTACGCCCCCGACGGCCTGCACCCCAATGAAGTGGCGCAGGACTACATTTTCGGAAAATTCGCCGACGCGGCCTTTTCCGAAGAGTTGAAAACGTTCGCCAGGGAGTGGGAGGGCATCCGCCGGGCGCTCGGCCACCGTCCGTCCGACGAGGCTTCGCCCGCGCACCGTGCGATGCTGGAAAAACTGAAGCGGCAACTGCAAGGGCTGGCGGGCCGGGCGGAAGTTAGCGCCGAACTGGCCGAGGTGGAAGCGCGGTTGAAAAAATTTTCGTGACCGTTTCAACCGTTTCAAAAAACCCGTTGTCTCTGCATCGTCATGCTGAACCCGGTTCAGCATGACGAAATCACCAGTTTATCCGTACACATCCGTCATGTTCAAACAATCAACTCTGTTTTCCAGCATGCTGGCGGTGGCGCTGCTGACCCAGGCCTGCAACCGCGCTGAGTATTCGCTTTCTGATTTGGGCAAACCCTTCAGCCTGGCTAAAGGCGAAAGCCGCCAACTGGCCCTCGACGGCGTCGAAACTTCCGCCAAACCCACGGGCGACCAACTGACCTTCCGTCTGACCGATCTGACCGATTCGCGCTGCCCGGCCAACGTGCAGTGCGTGTGGGCGGGCGAAGCCAAAACGGCCGTCGAACTCGAACTCCGCGGGCAGAAAGCCCAGACCACCCTCAAACTCGGCGGCGACCGCAAATCGGCGGATTCCGATTCGGTGAATGTCGCGGTTGGAGGTCGTTCGTTCACGGTGCTGCTCCGCGAGGTGCAGCCCTACCCTGGTGCTGGCACCGATACGCCGAGGGCCACGTTCGTGGTGCGGTAAAACATTTTTTGGGTTAGAAAAACGGCAAACGCGCCCGGTGCAATGCCGGGCGCGCTTTTGTAACCGGTCAGTACGATGAAAAAGTGGTTTGTTCTCCTGCTTTTGGTGGCCTGCCGGAAGGACGGCCCCGAACCCGGTCCCGTGCTGGGCCAGGAATTCACGCTGACTCCCAACACGGGCACCCGCCTGCCCGAAACCCGCCCCGAACCTGCTTCCGATGAAGACTTTACGCTGAAGTTCCGCCTGCTCAGCGTCCGCGACAGCCGGTGCCCGCGAGGCAACACCTGCGCCTCGGCGGGGTCGGCGGTGGCGACGTTTCAGTTGATTTTTTTCGACCAGACGGCCACCGATTCGCTCTGCCTTGGAGACTGTTCGCTCGGGCCGAACCTGCCCGCGGTGACGCCAAAAAACACCGATTCGACCCGGATTTCGTTTCGCACGAAAACCTTCTCAGTGGAGTTGAAGGCCATCGACTCGGAGGCCGTCACGGGCAAGGCGCCGGGGGCGACGTTTTTGGTGCGGTGAACTGCGCCCGGTTTCCGACGAGCACCCGAGGAGTGTTTTCCCGAAGTCCACTCTGAAACTTCCTCCCTATCTTTGCAGTTGCCGGCTGTGAATGGGGGGCGGTTCACCAGAACCGCCCGCGTGTCACAACTCGCACTGGCGGTTCCGGTGAACCGCCCCACAAAGACTGCAATGGGCGATTTACGCATCAAAAAAGAAGACATCCTCCGGGCGCTGTCCACCGTCGAAGAACCCGATTTGAAGCGCGATCTGGTGTCATTGAACATGATCCGCGACGTTGAACTCGGTATCGGCGAAGTGCGCTTCACGGTGGTGCTCACCACCCCGGCCTGCCCGCTGAAGGAACTCATCCGTCAGCGCTGCGAACAGGCCATTCACACGCTGGTTGACCCCGATCTGAAGGTCAACGTTCACCTCACCGCCGACGTCACCTCCACCCGCTTCGGCAACAGCACCCTGCTGCCGGGGGTGAAAAACATCGTCGCCATCGCTTCGGGCAAAGGCGGCGTGGGCAAAAGCACCGTCACGGCCAACCTCGCCGTGGCCCTCCACAAGTCGGGCGCGAAGGTGGGCATCCTCGACGCCGACATCTACGGCCCCTCCATGCCCGTCATGTTCGGGGCCGAAGACTTGCAGCCCCAGGTATCCGTCGTTGAGGGCCGGAATCTGATCAACCCCGTTCAGCAATTCGGCATCAAGCTCATCTCGATCGGTTTCCTGACCCCCGCCGACAGCGCCGTGGTGTGGCGCGGGCCGATGGCCAGCCAGGCCCTGAAGCAATTTCTGGGCGATACCAACTGGGGCGAACTCGACTACCTGCTCATCGACCTGCCGCCGGGCACGTCGGACATCCACCTCACCCTCGTGCAGAGCGTGCCCGTGACGGGGGCCGTCATCGTGACCACGCCCCAGAAAGTGGCCCTCGCCGACGCCACGAAGGGCCTGGCCATGTTCCGTCAGCCGCAGATCAACGTGCCGGTTTTGGGGGTTGTTGAAAACATGGCGTACTTTACACCCGCCGAACTGCCCGACCACCGGTATTTTATTTTCGGGAAGGGCGGCGGCAAGGCCCTCGCCGAGAAGTACGACGTGCCCCTGCTGGGGCAGATTCCGCTCGTGCAGGGCATCCGCGAGGCGGGCGACGAAGGCAAACCCGCCGTGCTGGGCACCGACCCGCTCACGGCCGAAGCCTTCCGGGCCACCGCCGAAGCCCTCGCCCAGCACGTTTCGATCCGCAACGCGACGCGGGAACGAACGAAGCGGGTGGAAGTGGCCGTTTGAAATAGGTTTACGGTTTTGGGGTTACGGTTTCTGGTTGTTCCTCAATAGCCAGAAACCGTAACCCCAAAACCGTAAACCAAAAACTGAAAACTGATTTTGGAAACCGACCTGAAAACCCGCGTGGAAACCGCGCTCAACGGCATCCGGCCTTACCTGGAAGCCGACGGGGGCAACGTGCAGGTGCTCGAAATCACCGACGAGCGGGTGGCCCGCCTCGAACTGGTGGGTGCCTGCGGCTCGTGCTCCATGTCGGCCATGACGTTCAAAGGCGGCATCGAAGACGCCATCCGCCGCGCCGTACCCGAAATCACCCGGGTCGAAGCGGTCAATATCACCCAACCCACCCGATGAAAATTACCTTTGACCGCGAAGCCGACGCCCTCTCGTTTTTGTTCAGCGACAAGCCCATCGAAGAAAGCACCGAACTCAAACCCGGCATTTTCATTGATTACGCCGCCGACGGCACCGTCGTCGGCATCGAACTCCTCGAAGCCACCCGCCACACCGTGCCGACCAAGGTGGAGTTTGAGATGGAATAAAACATCAATACCGCTGTCATGCCGAACTTGATTCGGCATCTGCTTGCCGGGCAACCTGCTTTGGTGAAACAATACGGTTGGGGTGGAAGTCAGATGCCGAATCAAGTTCGGCATGACGGTTTTCGCCTCCTTCGTTCACTTCCTGCTATCTTCGCCGAAATTCCTTTCCATGAAAATCGGCATTTTCTTCGGCGGCCCGGCCCGCGAGCGCGAAATTTCTTTCCTCGGCGGCAAAACTGTTTTCTCCCAACTCAACCGGTCCCTGTTTCAGCCCGTGCCCGTGTTCATCGACGGACGGGGTGATTTCATCCTGCTCAAACCGGAACTGATGCACTCGGAGAACATCCGGGCGTTTTACCCCCCGCCGGGAACGATGGACGTAGGCGGCTTCACGGTGTACGACGAGTCGCTGGGCGATTTGCCCGAGCCCCAACTCGAAGCACTCATCCACGCCGTGGGGCAGCGCATCCGGCCGCACGAGTTCCGGGCGCATTTCGATTTCGCGTTTTTGATCGTCCACGGCCCGCAGCTCGAAGACGGGGCCATTCAGGGCCTGCTCGAATGGTACGGCCTGCCGTACTACGGCTCCGGGCTGATGGGGTCGGGCATCGGCATCGACAAAATCGCCCAAAACAACCTGCTGCGGGCCACGGTCGGGCTGGATAAGAAAACCGCCGTGCTCAGCAAGGACGAGTGGGATTCGACCGACCACGCCCTGATTTTCGACCGGCTCAAATTGGAGATCGGCCTGCCCTTCGTGGCCAAAGCCCCGCACCAGGGGTCGTCCATCGGGGTGTCGTTCGTGAAAACCGACGACCTCGGCACGTTCGAGAAAGCCATCCGCCAGTGTTGGTTTCAGGACGAAATCACGGCGGCAGAGTGGGCCGGTTTTTCCGAAACCGAAAAACACGAGCGCCTGCAAAAGCTGGCCAACTTCGATGAAGGCATCGCCTTCCCGCTGGTGCTCAACGGCGAGGAAATTCACCACCCCCACACCCTCCGCGAGCGCCTCGATGCGCATTTTGCCCACAGCCAAAGCCCGGCTGCCCTCACCTCCGTCAACCGCGAGGACCTCGTGCTGCTGGAAGCCTTCATCCGCGGGCAGGAATTCAGTTGCGGAGTGATTCAGGATTTCGACGGCTCGCCCGTGGCCCTGCCGCCCACCGAGGTGGTGAAAGACGACACCGTCGAGGTGTTCGATTTTCGGACGAAATACCTCGTCAGCGTCACGCGCAAAAACATCCCCATCGACACCACCCTCGAACTCAACCGGGAGGTGCAGCGGCAGGTGCGCGAGGCCTTCGCCGCCCTGCGCTTCGGGGCCTGCACCCGCATCGACGGCTTCGTGACCCCTGATGGCCGCGTCATCCTACACGACCCCAACACGCTGCCGGGTATGTCGCCGGTCTCGTTGATTTTTAAACAAATGGCCCAGATCGGGCTGAACGTCACCGATTCGATCACGTACTTCATCCGGGCTTCCCTGCGCGAGCGCATCCGCGAGGGCAAGTCAACCACTCGCTTCGAGGCCCTGCTCCGCGAGTTGGACGCTGCCATCTCGGCCAACGTCACCGCCCAAAAGCCCCGCGTGGCGGTGGTGTTCAGCGAAAACGAGGAAGAATTCGCCCAGGCGAAAAAAGTGTATAACCGCATTACCTGCCGGGGCACGTATACGGCCCTGTCCGTGCTCGAAGTGGGCGGCGACCCGCACCCCGCGCTCTACGCCCTGCCCGGCCACCTGCTCATGAAAGACACCGTGGCCGAAGTCAAATCCGCCCTCGACGCGCCCACGCATCCGCTCATCGCCGAAACCCGCACCCACGCCGCCGCCATCACGCGGTTTTTCGCGGGCGAACCCCTCCTCGAAGCCCGCCGGGTGGATACGCTCTCCGAGGTGGCCGACCAGCTTTTCGCCCTGGGCATCCACCACGCGGGCACGTTGCCGATGTACCAGCCGTAGGTGCCCATGAATTTCAAGGAAATCATCTCCGTTTCGCTCATCCTGTTTTCGGTCATCGACGTGCTCGGGGCCATTCCGGTCATCATCGACCTGCGCCGCCGCACGGGCAGCATCCACGCCGAGTCGGCCACGCTCGTGGCGGGGGGCATCATGATCGCGTTTCTGTACATCGGCGAAGGCATTCTGAAATTGTTCGGGGTCGATGTGGCCTCGTTCGCCGTCGCGGGCGCGCTGATCATTTTCCTCATCGGCCTCGAAATGACCCTGGGCCGCGACATCTTCAAAGCCAGCCCGGCCCTCACGGGCGGCAAGGGCCCCCGCACGGCCTCCATCGTGCCCCTGGCCTTCCCGATCCTGGCCGGGGCGGGCACCATGACCACGATTCTCTCGCTGAAAGCCGAATTCGCCCGGCCCAACATCCTGGCGGGCATCCTGCTCAACCTGCTGTTCATCTACGGCGTACTCCGGGCCTCGTCGTGGATTGAGCGGAAACTCGGCATCGCCGGGGCGGAAATCCTGCGGAAAGTCTTCGGGGTGATTCTCCTGGCCATCGCCATCAAGCTCTTCAAGACCAACCTCGGGCTCTGAGGCGGTTGCGCCTGCCTCCCCGCACGTTGCGTTTGCCTCTCCTCACCGTGCACCTGCCATTACGCACCGTGCACTTGCCTCTCCCCACCGTGCACTCGCCTCTCCCCACCGTGCACCGGGCGGGCGCAATCGGGTGGGCTCCTCACGCAGGGGCGTAGGTGCTACCCACAAATGGAGAGGGGGTAGGGGCAACCGCCGCCTCAGCCGGGTTGCTGGCGGCGTTGGGGGAAGTAGCGGAGGGAGAAGCCGAGGTTGTTGAAAGACTAAGGTTGGGGCGAAAATTAGTCGAGACAGTGTAACCGTTAATCGGCATACCCATCGGTGGCTGGCGGTTGAACAGAAGGCGAAAGGTTGTTGGGTGAAAAAAGTCGCTACACAAACAGCGCCCGCTTCCACCGGAAACGGACGCTGTTTGCGGGCCTCAGCGAATGTAGTACTTCAGCCCCACCGCCACGTCGGAGCCGAGCGTCCAGGTGGGGGAGAAGGAGAACGAATTGTTTTTCAACTCCACCCGCCGGCCGGTGTTGGTGAACGTCGGCGTGCGGTTGTTGAGCAGGTTGAAGCCCACGAAACCCGTCGTGGCCTCGACGGCGAAGCGCCGCCCGAGGAAGTACGTCGCGCCGGGGCGCAGGCCCGCCTGGAGGAAAAACGTCCGCCCCGACCACTCCTGCCGGGCTCCGGTGGCGGCCAGGCTCTCGTTGGCCTGCCGGAGAAAGCCCACGTTCAGGCCTGTTTCCAGGAACACCCCCACCCTTGGCCCCAGCATGGCGTAGTTGCGCACGAAGGGCCGCAGGCCCAGCGAGAGGGTGCGCTGCGTGTATTCCGGCGTGTTGAAGAACGAATTGGTGAAGCGGTTCTGGCTGAACCCGATGCCCAGGCCCAGCCCCACGGCCACGTTGTCGCGCACGAACCAGCCCATCTGCGGTTGGAGGTTGACGTTAAACCCGCTGTTCGTCTGAAAACCAGAAGTTGATCGGTTTGTATTGCCGCCAAAGGCAAAACTACCCCCCAGCAACCGGGTGCCCCGCGCAAGGGCGTTTTCGGGGTTGGGCGTGCGACGCGCCGGGTTGGCCCCCACGTAGTAGGCGATACCGAGCCGGAAGGCGTTGGCGTTAAGGTTCACCCCCGCATTGACCGACGTGTTACGAAATCCCAACTCCTCGCGGGCGACGCGGTCCACGGCAAACGTGAGCAGGTTGGTGGAGGCTTCGATGGCCAGGCGTTTGCGGGCGAAGTAGACCAGGCCCAGTCCGGCGTTCAGCCCGAAACGGCCCTCGGAGAGGCTGACCGCTTCGCCCCGTATGGCTTTGTAGTACGCTTCGGTCTGCAAAAAGCCGCTGAACCGCTCGCCCAGGGGTCGGTACCACCGCGCGAAGGGCCGCAGGGCCAGCCCGCCGTTGTTGCTGCTGCGCCATTCCTGGCTCAGGCCGAGGCCCAAGGCGAAGTTGTCTTTGACGAAAAACCCGGCGCGGGCGGCGAGGTCGATGTCGGCACTGCGGCTGTTGCGCACAGTGCCGTCAAGATCGATCGGATCACGGGTTGTCTTCGAAAAACTGAACGTCCCGGTGTAGAACGATTGCCCTTTCTGGGTCTGGGCGAGGGCGGGGCACAGGCCGAGGGCCAGCGCGGCGGCGGGGAGGAGGCGGCGAAGCATGGGGAAAAGGAGAGGTTGTTGTTGCCTGAAATGTAGGCAACGCCCCCACGGCTCCCAAACCGCTTAACAACTTTTAACGCCCCGCCCGCAATTCGGGCTATTTTTGCCCCCGTGAGCAAAAAACAGAAATTTTACGTGGTCTGGGAAGGGCGGCGGCCGGGCATTTTCGGGCGCTGGGACGAGGCCGAAGTGCAGGTGAAAGACTTCGAGGGGGCGAAATTCAAAAGCTTCGAGTCCATCGCCGAAGCCACCGAAGCCTACCGCAATGGCCCGGCGGCCTACCTGAAGCGCAAAGCCGCGCCCGCCGCCGTACCGGGCAAGCTGCCCCTGGTGGGCAAGCCGATTGCGGAAAGTCTCTCGGTCGATGCCGCCTGCTCGGGCAACCCCGGTGTGCTCGAATACCGGGGTGTGCTCACGGCCACGAAAGAACCCGTGTTTGCGATGGGGCCGTTTCCCGAAGGCACCATCAACCTGGGCGAATTTCTGGCCATCGTCCACGCGCTGGCCCTGTTGAAAAAACACGACAGCGCCCTGCCGATTTACTCCGACTCGCGCACGGCCCTGAGTTGGGTCCGGAAAAAAGAAGTGAAGACCAACCTGCCCCGCACCCCCCGCACCGAAGAACTCTTCGGCCTCGTAGACCGCGCCCTGCTCTGGCTCCGCCAGAACCCGTACCCCAACAAACTGTTGAAGTGGGAAACCGAGCACTGGGGCGAAAACCCGGCGGATTACGGGAGGAAGTAGCAGCGGCTGGCGTGGCACGGCTTGGGGAGAGTGCGGAGGGGCCGTGCCACGCCTACTCGAGCGCGCCTGAACCGGCTCCCACGCAGGGGTGGCACGGCCCTTCCGCACTCTCCCCAAGCCGTGCCACCCCCCCCATGCCTAATTCCTTCTTCCGCTTCAAGCAATTCACCGTTCACCAGACCGACGCCGTGCTGAAAGTCAGCACCGAAGCCTGCATCCTGGGGGCCTGGGCCACCGCGCCCGCCGGGGCCACCCGCCTGCTCGACGTGGGCACGGGCACCGGCCTGCTGGCCCTGATGCTCGCCCAACGCTACCCCCTGGCCACCATCGACGCCGTGGAACTGACCGAACCCGCCGCCCGACAGGCCACCGAAAACGTGGCCTCCAGCCCCTTCGCCGACTGCATCCGGGTGCATCTGGCGGCAATTCAAAAATTCTCGATGTTCAACGGGTACGACCTCATCGTCGCCAATCCGCCGTTTTACCAGCATAACCTCCGCTCGCCCCACGCCACGCGCAACACCGCCAAGCACGCCGAAAGCCTGAGTTTCGACGACTTGCTGGCGGCCGTGCGGCGGTTGCTGGCCCCGGCGGGGGCATTCGTGGTGCTGCTGCCCCCGTTTGAAACCGAAGGGTTTCTGCAAAAAGCCGCCGATTCGGGGTTATTTTTGCACCGCCAACTCCGCATCAGCCACCGCCCCGGCGGGAAGCTGTTCCGGCTGGTGTCGGAGCTGGGTTTTCCAGAGAAAACCGCTGTTTTTGAAGAATTCAGCATCCACGCCCCCGACGGCGGGCATTCCCCGGAGTTCGTGGCGCTGCTGAAACCGTACTACCTGAATTTTTAGGGGAAACCGGAGCAATGGACGAGGATATCCTCCTTACTCCTCACTCCTCACTCCTCACTCCCGAAAAATGTCCCCCACGCCCCTCGCCATCTCCGTCGTCGTCCCGCTTTACAACGAGGACGAGTCGCTGCCCGAACTCTGCCGGTGGATCGAGCGGGTGATGGACGAAAACGGCTTTACCTACGAAATCCTGTTTGTCGACGACGGCTCCAGCGACACGTCGTGGGACGTGATTCAGGCCCTTTCCGCCGAAAACCCCAACGTCCGGGGCCTGCGCTTCAGCCGAAATTACGGCAAGTCGGCGGCTTTGCACACGGGGTTTCAGGCCGCGCGCGGGGGCGTCATCATCACGATGGACGCCGACTTGCAGGACAGCCCCGACGAAATCCCGGAATTGTACCGGATGATCACGGAAGAAAAATTCGACCTCGTGTCGGGCTGGAAGAAAGTCCGCTACGATCCACCATCCAAAACCATCCCGACGAAACTCTTCAACGCCGCCGCCCGCTCCATTTCGGGAATTCCGCTCCACGATTTCAACTGCGGCCTCAAAGCCTACCGCCGCCCCGTGGCCCGGAGCCTGCGGGTGTACGGCGAACTGCACCGCTGGCTGCCCGTGCTGGCCAAGTGGAACGGCTTCGTGCGCATCGGCGAAAAAGTGGTGCAGCACCGCAAGCGCAAGTACGGGCACACCAAATTCGGCCTGGAGCGGTTTCTCTACGGCTTCCTGGATTTACTGACGATTTCGTTCGTCCACCGCTTCGGCAAGCGGCCCATGCACCTGTTTGGTTCGTTCGGCGTGCTGTCGTTTTTCGTCGGCACGGCCATGACCCTCTGGCTGGCTTTCGACAAGGTGTACAGCATCTACACTCACCAGAAATTCCGCAACCTCACCGACGACCCCAAGTTTTTCCTCGCCCTCGTGGCCATTGTCATCGGGGTACAGTTGTTTCTGGCGGGTTTCCTCGGCGAACTGCTCACCACCAACTCCGACCGCACCACCGAGTACCAGGTGCGGGAAAAAGTAGGTTTCGACAGCGTAACCAGCCATTGAAGTGTTCTTAACCGCAAAGACGCCAAAATTTTCCGCAAGGGTCGCGAAGATTCTTGGTGTTCCTTGCGAAAAACTTCGCGTCTTTGCGGTTCAAATTTCTCAGCAAGTCATGCGTTTTTCTTTCCAAAAAGCCCACCCCTGGCACGGCGTGCCCATCGGCGAACATGCCCCCAACGTGGTCACTGCGTTCATCGAAATGGTGCCTACCGACACCGTCAAGTACGAGATCGACAAGGAAACTGGCTACCTCAAAATCGACCGGCCCCAGTTGTTCTCCAACGTCATTCCCTGCCTCTACGGCTTCGTGCCCCAGACCTACTGCGGCGAGCAGATCGCGCAGTTTGCCACCGAGCAGGCCGGTAAATCCGTGCCCGAAGGCGACGGCGACCCGCTCGACATCTGCGTGCTGACCGAAAAAGAAATTCCCCACGGCGACATCATCCTGCAAGCCATTCCCATCGGGGGCATCCGGCTCATCGACAAGGGCGAGGCCGACGACAAAATCATCGCCGTGCTCAAGTCCGACGCCCTGCACGGCACCTGGCAGGACATCACCGACTGCCCCGAACCCGTCATCCGCCGGTTGATGCACTACTTTCTGACCTACAAAAACATCCCCGGCGAAGTGCAGATTCACGTGGAAATCAATGAGGTGTATGGCCGGGCCGTGGCGCTCGAAGTCATCCGAAAAAGCCGGGAAGACTACCGGAATTTGATCGCCCTGCCGTCGATTTAAGTAGAATTTAACCACAGAGTTCACGGAGTTCAAGCACGGAGTGAGCAGAGTTTTCCCTGTGTCCTCCGTGCTTGAACTCCGTGAACTCTGTGGTTAAATCCCCGCCCGACCCGCCATTCGCGACGCTCGTCCAAAATTCACGGCTTCCCCCGGACGCGACGGCGTATTTTTGGTTAATACCCTGATAAAAACCAAACGAATTCCATGTTGCAATTTTTTAAATACGTGCTGGCTACCATCGTCGGCATCATCCTGCTCCAGATTCTGGCCCTGCTGCTTTTCTTCGGCATCGCCGCGGCACTGTCGTCGGACGACAAAGTGAACGTGGCCGAAAATTCCGTCCTGAAGCTCGATCTTGACAAACCCATTGTCGATCAGGCCCCCGAGGAGAATCCGTTCGAGGCCCTCGGTGGCCCCTTTGCCGAGGCGACGTCGGGCGTTGGCCTGATTCAACTCAAGAAAGTTCTCGCCAACGCCAAAGCTGATCCCAACATCAAGGGCATTTACCTGCAATCGGGGTACCCTTCGGCGGGTTGGGCCACGCTCGATGAACTGCGCGCCGCCCTGCTCGACTTCCGGAAATCGGGCAAATTCGTGTACAACTACGGCGAGGTGATGACCGAAAAAGGCTACTACCTCGCCTCGGCCGCCGACCGGATTTACCTCAACCCCGCCGGGGGCGTCGAGTTCAACGGCATCAGCGCCGAGTACCAGTTTTTCAAAGGCACCCTCGACAAACTCGAAATCAAGCCCTTGATTTTCCGTGTGGGCCAGTACAAAAGCGCTGTCGAGCCGTTTTTCCGCACCGACATGAGCGAGGAAAGCAAGGCCCAGACGCGGTCGTTCCTCAGTTCGATTCACACCCACGTGTTGGGCAACATCGCCCAAAGCCGTGGCGTGACCGTGCCCTACCTGATGGGGCTGAAGGATTCGCTGAAAATCACCACGCCTCAGTCGGCGCTCAAGTACAAGCTCGTAACGCACGTGAACTACTACGACGAGTTTGAGAGTGACCTGCGCAAAACGCTTAAAATCAACGATGCCGACAAGAAAATTGAATTCATCAGCTTCGACAAGTACGAAAAAGCCGCCGACGTGGTGAAGGAAGAAGGCGACCGCAAAAACCGCATCGCCGTGCTGCTCACCGCGGGCGAAATCACCAGCGGGAAGGGCGGCGATGGGCAAATCGGCTCCGACAAGGTGGCAGCCGAATTGCGCAAACTCCGGAAAGACAAAAACGTGAAGGCGGTCGTGCTGCGCATCGATTCGCCGGGGGGCTCGGCCCTGGCCTCCGACGTGATCTGGCGGGAAGTGCTGAAAACCCGCGAATCCAAACCCGTCATCGCTTCGATGGGCGATTACGCCGCCTCGGGCGGGTACTACATGGCCATGGGCTGCAACAAAATCGTGGCCGAACCCACCACCATCACCGGTTCCATCGGCATTTTCGGGGTGCTGTTCAATTTCCAGAACCTGCTCCAAAACAAACTCGGCATCACCTCCGACCGGGTCGGCACCAACGCCCACGCCGACTGGCCCAGCGTGACGCGGGAAATGACCGAGTTCGAGAAGGCCGTGATTCAGCAGCAAGTGAACCGGGGTTACGAAATGTTCACCACCAAAGCCGCCCAGGGCCGTAAAATGCCGGTCGAGAAACTAAAATCCCTCGCCGGGGGCCGGGTGTGGAGCGGGGCCGAAGCGAAGCAAAACGGCCTGGTGGACCAGCTCGGCGGTCTCGACGACGCCATCAAACTCGCCGCCCGCGAAGCCAAGTTGAAGGAAGGCGGCTATCGGGTGCGCTATCCCGTCCGCAAGACGTTTTGGCAGCAATTCATGGACAAAACCGAGGACGAGGCCGAAGCCCGCACGCTCAAGGGCCAGTTCGGCGAATTCGCGCCCTACGTGAAACAGTTTCAGCAACTGAAATCGATGGAAGGCTTGCAGGCGCGGATGCCGTTTCTGACCGTGGAATAAAAAACTCCAGCACCTTCCAAAATTCCGAGCCGTCCTGGCTGAAAGCACCGCACAGGTCAAAGCCGTTTTCGGCGAAAAACGCCACCAGTTCGCCTTCCCCAAACAACCGTCGCCCGCAGCCCTCGTGAACTTCACCAGGACTGCGGGCGAGTTGTTCTTCCACGAACACCAACCCGCCCGGTTTCAAAATCCGGCGGCACTCGGCCAGCATGGCTCCGGGCTGAGAAAACTCGTGGAAGCTGTTCAGCAGCAGAAGTTTGTCGAAGAATCCGATCGGCAGGTTGGTGCCCGTTTCGGTGCCGATGACGGGCACGAAGCGGCTTTCGAGAGGCCTGCCGACCTGTTTTTCCCAGAACGAAACGGCGGTGGCCAGTTCGGCGTCGTTGAGCAGGTCGGGCGAAAGCTCAACGAGGTACACCGTCAGCCCCGGCACCAGCGCGCCCAGGCCCACTTCCCACACGCCCCCGCCCACGCCGAGGCTGGCGACGGTTTCGCCGGGTTGGAGGCGGAGGGTTTCGAGGAGGTGGCGCATGAGACTTAGTCGTCAGTCATCAGTCGAGAGTCGTCAGTGATAAATGCATCTGCTGACGACTCTCGACTGACGACTGAATTACAACAACAACCCCGCCAGCGTCGCCGACATGTAGCTGGCGAGCGTACCACAAATCAGGGCCTTGAAGCCCAGCTTGGCCAGGTCGGTGCGGCGCGAGGGGGCCAGTTCGCCGATGCCGCCGATTTGGATGGCGATGGACGAGAAATTGGCGAACCCGCAGAGCGCGAAGCTGGTGATGGCGATGGTCTTGGGGTCGAGCGTGGGCTTGAGTTTCACCAAATCGAGGTAGGCCACGAATTCGTTGACCACCATTTTGGTGCCCATCAGCGCCCCGGCGGTTTCTACGTCCTTGCCCGGCACGCCCATCGCCCAGGCAAACACAGCGAAGAGTTTGCCGAGCAGAAAGTTCATGCTCAGTTCGGGGAAACCCGCCAGACTGCCCACTTTCCCCAGAATCAAATCGAGCAACGCGATCAGCGCGATGAAGCCGATGAGCATGGCGATCACGTTCAGCCCCACCTTCAGCCCCTCGCTGGCCCCGCTGGCGATGGCGTCCACGAGGTTGGCGTGGGTTTTCTTGACGTCGAGCTTCACGTAGCCCTTCGTTTCGGATTTTTCGGTTTCGGGAAACACGATTTTCGAAATCACCAGCGCCCCCGGTGCGGCCATCAGGCTGGCGGCCAGCAGGTAAGGCGCGGGCACGCCCAGCGAAATGTACACGGCCATCACGCCCCCGGCGATGCAGGCGAAGGAGCCCGTCATCGAAGCGAGCAGCTCGGAGTTGGTCATCGTTTTCAGGTAGGGCTTGATCATGATCTGCGCCTCCACCTGCCCGACGAACGTGCTGGCCACGTTGCTGAGGGCCTCGGCCCCGGACACGTCCATGAGCCAGTACACGGCCCGCGCAATCACCGCCACCACCCGCTGCATGATGCCCAGGTGGTAGAACATGTTGACGAGCACGGCCACGAAAATGATGGTGGGGATAACTTTGAAAAAGAAAATGTAGTCGTTGCCCGTGCCGAAGGCCCGGCTCATCAGATCGCGGTTGACGAGCGAGCCAAATACAAATTCGGCCCCCTGGTCAGCGTTTTCAAGTACATCTTGCACCTTTTCGCCCAAATAATTAAAGATCCGCTGGCCGGTTTCGGTTTTCAAAATGAACACAGCGAGGCCGAATTGGAGCAGCAGGCCCACGCCGACGGTGCGGTAGTTGATGGCGCGGCGGTTGTTCGACATCGCGAAGGCAATGCCCAGGATGAGCACGATGCCGAGCAGGCCAGTAAAACGTTCCATGGAGGCAGGCAGGGGGTTTACAGTTTTCGGTTTACGGTTACGAAAACTGCGTGGACAAAACGAAACCTCCGGGGTTGCGCCCCGGAGGTTTTTTCTTGCCTCAAAAATAGGCAAAAAGCGCCGAGTTACCGCGCCACCCGGCGCGCGCGCCGCCAGGCCAGGTAGGCCAGCAGCACCACGCCCACCACGATGGCCGAGGCGATCTGAAACGTGCTTTCGATGCGGGCCTCGGCCGCTTTGCGCTGCTCTTTTTCGGCCTTGAGGCGGGCTTCGAGGCGCTGCACCCGCTCGGCCATTTCGTTGGTTTCGTTCAGGAAACTGTTCGTTTGGTTGGTCAGGCTACCGGTTTTGGTTTGCAGCCGCAGGGCTTGGAGTTCGAGGCGCTCGCGCTCTTTCGCGTTGACGGTCTGGAGGCGGGCCAGAATCTGGTTGTCTTTGGCAATGATGCGCTCAAGCGTGGCGATGATGTCGCGCAGGTCGTTTTTCGACTTGCCGCCGAAGAGCGCGTGGTTTTGCTGCTGGTAGTAATCCCAGTCTTTGTACAGTTTGGAGCGCTGGCCAATGAGCGCCGCCAACTGCGAATCGGTGGCGGCGGTGGAGGGCGTCGCGGTGGTTTGGGCCGAAACCCGGAAGCAGAGTGGAATGAACAGAAGGAGGAACAGGCGTTTTCGCATGGAAACGAGGAGGTTGAAAAAAGCCGTCGCGCGGCAAAAATCCATGAGCAAAAACCTTTCCCCGGCCTTCAAAACAACTTCGCCTCCCAAATTTCCGCTTCCGTCACGTCGAAGAACGCCTCGTGGATGTCGAACGGCTCCTTGACTTCCTTCGGATCGGTGCAGTCGTCCATGCTGCCAGTACACTGCACGTAGTCGCCGTTTTCGAGCAGTTCGTAGGCGTTCACGTTGTCGCGGAGGTTGTAATCGAGAATGTGGATGGCCTGCTGGCGCACGCGCTCGTCCATGAGCAGGAAGAGCGACTCGATGCGCTTGTCGAAACTCCGGACCATCATGTCGGCCGAGCCGCCGTACACCTTCGGGTCGCCGCCGTTGTGAAAGTAGAAAATCCGGGTGTGTTCCAGAAAATCGCCCACGATGGAGCGCACCGTGATGTTTTCGGAAAGCCCCGCCCGCTGGGGCCGCAGGCAGCAGATGCCCCGCACGACGAGCTTGATCGGTACGCCCGCCTGACTGGCCGCGTAGAGTTCGTCGATCACGGCCTTGTCTTCGAGCGAATTGATTTTGAAACAAATCCCGCAGGGTTTGCCTTCCTTCGCCGCTTCGGCCTCGGCCCGAATGAGGTCGATGAGCCGGTTGCGCATGTCGCGGGGGGCGGTGATGAGGTTCTGGTAACTGCCCGGCAGGGAATGCCCCGTGATGACGTTGAAAAACTCCGAGATGTCGCTCGTGTAGGCTTCGTTGGCCGTGAGCAGGCCCACGTCGGTGTAGAGTTTGGCGGTGTCTTCGTTGTAGTTGCCGCTCGACAGGTGGGCGTAGCGCCGCACGCCGTCGCCCTCGGCCCGGACGATGAGCAGCAGTTTGGTGTGCGTCTTGAACCGCCCGATGCCGTAAATCACGAAGCACCCGGCTTTTTGCAGCTTTTGTGCTTCGCGGATGTTGTTCTCTTCGTCAAAACGGGCCTTCACTTCAAAGAGCACGGCTACGTTTTTGCCGTTTTCGGCCGCCCGGAGCAGGGCGGCCGTCACGCGGGACTGTTTCGCCAGGCGGTAGATCGTCAGCTTGATGCTCAGCACGTTGGGGTCGTCGGCGGCCTGTTCGAGCATTTGCAGCACCGGCTCGAAGCTGTTGTAGGGGTGGTGGAGCAGGATGTCGCGCTCACGGATGGTCTCAAACACGTCCTCCGAGCGTTCGCGCACCAACCCCAGCGGCGGCACCGTCGGGTGTAGGGGCGGGAGTTCGTCGCGGAACTCGGGGTGCTTGACAATTTGGTTCAGCCCCGTAAAATCAATCAGTTGGTCGGCGATGAAAAAATTCGCCTTGTCGATGTCCCACTTTTTCATCAGCACGCTCATCACCCAGTCCGACGCGTCGGCTTCGATGGTCACTTTCACCACCCGGCCCAGGCGGCGGCTTTTCACCTTCTGCCGGATTTCATCCACCAGATCGTCGTCGGCGTCGTCGGGTTCTTCCACCTCGAAGTCGCCGTTGCGGATGAGTCGCAGCAGCGTCACGTCGAGAATCTCCACGTTCCGGTAAAGTTTCTGCATCTCGTGGCGGATGGCCTCTTCGATGGGCAAAAACACCACTTCGGCGGGGCGGTCGTGGACGACGAACCGGGGCAAATTCTGCGGCACCTGCACGAACGACAGCTTGCGTTCCTCGCGGTCGGCCTTTGTGGGTTGGGGGTTTTTCGTGACGACGGCAAAAATCAGCGTGCGCGGCAGCAGGGTGGGGAACGTGTGCGTCTGATCGAACACCATCGGCGTGAGCATGGGGTACACCGTCCGGTCAAAAAAGCGCACGGTTTCGGCGGCTTCCGGCTCGGTCAAATCCTGCCAGCGGGCCAGTCGCACTTCGTGTTCGGGAAACATCGCCAGCAGTTCGCGGAACACGGTGCTGCGTTCCTGATAGAACTTCTGCGAAGCCGCCAGCAGGGTTTTGCGGAACGGCCCTTCGCGCAGGCCGGAGTAATCGATGCGCTCGCGGCCATAATCGAGGTAGTTGTACAGCCCCCCGACGCGGATGGTGAAAAATTCGTCGAGGTTGGAGGCCGTAATGGCCAGAAACCGCAGCCGGTCGAAGAGGTTGCGGCTGGTGTCGCGGGCCTGATCGAGCACGCGCTCGTTGAATTTAAGCCAGGACAAATCGCGGCTGATGTAGGGCGACTGCCCGATGGTGGTACTGAGTTTTTCCTGGTTGCGGGAACTGCGTTTGGCGTCGTTCATGGTCGGGGTATTCGTGCCCATCACGGTTTGCACCAACGAAAAAAGGCCCCTCAGCGGCAAGCCTTTGCGGTACGTGAATCGGTATTTCGGACTTTTCTTTCCCACAAATCAACGGCAGAATGGCGAAACGTTTAGAGGCGAACGGGTTACGGTTTCGTTAAATTGTCTGGTTGAGCCAGTTTTGCAGTTCTTCGGCGGAATCGAGCAGGGCCAAGCCGTTCGTTTGGCAAACTTCGTGAAAATCCGGGTCAAAACTTGCCAGCGCGCCGATGTTTCGGCTTAGGCAGGTGGCGACGATGAGGGCGTCGTTGGGGAGGAGGTTGAAGTCGGCCATGAGGTCGGCGACGGTGGATAAATCCTTTGGGTCGATGTCAATCAGGGTAAACTCCTGAACCAATTTGTGGTTTTCGGTTCTGCCCAAAACGCGTCGGATGTCACCCCGTTCTTTGACCGTTCGGGGCGAAACGTTTTCGCCGATGGTCAGGTAGTGAAACAAAAACTCACTCACCACCACGGTGCTGATGAAAACTTCGACTCCGGAAAGTTCGATAATCGCCCGAAACAAGTCGGTTTTGCGTCCCTTCTCGCTTTCGATGAGCACCGAACTATCCACGAACAGCCGTCGATTACTGGTCATAGACGTCGTATTTGTCGGTGACTGCATCGGGGAACGGGGCCGTACCGATGTACTTTTTTAAATGTTGATATGGCTTGGCCGGACGTTGTTTTTTTTGGAGTTCTGTTTCCAGAACCTCCGCCTGTTTGCGGAAAAACTCTTTCACTGCTGGCAGGCCCATTTTCTCCACCACTTCGTCGGCGATGGGAATTTCCAGATGAATCGTCGTCATAGCTCCTTGTCGGTTTGTTGGGTTTTTATCGCCTCGTAATCCGTTTTGAGCCGCCCCATTTCGCGAATCAAAAACGTATGCAACTGTTCATTGAACGCCTTTTTGTCCTCCTCCGACAGCGAGGCGTAGAGGTCTTTGAGTTCCTGGTTGATGGCGGCCCGCTCCCCGGCGGTGGCGGCGTGGATGCTGCGGTGGTGGTAGGCTTTGAAATCGAAGGTGTTCATCATTCTATTCCTGGCAGGTCCATTTTTTGAGTACTCGGGGCTTCCCGCAAGGCCAACGAACCCTTTTGTAGCCCTGACTTCGCGTTCCGCAACTGTCACTTTGCCTTTCGCAACTGTGACTTCGCTCGTCGCAACTAATACCGCGCTTCCTGCAACCAATACCGAGCCTTCCGCAACTAATACTTCGCTCTCTGCAACTGATACGGTGCCCGTCGCAACCGATACGGCGTCTTCCGCAACTGATACTTCGCTTCCCGCAACTGATACGGCGTCTTCCGCAGCCTTGACGTTGCCTTCTGCAACTTGTACGGCGTGTTCCGCAACTGGGGGTAACCGCCACAAGGAGGTCGCCTCTTCGCGACCGCGACCGTCGGCCCAGGGGTTTTGTCATTCCGAGGTACGAGAAATCCGGGCGGCGTTCCGCTCGTTGGCCTACCGGACCGCTGGCCGGTAGCCGAGTGCTTGGTGCCCTAACGAGATTCCTCCTATCGTCGGAATGACAAAGACAAAGTACCTTGCTGCCGAGCGTTTGCAAAACTTAGTTTTGCAAACGCTCGGACGTAGTTGAAACTACGCCCAGCGTGAGACGTACTCGTTCATCGTTCCAGCGTTTTTTCGTCCTGCTTCCGACGCATGAACTCCTCCGAACTGCTCAGTTTACCCCGGTACGAACCCGCCAACGCCCGGATTTTCGACCCTGCCTCACCGCCGTTTTCCAGCAGCCGCACGTCCGGGATGGCCGCAATCTGCCCGCGCACGCGCTCGTATTCCTGGTCAGATTCGATGGCTACGGTGATGGTTTTCATGGGATTTAGGTTTACTGACGTTGACATGAATCAATTCGGTGTCACTGTTCCCATTTAAATGTTTTGTAGGTAGCCAAGTAACGCGCACCCAACGCCGCGCCAGAGGCGCTTAAAATACCAATCACTCGCAGGATGCGAGTGATTGCAGGGAAATTATTCTTTTCCAAACAGAAACATATTGTTAATAATATTATCAATTTCAACCTCGTTCGAATAAAAATTTTCACCAATAGTTGTTGAAACCACTGCAATAACTGAGAAGTTGTTGTTCAATGTAATTTTAAATTTCTCTGCAAAATCATCTGGTATATCATAACTAATTGAATACTCTTCACCAAACTCTAATGTAATCGGAAATTTAATATTTTTTATTATATTAGTTCGGTCTAAAAATTTGAATATTTTTGTTTCACCTTCAACTTCTTTATTCAGTTTGAAATATGGTTCACGGAAGTATCTTTTCTCACGAAATTTATTTATGATTGTAACAGATAAAGACATCCAAGATTTTCCAGAAAAACCTTGAAGCGCGCTAATTGCGAAAGCATGATTCAAGCTCAAAAGAATATCGAGATTATCAGAAATCAATTCTTGAGCTACGGATTCATTAGACGTTTCATTTTTTATTTTAGCAACAATTAGCTTTCCAAACTCTTGAGGATTTAATTTTCTCAAATCCAAGTATCCAATTGTCGGCCTAATGCCATCAATTTCAGTATCATCAAACCTTGCAGGAAGTATGTAACCTTCGTCATTTTCAATAGCTCTGGATAAAGCGTTTTTTACTTCATAACGAGTCCAGAGTTTCTCTTTATAATGTTTAGAAATAAAGACTACACAATATTTAGCACTTTTTCTATATATATATTCAAAGTGAACACCTAAATCTTTGCCCCAAAGAGCAGTTTCTTCAAATCTGTCATAAAAAACTTTTATGTCGTTTTTCTTTAAAAACGATGCGACTTGCTCTACAAAATTTCTGTCTTCCCCAGCAAACGAGAAGGTTACATCGTATTTGAAGTCCATAAATTCGAGTTTTTGAGATTTCTGAAAATAATATTGTGCCACGATTCTCGCAAACCGTGGCACAATCTCAAAACTTCCTGCAAAATCGCAAGCGGCGTCAGGCATCCACCCGCGCGTACTTCGCGTTCTTTTCAATAAAATCCCGGCGGGGGGCTACTTCGTCGCCCATGAGCATCGAGAAGAGGTGGTCGGCTTCGGCGGCGGAGTCGATGGTCACGCGCTTCATGGTGCGGGTTTCGGGGTTCATGGTGGTTTCCCAGAGTTGCTCAGCGTTCATTTCGCCCAAGCCTTTGTAGCGCTGCACGCCCACCGTGTCGGCCCGGTCGCCGCCGAGTTCGCGCTGGGCCTGTTCGCGCTGCTGCTCGGTCCAGCAGTACCGCTGCTGCTGGCCTTTTTTGACGAGGTACAGCGGGGGCTGGGCGATGTAGATGTAGCCGTTGTCGATGAGGTCCTTCATGTAGCGGAAGAAGAACGTCAGAATCAGCGTGCGGATGTGGGAGCCGTCCACGTCGGCGTCGGTCATGATGACGACCTTGTGGTAGCGCAGTTTGTCGAGGTTGAGCGCGCGCTCGTCTTCCTGCCGCCCAAACTGCACGCCGAGGGCGGTAATCATGTTTTTGATTTCCTCGTTCTCGTAAATCTTGTACTCCTGGGCCTTCTCCACGTTGAGGATTTTCCCGCGCAGGGGCAGGATGGCCTGAAACTCCCGGCTGCGGCCCTGCTTGGCCGTGCCGCCGGCGGAGTCGCCCTCGACGAGGAACAGTTCGCAGGCTTCGGGGTCGTTGTTGGAGCAGTCGGCCAGCTTGCCGGGCAGGCCCGTGCCGCCCAGGATCGTCTTGCGCTGCACGGCCTCGCGGGCCTTGCGGGCGGCGATGCGGGCTTTGGCGGCCAGCACGACCTTGTCGACGATGGTCTTGGCTTCCTTTGGGTGCTCTTCGAGCCAGGTCACGAGCATGTCGGTCATGGCCTGCGAAACGGCTCCCGATACCTCGCCATTGCCGAGTTTGGTTTTGGTCTGGCCCTCAAACTGGGGTTCGGCCACCTTCACCGAAATCACCGCCGTAAGGCCCTCGCGGAAGTCGTCGCCGCTGATTTCGATTTTCTCTTTCGCCAGGATGCCGCTCTTCTCGGCGTAGTTCTTCAGAATCCGCGTCAGCGCCATCCGGAAACCGGCCACGTGGGTGCCGCCTTCGATGGTGTTGATGTTGTTGACGTAGCTGAAGACGTTCTCGGAGTACGAGTTGTTGTACACCATCGCCACCTGCACCGGAATGCCGCCCTTGTCCGATTCCATGTAAATCGGCTCGGCCAGCAGGGGTTCGCGGGTGTTGTCGAGGTACTGCACGAACTCGATGAGGCCGCCCTGCGAGTAGAATTCCTCGGTGCGGAAGCCGCCTTCGGGCACTTCGTCGCGGCGGTCGGTCAGGGTAAGGCGGATGCCTTTGTTGAGGAACGACAGTTCGCGCAGGCGCTGGGCGACGGTCTCGAACTTGTACTCGGTCGTAACCGTGAAAATCGTGTCGTCGGGCTTGAAATGCACCGTGGTGCCGTGGCGGTCGCCCGCGTCGCCGACGACCTTGACGGGGTACTGGGGCACCCCGATTTTGTAATCCTGCTGAAAAATCTTGCCTTCGCGGTACACCGTAGCCCGGAGGTCGGTCGAGAGGGCGTTGACGCAGGACACGCCCACGCCGTGCAGACCGCCGGATACTTTGTACGAACCTTTGTCGAACTTACCCCCGGCGTGGAGCACGGTCATGACGACCTCGAGCGCCGAGCGTTTTTCTTTGGAGTGCATGCCCGTGGGAATGCCCCGCCCGTTATCCTCAACCGAAATCGAGTTGTCTTCGTGAATCGTGACGTGGATGGTGTCGCAATAGCCGGCCAGGGCTTCGTCGATGGAGTTGTCGACGACCTCCCAGATGAGGTGGTGGAGGCCCTTGGCCCCCGTGTCGCCGATGTACATCGAGGGGCGTTTGCGCACGGCCTCAAGGCCTTCGAGCACCTGAATGTTGTCCGCGCCGTAGTTGGAGGCGGGAAGGGCGGTGACTACTTCTTCGAGAACGTCGTTGGTCATATTGGGGAAACTTGATTTTTTGTTGTGAGAGGTGAGCGGTAAAAAGTGAGATGCTGAAGACAGCAACTGCATTTTTACATCTCACGAAACACCGCTTACTTTTCACAAGTTGCGTGTAAAAATACAAAGAAAACCGCAGACGACCGCCACTTTTTCCCGTTAAAGTGCTACAAAAGCGGGCGTTTTCCCGATCCACGTCAGAAAGTTTCGGAACGTGGCGGAGCGGGCGTATTTTTCGGCTCAAAACCCGTCCCATTTTTCCATGATCGACTGCCAGAAAGCCCTCTTTTCGCTCCCGCCCGACGTGCACTACCTCAACGCCGCCACGATGTCGCCCAACCTGAGGGCCGTTGAAGCGGCGGGCATGGAAGGCATCCGGACGAAATCACAACCGTACCAAATCACCCAGGAAACGTTTTTTGAGGTGATGGAGCCCATTAAACCGCTGTTTGCCAATCTTCTGAACGCCCCCGACCCGCAGCGCGTGGCCCTGATTCCGTCAGTGAGCTACGGCATGGCCACCGTGGCGAAAAACCTGAAGGCCCGACCGGGTCAACGGGTGGTGATGGTGGAAGGCGAGTTTCCGAGCGACGTGTTCGCCTGGGAGCCGACGGGCCGGGCGCAGGGACTGGAAACGGTGGTCGTACACGCGCCGGGAGGGCAGGAGCGAGGCCGCCGTTGGAACGAGCGCCTCCTCGACGCCATCACGCCCGGTACGGCGCTGGTGGTGCTCTCGCCCGTCCACTGGGCCGACGGGACGCTGTTCGATTGCGAAGCCGTGGGCCAACGCTGCCGGGAGGTGGGGGCGTGGCTCGTCATCGATGGTACCCAGACGCTGGGTTCGATGCCCCTCGACATCCAGCGAATCCGGCCGGACGCCGTCGTTGCGGGTGGCTACAAGGGCCTCATGGGGCCATACAGCCAGGGCCTGGCCTGGTTCGGCGAAGCCTTCGACGAGGGCTCACCTCTGGAAGAAAACTGGATCAACCGCGCCGGGAGCGAGAACTTCCGCAACCTGATGGCCTACCGCCGCGAGTACCGCCCCGGCGCGGCCCGCTACTCGATGGGCGAGCAAAGCAACTTCATCCTGCTGCCCATGCTGCGGGCGGCACTCGAACAGTTGCTGGACTGGACGCCCGAGGGCATTCAGGGGTACTGCCGGAACCTGATTGCGCCGTTCGTTCCCGAATGGGAAAAACTGGGGTTCTGGCTCGAAAACGAAGCGTTCCGCGCCAGTCACCTCTTCGGCCTGCGCCCGCCCGTTGGACTGGACGCCGACGCCTTGCGGGAAGAACTGCTCCGCCGGCGGGTGTACGTGTCGGTGCGGGGCGAGGTGATCCGGGTGTCGCCGCACGTGTACAACGACGAAGCCGACGTGGCGGCGCTGACGGAGGCGCTGGCCGTGGCACGGGTAGGAGGAGGTGCGTAAGGCCCGTGCCACGGCTACCGGCACAGCCCCATTTTTTCTGAAACGAAATGACACCCGATTCCCTGCAAACCCGCTTTTCCTCGCTCCGCGAACCCGAACTGATCGCGTACCTCCGCGACTCCGCCCGCGACGTGCAGGTGGAGGCCGGGCAGACCGTGCTGCGCATCGGCCAGCACCTCAACGCCGTGCCCCTCGTGCTCGAAGGCACGCTCCGGGTGGAGCAGCAGAACGAGGAGGGCCACGAATTGTTTCTCTACCACGTCCGGGCCGGGCAAACCTGCGCCATGTCGCTGACGGGCTGTTTATTTCGCGAAACGAGCAAGATTCAGGTGGTGGCCGAAGAGCCGAGTCGGCTCCGGCTGGTGCCCGCGCAGTTGGCGTCGGAGTGGATGTCGAAGTACGAATCGTGGAAAGAATTCGTGGTGCACACGTACTCCCAGCGCTACGACGAACTCATCGCGGCCCTCGACGCAGTGGCCTTCCGGCGGGTAGACGAGCGGCTGGTGCGCCTGCTGCGCATGAAGGCCGAGGCCCTGCACACCGACGAACTTCAGGTGACGCACCAGGAATTGGCCGAGGCCCTGAACACCTCGCGCGAGGTGGTGTCGCGGCTGCTGAAAACCCTCGAACGGCAGGGGGCCATCCGCCTGACCCGCAACCGGCTGAAAATACTTCGGCTTGTGTGACGCAGGTCACGGAACGGCGAAGGTACCGGGTGGAATTTTGGGTCGATTCTTCACCAAAACGTTCCTTCAGCCATGAAAAAGAACATGGGTTCCACCGACCGCCTCCTGCGCCTGATTGCCGCCGCCGCCGTCGTGGTTTTGTTTCTGACCAACGTCATCACCGGCACGCTGGCCTACGTGCTGCTGGCCCTGGCGGCGGTGTTCGTGCTGACGAGCGCCGTGGGGTTCTGCCCGCTCTACGCGCCGTTCGGCTTTGACACCTGCCCGCGCAAGCGGCTTTCGTAACCCGGTGTAGTTTTTACGCGTGGCACCGGTCTGCCGCACTCCCCGGCAACCGGTGCCACGCAGCTCACTTCGGCGTCATCGGCAGCACCCGGTCCACCTGTTTTTTCTTGTTCCAGGGGGCGGTGGTGCGGCGGGCCATGTCGATGGCGAAAAGCGCCACGGCCAGCGTGAAGAGCAGAGCGATGAGGAAAAAGATTTTTTTCTGACGAGTCATGGCTGAAAAACCGAAAAGCGGGGGCGAAGTTCGGAATTTTGCCCGCGTCCATCGCCATGACCAACGCTGAGCCTCTGCTTCCCCAACTCATCGCTCTCCTGAAAACCGACCAGACGCCCGAACTGGACGGGTTTTTCCTCGTCAAACTCAGCCTTAGCCGCGAACCCAAGCCGTCGGACGATGGCCTGCGCTGGCGGCGGTTTCCGGGCGGGCTGCGCGGAGTGGTCATCACCCACGGCTTCGGGGAGCGAACCTTGAGGGCCGTGCTCCTGGAGCCGGGGGAGCCGGGTTTTTCAAAACCCGAAACATCCGCCGTCGAGGGTAGGCCCGTCGCCGAGCTTTATTTTTCCGCTGAAGCCGTAGAAGATTTCGTCCGGGAAACCGGGGATGAAAACCCCAACCACCGGGGCGAAGGGGCCGTCGTGCCCGGCCTGCTGGTGGCCCGGACGGTGGAGGCGACGCTGCGCGAACAGGCCGCGTTCGGGGAGGAATTTGAATTCCGGTTTCTGCAAAGCCTGCCGCTGAACCAGCCGCTTTTATTGGTTCGGGAAACCGGCACCCGCTGGTTGGGGCAAAGCACGACCGGCGGGCGGCTGTTGGAACTGACCTTTCCCTGAACGGTTACCTTTGCCGAAAAAATCGCCCATGCCCCCCCGCGACGCGTTTCTGATTGACGGCCTCCGGCTGCCCGTGGGCAAGGCGGGCGGGTTGTACAAAACCACCATCCCCGAACGCTTCACGGCTCACCTGTTGCGGGCGTTTCGCGAAAAATACCCGGCGCTGGAAACCGAACTGGACGAACTGGTGCTCGGCACCGCCGTCGGGACGGGCGGAAACCCGGCCCGCTACGCGTTGCTCGAAGCCGGATTTTCGCCCCAACTTCCCGCCACGACGCTCGATTTCCAGTGCGGCGGGGGCCTCCGGGCGCTGGTGGCGGGCGCGGCCCAGGTGCAAAGTGGGCAGTCGGACTGCCTGCTCGTGGGCGGGATGGAGAGCGCCAGCCTCGCCCCCCGCCGCCAGTACCACCCCCGCGACGAGCGCTTCAGGGGGGAAATCGAATTTTACGAACGGGCCGGTTTCGCGCCCCCCGCGTTCGGCGGTTCCGATCTGATCGAGGCCGCCGAAAATGCCGCGCTCGATCAGGGGCTTTCGAAAGCCGAACTCATGGCCTGGACCGTGGAAAGCCACTGCCGGGCCGCCGAAACTGCGAAAGCCGAAACGCTCAAACCCGGCATCGTGCCCTGGAACGGCGTGTGGGCAGACCAGCCCATTCGGCCAAATCTGACGCTCGACGTGCTGCGGGCCGGTCAGACCGCCCGCCTGACCGACCACACCACGACCGCCCACCGCCACGACGGGGCCGCCGTGCTGCTGCTGGGCAGCGGGAAATTTTGCGAAAAATGGGGAGTGAAACCAGCATTTCGCGTCGTGGTCTCGGCCCTGGCGGGCGGCCCACCGCACCTCGCGCCGCTGGGCGTCGTCTGGGCGACGGAGAAGCTGCTGGCACAAACCGGCACCGCGATTTCGGACGTGGATTTGTTCGAGGTGAACGAATCCTTCGCCCTCAAGCCGGTGGCCTTTGCCCGGCGTTGGGGCATTCCGGCCGAAAAAATCAATACTTTTGGGGGCAATTTGGCCTACGGGCACCCCTTCGGGGCTTCCGGGGCCATCAACACCCTGCACCTGATGCGGGCGCTCCAGACGACCGGCGGGCGGCTCGGCCTCGTGACCGCCGCCGCCGCCGGAGGGCTGGGCGCGGCGGTGTTGATTGAAAACTTATCCTGAATCTCAGCCCCGGAGGGGCTTTCCCGTCTTGCCGTCTGCTTTAGCTGACGGAGGCGGGCCAGAACAAACCGGCGTGATTCTCTCCCAAATCCTCCAAACCACCCGGGCTTTTCCCGAAAAAGAAGCCCTCGTCGCGGGCGGGCTGCGCCTGACCTACGCCGGGCTGGTGGGGGAAATTTTGATGCGCGGCGCGAAAATCCGGGCTGGATTTTCGGAGAAAAACCTGATTCTTGCCCAGACCGACCCGGCCCAGAACCTGCTCCACCTGCTGGGTGCGATGGCTGCGGGCAAAACGGCCATTTTCGCCTCCCGGCAGGTCGCGCCGGAGCAACTGGCGCAACTGCGCGAAGCCCACAAAGCCGCCCTGCTCGACGACGAAGCAGCCCGCCACCTGCCCAACGTTGCCCCGCTTTCGCCCGAAGAACTTCACCCCGCCACGCCCTCCGACCGCTTCCTGGGCGTGCTCACGTCGGGCACCGAAGCGGCCCCCCGCGTCATTTTCAAAGACTACCACTGCTGGGTGTCGGCCTTCCCGCACCAGAGCGACGTGTTCGGCCTCGGCCCCGACGACCGCCTGCTCGTGCTCGACGCGCTGGCCTACTCGGCCAACCTCAACGCCGCCCTACACCTGCTCTGGCAGGGCGGCACGGTGGTGCTGACCCCGCTCGCCTCGGCGGGGAGCTGGCGGCGGCACGTCGGGGCGGAGCGCATCAGCAGCGTGTTCATGGTGCCTTCGCACTACCGGCTCTGGGCAAACGGCGGGCCGTTGCCCGGCGTGAAGTCGCTCGTGAGCGCGGGGGAAAAATTGGACGCCGAAACGGCCCGAGACTTGCTGGCCGCCTGTCCGAATGCCCGCCTGACCGAGTACTACGGGGCCGCCGAACTGGGGCACGTCAGCTACCACCAGAACGAGGAAATCCTGCGCTTCGGCTACTCGGTGGGCCGGGCCTTTCCGGGGGTGAACATCCGCATCCACGACCAGCAAATTCTCGTTGAAAGCCCTTACGTCTCTCCCGATTACCGGGGCGTGAAGTCGGTATTCGACCTGGGCATCTGGGCGGGCGAGCGGCTGGTGCTCCTGGGCCGGGCGGGGCGCATGTTCAACCGGCGCGGGCTGAACGTGTTCGCCGAAGAACTCGAAAACCAGGCCCGCCTGCTGCCCTTCGTGGGCGACGTGGCCGCCGTGGGCAAGCGCCGGGCCGACGGTTCGCACGATCTGTTCCTGGCCTTCAGCGCCCGGCCCACGCCCTTGCCCCCGGTGGACGGCGGGCGCGAACTCCGCCAATTTCTTCTCCAGACCCTGCCCCCGGCCAAGCGCCCCCGCCGCGTGGTGGAATTCGCCCACCTGCCCCGCCGCGACGCGGGCAAAATCGACTACGAGGCCGTGCTGCGGCTGTTCGGCGAGGAAGACCCGGCGGGTTGCTGAGCGTTCGGTTTCCCATTTTTCTTGTCCAATTCCTTCCCAAATGCTGTCATCCTGAGCGTCAGCGAAGGACCTTCCTGGTGCTCCAGTCCGCTTTCCGAAGACCAACGTTTGGCTACCGGAAATTAGCCTGGAACATCAGGAAGGTCCTTCGCTGACGCTCAGGATGACAGGGCGGGGGGAGGTGATTTTTCCAAACCCAATGTACCGTTTCGTACTCCTTCTTTTTTTCTTTCTTTCCCTGAAAACCCTCGCCCAGGATTCCACCGCCACCGATTTGGCGGGCGTGACGGTGACGGCCAATTTCCAGCCCACCGACCTCCGGCAGGTGGCCCGCAACGTGACCGTCATCACCGCCCGCGACATCGAGCAGGCTCCGGTCAAAACCCTCGACGGCATCCTGCAATACGCCCTCAACGTCGACGTGCGCTCCCGGGCACCGCTGGGCGTGCAGGCCGACGTGAGCATCCGGGGCGGGCATTTCGACCAGACCCTCGTGCTCGTGGACGGCGTGAAATTCAACGACCCCCAGACCGGCCACCACACGCTCAACCTGCCCCTGCCGATTGATTTGATCGAGAAAATCGAAGTGCTCCAGGGCGGCGATTCGCGGGTGTACGGGCCGAGCGCGTTTTCGGGCGTCATCAACCTCATCACGAAAAAGGCCCTGCCCAGCCAGGCCCGAATCGGGGTCGTGGGCGGGCAGCACGGGTTGTTTCAGGGAAACCTGGGGTTGGCCCACGCAGCCCGGAACGTCAACGCGCTCCTGGCCGCCGAAAAGCTCCGCAGCGATGGCTATGCCCGCAACACGGCCTTCGACCGGCACAACCTCTACGGCCGAATGGGGGTACAGGCGGGCAAAACGGCCCTCTCGGTGCAGGGTGGGTGGATGGATAACCGCTTCGGGGCGGCCAATTTTTACCACCCGAAATTTTACGAACAGTACGAAGCCGTGCGCTCGCAGTTCGTCATCGCCCAGGCCAGCCGGACGCTGGGCCAGCGCCTGCACTCCACCCTGACGGGCACCTGGCGGCGGCACAACGACCTGTACGATTTCGACAACTACCGCACGACCCGCCCCGCTTCGGTGAATTACCACCAGACCGACGTGTACAACCTGGAGTGGCGCAACCGCTTCGTCCACGGCTGGGGCGTGACTTCGTTCGGGGCCGAGTGGCGGCGGGAGAGCATCGTCAGCAACCGGCTGGGCGACGCGCTGGCCCGACCTCGGGACGTGCCGGGCACAGTCGGGCAGCTTTTCACGAAAGGCAAAGACCGGGACAACGTCAATTTTTACGGGGAACACCTCAGCCGGTTCAACCGCCTGACGCTGGTGGCGGGTACGCTCGTCAACGTCAATTCCCAGTTTGGCACCGACTGGTTTCCGGGGCTGGACGCGTCCTACGCCCTCGGCGAGTGGGCGAGCGTGTACGGGAGCCTGAACCGTTCGCTGCGTTACCCGACGTTCACCGAAATGTACCTCAACACCGCCACCGTCGTGGCCGACCCCAACATTCGCCCCGAGAAAGCCTGGACCTACGAACTGGGGGCGAAACGTTTTTCAACCACCGAAACGGCGACGCTGGCCGTGTTTTACCGGCAGTCGCAGACGGCCATCGACAAGGTGAAACGCCCTGACCAGCCGATTCCGACGATGGAAAACCTCAGCGACCTGGGCCTGGTCGGGGTGGAAGGGTCGTACGCGCTGCAGGTAGCCCGGTTGGTTTCCGATGAAAACCACTGGCTCCAGCGGCTGACGGTCAACTACGCCTGGCTCCGCGCCGACCGGAAGGCCGAGGGCTTCCAGTCGTTTTACACGCTGAATTACCTGCGGCACAAGCTCAGCCTGGGGGCGAACCTGCGCCTGGCCCGCAACCTGAGCCTCGACGCCTGGTACACCTTCAAGCAGCGCGAGGGCGAGTACCAGTGGGACGCCGCCACGCCGCCCCAGCCCTACGCCGCCATTCACCTGGTGGACACCCGCCTGACGTGGACGCGCCCCGGTGGCCGGTTCCCCGGCGGCCGCTTTTTCGCCGACGCGACGAACCTGCTCAACCAGACCTACTACGAACACGGCTTCGTGACCCAGCCCGGTCGCTGGCTGACGGCGGGGGTGCAGTGGGTGGTGCGATGAGGTTATCGTTGAAACCGTAGGGGTAGGTCTTGCACCTGCCCCTACGGTTTTCTCAATCAATAGAGTACCTTCCCGCTCGCGTGCCATTCGGCGAACGCCTCGCGGGCGTCGGGCAGGGGCAGGTGAATCATCTCGATTTTGCGCTGGTCGGGGGGCAGGGGGACTTCCTCGTAGATGAAGGCGTCGTCGAAGCCGATGTGGGCGGCGTCGTGGCGGGTGTTGGCGAAGTACACCCGGTCGGGGCGGGCCCAGTAGATGGCGCCCAGGCACATGGGGCAGGGTTCGCAGGAGGTGTAGAGGTCGCAGCCGGTGAGTTGGTGGGTGTTGAGGTTCTGGCAGGCGTCGCGGATGGCCACGACCTCGGCGTGGGCGGTGGGGTCGTTGGTGGAGGTGACGCGGTTGCTGCCCTGGCCCACCACCACGCCGTCTTTGACCACCACCGCGCCGAACGGCCCTCCCGCGCCGGTGCGCTGGCCCTGAAACGAAAGTTCGACGGCTTGCTGCATGAAGTGGTGGGGGTCGTGCTGGGACATGGCTGAGTGGTTTAGGGGTTCAAAAGTACGGGTTGCCCGAAAAATGTTGGAATTCCAGGTGGAATTTTCGTGGCCTTCGGAAAAACCGCTATTTTTCGCCGGACGCTTTCAAAACCCTCACTTCCAACCCGTTTAGCCCCATGGAAAACACCCCACCGTACCCACCCCCACCGCCTTCTTCGCAAACGCAACTGAGTCAGTCCGATGAGCGGCTTTGGGCCATGCTGGCGCATTTGAGCGCCATCATCCTCGGTTTCATCGGCCCGCTCATCTGCTGGCTGGTGCAAAAAGACAAATCGGCCTACGTGGATTACCACGGCAAGGAAGCCCTCAATTTCAACATTCTGATGGCCATTGTTTACGTCGGCGCAACGTTCCTGGCCATCATCACCTGTGGGCTGGGCGGGCTGATTTTCCCGGTCATCTGGATTGGGCAAATCATCTTCTCGGTGTTGGCGGGCATCGCGGCCAACAACGGCGAAATGTACCGGTATCCGGTGAACTGGCGGTTGGTCAAGTAATTTAAAGCAAACAAAAAAGCGGCCTGGAGCATCTCCAGGCCGCTTTTTTGTTTTGTGCGTCGTTCAACCGGGAATGAACAACCAGCAACGAAAGGCGTATTACTGCATCTCCTTCGGCATGGGCCGCCCGAGCAGGTTTTCGTAGATGAACCGGTTGGTTTCGGTCTGGAAATGCTGCCACTTCGGGCCGGGCCAGCCGTGCCGGCCGCCGGGGTAGAGCATCAGTTCGAAGTGCTTGCCTAAATCCTGCATCCTGTCCACGAGTTGCAGGGTGTTTTGCAGGTGCACGTTGTCGTCGGCGGTGCCGTGTACCAAGCGCAGCAGGCCCCGGTACTTGTCGGCATGAGTCATGACCGTGCCAAATTTGTAGCCCTCCGCGTTTTCGGCGGGGGTGTCCATGAAGCGCTCCGTGTAGTGGCTGTCGTACAGCGCCCAGTCGGTCACGCTGCCGCCGGCTACGCCGTGGGTAAACGAATCGGCCCCCAGCGTGAGGGCCATGCAGGTGGCGTAGCCCCCGTAGCTGAAGCCCGTGATGGCGATTTTGCCCGCGTCTACGAAAGGCTTCGTGCGCAGCCACTTCACGATTTCGGCGTAGTCGGCGATTTCCCACTTGCCCAGACTGCGGTGCATGTAGTTCTGGCCTTCCTTGCCGAAATGCCCCGAACCCCGGTGATCGGCCACGACCTGAATCAGGCCCTCTTTGGCCCACCACTGGTTCTGGCCGTTCCACTGCCAGCCGTCGGCCACGGTGCCCGCGTTGGGGCCGCCGTACACCCGGAACAGGACCGGGTATTTTTTGCTCGGGTCGAGGTTGGTGGGCCAGGTGATGCGCACGGGTAGCTCGAAGCCGTCGGGGGTTTTCACCCGCACCAATTCGGTGGGGGCGAAATCGGTCGTGGCGAAGCCCGTGCCCTTGGCGTCGGCGATTTCGCGGACGACTTTCCCGGCCTTGTCCACCAGGGCCATGCGGGGCGGGGTCTGGGCGTTGGAGTAGGTTGTGACGAAGTAACTGCCACCGGGCGAGAGCTTCACCTCGTGCGTAAACTCGCCGAAGGTGAGGCGCTGGAGGCCCTTGCCGTCGAGTTTTACCTTGTACAAATCGGTACGGGCCGAGTTGTCGCGGCGGGCGGTGAAGTACACGGTCCCATTTTTTTCGTCCACGAGTTCGATGTCTTTCACCGTAAACTGGCCCGTGGTGATGGCGTTTTTGAGCTTGCCGTCGAGCGTGTGCAGGTAGAGGTGCGCCCAGCCGGCGCGGTCGGATTTGAGGATGACGTGCTTGCCGTCTTTCAGGTACTCGACGTTCTCGAACCAGTCCACCCAGGTTTTCTGCGTTTCGTCGTACACCTCGGTCTTGGCGCCCGTGGCGGGGTTGACGGCGTAGATTTTCAGGTTGTCCTGGCCACGGGGCATCCACTGCATCCACAGGGCCGAGCCGTCGGGCGTCCAGAACGGCGTGCCGAAATACTGGTCGGCCTTGGGGTCGAAAGCGACGGTGGTTTCCTTGAAATCGGGCAGCGACACGATGCGCGTTACCACCTCCGGGTTGGGGTCGCCCGCCTTCGGGTAGCGGGTGCGCTCCAGCGTGCCGTGCTGGCCCGGCGACTGGTAAATCGGGAACATGGGCACCTTCGTTTCGTCGAAGCGCATGTAGGCCAGGTGCTTGCCCGTAGGCGACCACCAGAAGGCCCGGTAGGCCGTGGGCCGCCCGAAGATTTCCTCCCAGTACACCCAGGCGGCGTACCCGTTGTAGACGGTCTCGGAGCCGTCGTTGGTCAGTTTCGTTTCTTTGCCGGTGGCGGTTTCTGAAACGTACAGGTTGCCGTCCTTGCGGGTGAAGGCCACGAACCTGCCGTCGGGCGAGAGCGTGGGGTTGCGCTCGATGGCGTCGGGGGTGTTGGTCAGGCGCTTTTCGTCCGTCGCACCGGGAGTGCGGAAAAACAGATCGTTGTTGCGGGAAATGACCGTGCCCGTGGCGGAAACCGGGGGCTGGATGGCGGGCGGAGCCGTCTCCTGACCGGTTTTGGCGTCCACCGAAACCGTCTTGCCGTCGCGGCGGAGCAGAAAATGACTGTCGTCGAGCCAGTTGACAACTTGCGGTAAAGGCTGCGTCACGTCGGTGGGCGCGTTGCGCAGCATTTGGGGAATCGTAAGGGGAGTTTTGGTTTGGGCAAATGCCGTCAGGGCCAGCAGCCAGAAGGCCCCCATTCCGACGATTTTTTTCATACGTTAAAGAGAAAATCGCGACCTGCGATGTAGTAGGGGACAAGTTTACGATTTTTCCGCCGGACGCGGAAACTTGCCGGTGGGAGTGGGGGAGGAGTGGGTTGGGTGGAAACTTCGGGTCTGGAACGGGTTTTGTGAACAGCACACGGCAATTGCTGACGATAGTCAACGGCGCCTTAAACCCCTGCAACCGTGTCCGTAAAGCCCGCTTCGCCTTCCATCTCTTCCCCCTCTGCCCGTTCGTCCCGACTCCGCCGCATTCTGCGTGGGATGGGGCGGGTGTTGCTCTGGGTGCTGGGCATCGGAGTGGTGGCGGGCGGACTGGCGTGGTGGTACCAGGATGCGCTCATTCAAAAACTCAAAGCGTACCTTGACCAGCAACTCAACGGCACGCTCACCGTGGGCAGCTACCGGGTTACGCTCCAACGCGACCCGGAGGATTCGTGGGTGCCGGGGCTGTTCATCAACCTGCGCGACGTTCACCTGCGCGATGCTACCTATCCGCGTCACCGCGTCGAATTGCTCGGTGCCCGCGAGATGAACGTGAAAGTAGGCTTCTGGGGAGCATTCGGCCCCGATTTTCAACTCTACCACATCGTCCTGACCGACGCCACGCTCAACGCGTTCATCGCCCGCGATGGCCAAACCAATTTTGGCCTGGCCAAGCCCCAACCGGGGCGGACGAAACTGCAAAGCGAAGGGGAATTGCCGACTGATTTTTTGAACTACCTTCACATCACCCGGCTTCGCAACGTGCGGGTGCAGTTCCGGGATTTTCGCAAACAGAAGTGGTTTGCGGTCACGTTCCGCGATACCCGCATTGAACTGACCGACGACGACCACGGACACCTGATCCGCCTCGATGGGCTGGTGTTTTTTAAAGGGCTGGCCTTCAATGCCTGGCAGGGACCGTATTTGGGCAGCCGGTTGACGACGCTTCACCTGCGGACGCATTTTTCCAAAGAAGATCGCCGTCTGACGCTCCAACCCTCGTCGCTACGAACAGAAGCCGACGAGGTGCTCATCAGCGGGCGGTTTGATTTTCCGAAAGATTCCGTGCCCCAACTGGAGCTGCGGTTTCAGGCCCGAAACCTGCCCCTTCAACGGGGGCTGGACCTGATCACCCCACACCTGCGCCGTACCGTCGCCAAGTTTGGGGCATTTCCGGTCGTCAGGACGCTCGACGTGCGCCTGACCGGGGCCGCCGGGCCGGGCGCGCCTCCCGCCGTCGACGTGGCCTTCGACCTCGACACGTTCCGGTTTCAAACCAGGCTGGGCTTGCTCACCGGTCTGACGACGCAGGGGACGTTTACCAACCATTTCGACCCAAAACAGCCCAACCGCGACGCCAACTCGCGCGTTACCTTCCGCAACGTCCGGGGAAAGTGGGAAGACTTCATGCCGGTCAGCGGTGTTTTCTGGGTACACGATCTGGGCCGTCCCGTCGGCGACCTGACGCTCCACGCGTACAGCCCGCTCGCGGCCTTCAACGACGCGATCAGTTCGCCCTCCTACGACTTCGAGGGAGGCAACGCCACCGCCGACGTTCATTTTCACGGCGACCTGACCGACGTGTATGACCACCGCACGGGACGTTTGCTGGGCAAAATGACCGGCACGGTGCGCGTTGAAGGGGGCGTGTTTCACTACCTGCCGCGGCGCGTGCGGTTGTCGCAAATCGGCGGTACGGTGCATTTCAACGAGCGCGACGCCTGGATCAACGATTTTCAGGCCACGGCCAACGGCAGCCCGCTGCACGTCAACGGGCTGTTGCGGCAGGTGGGGCCCTTCCTGCTGACGTCCCGCCAGAAAGTGTACGCCGAAGCTCAGTTGTATTCCGACGATTTTGAAATCAATACTTCCCGCTACCAGCCCACCGCCACCCGACCCCGGCGGCGCAACCGCCACCAACTGGCCCAGACCATCGACCGGGTGGTGAACCAGCTCGAAGCCCGGCTAAAACTCAATTTGAAAAAATTTCGCTACGAAGAATTCCTGGCCAGCAACCTGCGCGGCCACCTGGTGATGAACAGCGCCCAACTGAAAATCAACCGCCTCGACATGGGCGTGTTTGGCGGTACGCTCCGGATGCACGGCCGGGTGGATTACCTCGACGAGTTTCCGAGCACCCTGCGGGCCTGGTGCCGCATCGACAACGCCGACGTGGGCGGGGTGTTCCGGGCCTTCGACAACTTCGACCAGACCACCCTGACCGACAAAAACCTGCGCGGGAAGTGGACTTCGGAGGGGAATTTCGTCAGCAACCTCAACCGGGAGTACAAACTCATGCACCGCACCATGCGCGGCGATTTGCGCATCCGGCTCACCGACGGGGCGCTGATCGGGTTTGAGCCGCTGAAGCGGGTACAGGATTTCGTGTTCAAACGCCGGGACTTCGACCACATCCGGTTTGCCACCATCTCCAACCGCTTCCGCCTGCGCGGGCAGGACATCCAGATCGACCAGATGGAAATCGAATCGTCGGTGCTGACGTTGTTCGTCGAAGGGCTGTACTCCTTCCAGGACCGCACCAACCTGCGCATCCAGGTGCCGCTGATGAACCTCCGCCGCCGCGATTCCACCTACCAGCTTACCCGCCACGACCCTGCCAAACTGCCCAGCATCTACCTGACGGCCGTGGACGAAGGCGGCAAGGTGCGCATTAAACTCGGCCGCCGCGACCCCGAGCCGGTCCTCCCCGCCGATTCCATCGGCCAGCCCCGGCCTCCGATGGTTGCGCCAACGACGGAGCGGAAGTGAAACACGCTTGCGCTCAGGGACCTGCTTACCGCAACACGATCCGGTGGGTGGTTTTTGCGTTCGGTTCCGTGATGCAGAGCAGATAAACCCCCCGTGGCAACCCAGACAAATCAACCTCGTAGAAGTGGAGAGCGGCGCTTTGCTCTTCCCAACGGCGTACCAACCGGCCGTCGGTTTGAAAAACCTCGATGGCAAAGCCAGCCTGTGCATGCGTTGAAAATCGAAGAAAAACCCGCCCAACCGTGGGGTTAGGGAAAACCAGGTTTGTTGGTTGCGTCCCGGTATCCAAAGCGGTAAGCACGTAATTGAAGACCTCGGAAGGCAGTGAGACGCACCCCGTCGGTGCCGTAACCGTCACGTAAAAACGGCCACTTTGCGCAGGCACCAACGTCGTAGCGTTCATTCCGGAAAGGAGTACGCCATCTGGTGCCTCGCCCGCGTACCACTGGAGGGTCCCGGCTGGTCCTTCTGCGAACAGGCCGTTTGGCGTCAGGGCGATCGTCGGTGCCGTCGGCTTCGGATTCAGCGCGCGCAAATTCCCGTTGACCGTGGCCGTGCATCCGTCGGCATCCGTAACGACAGCGGTCGCCGTGCCTGGTTTCAAGGTGATGGCTTCCGGGGTGGTTTCGCCGGTGTTCCAGAGAACACGGTACGGTTGGCGCCCCCCCGCAATGGCCAGCGTGGCCCGGCCGTCGCTGCCTCCTTCGCAGGTCACTTCTTTGGCTACCGCCATGGTTGCCTGGAGCGGATTGGGGGGCGATAGGGAGACCGGGCGTTGTAAGGTACAACCCAGCGAGTCCCGGATGGTGACGACGTGGGTTCCCGTTCGCAATCCTTCAAAGACGGAATTGGCGGAAAAAAATCCTTCGTCGAGACGAATCTGCCGGAATCCGACGCCGCCACCGGCCAGAATCGTCAGCGTGCCATCGTTGGCCGAACACGTCGACGGCGGGGTGATCCGGAAGGCAACGTTCAACGAATCGGCACGCTGAATGCTGGCAACGGCCTCCGCCTGGCACCCGGCGGCGTCACGGACAGCAACGGTAACACTTCCCACGCCCAACCCAGACAGCAGGCTGTCGGTGCCGAAGCCACGCCCGTTGAACTGATACTGAACGGCACCGGTGCCTCCCTGAGCCACTGCTAAAATTCGCCCGCTCTGTGGCCCCTCACAGGCAACGGGCCGAACGCGCAGTTGCAACGTCAGGGGTTCTGGCTGATTCACTCGGGCCGCCAGGTCCACCACGCAACCGGAACCGTCGCGCACCCGAAGCGCATAGGTGTTGGCCACCAGGCCCTCGAAAGACGGTGAATCCTGAAAAGGACGCTCGCCCAATTGATACGTGACCGGTTGCTGCCCGGTAGCCTGCACGCGCACCTTGCCGGTGTTCGTGCCAAAACACGAGACGGCCGTCACCTCGGCGCTCGCCGTTGGCCCCGGACGCACTGAGAGCCTCGCCGTCTGACTTTCGGCACCCGAACAGCCTGCTGTGCCGACCCGGCATCGAAAGCGCGAGCCATTCAGGGTGGACGATGCGTTGGCGATCAACAGGGCAGCCGTTTTGGTACCGATGGCCACTGCGGATTCAGGAAGGTCGGCGAAGCCATTTCCCTGGTCAATCATCCATTGGTACGCGTAGCCCGTGCCCGTCGGCTTTACGGCAAACCGGGCTGATGCACCCGTACAGACCTCAAGGTCAGCAGGCTGGCTCTCGAAACCAATCGGTACGCACACGGTAAATTCGCCTGCGTACACCAAGGGAGACGTGTTGCCGATCCAATCGGTTGCCGTTACTCCGAACCGGTGATTCCCGTTGGAAAGGGCCACGTCGCCGAGCCAGGTGTACGACCAAACTCCCGAGTCGTCCGCCCGCGTGTTCATGCCGGCCACACCATCGACGTACACCCGGATGATGCTTCCGGGTTCGGTCGTGCCTCTGAACGTGGGAGTCGGCGTGTCGAGGGTGCTTCCTGTTGCGGGAAACAAAACGAGGGGCGTTGCGGGAGGAGTCGTATCGACGGTAAAGGTGTGGGTCAACGAAAAAACACTCGTCAAGCCTTCCGCGTTGGTGGCCGTCGCCTTGATCTGGTGGGTTCCATCGGCGACGGGCACCGGCAGGAGGCAGTCCCAAATGCCAATGGAGGTAGATACCGAAGTGGCGACCAGAACCTCGTCGAGATAAACCTTTACGGTGGTACCGGTAGGAGTCCTCCCAGAAGCGGTGATTCGGTTGGTGTTGGTCAACAGCTTGTTTTCGGGGGTCAAAATCACTGGCGGAAAGGGTAAGACCGGAACGGGTGGGACGTCGTTCAGCGTGGTGGTAAACAGCGTTCCATCAGTGCCGAAGGCGAGAAAAAGGCCGTTGTGGTAAACCAGATCGAACACCTGACGGCTGGTGGAGATTTTATCGGCGGGCGTGTTGGCAATTCGGGTCGTCCAGGTGACGCCATCGGGCGAGATCAGCAGGCAGCCCCGGTCGCCCAGTACGGCAAACTGCCCCTCGTAGCTCACGGCCCGCCGAAGATGCTGGGTCGTTCCCGAAACCCGGCTCGTCCAGTTAACTCCGTCGGGGGACGTCAGTAACGTGCCCTCCTCGCCCACGGCGATGAACAAATTATGGGCAAAAGTGACCCGGAGCAACTGCCGCGTGGTGCCCGTAACCCGTTTCGTCCAGGTGAGTGCATCGGTCGAGGTGAGCACCGTTCCTTCCCGGCCGACTGCCACGTACACCCCGTTGGCGTGCGTTAAATAATTGAGTGCGACGCTTTCCCGATTTTGCAACAGCAGGTACTTCCAGTCGATGAGATCGGGCGAACGCAGGATCGTGCCGTTTCTGGTAACTACCACGTACTGCCCCTGGATGAAAACCACACTCGTGAAGGGAGTCGAGTGAATGGTTTGAAGTTGTTCCGTCCAGGTTTCGCCATCCGGTGAGGTAAACACCTGGGCATCACCGACGGCCACAAATCGGCCATTGAGGTATTTCACATCGTTGATCGGCCTGAGCGTGAACTCCGAAGCTTTGGTCCAGGCGATGCCGTCGGACGAATGCATCCGGACCCCGCCCAGGCTGCCTGCCACGAAGCGGTTGTTGGCGTATTCAGCGGCTATAAAATAATCGTTTACCCCGATGAAACGGCCTACCCAGGTGGGTTGGGCCAACGCGGAAAAAGGGAGGAGGAATGCAATCAGAATCCTGAGGTAAATCGTGAAGGTAGCGGAAAAATAAACCATGGGATAAGGATCCTCAGCGGCTGGGTTGGGTGGGTGATGGCTGATTCAAATCAGTCAAGGCTCCAAAAGTAAGCAGGAAAGCGAAGCCGGATTTTTGCCTGCAATTGCATTTCATCCCGCATTTTGCGCCGCTCAACCCCAATCGGCGTAAAATTTTTACCGAGTACCTTGCATCGCAAAGTACCTGCTATTACTTTTGGCCCAGCAATCAACTCTAAGCGGCACCCTGAGGGCGGAGTTGGCCGACGTCGCCAGAACCGACCTCCGGGTGCTTTTCCACAAAACACCATAACTCGTCATGCGCCATGAACCTTGAAAACGCCCAGGTGCAAATGCGGAAGGGAATTCTCGAATTCTGCATCCTGCACATCATTGCCCGGGGCGAAGTGTACGCTTCCAACATGCTCGACGAACTCACCTCGTCGAACATCATGGTCGTGGAAGGTACGCTTTACCCCCTGCTCACCCGGCTGAAAAACTCCGGGCTGCTCGATTACAAATGGGTGGAATCCACTTCCGGACCACCCCGCAAATACTACGTTCTGACCGAAACGGGCCGCGATTTTCTCGACCAACTCCAGCAAACCTGGGAAGAACTTTCGGCCTCGGTCAACCAGATTACCCAGAAAAACGGCACTCCGACCGGGGTAGAGTGAACATGAACCGTGTGAACGCATTCCATCACTCCAACTTCCAGTCATTCAGTCATTCGTCATGAAAAAGACCTTCTCCATCACCATCGCCGGGGTCGTTTTCCACATCGAGGAAGACGGGTACGAGCGACTCCGCGGGTACCTCGCCAGCGTGCAGCAGTATTTTTCGGCCTACGAAGGCAGTGCCGAAATCATTGCCGACATCGAGGGCCGCATCGCCGAGAAATTCAGCGATAAACTCCAGAAAGAAAGCAAACAGTCGCTTTCAGCCACCGACGTCGACGACCTCATCCGTTCGATGGGTACCGTGGCCGACTTTGAGGCCATCGAGGAAGAGGAAGACCTCCAAACCATCCACGCCCGGCAGCAAGCCGCCAACGCGGGTGCCACCTCGGGCGGCACCACCGGCACGGCCACGGCTCCCCCGCCGCCCTTCGCTACGGGTACGACCATGGCCCCCCGCCGCCTGTTTCGCGACACCCAGCGCAAGCTCCTCGGTGGCGTGTGCGCCGGATTGGGCCACTACTTCAACGTGGACTCGCTCTGGGTGCGGCTGATTTTCCTGTTCCTGTTCCTGGGCCTGCCGGCGGGCAGTGGCATTTTTGACCACGACAACGGTATCGACTTCACCGGGCCGTTCAGCGGGTTCATCTTCATCCTCTACATCGCGTTGTGGGTGTCGCTGCCTGCCAACCCGAACCTGGAGGAAGACAAAACCCTCAAGAAACTCTACCGCGATCCCGACCAGAAAGTCGTCGGCGGCGTGGTGGCGGGCATTGCGGCTTACACGGGCTGGGATTTGGGCCTGCTGCGGTTTTTGTTCGTCATCAGCATTTTCTTTTTCGGTACGGGCATCCTGCTTTACCTGATTTTGTGGGGCATCACGCCCCCGGCCAAAACGCTCACCGACAAGATGCAGATGCAGGGCGAACCCATCACGCTGACCAACATTGAAACCAACGTGAAGCGGGGTCTCAACGTCGAAAACCAGCCCGAAAGCACCCTTACCCGCGTGCTGCTGTTTCCCTTCCGGGCACTGGCGGCGATTTTCGGGGCACTCGGGCCGCTGTTCAACTTCCTGCTGGCGGCCTTCCGGGTTTTTGCCGGGCTGATGCTCATCCTCATCGGCGGGGCGGTGGTGATTGCGCTGTTCGTCGCCCTGCTCGCTTTGCTCGGCGTATCGGGCATGGAAAACGTCGTCATCGACGACATGCCCATCCGCCAAATTGCCGATGCCTCGCCCTGGCTGTGGGTGTTCGGGTTTCTGGCCTTCGGCATCCCGGCCCTGGCCACGGCCATTTTGGGTGCTTCGCTGCTGGCCAAACGCTCGCTGTTCAACGCCCGCATCGGCCTGCCCATGCTCGCGCTCTGGATTTTTGGCACCGTCGGTACCATCGCCATGGGCACGGGTTACGCCGCCAACTTCCGCCGCAGCGGCACGGTCGAAAAAGTACAGACCTTCCCGGTGGCATCGGTGGCCATTCTCGATGTTGAAGACAGCGGCGATCGCGACTGGGGGCGCGTGGGTCTCAACATCGAGGGGTACGACGGGCCCGATTTCCGCCTCGAACAACGCTTCCGCGCCGACGGCCCCACCCGCGAGCAGGCCAAAGCCAACGCCGCCACGCTGCTGTACAACGTCACCCGCCGCGACTCGACGCTGCTCTTCGCCGAACGCGCCGACCTCGCCCCCGGCGCGCCCTTCCGCGACCAGTACCTGAACATGACCCTTCAGGTGCCTTACGGCAAGCCCTTCCGGATGACGCGGGAGTTTGCCCACTGGGTGAGGAATTCGTTCAACCGCGAGTTTTTCAACGAGGAGAACGGCGATCGTTTCAAAACCGCGCTCTTCGTGTTCTCGAAACAAACGAACCAATTGGAAGCCCTCAACTCGGACGTGCCCATCCTGGAGGACGAATCCGACGACGAATTCAGCGACGGCGACGCCAACAACGACGGTTTCCGCATGGGCCGCGGCGAGTATGCCCGCAGTTTCAACGAACTGCGCGATTTTGAGAAACTCGACATCGCCGGTGGGTTTTACGTCGAGGTGAAACAAGGCGAGGCCTACACCGTGCAGGTGGATGGCCGCCAGCGCGACGTGGAAGCCCTGACCGTCAAACGCGAAGGTGACCGGCTCCGGATTGGCTACGGCGACGGGTTCAAACTCCTCAGCCGGGGGCACCGCGCGGTCAACATCCGCATCACGATGCCCAGGCTGAGCGAGGTGAATTTCGCCGGGGCCGTCAACGCCAGCGTGCGGGGCTTCGACCAGCAAACCAACCTCGACATCGACCTCGTGGGGGCCTCCAACGCCACCTTCACCTCGCTCAACGCCCAGACCATCTCCGCCGACGTGGTGGGGGCCTCCACCCTGACGCTGCTCGGCTCGGCTGCCCGCCTGGAGGCCGACGTGTCGGGAGCCTCAAAACTCCGGGCCTTCAGCCTCAAGGCCGTCGAGGCCGACGTGGAGGCCGTCGGGGCCAGCCGCGCCTCGGTGTACGCCGTCCAGAAACTCCGCGCCACCGCCACCGGGGCCAGCCACGTGGGCTACAAAGGCGAAGCCACCGTGGACGAAAACGCCACCGTGGGCAGCAGCGTGGACCGGGAGGAAGGCAACGAGGAGTAGGGAGTTTGAAGTTTGTGGTTTGTAGTTTGTAGTTTGTGGTTGCGTATCAGCAACGAACTACAAACCACAAACTTTTATGAAGCTCTACACCGCCGCCCAAACCCGCGCCTGGGACGCCTTCACCATTGAACACGAGCCGGTTTCGTCGATCAACCTGATGGAACGGGCGGCGAGGGCGCTGACGAATTGGCTGCTGACGACGCTGCCTCCGACCAGAGGGCTACGCGTCGGCGGTCGGTGTTGCCTGTTCTGCGGGATGGGCAACAACGGCGGCGACGGGTTGGCGGTGGCCCGGCTGCTCTGCCAGGCCGGGTGGCCGGTGGCGGTGTACGTGGTGCGCCACGCTGAGCGGCCTTCGCCGGATTTTCAAATCAACCTGGAGCGGTTTGAACACCTCGGAACGGTTTCCTGGGTGGACGAACCCGCACCGGATTTTCCGGAAATTTCGCCCGACGACCTCCTCATCGACGCCCTGCTCGGGTCGGGGCTGAACCGACCGGCTTCGGGCATTCTGGCGAAAGCGATTCAGCACATCAACGAAAGTGGCGCGACCGTCGTGGCCGTGGACATCGCCTCCGGCCTCTTCGCCGATGCACCCAACCGCCCCGACGATGCCGTCGTCCGGCCCCACTTCACGGTTGGTTTTCAACGCCCCAAGCTGGCGTTTTTTCAACCCAAACTCGCTGCGTTCGTTGGCGAATGGACGGTGCTCGACATCGGCCTCTCGCCGGAATTTGACCGGCAGACCGACACGCCGTTTTTCGTGACGGACGAGGCCGCAATCCAGCCATTTCTAAAACCTCGCAGCCGGTTTTCGCACAAGGGCACCTACGGGCACGCCCTGCTGGCGGTGGGCAGTTTCGGCAAAATCGGGGCGGCGGTGCTGGCCGCCCGGGCCTGCCTGCGCAGCGGCGTGGGCCTGCTCACGGTGCGGGTACCCGGTTGCGGGTACGAAATTCTGCAAACCAGCGTGCCCGAGGCCATGTGCCTGACCGACCCCAACGAGCGGGTGCACACGACCGTACCCGACCTGAAACCGTACCAGGCCATCGGCGTCGGCCCCGGCCTCGGTCAGGGCGACCCCACGAAGGCGTTTCTGGAAGAACTTTTGAAAAAAGCCGCTCAGGCCAACGTCCCGCTCGTGCTCGATGCCGATGCGCTCAACCTGCTTTCGGCCGACCCAATTTTATTGAAAAGCCTCCCGCCCGACAGCCTGCTCACGCCCCACCCGAAGGAATTCGAGCGCCTCGCCGGACCCTGGGCCAACGATGACGAACGGCTCGATTTGCTGAAGGATTTTTCCCGAAAAACGAAAAGCGTCACCGTGCTGAAGGGCGCGTACACGGCCATCGGCACACCCGAAGGCGAGGTGCATTTCAACGCCACCGGCAACCCCGGCATGGCCACGGGCGGCACCGGCGACGTGCTCACGGGCCTCCTCACGGCCCTGCGGGCGCAAGGTTTTTCGGCCAGGGACGCCGCCATTTTCGGCGTGTACCAACACGGCCTTGCGGGCGACCGGGCCGCCGGGGTTCGCGGTCAGTCAGCGTTGGTAGCCGGTGATTTGATCGAGTACCTCGGCTGGTAAATCGACGGCCTGGTCCACGTCGGACAGCACGGGCAGGAGGTAAAACGAGCGGCCCAAGCGCCGGAGGTCGGCAAGGGTGTCGGCCAGCACGGTGGGCGTGCTCCAGCGTTTGTTTTGGAAAACGCTTTCCTCCCATTGCTTCATGCCCAGCAGGTAGTAGCCTCCGTCGCGGGCGGGGCCGAGCACGAAATCGTGAGTTTCAAGGGCCAGAAACGCTTTCGTGAGAAGGTCGGCGGAGAGGTCGGGGCAGTCGGAGCCGACGATAACGGCCCGGCTGACGCCCGCTTCGGCAAACACCCGTTGGAAGGCGTTGCACATCCGTTCACCGAGGGTGGCCCCGTCCTGCACCCGTTTGTTGAACGTTTCGCCGTTCCAATCATCGTATTCTTCGACAAAATCGGAGTAGAATAAAAACTTTTGAAAGGGCACTTTTTCCGCCGCCCGGCGGGTAATCCGCAGCAGGTGGTGGTAAATTTCCAGGGCCTGTTCGTCGCCAAGTTCGCGGGCGAGGCGCGTTTTGACGTGGCCTAAGCGGGGGTTTTTCGCGAAAATAAGCAGTGCCTGGTGCTGATGCGGTTGAGCCGACATGAAACTTGGACTGGTTAACGACGATTTGTACTCAAACTACCGAATGTTTGCAAAAAAACAGTCTCGTTTCCGCTTTTTTGTCGCCATGTTCTCCGCTGGTCAGGAGTCGGCCCGGACCGGCTGTTTGACCATTTTTCAACAAAATGTCTTGCCAAGGGGCTACCTCGCTACCCGCAGCGCCTCGGCGTACGCATTGGGTAGCGGGCTTGCCTCCACGGCGCGGGCCGCTTTTTCCACGTCGTATTTCACCCGCACGAACTCCACGCCGAGGGCTTCGGGCCGTTCGGCGCGGTTGGATTTATCCAGCGTGAGCAGCACGTAGCCGGCGCGGGGGTCGCCGTCTTTGGGTTTGCCCACCGAGCCGACGTTGATGGCGTGGCGGTAGCGAAGGCCGGTTTCGGTTTCCTGGGTCAGCACCCGGTGGTAGGGCTTGTGGGTGTGGCCAAAGCAGAGGACGTCGGCGCCGAATTTTTCGAGGAGATAAACCAGGCTTTTGTCGTCCCGGTCCTCGAACAGGTACTCGTTGATGCGCCTCGGACTGCCGTGGACGAGCAGCAGGTTCAGGAAATCCTGCCCGCCCCAGAGTTTTTCGGGGTCGTTGCTGAGGTCAAATTCGAGGCGGAGGTGCCGGGGCAGCGAGCGGAGGTAGGCCCGTTCGTCGGCTCCGATGCGTTCGTTGGTGTAGGCAATCGAAACCTTGCCGTTGGCTTTTTCGTGCTCCTCGCGGTAGGCGCAGCCGCAGTCGTCGGAGGCGCGGCCGATGCCGAAATCGTAGTTGCCGGTAATCGTCGGGAGGTTGCGGCGTCGGATTTCGGCGATGACTTCGTTGGGCCACACGTTGTAACCCACCAAATCGCCGAGGCAGTACACGGCGTCGGGGCGGCGGGAATCGAGGTCGGCTAAGACGGCTTCGAGGGCGGGCAGGTTGGCATGGATGTCGGAAAATAGGGCGATTTTCATGCGGGGTTGGGATGTAAAATTCGGTGCAGGCCCACGGCAGCAAGCGCGCCCAGCACCGGGGCGGTGAGGTAAATCCAGAGCGATTCGGGGTGATTGGAAACAAGCGCCGGGGCCAGCGAGCGGGCCGGATTCATCGACGCGCCGCAGACCGGTCCGGCAAAAAGCGCCTCCAGCCCGACCGTGCTGCCGATGGCGATGGCGGCAGTGATGCCTTTCTCCTTCGCCCCGGTCGTGACGTTGAGGATGACGAGCATCAGAAAACCCGTGAGCAGGGTTTCAAACCCGAACGATTGCGCCACCGACCCGACGGGCAAGGTGGCACCGAGGGTTTTGTTTTCGGGAAAAAGCACCCGCAGTAGCCCACTGGCGGTAAGGGCACCGGCGAGTTGGGCGAGCAGGTACGGCGTGGTGGTTTTCCAGGAAAAACGCCCCGCCAGGGCAAACCCCAGCGTGACGGCCGGGTTGAAATGCGCCCCGGATACGTCGCCGAGGGCGAAAATCAGCGCCATCACCACCAGTCCGAACGTAGCCGCGACGCCCGCGTGGGTGGGGTGGCCGGTGGTTTGCCCGACCACGATGGCCCCCGTCCCGCAAATCACGAGCAGAAACGTACCGATGGATTCCGCCGTCAGGATTCGGCGCATGGTTGAACGGAAATTTTCGTAAAAAAGGGCGGCGGCGCGGGAGTGCGCCGCCTTCCCATCGGATGGCGCTCAGCAGCAGCCACCTCCGCAGCAACCGCCTTCGCAGCAGTCGCAATCGCAGCACGTCGTGTTCATGACGATTGGGTTGATTAACGGTGAAACCATGAATTGAGCCTGCACTGATTTTAAGAATTGATTGGTGCGTTGGCCACCTCAGCAGCACCCACCGCCCGGTGCGCAGCATTCGCTGTCTTTCCATTCGCTCAACCGGACTTTTGGTTTAACGGCCGAGGCGGTGCCCAGGGATTTTTCGCCAGCTACCGTGATGCTCACCACGCCCGCCCCGGAGGCCCGGAAGGCGGCAAGATCGGTTTCCGACAGGTACGTTAAGAGGATTTCGTCGGGCAGCCCGATGGGCCGGGCTTTCTGGAGCGTCAGGTTCTGAAAACCTGCCTCGCGCAGCCCCCCGAGGTACGCCTTCTGGTCGATGGCCCCGCTCACGCAGCCCGCGTACAGTTCGGCAGCCTGCCGGATGCCCTCGGGCAGTTCGCCCACCAGCACGATGTCCGACACGCTGAAGTGCCCGCCGGGCTTGAGCACCCGGAACATCTCGCGGAACACGGCGGGCTTGTCGGGCACGAGGTTGAGCACGCAGTTGCTCACCACTACGTCGGCCACGGCGTCCGAAACGGGCATGGCCTCGATGTCGCCCTGGCGGAATTCAACGTTGTTGAAACCCCGCGCCTCGGCGTTGCGGCGGGCGCGTTCCACCATCGCGGGCGTGAAATCCACGCCGATGACCTTGCCCGTGGGGCCGGTTTCGTGGCGGGCCACGAAGGCGTCGTTGCCCGCGCCGGAGCCGAGGTCGATGACCACGTCGCCGGGCTGGATGCGGGCGAATTGCGTGGGCAGGCCGCAGCCCAAACCCAGGTCGGCTTCGGGCACATAGCCGCGCAGGTCGGTGTACGATTCGGCCATCACCGCTGCCTCGACGGTGGAAAGTTGGGGACCGGAGCCGCAGCAGGAGGCGGCGTTTTGGTCGTAGCCTTGTTCGGCCACCCGCGTGTACGAATCGCGGACGAGGGTTTTGAGGCCATTGTCGAGGGTTTCCATGCGGATTGAATTTTAGGGATGAAAGTAATTCGTAAACATACGTCTTAGTAAAACCGAAAAAGAGACTACACCCCCACCTGCCCGCTGCGTCGTTCCATCAGTACAATGTCCCGCCACTGGCCCTGGCGCTGGCCGAGTTTTTCCCGCACGCCCACGAGGCGGAAGCCTGCTTTTTCGTGCACCCGGACACTGGCCGGATTGAGCGCATCGATGCTCGCTTGCAGTGTCCAGATACCGGCCTGCTCCGATTCAGCCACCAGGTTTTCGAGTAAAACCACCCCAACGCCCTGCCCCCGAAACGCCTCGCCCACGTACACGCTCACCTCGGCCACGCCCCCGTACACGCACCGCCCCGACACGGGCGAAAGGGCGGTCCAGCCCGCGACGCTGCCGTCGTCGGCCAGGGCCACGAGGCGGCTGTGGGGCAGGTGGCTGGCGTCCCAGGATTCCCAGGTCGGCATGCTGGTTTCGAGCGTGGCCACGCCGGTAGCTATGCCTTCGGCGTAGATGCGCAGCACGTCGGGCGCGTGGACCGTGGTGAGGGGAACGGTCTTCATGCGAGTTGAGCTTGGTGTGCGGGTTCGGGTTCGCAGGCGCAGGTGCCGTCTTCACAGCATGCCAACTGGCGGTTGGTTTCGGTGAAAAAACCGGTAAACAACTCGTGGCACCGGGCGAAGGCACCTTCGTCGATGCAGTAGCACACGTTCAGCCCGGAGATTTCGCCCTTGATGAGTCCGCCGTTTTTCAGTTCCTGCAAATGCTGGCTGACGGTTGTGCGGCTCAGGGGTAATTCGAGGGCGATGTCACCCGAAATGCAGGTTTTGGTTTTGGCCAGGTGCTGCAAAATCGCCACTCGTGCCGGGTGCGAGAGCAGCTTGGCGATTCGGGCTACTTCGCGCTGGGTGTTTTCAAACGCTTCGGTTTTCGCAAACATTGGGCTCGAAAAAAGTATGACGCAAACATACGACATAAATGACGGCATCCGTGCCACTCACCCGAAACTATTTTTCTTCCTCCGCTCAACCCCGTTGCCAAAAAATGCGTCCTTACGGCTGAACGTCAATTCCTAACCCGACAACCTCGCTCACCGTGAAACCGCCCCCCTGCCTCCGCTGGTTGCCCGCGCTGCTTTTGCCCCTGCTCGCAGCCTGTACCCCGATTTTCGACGACTCGCCGCCTACCTTCGGCAACCGCGACGCCTACCGCCCGGTGTACGCCACGCGCGAAATCCTCGAAAAAATCGAGGTGCTCGGTCCGCAGCCTTTGCGCAACCCAGGAAAAATTTACGTGCGTGGCTCCTACCTGTTCATCAACGAACTGAGCCGGGGCATTCACGTGCTCGATAATGCCGACCCGCACAATCCCCGTAAGCTGAGTTTTCTGCGCATTCTGGGCAACGTCGATATCGCCGCCAAGGGCAATTACCTCTACGCCGACAACCTCACTGACCTGCTGGCTTTCGACATCAGCGACCCGACGGCGGCAAAGCTCGTCAAGCGGGTGGCCGACGTGTTTCCGCAGCACAACTACCCACCGTTTACCAACGTGGTGTTTGAGTGCGTGGACCCGGCGAAGGGCCTCGTGGTGGGCTGGGAAAAGGTTAATCCGGCCCAGGCGGGCGGGTTTGAGTGCTCGCGGTAACATTCTCCCCAAAAATTTCCCCATGAAACTCCACCACTACCTTTTCCACCTGCTCGTTTTCACCGCCTGCGACAAAGCGGGCGACAGCGCCGTGGCCCCCGGCGGCAACACCAGCGGTGTGGGTGGTTCGATGGCCCGCTTCGCCCTGCTCGGCGATAAGCTCTACACCGTCGACAACCAGTCGCTGCGGGTGTTCGACGTGAGCAATCCGGCCAACCCCACCTACGCCGACAAGCAGTCGCTGGGCTTCGGCATCGAAACGATTTTCCCTTACCGGGGCAACCTGTTCATCGGCACGCAGACCGGCATGCAGATTTACAGCGCCGCCAACCCCGCCCGGCCACAGTTTCTCGCAACGTTCACGCACGTCACTGCCTGCGACCCCGTGGTCGTGCAGGGCAACTACGCCTACGTAACCCTGCGCAGCGGCACGGCTTGCAACCGGGGCCAGAACCGCCTTGACGTGGTGGACGTGTCGAACCTGTCGAGGCCCCAACTCGTCGGATCGTTTCCGATGCTGAATCCGCACGGCCTGGGCGTGGACGGACTGGATTTGTTCGTCACGGAGGGGACTTTTGGCCTGAAAGTATTCGACCTCACCGACCCGAAGGTGCCGAAACAAACGCAGGTTTTCCCCGACGTAAAATCCTTCGACGTGATTCCGTTGAACAAAGTGCTGATGGTGACGGGAGAGGAAGGCCTCCGCCAGTACGACTACGCCGACCGCAGCCAGCTCAAACTCCTCAGTCACCTGCCCATCGAGCCGTGAGAACTGCCTTGCTGACCGTCCTGGGCTTCTTTTTTTTCGGTGAAGCGTTTGCCCGGTATCACGCTCCGCTCGCCGTGCCGGTTGATTCGTTCCGGCGCGACCGCGTAATTCTGAAAGGTTCACCCTTCGCGCTCCTTGACCCCGACGGCACCTACGAAGGTGCCGCCGAGTGGCTACCGACGCCCCGGCGTGGGTACCAACTCGGGGTGGGCTACGGCAATTCCACGGTGTTGCCGTTGTACGGCGGTTACCAGTCGCCGTGGCAGGAAGTGCTGCGGCTACGGGCCGAAATCCGCTGGTACCGGCGCGGGGGGTACTCGCCGCGGCGCGTGAGCAACCCGTACTGGGCGGTGGAGGGGCTGTTCAAGCGTGTGCAGGTGGCCCAACGTGGCTCGGTGGGCCGCGAATGCGCCGACGGCACCTGCACCTACTTCCAAAACCTGACTTACCGCGACGTCAAGGACGTGTACGCACTGCACGGGAAAATGGGCTGGCAACTCACGAGCGGCCGGGCCAATTTCGACCTGTACGTTGGCGCGGGCTTCCGGCAAATCAACGTGTGCACCCAAGGCCTGCCCGCCGACGCCCGGCCACCGTTCTCCCGTGGTTTTCGCATCAATACCTGGCGGGCCGACACGAGCGTGCTGATTCCCTCGTTCACGCTGGGGTGGAAGGTGGGGGTAGTGCTGGGGCGATGAACACCGGACGTTCCGCCAACCGGAAAAAGTCTGCCGCAGGTGACGGACTAAATCCCCACCTCCACCTGCACGAGGGCGTTCCAGCGGTTGCCCGGATGGGCGAGCCGGTACACCCCGTCGGCGACGAGGTAGCTGAGGTTGAATTGCCACTTGAAGCGGTGATCACGGAAGTAATGCGTGAACCCTCCCGTAAGTTCTTCACGCTGCCGTTCGAGGGGGCGCAGGCTGGCGAACGGGGCCGTGACGGCGTAGCGGAAGGCCAGCTCGTTGCGGGCGCTCACCATCCGGCTGACCTGCGCATGGAGGCCCCGGCCCGTGTACACGTAAAGCGGCTGGTCGTCGGCGCTGCGTTCGAGCAGACCCCGGCGGCTGGCATCGCGCCAGAAGAGTTCGGCGAGCACGGCCCAGCCCCGGTGCTTGAACATCAGGTCGGCGAAGGCCGTGTTGATGTCCAGGAGCTGGGTGAGTTCTTCGCCTAACTGCCCGCCTGTTTGCACGGTCTTGAAGTTGGCGCTGTAGGTGGCGGCCAGGGCCAGTTTGGGGCGGTCGATGCGCTGGAGATCGCCTTCCACGTAATCGTACTCGCCGCCAAATAGCCCCAGGGGCAGCCACTCCACCCGGCCCGTGTAGGCCAGGCCGTTGTTGCCGGTGAGGGCGTTGCGCCCGTCGCCGGTCGTGATGGCTCCTTTCAGAATCAGGTTTTGCCGCTCGCCCGGCGTGGTGTAGTGGGCTTTCAGCCCAAAATCCCGGTCGATGTTGAAGCGGGCGTTGGCGATGGACCGCTCGGCGAATTGCAGTGCCCCCGACGACACCACCCGCTGCCGGTTGCCGGGCAGTTTGCTTTGCCCGAAACCGAAGTAGAGGTTTTTGTTGACGTGGTAAAACAAAATCGCGTCGCGCACCACCTGGGGCGTGTCGTCGGTTTCGAGGTCAAGGTCCGCGCGGGAAAACGAAAGCTGGATGTAGTACCGGAATTTGGGCGACAACACGAAGCCGTCCATCCGCAGGCGTAGGCGGCGGATGCGGGCATCCACGGCCCCAAGGCCCAAATCGGTGCCGGAGTTGGTCAGCAGCGAAGCCCGGTTCTGCATCCGAAACCGCAGTTTGAGCGTAAAGGCGCTATCCGGCCCGGCGAAAGCCACGCCGTCGCGGGTCGAGAGGTAGGCGGCTTCGTCGGTTTCGTACTGCGCGAACGCGGGAAAGCCGATTCCCCCTAAAAGCAGGCAGGACAGCAGGAAACGGTGTTTCATGGGCGAGTGGTCCGGAAAAAACCGTTCCTGGTTAACCCCATTTGCTTCCGGTTGTTTGGCGGGGACAGGACGAAGCGAAGTGGCACCGAATTTTCAATGTTATCTTTTTGTTAAATTTTGGTAAAATTTTCGCTACGTTTGTTGCTGCACGATTTTCCACTCCGCCGGGAGTTTTCGCCATGAAAAAAATTGGGTTTCTTCTGGGAATGGGCTGGCTGCTCAGCGCCTGCGCCGTTCAACAAAGTCGGGTCGACGTCAATGACGACTGGCTGCCCGGTCCTACGTTGCATCAAACCTATGCAATTCTGCAAAGTGGCGATTTCCGCACGCTCAGCGCCCGGCAGCAGGAGGCTGTGGAGCAGGAAATCGACCGGCAGATGCACGCCCGGGGTTACCGCCGGGTGATGCAGAACCCCGACCTGGCCATCGTTTTTTCGCTTTACGGCCGGGAATTTTCCCTCCGCGATGCCCGCGTGATGCGGCTCAACGAGTCGTCGTCCCGGAAAAAAAGCCTCAGCGGTGGAACGCTGGTCATCCAGATGGTGGACGAAACCCTCAACCGCTCCGTCTGGCTGGGGTACGCTTCCGGCCTGATGGCCCGAAACGACGGCGCTCCCGAAGACCGCCTCCTCCGCGCCGCGGCCCGGCAGATTCTCGGCGAATACCGGGAAATTGCCCCCCGGTACGTGCGTTGACTTTTGGGGTGGAAAACGTACAACGAAAAGCCCATCCTGACGAGCCAGGATGGGCTTTTTACGCTTTTTCCTCTCTACACGTCACTGCAACACCGGCATCACCAGCGGCCGGGCCTGCTTGGCCAGCGAATACTGAAAAATCTGGTAGCCGATGATGCGGATGTTTTCCTTGCCGGTAAATGTGGCCGCGTCGTGCTGGGCCACAATGGCCGCATAGGCATCGTCGAAGGTTTTGTTCTGACCGCTGGTACTGAAGTAGTTCTGCATGAATTCGGGTTCGGCGCTAAAGATCACGATCACGTCCATGACCCGCCCGAGGCTCTTGGCCGCCCGGCCCACGTACGAAAGGCGGCTTTGCATGTAGCCAAAGCTTGGCGATGTGCGGTAGTCATGCACCATGAGCCGGTCGAGGTTTTTGACGAGCGTCTTGGCCTGGTTGAGTTCGTTGCCGTCAGGATTTTGGAACCAGCCCATGTAAGTTTCCCGGATGATTTTCGGGTTGGCGGCGAGGGCCTTCTGGCTCATGAACTGGAGGATGTTCGTGTAGCAGCCGAAGGGGCAATCCGGACCGTTGTTCCACCACTCGTTTTCGAGGTTGTACACGTTAAACCGTTCGTTCAGGTCGGCGCGGCCGTTGTCGTAATTGGCGTTCTGGGTGAAGTTATTGGAACTGCCCCGCACGGCGGCTACCTGCGTGATGCCATACCCCCCGGTGCGGGCCTTTTTGATAAAGCGAGCCAGCGAGGTGTAGCGCTCATCGCCCATCACCGCATTGAGGCTGTAAAGACTGATGGCGTTGAAGCCGTTGGTTTTACACCAGTTGAGCATTGAATCCTCGGCGGCCACGTTGCCTAACATCGTGTCGAAGGCGTTCACGTAGACACCCCGGTAGCTGGGTGTAACCTCAATCCGCCCGGCGGAGTGAACGGGCGTGGCTTCGGTGGTGATGTCAACTTTTTCGCAAGCGGCGAAAAGAACGGGCAGCAAAGCCAGCCCGAACAGGCGGTAAAGGCGGAACATAGGCGGACAGCGGGTTTGGACGTTGACGGATTTAGCGGTTTACCCTCCCGATGTGGGCGTTCACATACAAGAAGGGCATTTTCGCGTACAATATAGAAATGTTTCTATTGAACGCCCGAATAGGTCAAGGGGTTTAGATAAAATTCTGAATACTTTCTTTTCAAGCCAATTACCTGATCTTTATCGGAGAAACCAGCAGTAGTCAGATAATCAGAGGTTTTACAGAGGTAAGAAGGAGCGGCTCCCTTTTGGGTAAAAAAGCGTGCCTACCCTTTAAAACAGGAGGAGGCGTTCCCGGTAGAACCCGCAGTTCGGAATGGATGCTGCCTGTGCCGCTCTGAACGCCGACATCACCGGAAGGAAAGCGCAGTTAGGACCGGGCTACTTAAGCCGGAAGAGGCTGCGCGGCACGTTGGTAGAGGCTTAACAACGCCCTCTCGGGCGTCATCGGGGCTGAAAACGACAAATCAGTAGAAGGGTTGAAAGCCCGAATGGCGTTACGCAGGGCGAAGTAGGCCCCAATGCCGTACATGAGCGGCGGTTCGCCCACAGCTTTGGAGCGGAAAATGGCGTAGTCGCTGCCCGCCGTTGGCAGGAAATGTACGTCCAGTTCGCGGGGCGCGGCGTACACGTCCGGGATTTTGTACGTGGAAAGCGCGTTCGAGAGCAGCCGTCCATCGGCGTTGTACTGCAAGTCTTCCATCGTCATCCAACCGATGCCCTGCACGATGGCCCCCTCGGCCTGCCCCCTGTCCACGGCGGTGTTCATGCTCTGGCCGAAGTCGTGGGTGGCTTTCACGAAATCCACCGTGTAGGTGCCGCGCAGGCAGTCCACCGTCACGCCGACGAAGGCCGTGCCGTACACGTGGTAGGCGAAGGGGCGGCCTTTTTCGGTCGCCGGGTCGAAGTGGATGTCGGGCGTGGCGTAGTGGGCGTGCTCCGACAGGTTCACGCGCTGGGTGTAGGCTTCCCAAATTAGAGCCTTCCAGCCCAAGTCGGTTGGCATTCCGTCCACCCAAACCTGTTCGTCCCGCAACTCAATTTTTTGGTTTTTGGAAAATCCCAATTTCAACCTCGCCACTTCCGTGAGCCGTTCGGCCAACGCGTCGCAGGCGAGTTGGAGGGCCTTGCCGTTGAGGTCGGACGTGGCGCTGGCCGCCGAGGGCGAGGTGTTGGCGATGCGCGTGGTGTTGGTCGTTTCAATTTTCACCCGCTCCGGTTGCACGCCCAGGCACCGCGCCGCCACCTGAATCAGCTTCGTGTTGACGCCCTGGCCCATTTCGACTGCCCCCGTGCTGACGCCTACGCTGCCGTCGGTGTAAATATGAACGAGCGCCCGTGCCTGGTTCATCCATTTTTTCGTGAACGAAATGCCGAAGCAGATGGGCATCGCGGCCAGTCCGCGTTTGAAAAGCCGGTTTTCCCGGTTGAACTCCTCCGTCTCCCGTTGCAGCCGGGCGAAGTCGTAGCGACGTTCGGCGTCGGTCCAGCAGGCTTCGGCTTCACAGCCCTCGGCCCGCTGGCCGTAGTGAAACTCGTCGCCTTCGCGGAGCAGGTTGGCCCGCTGGATGTCCGAAGCCGGAACGCCCAGGCGTTCGGCCGCCTGGGCGATGGCCGCTTCGAGCACGAACATGGCCTGCGGCCCGCCGAAGCCCCGGAAGGCCGTGTTGGAGGGCAGGTTGGTGCGGCAACTGTACGCCGTGGCCGTCAGGTTGGGAATGAAGTACGTGTTGTTGGCGTGAAACAGCGTGCGCTCCATCACGGCGGGCGAAAGGTCGGCGGTGGCCCCGGCGTTCTGGAAAAACGTGACTTCGTACGCCCGGATTTTCAAATCCTTTGTCAGCCCCAGCCTGAAATCCGACGAATACGGGTGGCGCTTGCCGGTTATGCGCAGGTCTTCCATGCGGTGGAGTACGTACTTCACCGGGCGGCGCAGGTGGTACGCGGCCAGGGCGACCATCGCGGCCCAGGTGTTGGCCTGATCTTCCTTGCCGCCGAAGCCCCCGCCGAGCCGCAGCACGTCCACCTCGATGCGGTGCATGGGCACGCCCAGCACCCGCGCCACGGCCCGCTGCACGGCGGTGGGGCCTTGCGTGGACGAAAAAATCCGCAGGTGGCCGTTCTCCTGGGGCTGGGCGTAGGCCCCCTGGGTTTCGAGGTAGAGGTGTTCCTGCCCGCCCGAATCGGCCCGGCCCTCGAACACGTGGTCGCAGGCGGCGAAGGCAGCTTCGGCGTCGCCGAGGCGAAACGTGCGGGGCGGGACGATGAGGTGGCCCAACGCCCAAGCCTCGCGGGGATCGGTGACGACGGGAAGTTTTTCCACGTCCACTTGGATTTTCGCGGCGGCGGCGCGGGCGATTTCCTCGGTTTCGGCCACGACGAGTGCGATGGGCGCCCCCCAGAAATCCACCGTGCCGTCGGCCAGGAGCGGTTCATCCGGCACGATGCCGCCGAGTTGGTTTTCGCCGGGAATGTCCGCCGCCGTGAAAATACGCACCACGCCCGGCGTGTTCAGGGCCTTGCCCAACTCCAGCGACCGGATGCGCCCATGCGCCACCGGCGAGCCGAACACGCGGGCGAAGAGCGTGCCCTGCACCAGCGGCAGGTCGTCGAGGTACAGCGACTCGCCGCGGACGTGGGTGTAGGCGTCAACGAGGTTCATGGTGGTTGTTGGTTGTTCGTTGTCGGTTACGTTACCGGCTAAACACCGACGTTACTCTTCAGAAAATGGGCGAACAGCAATTGACGGAGCAGCAGGCGTTTATAGTCTGCCGAGCCGCGCACGTCGGAAATGGGCGAAATTTCGGTTTGGGTAAATTCGGCGGCGGCTTCGAGGGTTTCAGTGGAAAGCGTTTTCCCCGCCAAAAATTCGGACGTTTTTTCGAGAAACAGCGGGATTGGGGCCACGCCCCCCGCCGAGAGCCGGGCCTGCACGATGGTGCCGCCGTCGGTTTCGAGCAGCAGGGCCGTGTTCACGCTGGCGATGTCGAGGTGGGTCCGTTTGCACACTTTCTCGAAACTGAAAATCTGCCGCTCGGTGGGAGCGGGGAAACAAATCGTTTCGAGGATTTCGTCCGCCGCCTGGTCGAGGGTTTTGTAACCGAGGTAGAAATCCTTCAGCGGCAGCGTGCGGGTTTGGGTGCCGCGCCGGAGCGTGACGCTCGCACCGAGGGCCAGGAACCAGATCGTCAAATCGCCGATGGGCGAGGCGTTGACGAGGTTGCCGCCCACGGTGCCCATGTTACGAATGGGCGTGGAGGAAACCAGTTTCAGGTGTTCGGCGAGGTTCGGAAAAAGCCGTTGCATCACCGGCGAACGCCCCAGATCGTCCGCCGTGCAGGCCGCTCCGACGCGGACGACGTCGCCTTCCCGCCGGATGGTTTTCAGCGGCGATTCGTCGAACACAAGCCGGAGGGCGGCGTGGCGCATCGCTTCCGGCCTCTGAACGAACAGGTCGGTGCCCCCGCCGAGCACGGTCGGGCCGTCGGCGAGCGCCCCGCCGTGGCCGTTGGCCTGGGCGCGGAGGGCGAGCAGCCGTTGGGGAATTTGCGAAAAATACGGGGGCAAAAACCGGTTTTGCACCAGCCAACCGAGCCGGTCGTCGGTCCGGGAGCGACCGGCGAGGGCAGCGACGATGCGCGCCACGGCCCGTTCGATGGATTTGTAGCCCGTGCAGCGGCAGATGTTGCCGTCGATGGCGGCGATGCCACGTTCGTACGTCGCCGGTTCGGCGTCGAGGCAGAACCCGGCCAGCGACACCACGAAGCCCACCGTGCAGAACCCGCACTGGGTGCCGCTTTCGTCCACGAGCGCCTGCTGGACGGGGTTGAGGCCGGTCGGGAAGTTCAGCCCTTCGACCGTGACGAGGTGCTTGCCGTGGGCGTTGCCGAGGGGCATCAGGCAGGAGGTCATGCTGCGGTACGCCAACCGCCCGTCGCGAAATTCGCCAACCAACACCGTGCAGGCCCCGCAGTCGCCTTCGCGGCAGCCGGTTTTGGTGCCCGTCAGGCGCTTATGTTGCCGGATGAAATCAAGGACGACCGTGCCAGTGGGTTCGGCGGTTTCAATCAGGCGGTCGTTGAGGAGGAAGCGGAGCATGGCGTACCGGGCTTTTTTGAAAAAGCGTGGTACAAGTTGGGGAAGGGGTGGGGCTTTTCCAAGAAAACCAGCGGTCAGCTTTCTTTCGTGAGCGTCACGCCTTCGGCAGCGAGGTAAGCCCCGATGTTGACGGTCACGTTGTCGAGCAGGTGTAGGTCGGTGGACCAGTCCTGGATGACGGCTTCCCGGCCTTGTTTGAAAATGAACACTTTTCGTACGCCGCTGAGCACCCAGAACACGGTTTCAGTGCCGAAATCGAGGTAGGTCTGGGCTTTGTCAAAGAGGTAATCCACGTCGCGGAGCTTTTCCAACTCGATTTTTACGTCCACTTCGATGGAAATCTTCGGCGGCACGTCCACGTAGCGGGTGGTGATTTTGTCGGGAGTCAGGATGGATTTTTCGTAAATCAGAATGTCGCCGGAGACGTTCTCGTTTTTTTTCAGGTGCAAACCCGGCTCGCTGACGAGCGCGTAGTAACGGGTTTCGTCCATGAATCGCTTGATGATTCCGAAAATGTACGAAACGATGAACGATTGCAAGCCGGAAGCACCCATGATTTCTTCTTCGGTCTTGAGGCCCTTCAACACGTCGCGGTAGCCCCGGCGGTAATACGTGCGCCCGCCCCAGCGCTCGTACACGAGCGATTCGGGGACGCGGCGACGGGAACGGGGTTTGGTGGCTTCAAGGAGTGGCATGGCGAGACCGGCGTGGTTTTCGGTTTCAAGTTGGCTTTTTTTTCCGAAAACAAAAACAGGTTCCATCGCCCGTTTCGGGTTTCTGCCTACCTTCCGGCTCAATGTGGGGCGGCTCTCCTTACCCCACAACCTCAATGCTCCTCACCCTCTCGACAACCGGCGCGCCACAACGCGGAATCCCCGCCACCGACCTCGGGTTTCTGCTCGGCAAACACCCCGACCGCCTCCAGACCTTCGAGGTGACGGGGGGCCGGGCGCACGTGTTCTACCCCGAAGCCACGCCCGAGCGCTGCACCGCCGCCCTGCTGCTCGACATCGACGCCATCGACCTCGTGCGCACGCTCCGGGTGCCGGGCAACAGCCTGATGCTGCGGCACTACGTCAATGACCGGCCCTATGTGGCGTCGTCGTTCACGAGTGTGGCCATCGCCGCTGTGTTTTCGTCGGCGCTCAACGGCAAGTGCAACCCCCGGCCCGACCTGGTGGGCGTGGCCTTGCCCCTCGAAATACGGATTTCGGTGCTGCGCGTTGGCGGGGGAGAGGAACTGCTCCAGCGGATGTTCGGGCCGCTGGGGTACGCCGTCACGGCCACGCGGCACGCCCTCGACCCGCAGTTTCCGGCCTGGGGCGAAAGCGCTTACCACGACGTCACGCTAGCGCACCCAGCCATCACGCTGCGCGAACTACTGGCGCATTTGTACGTGCTGCTGCCCGTTTTCGACAACGAAAAACATTACTACGTGTCGCAAAACGACGTGGAGGCGCTGCTGCGGAAAGGCGAAGGCTGGCTGGCTGACCACCCTGAACGGGAGTGGATTGTGTGGCGCTACCTGCGGCGGTCGAAGGCGCTAGCCCGGCAGGCCCTCAACCACCTCGTGGAGGCCGAGGAAGAAACCGACCCGGCCGAAACCGACGACGCGGAAGCCGACGACGAAGCCGTGCCCGTGCCGGAGGCGGAGGAACCCGAAACGCCCACCCGGCGCGTCACCCTGCACGACCAGCGCCTGCGGGCCGTGCTCGAACACCTGCTGGCGTCGGGGGCGTCGTCGGTGCTCGATTTGGGCTGCGGCGAGGGGCGGTTGCTCCGCCTGCTGCTGGCCGAGCGTCAGTTCAGCCGCATCACGGGCATGGACGTAGCCTACCGCGAGCTGCTCAAAGCCAAAGACCGCCTGCGCTACGACCGCCTGCCGCCCGCCCAGCGAGAACAGCTCACGCTGCTGCAAGGCTCGCTGATTTACCGCGACGAGCGGCTGAAGGGCTACGACGCGGCGGCGCTGGTGGAGGTCATCGAGCACGTGGAACCCGACCGACTGCGGGCGCTCGAACGGGCGGTGTTCGAGTTTGCCGTGCCGACGACGGTCGTCGTGACCACGCCCAACGTGGAGTACAACCAGAAATTTGCCAATCTTGACCCCGAAGGCTTCCGCCACGCCGACCATCGCTTCGAGTGGACGCGGGCCGAGTTTGAAGCCTGGAGTCGGCGCGTGGCCGAAACGTTTGGCTACACGGTGAGTCTGTTCGGGGTTGGCGAAACGGATGAAGCGGTTGGCGCGCCTTCGCAGATGGCGGTGTTCCGGAAGGCGACTTGACGAGCCGCAATTCGCCCGCCCATGGCCCGTCAGCTTTAGCTGACAGGGGGCGGTGGAGCTACCCGATTTCCAGTTACCTCAATTCTCGCCCCATGACCCTTTCCGTCCCCGACCTCTCGCTCGTCGTGCTCATCGGGGCGAGCAGCGCCGGTAAATCTACCTTCGCCCGGACGCACTTCCGGCCCACCGAGATCGTTTCATCCGACCAATGCCGGGCGCTGGTCAGCGACGACGAAAACAACCAGGCCGCCAGCGCCGACGCGTTCGATCTGCTCCATTTTCTGGTTGGGAAACGCCTCCGCCGGGGTTTGCTCACCGTCGTGGACGCCACCAACGTGCAGCCCGAAGCCCGCCGCCCGCTGGTCGAACTGGCCCGGCAGCACCACGTGCTGCCCGTGGCCGTCGTGTTCGACCTGCCCCTGCGCGTGCTGCGCGAACGCCACCAGCAGCGCCCCGACCGCGATTTCCGCGAGCACGTGCTGCAACGGCACCAGCGGGACCTGAAGCAGTCGCTCCGCAACCTGAGCCGCGAAGGCTTCCGGCACGTGTTCGTGTTGGAAAATCCCGAGGACGTGGCGAAGGCGACCCTCCGGCGCACGCCGCTCTACAACGACCGCCGGGGCGAAACCGGCCCCTTCGACCTCATCGGCGACGTCCACGGCTGCTACGACGAACTGGTGCAACTGCTCGAAAAACTGGAGTACGTGGTGGAGTTGAACACCGACGCGCCCTACGGCGTGGCCGTCACGCCGCCCGAAGGCCGGAAGGCCGTGTTCCTCGGCGATTTGGTGGACCGCGGCCCGGCCAGCCCCGCCGTACTGCGCCTCGTGATGGGTATGGTGCGCGAAGGCACTGCCCTGTGCGTGCCCGGCAACCACGACGACAAACTGCTGCGCAAACTGCGGGGCCGCGACGTGAAGGTGGCCCACGGCCTGGCCGAAACCCTGGCCCAACTCGCCGACGAACCGGCCGAGTTTGTCGAAGCCGTCAAAAGTTTCCTCGACGGGCTGGTGAGCCACTACGTGCTGGCGGACGGGGCGTTGGTGGTGGCCCACGCGGGGCTGCGCGAGGAAATGCACGGGCGGGCGTCGGGGGCGGTACGATCGTTTTGCCTCTACGGCGAAACCACGGGCGAAACCGACGAATTCGGCCTGCCCGTGCGCTACAACTGGGCCGCCGAGTACAAGGGCCGGGCCACGGTGGTGTACGGCCACACGCCCGTGCCCAGACCCGAGTGGCTCAACAACACCCTCAACATCGACACGGGCTGCGTGTTCGGCGGGGCGCTGACGGCCCTTCGTTTTCCCGAAAAAGTGCTCGTTTCGGTGCCCGCCCGGCGGGAGTACGCCGTACCCGCGCGCCCGCTATTGCCGCCCGTAACCGAGGTAATCAGCGCCCAGCACGTAGCCGACGACGTGCTCGACCTGGCCGACGTGACCGGCAAACGCCGCCTCGAAACCCGCTATGTGCCCCCGGTTGCCGTTTCGGAGCAAGCCTCCATCGCCGCGCTCGAAGTGATGAGCCGTTTCGCCGTCGACCCAAAGTGGCTGATTTACCTGCCGCCCACGATGTCGCCGACCGAAACCAGCCCGCTGCCCGACTGGCTCGAACACCCCGCCGAGGCGTTCGCGTACTTCCGGGCGCAGGGCGTGACGGAGGTGATTTGCGAAGAAAAACACATGGGGTCGCGGGCCGTGGTGGTGCTCACGCGCACCGACGCGGTGGCCCAAACCCGCTTCGGCCTGCCCCGACCGGCGGCGGGAAGCTGCTACACCCGCACGGGGCGGGCGTTTTTCAACCAGCCCGGCGTGGAGCGGGCGTTTCTCGAAAAACTGCGTTTGGCGATGAACGCGAGCGGATTTTGGGAAAAACTAAACACCGATTGGGTCTGCCTCGACGCCGAACTGATGCCCTGGTCGGCCAAAGCCGGGGCACTCATCGAGCAGCAGTACGCGGCGGTGGGCGCGGCGGGGCGGCACGCGCTCGACGCGGCGAACGCCGTGCTGGCCCAGGCGGCAGACCGGGGGCTGGACGTGGGCGAACTTCAGGTGCGTTTTTCCGAAAAAAAGACCGCCGTCGAACGGTTCGGCGAGGCGTTCCGCCGGTACTGCCGGGAGACCGACGGCCTCGACGGGCTGGTGCTCGCGCCCTTCCACGTGCTGGCTACCGAAGGGGCCGTACACGCCGGCAAGCCGCACCGCTGGCACCTCGACACCATCGCCGGGTTCTGCGCCGCCGATCCGGAATTTCTGCTCGCGACGCCGTTCCGTACCGTCCGCCTCGACGACCCGGCGCAGGAGGCCGAAGCCACGGCCTGGTGGGAAGCCCTGACCGCCGCCGGGGGCGAAGGGATGGTCGTGAAACCGGCTGATTTTTTGGTTTCAGGAACGGAGGGCTTGGTGCAGCCCGCCGTGAAGTGCCGGGGCCGCGAGTACCTGCGCATGATTTACGGCCCGGAGTACGCCCTGCCCAACAACCTCGCCCGGCTGAAAAGCCGGAACCTGGGCCGCAAGCGGTCACTAGCGCTGCGCGAACTGGCGCTCGGCCTCGAAGCCCTTGACCGCTTCGTAGCGCGGGAGCCGCTCCAGCGGGTGCATGAATGCGTGTTTGGGGTGCTGGCGCTGGAAAGCGAGGAGGTGGACCCGAGGTTGTAGCCTACCCTGCCAGTAGTGGGAAGCTATCCTCCCAAATTCCCCGTAATCGTCACCTTCACCTTTTCAATCCGGGCGTCTTTCATCGACAAAATCGTGAAGGTGAAGGGTTCGTAAATCACGACTTCGTTCGCGCGGGGAATGTCTTCGTTGATGGCGATGATCATGCCGCCGAGGGTGTCGTAATCGCCCTCCGGCAGTTCCCAGCCGTATTTTTCGTTCAGAACATCAATTTTCAGGCGGGCGGAAAACACGTAGTTCCGGTCGTCGAGGCGCTGTTCGTCGCCTTCTTCGGGTTCGTCGTATTCGTCCTTGATTTCGCCGAAAATCTGCTCGACCAAATCCTCCAGCGTGACCAGCCCGGAGGTGCCACCGAATTCGTCCACCACGAGGGCCATGCTTTTACGTTCCTGAGTGAATTTGACGAGCAAATCCTGGGCGGGCATGGCCTCGGGCACGATGGGGATGGGCGTGAGGATGGCTTTCACGTCCTTTGGCTTTTTGAAAAGCGCCAGCGAGTGGACGTAGCCGAGCACGTCCTCGATGGTGTCGCGGTATACCAGCACGCGGGAGTGTCCGCTTTCGACGAAGGATTTTTTCAGGCCCGTCATGCCGTCCTCCACGTCCACGGCCACGATTTCGGTACGAGGAATCAGGCAATCGCCTACGCGGACTTCCCGAAATTCGAGGGCGTTGTTGAAAATTTTCGTGTCCACCTCGGCCACGTCCTCTTTTTTGGGGCCGGTGTCGGTGCGGTTAAGGTTTTGCAGGTACTCGTTGAGGTCGGTCAGGCCGAACACGGGGCGGGTTTCGGAGTATTCGAGCCGCAGCACGTTGGTCAAAAACCAGCGGGAGAGGTTGACAATCGCCCACACCAGCGGCGACATGGCGTAGTACAGCAGCCAGATCGGAATGGCGAGCACTTCCAGAAACACGTCGGGGTTGAGCAAAAACAGGCTTTTCGGCACGAACTCCGCCACGGCCAGCACTAGAATCGTGGCCACCAGCGCGGGCAGGAGGATTTCGACGAACGGGTTGTCGAGAAACTGGAACACGGGCGGCAGGTGTTCGAGGGCGTCGCGGAACACCTCGTGCAGCCAGCCTTCCATAAAAATGCCGTAGAGCACCAGGGCCAGCGTGTTGCCGATGAGCATGGTGCCGATGAACTGCGAGGGTTTTTTCAAAAAACCCGCAATGATTTGCCCCGTGATGACGCCCTGCTTGGCCTGCAACTCGAAGTAGAGCTTGTTGGCCGACACGTAGGCGATTTCGACGCCGGAAAAAAACGCCGAGGCCAGCAAGGTAAGGACGATGGTGAAGGCTTCCTGAGAAGTCATGGTTTTGGTTTTCGGTTTACAGCGGGGCGCGTAGCCTTTTCAGTTGTTGAACCCTGCGAACCAAAAAAGCCGGAGATTTCCGGCTTGAAGATAATGGATGGAATGATTCCCACGCCGAGGCGCGGAGACGCAGAGAAAGTTTAACCAACTCTGCGTCTCCGCGCCTCGGCGTGAAAACTTCATTTTTTCTTTTTGACAACCGGCTTTTTAACCGCTTGCTGTTGCTTCGTTACCGCTTCTTCCTTTTTCAGCCGGACGTTTTTGGTGTATTGAAAATACAGCAGGCACGCGATGCTGAACATGATCCAGAAGTAGCTGGCCTTCAGCGGCACGCCCTGGAACAGTTCCCCCGCCCAGATGATGAAAAAACCGACGGCGGCGGAGAGGAGGAGGGATTCTTTGAGGGTCATTTGTCTGAACCTTGATTCGCTTGATGATTGGATTACCATGAATGTGAAATTGAGGACATCCAATCTTTTTTGTCCTTTCAATCCGCTGAATCAAGGTTCAGACCGAAACCGCCGCACCGCCGACATCGTGAAGCCGATGGCCAGCACGAAGGTACCGATCCAGAGGACATTGATGAAGGGTTTTTCGAGGGCCTTCATCACGATGTAGTCGCGCTGGGTGGTGTTGACGTTGAAGGTGAACGTTTCGGTTTTCGGGTCGATGTTCGTGAACTGCACCCGCAGGCCCAGTTCGTCGCTGACGAAGGGCGGGCGGCCCACCATCCGGTTTTTGATGATGTAATTCGGCGTCACGCTGACCGTGCGGCCGTTTTTGTCCATCACTTCAATCATCGCCTGCACGGCGGCGTCGCCGGGGCCGAGGGGCTGGCCGTCCACCTCGCGCACGGGTTGCACACCCCGGAAATGGGCCACGTAGTCGTTGAGGAAGAGCGTGTCACCGAGCGAAACGGTGTACGATTCGGTCTTGCTCCAGTCTTTTTCCTGGTTGGGCATCGGCGCGTCGGTAATGTGCGTGTACACGTCGCGTTTCCACTCGTTGCGGATGGAGGGCGAAGCGGCGTTGCCCATGCGCGGGTTGATTTGCACGCGGGGGTAGAGCGTGAACACCCGGCCGTTGGGCTCGCGGTACTCGACTTCGTAGTACGTGTTTTCGGGGAAAACCTCCAGCGTGTCGCCGGTTTTGTAGTAGGTTTTGCCGTTGACGACGATGTCCTGCTTCGCCACGGCGCGGAAGTCGTTTTCAATGAGTTGCACCGCCGACTTGGGCAGGTAGCCGGGTACGTCGCGGGCTTCGAGGCGCTGGCCACGGTAGGTGACCAGAAATTTATCGAGTTTTTGCGGGTCGTTGAGCCAGAGAAGTTGGTTGTCCACGTTTTCCTGGGTCGGGATGTCCTTGCTGTTGAAAATAATCAGCCCGCTTTTGTTTTGGGTGATGACTTTCGAGTAGCCCGCCGAAAACAGAATCCCGAGCAGCATCAGCGCCACGCCGATGTGCGTGACCGAGCCACCGGTGATTTTCACTTTTTTCCGCGCCAGCGTCAGCAGCACCGAGCCGTTGGTGACGATGGCAAACACCGCCGCCGTCAGGAGCACGATGTGCTGCCACTCCCGCAGTCCGCCGACGGCGATCAGCGCTGCCGAGAGGATGAGCGTCAGCGTGAGGGGCACCGTGAACACATCCCAGGCACCGAGGTTAACCTCAAATCCCCGCGTGACAACTTTGGGCCGTTTGCTATCGACTGACGACTGACGACTGACGACTGACGACTTCATTTTCCCCCACCAGAAATACTGCCCGATGCCCGTCAGCACCGCCACGACGACGAAAAACCACTGCTGAAATTTGGTGTAGTGCCCGATCTGGTCGGCGGGGAGTGCCAGCGACGAGTTGACGCCGAAGGCCTTCAGCACCGCGTTGTACACCGGGATCGACGTGGTGGTAAGCACCTGAAAACCCGCGAGGCAGAGGATGGTAGCTCCGCAGAAAATCCAGAATTCGCGGCTGTAGGTCGAAAGTTCTTTTTCGTCGGACGGAATCTTTTTCCACTGCCAAACGAGCAATCCCACCGATACGGCCAGGAACGTGAACAGGTACAGCAGCAACTGACCCGACAGGCCCAAATCGGTAAAAGAGTGGACGGAGGCGTTGCCGAGAATGCCGCTGCGGGTGAGGAAGGTGGAGTACAGCACCAGCACGAACATGCTGATGGTGAGGATAATGGAGGTACGCAGGGCCGTGTTGTTTTTCTGCACAATGAGCATCGTGTGCAGGGCGGCCACGAGCACGAGCCAGGGAATGTAAATCGCGTTTTCGACCGGGTCCCAGTTCCAGTACCCGCCGAAGTTGAGCGTTTCATAAGCCCAGTACGCGCCCATCAGGATGCCCACGCCGAGGACGAGCGCGGCCAGGGACGTCCAGGGTAGGGCGGGTTTGATCCACTCCCGGAACTGCCCCCGCCACAGCCCGGCGATGCAGTAGGCAAACGGCACGAGCGTCAGGGCGAAACCCAGGAACAGGGTGGGCGGGTGGATGACCATCCAGTAGTTCTGGAGGAGGGGGTTCAGGCCATTGCCGTCTTCGGGGATGAAGTTGGGCTGCATCTGCCAGACCGGCCAGTCGGGGTTGGCTTCGCGCAGGAGCAGGAAGGGCGACGAACCGATTTTCAAATCCAGGCCCGGTAGAATTACGCCCAAGATCATGGAGCAGAGGAACGCCTGCACGAGGGCGAAAATGGCCATCGCGGGGGCTTCGAGGGTGCTCTTCCCGGCCTTGTCAACGGCTTTTTTCTTCCGAAACGAGGCCACCAGAATCACGCCCAGCACGGCCTGCCAGAAAATCCAGAGGAGAAAACTGCCTTCCTGGTCCTGCCAGAAACTCGAAATGACGAACTCCGTGGGCAACGCCTTCGAGGAGTTGTCCCAGGCGTAGTGGTACTCGAAGTAGTTGTTGTAAATGATGACGTACAGGCTCGTCACCACGCTCAGCACGGCCAGGGCGTGGATGCCGAAGGCCCAGCGGCCGAAGCCTTGCCAGTCGGTGGTGGTGTTGCGGGAAGCCTGAAAGTACGCAAACGCGGCCACCAGCGCCGCCACGAAGGCGGTGATGATGCTCAGGTGACCGATTTGGCCGATGGTGGTGTGGATCATGGTCGGTGTTCCGTCGCTGACGGAAAGTCTTCAAAGTTGTCCAGAAACCGGGAAAAGTCATTGCCCCGGCAAGTGATGCGGTGGGCCTGAATCGAAACGGTCAGCGTTAGGCTCGCGGGAGCTTCGTCGAGGGCCAACCCGAGGAAATCGGAAAGTTGGACGTTGTTCATCAAAAACAGATGGCTCCACCGATTGCCCCGGCGCACCAGCAGCGCGATATGAATTGGTGTGTCTTCGTAAGCGGGTGAATAAATCAACGAACGAGCCACCGAAAACCGCGCTGTGAGTTTTCCGGCAGATTCCGTGGCATTGGCGCTTTTGACCTGCACCCGCCGAAAACTCCCATCGGCGTGCCGCACCACGAAAATGTCGTCGCCCTGATCCACTTCGGGAATCGCCACGTTCCAGCCGCGCAACAGGAACTCGCTCATCACGAAAAGTTGCCCGGCTTTGCCAAAGTACGTGGAGCGAATGCCGACATGGGTCATGCGTTCAAGCGGTTACTTCGGCCGACATTTCCTTTCCCTCGCGCTGGCTCCACGCGTACATCACCGAATTGGAATCGAAATCCACAAACTCCACGAGGTCGAACCGTTCCGCATCACGGGGATCAACAAACCCCGCCAGGGCCGGGAAGACGTTCCGCAGAAAACCGCCGTGGTAGGTCATGAAATCGTCGCGAAAATCGCTCGACAAAAACAGTCCGTGGGCTGGATGACCGCCCAGTTCCTGCACCCGCCAGCGGGTTTCGGGGGCGAGTCGGAAGCCATAGCCGTTCAGGTTTTTCCCGACGATGATTTTTGCTTTTTCCATGAAAATGAACCAGTTACAGCTTCGCCGCCTTCGCCCCCTCGGGTGCCTGGGCGTTGTACTTCGAGGGGCACTTCAGCAGCACCTTGTCGCACTTGAACACGTCGCCCTGCATGTTGCCCACGATGACGACCTTCTCCGACTTGTCCATGTCCTGGGGTTTGGGCTGGTTGTAAATCACGCGGGCTTCGGTGCCGAGCGTGTCCACGAGCATAAACTCCAACCGATTCGCGTCCACGGCGGGGTTGTAAGTCATGCCGATAATGCGGCCCTGGGCGTCTTTTTTCAACGTACCCACCACGTGGACCTTCGCGTTGGGGTTTTCCTTCGCCACGGCGGCGGCTTCCTGAAAACCCACGTACGTGCTGGCGTCGGAGGCGGTGCTCATGATGATGGCCACCGCTGCTGCGATGACGAGGAGGCCGAAAATGTGAATTTTTTTCATGGCAAAAAGCGGGCTATTTCTTCAACTCTTTCTCCAGGCGGCCAATCTTGCGGTCAAGCATGACGAGGTACACGAGCAGGCCGGTCAGCACGACGGCGATGACGACCACCACCACGTAAATCTTGCCATCCGAGCGCATTGCGTCGGCCATTTCCACGCCTGAATCAACGGTTTGTTGGGCGAGCAGGTTCGTTGAAAAAAGAAAAAAGCCGAGGAGCGAGAGCAGTTTTTTCATGATAAAAATCAGCGTTCAAACGTGGGTTTGCGGGTCAGGCGCTCTTCCCGTTCGATGAAGGCATTCTGCACCCGCCGCAGGCGAATCCGGAGCGTTGAAATCCACACCCCGAGCAGGATCATCCCGACGCAGGCCGGGTAAAACACCATCCGCATCTGGTTGTCCATGTCGTACTGGCCGAAAGCCGGATTGCCGCCGTTGCCGGGATGCAGCGAGGCGGTCATGCGGGGGAGCACGAAGATGAGCGGGATGAAGACGGCGAAGGCAAACACGTTGTAAATGGCCGAAATGCGCGCCCGCTGCTGCTCGTCGCGGAAGGAACTTCGCAGGAGCCAGTAGGCCAGGTAGATCAGCATGCCCGCTGCGGCTGAGAGAATTTTGGGGTCTCTGGGGAGCGGGTCATTCCAGGTGAAATTGCCCCAGAGCGCGCCCGTCACGTAGCCCAGCAGGCCGTACACCAGGCCCGTGTTGGCGTACTCGACCGACCGCACGTCGTCATCGGGCCGACCCGTGCGCAGGTAACGGATGGCGTACCAACCCGAAGCCGTCATGAGGGCAATCATGCCGAACCACAGGGGCACGTGAAAGTACACGTTGCGGATGGTTTCGTTCAAAATCGGCAGCCTCGGCACATCCATCAGCAGCCCGCCCGTGAAGACGTAGGCGAGAAGAATTACGCAGCCGATTTTCCACCAGGTTTGGTTCATGAGTTTTGAGTTTGGAGTTTAGAGTTTAGCGTCGAGGGGCACTCCTAAACCCAGGACGCTAAACCCTAATCTCAACTTCTCCACAAATACGGAAACAAAATGACCGACAAGACCCAGACGATGGCGTTGAGGGCCAGCAGGGTGAGTACTTCGTCCCAGCTATCGCTCCGGTCGAGTCCATCGAGGGCATTCTTCGAGATCCTGAGCAGCATCAGCAGCATGGGCAGGATCACCGGAAAACTTAGCACGGCCATCAGCGTAGGGGCGTTTTCGGCCTTCGAGGCAATGCCCGCCACGAGCGTCAGCGTGCCCGAAAACCCCAGCGCCCCCAGCACCACGCTGAGCAGGTACATGGGCCAGTCGCCGACGGGGTTGCCCATCACGAAGGCATAAAACCCCAGCCCGACCAGCGATAGGCCCATCATCAGCAGCGCGTTGTAAAGCAGTTTGGCGAGAATGATGCCTTCCGCGCTTGCCAGCGTGTAGTAGTACAGCAACCGCCCGGCCCGCTCCTGGGTGAAACTCTTCGCAATGGCGCTCACCGCCGTGAACAGCAGGATGATCCAGAACAGCGTATTCCAGGTTAGCGGCTCCATCTGGCTCATCCGTAGCCGGAAACTTAGGTAGCACACGAACACGGTGCTGACCAGGTACAGCACCATGCCGTTGAGGGCGTAGCGCTGCCGCCATTCCAATTGGATTTCCTTGAAAAAGAGCGCTTTGAATTCGTTCATGCTGCTCCAATGCGGAGTCGGATTTTTCCGTGTCGCAAAGGTACGACACAACCCGGCTGAAAGTGTTTTCTGGAAGGAAGAAAGGCGTTGAACCGCTGGTTTCGTTCGATAAACAGCCCCGAAGCGGGGTTGAAAGGTCCGCGAAAATCGGCGTTGACCCGGCGGCAAAACAATGACAAATGTTCCCCAAAAATATTTTTTACTCTGCTGAAACCTGCCGTATTTTGCGTTGGTTTAAACTAAGTCTAAATAAGCTACCCCATGGCCAGTCGCAGCGTTGCCGATCTGAAACGAGGAGAAAAAGGCGTCATCTGCTCGTTCAAGGACGCTCAGATGTCGCTCAAACTGCTCGAAATGGGCTGCCTGCCGGGTACGGAAGTCTGCCTGAGTTGTGCCGCTCCCTTCGGCGACCCGATCTGCATCAAAGTCTCGGGCTACTGCCTGTCGCTGCGCCGGGAGGAGGCTTCGACGATTTTGCTGAATTGATGATGGACAATGGATAATGGATAATGAAAGGCACCACTGGCTCTTGATTATCCATTATCCATTGTCCATTATCCATTGAAAATGAAAGACCTGCCCACCATTGCCCTCGTTGGCAACCCCAATTCCGGTAAAACCTCGCTTTTCAACCAACTGACGGGCCTCCGTCAGAAGACCGGAAACTTCGCGGGCGTGACGGTGGACAAGAAAACCGGCCTCAGCCGCCTCGACCGCGCCACCGAAGCGCTCATCCTCGACCTCCCCGGCACGTACAGCCTCTACCCCAAATCGCTCGACGAGCAGGTGGTGCTCGACGTGCTCGCCAACCCCCAGCACCCCGATTACCCCGACGTGACGGTGGTGGTGGTGGATGCTTCCAACCTCAAGCGCAACCTGCTGCTTTACACCCAGGTGGCCGATCTCGGTTTCCACACGGTCGTGGCCCTTAACCTGCTCGACGTGGCCGAGCGCCAGGGCCTCGACGTGGACCCCGACCGCCTGTCCGACCAACTCGGCGTGCCCGTGGTGGGCATCAACGCCCGCACCGGTGAGGGCCTCGACAACCTCCGCTTCGCGCTTAGCCAGGAACTCAAAGCCCACTTCGAGCCGCAGCGGCCCACGCTGCCTGTGCACGACCTCGCACCGGGGCTGATCGACGACATTCGGACCAACCTGAATTTACGGAACGACTACCAGGCCCTGCTCTTCGCCGGGCAGCACCAGACGCTCCGGTCGCTGCCGAAAGCCAGCCGCGACCAACTGGCCGAACTGACGAAAAAGTACGGCTTCCGGCCCACGGAGGTGCAGGCCCAGGAAACGCTGGAACGCTACCGCCGCATCGGTACCATCGTGGACGAGGCGGTAAAAACCACGCCCGCCGCTGCCGAAGACGGCCTGACTGCCCGCCTTGACCGGGTGATGTTGCACCCGCTGTGGGGGTACCTGATTTTCCTCGGCATTCTGTTCCTGATTTTCCAGAGCATCTTCTCGCTGGCGCAATACCCGATGGACGCCATCGACGGGGGCGTGGCCGCGCTCACGGAATGGCTGAAAACCAGTTTGCCCGAAAGCCGCCTTACCGCTCTGCTCACCGACGGCCTGTTGGCGGGCATCGGGGGCGTGGTGGTGTTCATCCCGCAGATTGCATTTTTGTTTCTGTTCATCGCCCTCCTCGAAGAATCGGGCTACATGGCCCGCGTGATGGTGTTGATGGACAAAGGGTTGCGCCGCTTCGGGCTGAACGGTCGGAGCGTGGTGCCGCTCATTTCGGGCGTGGCCTGCGCCGTGCCGGCCATCATGTCCACCCGGAGCATCAGCAACTGGAAAGACCGGCTCATCACGATCATGGTCACGCCGCTGATGAGCTGCTCGGCCCGACTGCCGATTTACACGATCCTGATCGCGCTCGTCGTGCCCGACCAGCCCGTGCTGGGGATTTTCAACCTCCAGGGCCTGGCGCTGATGGGCCTGTACCTGCTCGGTTTCGTGGCGGCGCTGCTCTCGGCCTGGGTGATGAAGTTGCTGGTGAAAACCCGCGAACGCAGCTACTTCATCATGGAACTGCCCACCTACCAGCTCCCCCGCTACAACCACGTGGGCCTGAGCATTTGGAATGCCGTCAAAGCCTTTACTATTGAAGCGGGCAAGGTTATCGTGGCGATTTCGATTGTGCTCTGGGTGCTGGCTACCTACGGCCCCGGCGACGCGATGGACCGGGCCGAAGAACGCGTGCGCCGCGAAGCCGCCGCCCAACCGGCATCGGACGTGGAAAACGCCGTGGCCGCCGCCCGCCTCGAACACTCCTACGCCGGGCGCTTCGGCAAGGCCATCGAACCGGCCATCCAGCCCCTGGGCTACGACTGGAAAATCGGCATCGCGCTGCTCACCTCCTTCGCCGCCCGCGAGGTATTCGTGGGCACGATGGCGACGATTTACAGCCTTGGCTCCGACGTGGACGACGCCCAGCGAACGACCGTGAAAGAGCGCCTCCGCGCCGAAATCAACCCCGACACGGGCGGGCCGCGCTTCACGCCCGCCGTGGCCTTTTCGCTGCTCGTGTTCTACGTCTTCGCGATGCAGTGCATGAGCACGCTCGCCGTGACCTACCGCGAAACGAAGGGCTGGCGCTACCCCATCATCCAGCTTTTTTACATGACGGGGCTGGCGTATTTGGCGGCGTTTTTGGTGTACCAGGGGTTGAAGTGAGGGTGGTGCTTGTGGTTTGCTGAGATGCGGGGAGGTATCGAGGCGAGAAAGGTTTGTCATTCCGACGTTAGGAGGAATCTCGTTGGCCTGCCAGACCATTTGCCAATAGCCGAGTGCCTGGTGCCCCGACGAGATTCCTCCTAACGTCGGAATGACAAAAAAATCAACAGAAATCGGCTTGTGCGGGAAAATTTAACGTCTACCCAAACGCCCCCCGCATCACCTCCACGCTCTTCGCCACGGCCACTTCCGGCTTTTCCTTGCCTTCAAATTCAATCGACACGTAGCCCCGGTACCCGGCTTTCCGCAGGATGCCGGCGATGCGGGGGTAGTCGAGGTCGAGAGTGTACCACTCGCCCCCGCCGTAGTAGGTCTTGACCTGCACGAAGGTGGTGTGCGGCGCGATGGCGGCTAGTTTGTCGTAGGGGTTTTCCAGAAAATTGCCCGTGTCCATCAGCACGCCCAGCCAGGGAGAATTGACCGCCCGGTGAATGCGCAGCAGGCCCTCCGGCGTGGAGGTCAGGCCCCAGTGGTTTTCGAGGGCGAGGTGAACGCCGTGCTCCGCCGCCTTGTCGAGGCATTCCCGCGTGGCGTCAATGGCCCATTGGAAGGCGTCGTCTTCGGTGTAGCCGGGGATGGCTGCTTCAATTCCGCGATTTTTCATGTATTCGTCGAAGGATTTCGTCGTGTTCCACCGCCCGGAGTTGAGCCGCATGCAGGGAATGCCCAGTTTGGCGGCGAGTTCGATGCAATGAATCGTGTGCGCCACGGCCTTCTTCCGCTCTTCGGCATCCGGCGACACGAACGACTGGTGGATGGACAGGGCCACCAAATCCACCCCCGCCCGGAAGGCGTGCTGCTTCAGTTTTTGCAGGTAGGCGTTGTCCTCGCTTTCCATTTGCCGGTGCAGCACGTCCACGCCTTCCACGCCGAGGCGGGCGGCTTCATCGATCACGTACTCGATGGGCACCTTAGGCGTTTTGAAATGCCAGTACGAGTAGGTGGCGAGGGCCAGCCGGATTTTCAACGGTGCTTTCGGGGCCTGGGTGGCGAAGGTCGGTTGGGCGAGGGCCGCGGCAGCGCCAGTCAGGCTGGTTTGGAGGAAGTGGCGACGGGTGGACATGAAAAAGAGAGAATGCTCAATGTTTAATATTCCATGCTCAATGTCAAATCGAAAGTCTGAATTTCAAATCATTGAACATTGAATATTGAACATTCTTCCTAACCCTCAAGGCACCGGATCGTACCCATGCCCGCCCCAGGGGTGGCAGCGCGCAAACCGCCGCACCGCCAGCCAGCCGCCCCGGAGCGCGCCGTGCTTGCGGATGGCCTCGACGCCATACTGCGAGCAGGTCGGCGTGAACCGGCACGCGCCGCCGAGGTAGGGCGAAACAGCCCCCTGGTAGAACCGAATGAGGCCAATCAGAAGGATTTTCATGGAGGTGCAACGGCCGGACGACGCCGGTAAGTTCGCCAAAATCCCGGATTCGCGCCCTATCTTTACCCGCTGAATCCACAGCCCGCATGAACTTCGCGTACATCACCTGGGACGTCAAACCCGACCTTTTTCACCTTGGCAGTTTCACCGTCGCCTGGTACGGCCTGCTTTTCGCCCTGAGTTTCCTGCTGGCCCAACGCATCATGGTGCATATTTTCCGCGCCGAAGGCGTCAAGGAAGAACTCGTCGACACACTCACGCTGTACATGGTGCTGGCGACGGTCATCGGCGCGCGGGTGGGGCATTACCTGTTTTACGAAACGCCCCTGCTCGTGCAGGACCCCGGCAAGTGGTTTCTCGAAATGCTCATCCCGCCCTACCGAGGGCTGGCCAGCCACGGCGGCGGAATTGGCCTGTTTACGGCCCTGTGGCTGTTTGCCCGGCGCTACAAGATGAATTTCCTCTGGATCACAGACCGCGTGGCCATCACTGCCGCGCTCTGTGGGTGCCTGATCCGCCTCGGCAATTTGATGAACTCCGAAATTCTGGGCGTGGTGACCGACGTGCCCTGGGCGTTTCTGTTCGTGCAGGACCCCGAATACCTGCGCGGGGCGTACCCGCTCGAACCCCGTCACCCGGCGCAGTTGTACGAATCGCTGTCGTGCCTCGTGCTGTTTTTCATCATGTTCGCCCTCTGGCGGCGGTACAAAACCAGCCTCCCCCAGGGCACGCTCATCGGGTTGTTCATGATTTGGGTGTTTTCGCTGCGTTTCGTCTGGGAATTTTTCAAGGAAAACCAGGTGGCGTTTGAAAACGAAATGAGCCTCAACATGGGGCAGTTGCTGAGCATCCCCGCCGTGCTGTTTGGGGTAGCGGCGGTGTGGTACGCGTTGAACAAGCGCCAGACCCGGATTTTTCGCGATGCACAACACCTCGCCACAGACGGCAAGACGGGAAAGCCCCTCCGGGGCTGAATGCAGTTTTTAATGTTAGTCCCGCAGGGACTTGCCACGCTTGCCGCCGAAAGGTCGGACCCCTGCTGTAGCTGACGGAGCACCGCGCTGAAATTTACCGTGAACGTAAAAATCGCCCCCCTCGCCGAAGGCCTCCCGTCGTTTCTCGCCGAAACGGCCCCTACCCAGGTGGCCGTGCTGGTCGACGAGCACACGCGCCGCCACTGCTACCCGAAGGTGAAGCCGCTGCTGCCGAAGCACACGCTGATTTCGATCAAAAGCGGGGAGGCCGAAAAACACCTCGGCACCTGCGAGCGGGTGTGGGAAGCCTTGACGAAGGGGGCCTTCGACCGCCACGCCCTGCTGCTCAACCTCGGCGGGGGCGTCATCGGCGATTTGGGCGGATTTTGCGCAGCCACCTACAAGCGGGGCATTGCCTTCGCCCAACTGCCCACCACGTTGCTCGCTCAGGTGGACGCCAGCGTGGGCGGCAAACTCGGCATTGATTTTCAGGGGCTGAAAAACCACGTCGGCGTGTTCCGCGTGCCCGACGCCGTGCTCATCGACCCGGTTTTTCTCGAAACCCTGCCCGACCGCGAACTGCGATCCGGCTTTGCCGAGGTCGTCAAACACTGCCTCATCGCCGATGCCGCCAAGTGGCAGCAAATCCGCCGCCGCGACCTCGACCGGCAGGACTGGCTCGACCTGATCGCCCACTCGGTTTCCACCAAAAAAAGCATCACCGAGGCCGACCCGACCGAGAAGGGCCTGCGGAAAATCCTCAACTTCGGCCACACCCTCGGCCACGCGATCGAAACGTTTTTTCTCGAAAAACCCCAACGCCTGCTCCACGGCGAGGCCATCGCCGTGGGGATGCTCGCTGAAAGCTACCTCAGCCACCGCCGGGGCACGCTTACCGCCGCCGAGTTGAATCAGATCGAAGAATTCCTCGTGTCGGTGTACGGCACGGTGCCCCTCGCCAAAACCGACTTCGACGCCCTCATCGCCCTGACCCGTCAGGACAAGAAAAACAAGGGCGGACAAGTGCGCTTCGCCCTCCTCGACGGCATCGGTCGCTGCGCCTTCGACCTTTCCGTCACCCCCGCCGAGATGCGCCGGGCGCTGGCCTACTGCACGGGGTGAAACACCGGGAATCCCTTCCCCAACCTGTGGCGGTTCGTTGCCGCTTTCCCGCCTGAACTTCTGCTTTTGCCAACTGGTACACGGTTTTCCAGATGGAGCGCACGGACACCTCCATCCGAACAACCGCAGAACACCATGAAAAAGCACATCCTGCTGGTCGGAACCTTAATGAGTGGCCTCTTTCTGACGTCGTGTTCGAGTTGGGAACGGGGCAATCTTTTCGGGAAAGGCAATTCGACGACTGATTCCCGCGCCAGTCGCGACCGCAACGACGACCGCTCTGAGTCCAGCGCTCGCCGTGACGAAGGCCGCCGGAATTCCGATGACGATAAAAGTGGCTTGGAGAAACTGCTCGACGGCAAGAATAACGACCGTGACGAGCGGGCTAGCCGGAATGAAGACCGCCGTGACGACGACAGCCGCCGCGATTCGCGGGACGACCGCGACCGTCAGAGTGGCCTCGAACGTCTCCTGAACGGAGGCCGTGACGACGAAGACCGTGACGACCGCGACCGGTACAGTTCCCGTGAGGACGACCGCCGTGACGACGAGCGCCGGTATCGCGGCGACGATGACCGGATGTCGGGCCGGGATAGCGACCGTCGCAGCGACGACCAACGCGATGACGACCGGCGCTACAGTTCGCGCCGCAGTTACGACGACCGCGACAGCCGTTCCAGTTACCGGGATGAAGACCGCCGTGACGACGAACGCCGGTACCGCGATGAGCGCGACGACGAGCGGTACAGCCGTCGGAGCAACAGCGACCGGTACAGCTACCGCCGTGAAGACGACCGCTACCAGGACGACCGCAGTAGCTCGCGCAGTCGCTACGACGACGAACGCTACAGCGCCCGGTACCGCGACGAGGATGACCGCTACCGCGATGAGCGCGACGACGAAGACTGGTACAGCCGCAGGAGCAGCCGCAACCGCGACGACGACCGGGACGATAGCCGTGAAGACCGCGACAAGCGCGACCTGACCGAGCGCATTCAGGAAAACCTCGACGCCCTCGACGAGCGCATCGATGAACTTTCGGAAGGCGCGAAGAACGAAAGCAAATCGGCCAAGAAAAAACGCGACGACCTGCGCGCCGACCTGGAAAAACGGCGGGACGATTTGCAACGATCGTACTTCAAAGTGAAACGCCAGAGCGGCGACGAGTGGAAGAAATTTAAGAGAGAAGTCGGTAGAGCGGTGGATGACGTGGAGGATGCCTTGGAGGGGGATAAGTAATCCATCGTTTTGCCGACTCCCATTCGGAGCCACACCTCAAGGAGGCGGCTCTGAGTAGCGCGGGGCGCACCTCAAAGAGGTGGCCCCGCTTTTTTATGTGCTTCGGGGAATGGGTAACACTTTACCCGAAAACCTTGCCCAACTTTCCCAACCTTCGGAGTATCAGTGAGGTATTTCGTTTTTGGCAAGCCATTGGTAGAAGATATCGAAGTACTTTTTCAACAACCTAACCGATCTCTGAAGATGAATCCCGCAACCGATTACCCAAATCATCCCCGAGGTGCCGCGCCCGTCGGCACGGCCAGTACTACGTTTGTCTCCGATCGAACAGGCTGGGCCCGGCGCATTTCCTGGAGCGCCGTTTTCGCGGGCGTGCTCGTGGCCATCATCACGCAACTTTTGCTGTCGCTGCTTGGCTTAGGCATCGGTCTCTCGACCATCGACCCGCTCGAAGAACGAAACCCCGCAGCGGGCCTGGGTATCGGAGCAGCCATCTGGTACGGCATTAGCAGCCTGATTTCGCTGTTTTTGGGCGGCTGGGTGGCAGGTCGGTTGGCTGCCGCGCCGCGCACCTTCGACAACACCCTGCACGGCGTACTGACCTGGAGCCTGACCACACTTCTGACATTTTACCTCCTCACCACGACCGTGGGACGCATCATCGGCGGCGTGTCGCGCTTCGTGGGCAACGCCGTCGGGACGGTAGGCAATGTGGTGGGCAACGCGGCTTCCTCGGCGGCCCCCGAAATTGCCGATGCCGTCAAGGACAACGCCCGCGAGGAGGGCATCGACCTGTCGAACCTGAAGGCCGAATTCAACCAGGTCCTGCGCCAGACCGGCAAGCCCGGCCTCCAGCCCGAAGCCCTCGAACGTCAGGCCGACCAGGCGACCAGCGAGGCCCAGTCGGCGGCCAATCGCGCCGCCCAGAACCCCCAGAGGGCCGACGAAAACCTCGAGGCACTCTTCGACCGCGTGTTTAACCGGGGCCAAAATGCCGCCGCTCAGGTGGACCGCGAAGCCCTCGTCAACGTCATCACGGCCCGCACCGGCCAGAGCCGCGAGGAAGCCGGGCAAACGGTGGACAATTGGATTTCGTCCTACAACCAGGCCCGTCAGCAGTGGGAACAAACCAAAGACCAGGTCGCCCAGAAAACCCGCGAAGCCGCCGACCAGGCCGCTTCGGCCACGTCCCGGGCGGCGATTTTCACGTTTTTCGGTTTGTTGATTGGCTTGGCTGCCGCCGGGTATGGCGGTAAAAAAGGCGGCGATTCCCGCGACGACAACAGCGCTCTCGACCACCCCACCCGCGAGAGCCGGTAGGGATTTCCCCAAGAAATCATTTCACCAACCACAAAAAACGAGGCTGCCAAACAGCCTCGTTTTTTGTGGTTGGTGAAACTGGGCCTACGACTCGCGCACGGATTTCGACAACCCAGGCGCTGATTGGCGCAAGTCGGGCATCCGGCGGTTGCGCTGCCCCCGGTTGGTTGGTTGCTTTGCGGGCAATCAACTCAACATGAACAACCGTACCCTTGGAACGCTGGCGCTGCTCGGTGCCCCGTTCATGCTCATCGGCATGGTCGCCGAAGAACACGTCAAATCGCTCGCAAACTCCTGGTTTACCGGGGTCTGGGGGCTGTTCTACATCACCGCCTGGCAAGGTAGCATGGTCGCCCTGCAACGGGTGCAAATCACCGGCCGGAGCCGCTTCGGGAAAACCCTGCTCTGGGTCATTACCGGCACGCTCCTCCTGGCCAACGTCTCCAACGTGTACCAACTCCTTGCGCCGGGACAACGGACGGTCCTGTTCGTCGCGCTCGATGCCTTCTGGCCCCTGAGCAACCTCGTGATGCTGGTGGTGGGCGTCGCCGCCGCGAAGGTGGGTCGCCTGCGGGGCTGGCAGCGGTACGTGCCCCTGGCGGCGGGCTGCTGGTTTCCGTTTGCCATGCTCACCCTCACCCTGCTGGGCCGCACGCCGTTGGCGCTCTGGATCGGTGGCACGTACTCGGCCCTGACCTGGACGCTGCTGGCCCTGGTGGCGATGAAACCCAACGTACGGCCTTTCGAGTCGGCGCAGTTGGCGAAACCCGCGTTTGCCAACTGACCCGGTACCGACTTGCCGGATTTTGTTGAGCGTTTCAATGCAGCCTGAGCGAATTTGTTTCGGCTGCTCTTTTCTTTAAAAATCAGGGGTTTGTACGCTACGCTGGGTCGGGGATTTTTCCAACCTTTGCAAAAACCACGTGCTCCGATGAACCCCTGGCTTTCCACGATCACCCTCGGCCTGCTGCTGGCCGTCACCGGCTGGTTTCGGCAACCCGGCTCTGGCCCCGCCCGCCCCGTCTCCGTACAGGAGCTCACCGCTCGCCTGCCCATCTGCGGGGTAGGGCACGTTGGGGGCATCCCGACCTCGGTGCTGCAACAGCCGGTGGCCCTGCGAACGGGCCTCGGTGCGGTGCCCACGCTTACGTCCACGAAATCACCCGAAGCTCAGGCGTTTTTCGACCAAGGCATGGCCTACCTGCACGGGTACGTGTGGGTGGAAGCGGCCCGGTCGTTTCACGAAGCGCTCCGGCGTGATTCGACGCTGGCCCTGGCCCACGTGCAGCTAAGCTGGATTTACTCCCAACTCGACGACACCACGGCGGCCCGGCGCGAAGCCCGGTGGGCGAAGGCATTGGAAAAGTGGGCCTCCAAGCGCGAGAAAGCCCACATTCGCGTCCGGTTCAGCCACCTGCGGGCGCTCGATTCGCTGACGAACGAAACCCTGCTCGCGGCTTACCGCCGCGACCTGAGCCAGGCCATCCGCACGTTTCCGGACGATGTGGAACTGTGGCTGCTGCTCGGCAACGCCCACGAGCGTTACGCCGACGGCCGGGGGCAGGGCAGCGGCCCGGCGGTGATTGCGGTGTACGAAAAAGTGCTCCGCCTCGCCCCCGACCACCCCGCCGCGCACCACTACCTCATCCACGCCAACGAGGGCATGATGAATTACGCCCAGGCGCTCGTTCACGGGGAAATCTACGCTCGCCTCGCCCCTAATCTGCCCCACGCCGGGCACATGTACGCCCACGATTTAATGAAAACGGGCCGGATAGACGAGGCCATCGCCCACCTCACGCGGGCCGACGGCATCGAGCGGCAAACGTTTGAAACCGAGCGGTACAAACCCGATTTCGACTGGCACCACGCCCACAACCTCACCCTGCTGGCCCTGTGCTACCAGTACCAGGGCCGCCTGGCCGAGGCCGAAACGGCCCTCCGGCGCGTGTACGCCATGACCCGCCCCGGCGACCCGCAACTGGCGTTTTACACCAAAAAAAGCTACCCCGAACTGCTGCTCCTGACGGGCCGCACCGCCGAAGCCGAGGCCCTGGCGAAGGAGTTGACGGGAGCAAAAACCCCCGGCGAGCGCCTGCTGGGGCATTACCTGCTCGGCATGGTTCACGCCGAACAGCAGCGCTGGACCGAAGCCCACCGGGAAGCCGACGCCGCCTTGGCCGAACTGCCCGCAATTCGCAAAGTAAACCCCTCCGGCTACATCCTGGGCCGGGTGGAGCCGTACCCCCGGTTTTTGAAAGCCTTGCTCGCCCTTCACGAGCCGAACCCGTCGGAAAAATCGCTCGCTGCCGTGCGTGAATTTCAGAAAGCCGCCCGCGAGCAAACCGGCCCCGACCCCTGGGTGGAGGCGCTGTTTCAACTCGAAACCCTCGCCCGCCACGCCCAAGCTGCGGGCTTGAAAGACTTTGCCGAGGAAGCGGTGAAAACCCTCGCCGAACACGACGGCGGCTACGCGGGCACGCACTACGCCCTGGCCCAACTGGCCCGGCAGCGCGGCGACGCCCCCACCGCCCGGCGCGAACTGGCCCTGGCCACCACGGGCTGGCAGCGCGGCGACGCGGCGTTTCGGAAGCGGATGGGGGTGAACTGAATCCGGTCATGAAAACGAACTTGCTGCCCTTCGCACTGAGCGTGCTGCTGGCCTTGCCAGTCACGGCGCAGACGGGCGCGGAGACCCCGGAAGCACTGGTGATGCGGCAAATCGACGCTTGGAACCGGCACGACGGCCTTTGCCGCTCATACGCCGATAGACTGTAGCTGTACGCCCTCCCGAACACGTTGCTGCGGGCGTTCACCGCCCGGCGGGAGGTTGAGGCGTTTTGCGATGAGTTTTTTCGGAAAAACCCCGCCCTGCACGCCGAGGTGCCGGGGCGGCTGGTGCTGGGCAACACGGTCGTGCTGCGCGAAACGGTGACGGGCCGGACCGACGGGCGCGTGGTGCAGTCGGTGGTGACGTACAAACTCCGGGACGGGCGTATTGCCGCCGTGTATTTCGACCACGACCGACCTTAATCTCTTACTTCTGGGCTAAATCGGGGTTAAAATTTATTCAGCAGCGGGTTGTGGTTTTTATTTTAATTCTACATTTGTAGAAAAATACTTCATTTTGTAGAATGAGACTCTCTCCAACCGAAGAAGCCCTCATGCAGCACCTCTGGAGACGGGAACGGGCCTTCATGAAAGACCTGCTCGACGCCTACGGCGACCCCAAGCCCGCCGCCACCACCGTGGCCACCCTGCTCAAACGCATGGCCGACAAGGGCTTCGTGGCCTACCGTGAGTACGGCAATTCCCGCGAATATTACCCGCTCGTGACCCGGCAGGCGTATTTCGCCCGGCACGTTAACGGCCTCATTAAGCAGTTTTTTAACAATTCGGCCGCGCAGTTCGCTTCGTTTTTCGCGGCGGAAACCGACCTGTCGGCGGAGGAACTGGAATCGTTGAAGGCGCTGATTGAGGAGCAGATTCAAAAGAAAAAAGCATGACGATGTACCTTCTGAAGTCCGGCCTGTGCCTGCTGTTGGTGCTGGGGTTCTACAAAATCGGACTCGAACGGGAGCGGATGCACCGGTTCAACCGATTCTACCTGTTGGGTGGATTGTTGTGCTCGGCGTTGGTGCCCTTGCTGTCGTTTCAACTCTGGCCCGCCGGAACTTCCGTGCCCCTGTTCGAGCCGACGGTCGTTCCGGCGCACGGCGGGTCGGTTTTTCCCGTCGCAACCAACCCAAGCGGCGTGCCGGAACCAGCCGCTTTTCCGTACGGCTGGGTCATTTACGGCGCGGTTACGGCGGCGATGCTTGGGCGTTTCGTCCTGAACCTGCGCGCCATTTTCCGAAAAATCACCACCCACCCTAAGCAGCCTTACCGGGGCGCAACCCTGGTGCTGCTGGCCGAAAACGTGCTACCGCACACGTTTCTGCGCTGCGTTTTTGTTTCGGGAACGGCCTACCGCCGGGGTGAAATCGAGGACGAACTGCTGGCCCACGAACTGGCCCACGCCCGGCAGCGGCATTCGCTCGACGTGCTGCTCGTGGAAGCGCTGCTTTGCTTCGGCTGGTTCAACCCGCTGCTGCACTGGTGCAAGCGGGTCATTCAACTCAACCACGAATTTCTGGCCGACGAAGCCGTCCTCCGAAACCATGCGAACGTCACCGATTACCAGCGCCTGCTGCTGGACAAACTGGCCCCGACCCCGCCGGTCTTGCTGACAAGTTCTTTTTCGGCCCAAACTACCAAACAACGCTTGCTTATGATGACCAAACACACCCCGCGAGCCAAAGCCTGGTTGATCGGCAGCGGCGCGACGCTGTTGCTCGGCGCGCTCACCCTGTTGCTCGGAACGACGACGAAAGCCCAGGTGGCATTACCGTCGTCCGGCGTACAGAAACCGGTGAAGCAAAACCCGCAGCCGGAAACCGACGTGGCGAAAATGGAACGGCTGTACGGTGACAAACGGGTCATCATGACAGGCCGCAATGCGCCCGTAACGTTTTCAAAACTTTCGGATAGCGAAAAGAAGCGGGTGGAACTTGTTCCTCCGTTGCCCCGTCAGGTACCGACCGAGGGGCAGTTGACCGATTAGAAGAACTCGAAAAAATACGGCGTGTGGATTGACGAGAAGCGCGTTCCAAACTCCCGGCTCAACGAATACACCGCTCAAGATTTTGGCTCCTACTTTGTCAGTAAACTTGAAAAAAACGCCATCAATTACGGGAAGCACTATTTTCAAATTGACCTGATGACCCAACCGGCATACGAAAAATACCTCGTGGAGAATGCCAAAAATCCCTTGCTGGTGCTGCGGCGTGACCCCACGCAGAAGGGCAAATGACTTAGTTCCAGTTTTTTACCCTACAAAAATGCCCACCCAAGTTTCTGCAACTTGGGTGGGCATTTTCATTTGGCACTCACTCCACCGTCACCGACTTCGCCAAATTCCGCGGCTGGTCCACGTTGCAGCCGCGCAGCACGGCCACGTGGTAGGAGAGGAGTTGCAGGGGCACGACCGTGAGCAGCGGCATGAGCAGTTCGTGGGTGATGGGCACTTCGAGCACGTAGTCGGCCATGGTCGGAATGAGCTTGTCGCCCTCGGTCACCACGGCGATGACCTTGCCCTTGCGGGCCTTCACTTCCTGAATGTTCGACACGATTTTCTCGTACGACGCGTCGCGGGGGGCGATGAACACCACCGGCATGTCTTCGTCGATGAGGGCAATCGGGCCATGTTTCATCTCGGCGGCGGGGTAGCCTTCGGCGTGGATGTAACTGATTTCTTTGAGCTTCAGCGCGCCTTCGAGCGCCACGGGGAAGTTGGAACCTCGCCCGAGGTACAGAAAATTGCGGGCTTGGTGAAACTGCCAGGCCATTTCCTTCACCTTGTCGGCCGATTTCAGGACTTTCTCGATTTTGTCGGGAATGCGCTCCAACTCGAACAGCAAACGCCGGAAGGTGTCTTCGTGGAGAATGCCTTTTTTCCGGGCCACGGCGATGGCCATCAGCGTGAGCACCGTCACCTGAGCGGTGAAGGCTTTGGTCGAAGCTACGCCGATTTCCGGGCCGGCGTGGGTGTAGGCTCCGGCGTGGGTGAAGCGCGGGATGCTCGACCCCACCACGTTGCACACGCCGATGATGGTCGCGCCCCGGGCCTTGGCCAGTTCGATGGCCGCGAGGGTGTCCATCGTTTCGCCCGACTGCGAGATGGCAATCACCACGTCGCCTTCCTTGATGATGGGGTTGCGGTAGCGAAATTCCGACGCGTACTCGACCTCGACCGGAATCCGGGCCAGTTCCTCGAAAATGTACTCGGCCACCAGCCCGGCGTGCCACGACGTGCCGCAGGCCACGATGACGATGCGGGGCGATTTGGCGATGTCGTCGAGGTAATCGCGGAGGCCCCCGAGCACCAGGTGGCCCTCGTCGGCGATGACCCGGCCCCGCATGCAGTCTTTCACCGAGCGGGGCTGCTCGAAAATTTCCTTCAGCATGAAATGCTCGAAGCCGCCTTTTTCGATGGCTTCGAGTTCCAGTTCCACCCGCTGGATGTACGGTGACTGCTTGACGTTGTCGATGTTTTTGATCGTCAGTTCGCCGTTTTTGACCACCGCAATTTGGTAGTCGTCGAGGTAGATGACCTCTTTGGTGTATTCAATGATCGGCGTCGCATCGGAGGCGAAGAAAAATTCGTCCTCGCCCACGCCGATCACCAGCGGGCTGCCCTTGCGGGCGGCGATGAGCTGGGTGGGTTCGTTGGCGTCCATGAGCACGATGGCGTAGGCCCCGACGACCTCCTGCATGGCGAGCCGGACGGCCTCATCGAGCGCGACGCCCGTAGCCTTCTGAACGTCTTCGATGAAATTGACGAACACCTCGGAGTCGGTGTCGCTGCGAAATTCGTAGCCCTTGCCCTCGAGTTTCTGCTTGATGGCCCCGTAGTTTTCGATGATGCCGTTGTGGATGATGGCCAGGCGGCCCGAGTGCGAGGGGTGCGGGTGGGCGTTGCGGTCGTTGGGTTCGCCGTGGGTGGCCCAGCGGGTGTGGCCGATGCCGATGGTGGAGTCGGGCACGCTGCCGTTGACGAATTCTTCGAGGTCGGCAACCTTGCCTTTTTTCTTGAACACCTTCAACTCACCGTTGAGCAGGGCTACGCCGGCCGAGTCGTAGCCCCGGTATTCGAGGCGTTTCAATCCTTTGACGATGAGGGGGTACGCTTCGCGGTGCCCCACGTAGGCAACAATGCCGCACATAATCGGGATGGGTTAGAAAGTGGCGGATTTGGAAAAGCGATTCGGGTGTTTTCCCACAAAAAAACGGCTTTCCGCGAGAAAAGCCGTTTTTCCAAAAAAGAAATGACCCGTCAATTGTTGGAAATCGTGTAGTACACCCGCAGTTTGATGCGACGGGCATCGAACACGGCCCGCCGGACGTCGGTGCCAAAGAGGGCGTTGACAATGTAGCCGCCGGAGGAAGTTTGTGGGGCCTCGCGGGTCAGCAGCAAGCCGGTGGCCGTTCGCTGGCCGGTCAGCATCTGCTGCAATTGCGAAGTCACGTTGAACGCGTACCGTTCGTTGGTGCCGTCGAAGGGGGCAGTCTGGGGTGTTGTCGTGGTTTGTTCCGTCAGCACGTACCGAATCTGATACTGCGCCGTGCGGAGGGGCAGGTTTGTTTCGTTGCTCTCGATGAGCGACACGCCCGCAGGGAGGTTGACGTTGGTGGGTACGGGCAGTTTTGGCTCGAAAAACAAATCGGCCTGGTTGATGGCCACCCGGCCCTGCGGCAGGTTGCGCAGGTTTTTCAGGGTCGGAAACTCAACCTTCACACCCAGCCCACCCGCTTGCTGGAGATACACTTCGTCGTTGGTGCGAGAGGAGGACACGGCTTGACCGGGTTGCGTCAGCGTCGCCAGCGCGCCGGTGCGTTGGTGAACGACGCGCGTGAAACGAACCGTGGGCGCGGCGGCGGTAGTCGAACTTGCCCTGGGGAGGGCGTAAATGCCGTAGAATTTTCGCAGAGTATCGACGTGGTAGTACACGTAGAGGCCAACGTTCGAGGAGGACACCCCCAGCACGCTGCCCTCGTCGCCCGAACCCGACACGAGGGCCAGGCCCTTCAGGTAATTGCGGAAGGCTTTGGCGTCGGTGCTTTCGGGTTTCCCGGCCAGGGCGAAAAGTTCCCGCCCGAAGGCATCCGAAAGTTTCACCCGCAGCGAAGGCGCGATGTTGGGGTCGAGGTTGGGCTTGTACCGGGCGCGGCCCAGCGCCGTGGCCTCGAAAGACGCGTTGCTCGTGGTGAGGTAGGTCTTGCCGTTGTCGAGTGTGTCGGTCAGGCGGTGGACGTTCACGGTCTGGTAGCGGGTGGTGTCGCCGTAGCTGAAGCCGTTGTAGGGCAACACGAGCACGAGCGAATCGTACACGGCTTTGGGATCGGCCTTGAGCGTGTCGCCCGAGTCGGGGGCCAGTTGCACGAAACTCCGTGCTTCCACCGCGCCCAGCACCGGATCGGTGTAGCGTCCCAGCAGCAACGCCGTCGTGCCCGATGTCTGGATGGAATCGAGCAGCACCGTCGAACTGCGGACCGTGAAGGTATCGGAAAAGAAAACGCCCGCCTGGCTACCCGCGGGCAAAAGGTCGGAACCGATTTTGAGTGGGTCTTCGCAGGCCGTCAGGCCGAACAAAAATCCGCTCACCACCAGGATTTTAGCTAACCAGTTCGTTGTAGAGGTTGTAATACGTTTCCGTATAGTTTGCGTCTTCTTCGGTGAGTTCGACCTTTTTGTCGGGCAGTTCATTCAGAATCGTGTTAATGGTCTCGCTAAAGTCCTCGTCCGACTTCACCACGATGTCGGCGTACTCCACGCCGATGCGGATGAACCCTTCGTAATCCAGCGAGCGCAGGTTGTTGAGCATCCCATCGTGGATGTCCATCGCCTTGACTTTATCGAGCAGATCTTCGTCAAACTTGTAGCTGAAGGGGTTGTTGTACACGGTGAACACCGACTTGGTTTCCTTGAAAATCGGGTCGTTTTTGTACGTCGTTTTCAGGTACAGCGGCACGAGGGCCGTCATCCAGTCGTTGCAGTGCACGATGTCGGGTGCCCAACCGAGTTTCTTCACCGTTTCCAGTGCGCCCTTGCAGAAGAAGATCGCCCGCTCGTCGTTGTCGTCGTAAAACCGGTCGTTGTTGTCGAAGAAAACGGATTTGCGCTGAAAATAGTCTTCGTTGTCGATGAAATACACCTGCAACTTCGCGTTGGGCACCGAGGCCACCTTGATGATGAGCGGTTTCTCGTCGTCGCCGACGGCAATGTTGATGCCCGACAGGCGCACCACTTCGTGCAGGCGGTTCTTGCGTTCGTTGATCAGCCCGAACCGGGGTACTAGAATCCGGATTTCCATGCCGCGCTCCTGCATGGCCTGGGGAAGTTTCCGCACAAAATCGGCGACTTCGGTGATTTGTAGAAAAGGATAAATTTCGCTGGCGACGTAGAGAATCCGGAGTTTGCGCATGAGTGAAACGGTGATTAACGACTTCCGCGAAGGTGGAGGTTAGACTAAGCGTGGACAAAATTAAGCATTTCGCCCCCATTTTTCAAGATTTTTGCCCCCTGGCCTGTATGATTTTAAAAACTCGGTCGTTTACTTGCGAGTTTTGCCAAAACGCTTACTTGCCGGGTTTATAGTTCAGAGTTTAGGGTTTAGAATAGAAAGTGTACATCAAGCGGAACTCTGAACCCTAAATTCTAAACTCCAACCCCACCCCATGCACCTCCTGACGACCCTCACCGACCTGCGGCAGTACGTGAACGACCAAAAACGGCAGGGGTACACGTTGGGGCTGGTGCCCACGATGGGCGCGCTGCACGCGGGGCACCTGGCGCTGGTGGCGGCCAGCCGCGCTGCCAACGACCGCACGGTAGCGAGCGTGTTCGTCAACCCCATCCAATTCAACAACCCCGACGACCTGGCCCGCTACCCCCGCACGCTCGACGCCGACCGAGCGATGCTCGACGGGGCAGGCTGCGACGCGGTGTTCGCGCCCTCGGCGGCGGAAATGTATCCCCAGCCGCCCGCGCTGAAGTTCGATTTCGGGAGCCTGGAAACGGTGATGGAAGGCCGCTTCCGACCCGGCCACTTCAACGGCGTGGGCGTGGTGGTGTCCAAGCTCTTCCACTTCGTACGGCCCGACCGGGCGTACTTCGGCCAGAAGGATTTGCAGCAGTGTGCCGTGGTGAAGCGACTGGTGGATGACCTGAGTTTTCCGCTCGAACTCGTCGTGTGCCCCACGCAGCGCGAACCGGATGGGCTGGCGATGTCGTCGCGCAACCGGAACCTGACGGCGGAGGAACGGGCCGTGGCACCCTTCATTTTCCGTGAATTGACGAAAGCGAAAACCATTATGGCCGACGGGCAGGCGGCGGAAACCGTTAAAACGGTTGTCGAACGCGATTTTTCTGAAAACGAAGCCTTCCTCCTCGAATACTTCGAAGTCGCCGACCCAACCACGCTCCAGCCGCTCACCGGTCGGCTCGCCGGTCGCCCGGCGGCACTGTGCGTGGCGGCGTTTTTAGGGAAAGTGCGGTTGATTGACAACGTGCTGGTGTGAAAATTTGGAACACGGATGCGACGGAAAATACGGATCTATACGGCAAAAAAATCAGTGTCAACCCGTATTTTCCGTCGCATCCGTGTTCCATTTCAGCGCCGGAACTTTGCTACCGAACACCCGCGTTTGAACCGCACGGCGGAAACTCCCTACCTTTGCCGCCGATTTCGCTTCAACTGAAAACCAAATGCTTCTGACCATCATGAAGTCCAAGCTCCACCGCGTGCGCGTCACGCAGGCGGAGTTGAATTACGTGGGCAGCATCACCATCGACGAGGACCTGATGGACGCCGCCAACCTGCTGGAAAACGAAAAGGTGCAGATCGTCAACAACAACAACGGCGAACGTTTTGAAACCTACGTCATCCCCGGCGCGCGCGGATCGGGCACGATTTGCCTCAATGGGGCCGCCGCCCGCCGCGCGCAGGTCGGCGACATCGTCATCATCATCGCCTACGCCCTGATGACCCCCGACGAAGCCAAAGCCCATACGCCCCGGCTCGTTTTTCCCGATCACGACAACAAACTGGTGAAGTAGCTCCGACCCGCGCCGCGTCGGCTCTGGTCGGCGTCCGTTGGCCTGCCAAGCGCTTCCCCTCGCCGACCAGAGGTCGGCGCTACCGCATGAAAAAAATCCTCAAATACGCCCTCTTCCTCAGTCTGGCCGCCGGACTGATGTGGTACGTCTTCAAAGACATTCCGCTCAACGAATTGCTTGAAACCTTCCGCCAGGCCGATTATTCCTGGGTCGTCCTCTCGGCTCTGCTGGCCGTGGTGGCGCACTGGAGCCGGGCGGCCCGCTGGGTGATGCTCATGGAGCCGCTGGGCTACCGGCCCTCGGTGTTCCGGGCTACGCTGGCGGTGTGGATTGGGTATTTCGCCAACTTCATCGTGCCGCGCCTCGGCGAAGTCTCGCGCTGCGGGTCGCTCCAACGCACCGACGACGTACCTTTCGAGAAATCCTTTGGCACCGTGGTGGCCGAGCGCGTGTTTGACGTGCTGACGCTGCTCGTGCTCATCGCCCTCAACCTCGCCCTCGAATTCGACCGGCTGAGCGGCTTTTTCGCCAATTTTTTAGGGAGCAAACTCCGGGGCGGGCAATCCGGTCAGGCGGCGAACCAATGGTTGCCGTGGGTGTTGCTCGGCGGGGCGGTGGGGAGCCTGTGCCTCGTGTTGGTCGTGGTTTTCAACAAAAACCTGCGGAGCAAGTTGCTGCGAAATCCGGTGGCTCAGAAAATTGCCACGTTCCTGCAAGGCCTGCTCGACGGCGTGCTGAGCATCCGGCGGCTGCGCAATCCGGCCCTGTTCATCGGCCACACGGTGCTGATCTGGACGATGTACTACCTGATGTCGTACGTGCTGTTTTTCTCGATTCCCGAAACGGCGCACCTGTCGGCCCTGGCCGGGCTGACGATCCTCGTCGTGGGGGCCATCGGCAACTCGGCCCCCACGCAGGGGGGCATCGGGGCCTACCACGTGCTGGTCGGCAACGTGGCCCTGCTCTACGGCCTGAGCCAGAAAGACGGCATCGTGCTGGCCACCTTCACCCACGGTACGCAGATGATTACCATGCTGGTAGGCGGGGCGCTGGCGTTTTTGGTGACGTTGTTCATCCAGAAGCGGGAGCCGAAGGCCAAACAGCAGGAGGTAACGGCCTGATTTCCCTCTTTTTCATGACCGAAGAAAAAATCAAATCGCTCGACGAAGCGTTAGAGCAGGTGCAACGCTGGCAGGCGGCAGGAGAAAAAATCGTGTTCACCAACGGCGTGTTCGACATCGTCCACCTCGGGCACATCGATTACCTGGAGAAAGCCCGCGCCAAAGGCGACCGCCTCGTGCTGGGCCTGAACACCGACGCTTCGGTGCGGCGGCTGGGCAAGGGAACCAACCGCCCCGTCGTCGGCGAGTACGCCCGCGCCCGGATGGTGGCGGCGTTCCAATTTGTGGATGCTGTCATTTTGTTCGACGATGATACGCCCCAAGCCCTCATCGAAGCCGTGAAACCTGACATTTTGGTCAAAGGCGACGATTACTCGGTGCAAACCATCGTCGGCGCGGATTTTGTACTTCAACGTGGAGGTCGGGTTGAAACCATTCCGCTCGTGAACGGTTATTCCACGACCCGTTTGATTCAGAAAATTAAGGAGAGTTTTTAACTGAGTTTAGGGTTTAGCGTTCAGGGTTGAAAAGCAAAACGCTGAATGCTAAACCCTAAACTCTAAACTTCAAAAAAATGGCCGGAGCCTATTTGATTGGTATTATCGTGATGGGCGTCAGTTTCTTTGTGAGCTGGCGGCTGAAAAGCAAGTTCGCCCAGTATTCGCAGGTGGGCCTGCAAAACGACCTCAGCGGCAAGGAAATCGCCGAAAAGATGTTGCGGGAAAATGGCATCTACGACGTGCGGGTGATTTCGGTGGAAGGTCAACTCACCGACCACTACAACCCCCAGGACAAGACCGTCAACCTCAGTAACGACGTGTTTTACGGCCGGAGCGTGGCTGCCGCCGCTGTGGCCTCGCACGAGTGCGGCCACGCCGTGCAGCACGCCACGGCCTACGGTGCCCTGCAATTCCGGTCGGCCATCGTGCCGTTTGTGAGCATTGCCTCCAACTGGATGCAGTGGATCATCCTCGCGGGCATTCTGTTGATCAACACCACCATCGTCCCGCTGGCCATCGGCGTGGCCTTGTTCGCCGTCACGACCTTGTTCAGCTTCATCACGCTGCCCGTCGAGTTCGACGCCAGTCGCCGGGCGCTGGCTTGGATCGACAGCCGGGGCATCGTCAACGCCCGCGAACACGAAATGGCCAAAGACGCCCTCAAGTGGGCCGCCATGACCTACGTGGTCGCCGCCATCGGCTCGCTGGCCACGCTGCTGTACTACGTCAGCATTCTGATGGGGGCCAGCCGCCGGAGTGACTAAGGTTTGGAATTTTTGGAGAAAAGGCAGTCCCACGGGGCTGCCTTTTTCGTTTACCGAGCATGATGAAGTGTTTCGCTCTCGTTCTCCTCGCCCTGGCCTGCGGCGGTAACACCAACCGCCCAACGACCACCGCGAAGCCCGGCACCGCCGCAGCCGATACGGCCTACGCCTACCGCCCCGCCAGCCGCGACGGCACCGGCAAGGTGTACCTGGACCGGGAAATCGCCCAGGTGATGGGCCACTTTGGGGCCGACTGGCTCGAACGCCCCGAGCGCGAACGCGAGGAACGCACCGACCTGCTGCTGGATGTTTTGCAGTTGAAACCCACCGACGTAGTGGCCGACGTAGGCGCAGGCACGGGCTACTTCAGCTTCCGCATCGCCCCGCAGGTGCCCCAGGGGCGGGTGCTGGCCGTGGACATCCAGCCCGAAATGCTCGGCTTCATCCGCCGGGGCATGGCTGCCCGGAAGGTGACGAACGTCGAACCAGTTTTGGGCACCATCGAAGACCCCCGCCTGCCGCCCAATTCGGTAGACGTGGCCCTGCTCGTGGACGCCTACCACGAGTTTTCGCACCCCCGCGAAATGATGCAGCGCATCGCCGCTGCCCTACGGCCCGGCGGGCGCGTGGTGCTGGTCGAGTACCGACTCGAAGACCCGGACGTGCCCATCAAGACCCTCCACAAAATGAGCGTCGCGCAGGCAGAAAAAGAGCTGCGGGCGGCGGGGCTACGGAAGCTGCGGGTGAGCGAGAAACTGCCGTGGCAGCACGTGATGGAATTTGGGAAGTGAGCTCACGCGGGCTGGTAGAGCGTTAAGCCCGGCATGAAGCTGAAATCCTTGACGTTGTAGGTGAAAAGTGGCAGGTCATTCGTGATGGCCGTTGCCCCGATGAGCGCGTCGGGAATCTGTAAATCGTGACTCAACTTGAAGTTTTCGAGCAATTCAGTGGCTTGGCGTGAAGCGGCTTCATTGAGGTGGATAATATCGTAGTATCGAATTTTCGGCGCATTTGAGCAAGTTCAATTTTGTTGTTCATTCCACGGTACAGCTGCAAAATCGTGATAACGGGCAGCAGAATATTTGCCTTCCCTATCGCATTCCATGCGTCAACCGTTTGCGGATGGTCATTGAAGTAGTGAATGACGATGTTCGTATCGCACAAAATCATGGCTTGCGTTCCCAGGCGGCTTTGCGTATCTGTTCCAAAGTGCGGGGATTGTCCTTCCAAATGCCTTGCAAATCAGTCGGATCGATGCTTTTGTCACCCCTGGTTATCGGAAGGGCCGACTTAGCCGCTTCAATGTTCACCTGCTCGAGCAGGTCGTTTTCGTGGAGCCACTTCATGAGTTTTTCCAACTCTTCCGGCTCTTCGATTTCAATGGTCAGTTTCATGAATTCTCGGTTTTGATGGGCAACGGCACGCTGCCTGGTTTGGTTTATACCGCCAGCTTCGAATTCCTCCGTCCGTACCCGAAGTAAATCACCAGCCCCAGCACCAGCCACACGACGAAAATCGTCCAGTTGCTCAGGCCGAGTTCAGTCATGAGGTAGAGGTTGGTCAGGATGCCCAGCACGGGCAGCAGCGAGAAGTTGTGCTGGTAGCTCAGCACGGCCAGCGCCGCCCAGACGAGCCAGAAAATCACCGTCAGGGCCTTGTGCTCGGCGATGCCCGCCAGGCCCAGTTCCCGCCACTCGGCGAAGGTTTTTTCTCCGTAAATCGCCAGCAATCCCAGTGCCAGCAGCAGCCCCGCCCCGACCAGAAACTTCCCGTTGACGTACGGCACCCGGAATTTTGACTGCCGGGTCAGGCCCTTCGCGTCGAGGTACAAAATGCCCCCGCAGACGAGAATGAAGGCGAAAAACGTCCCGACCGAGGTCAAATCCACGAAGAATTTCATCGGCAAAAACATGGCGGGTATGGCCACGACGACGCCCGTCACGACGGTGGCGAACGAGGGCGTTTTGAATTGGGGGTGGATGCGCGAAAACGGTTTCCACAACAGCCCGTCGCGGCTCATCGTCATCCAGATGCGGGGCTGGCCGAGTTGGTACACGAGCAGCGCGCTCGTGATGGCCACCACGGCACTGACGGAGATGACGCCCGCCACGAAATCGAGGTTGACTTTCTGGAACACGTAGGCCAGCGGGTCGTCCACGTTGAGTTCGCGGTAGGGCACCATGCCCGTCAGCACGAGCGTGATGAGCACGTACAGCACCGTGCAGATGAGCAGGCAATAGAGCATGGCCCGGGGCAGGTCGCGCTGGGGGTTTTTGCATTCTTCGGCGGTGGTCGAAATCGAGTCGAAGCCGATGAAGGCGAAAAACACGGAGGCCACCCCGCTGAGCACGCCGCCCACGCCGTTGGGCGCGAAAGGCGACCAGTTGGCGGGTTTCACGTAAAACGCCCCGGCCGCGATGACCAAGAGAATGACGGCCAATTTCAACACGACCAGAAAATTGCTCGCCGTCCGCGACTCGCGGATGCCCACGTACACCAGCGCCGTCACGAGCACGGTGATCAGGCCCGCGGGCAAATCCAGAATCAGGCGAAGCCCGCCCAACGTCGGGGCCGTGCGGTAGATTTCGGCGTTAGCGACCGTGGCCGCCGAGAGGTCGGGCTTGCCCGCCTGCACGTCGGCGAAGGCGGCGGCGGCGGTGCTGGGGTCCACGGTGAGGTAGCCTGGGAAGTGAATGCCGAAGCCTTCTAGCATGCTCACGAAGTATTCCGACCAGGAAATCGCCACGACCATGTTGCTCACGCCGTATTCGAGAATCAAGGCCCAGCCGATGATCCAGGCGAACAGTTCGCCGAAAGCCACATAGGCGTAGGTGTACGCGCTGCCGCTGACGGGCACGGTCGAGGCAAACTGGGCGTAACTCAGCGCCGTGAACACGCAGGCAATGGCCGTGAAGACGAATAGCAGCGACACCGCCGGGCCGCCGTTGTAGCTGGCCAGCCCGATGGTGCTGAAAATGCCCGCCCCGATGATGGCCGCGATGCCCAGTGAGGTGAGGTCGCGTACGCCGAGGATTTTCACCAGACTGCCGTGGTGGGCGTGTTCGGTTTCGGCGGCGGACAGGATTTGGTCGATGGATTTTCGGCGAAACAGGGAGTTGTTGGCCACGGAGCGGTGGGTTGGGGTTCGGTTTGCGGGTAAAAATAGGGGTTTGGTGGCAGTCGGCAAGGCCGTACTTTTACGCCCATGTCCATCGAAGTGCAGCAACTCACCAAAGTGTACGGCACCCAGCGGGCCGTCGATGCCGTTAGTTTTTCGGTGAAACCGGGCGAAATCGTTGGGTTTCTCGGCCCGAACGGGGCCGGAAAATCCACAACGATGAAAATCGCTACGGGCTACCTGCCGCCCACCGAAGGTACGGTGGTGGTGGCGGGTTACGACGTGCGGGCCGATTCGATGGCCGTGCGGCGGGCCTTAGGCTACCTGCCCGAGCACAACCCGCTGTACCCGGATATGTTCGTGAAGGAATTCCTGCACTTCATTGGTCGACTGCACGGGCTGAAGGGCGCGGACCTGCGCCGCCGCACCGAAGAAGTGGTCGAACTCGTGGGGCTGACCGTGGAGCAGCGGAAGAAAATCGGGCAACTCTCGAAGGGCTACCGCCAGCGCGTCGGTTTGGCCCAAGCCCTGCTGCACAACCCGCCCGTGCTGATTCTGGACGAACCCACCACCGGCCTCGACCCCAACCAACTGGCCGACATCCGGCAAGTCATCCGCACCATTGGCCGGGAAAAAACGGTGCTCTTCAGCACGCACATCATGCAGGAAGTGGAGGCCCTCTGCGACCGGGCCGTCGTCATCAGCCGGGGCCGCCTCGTGGCCGACGCCACCCTGGCCGAACTGCGGAAGCCGGGGCAGTCGCTGGAGGAGGTGTTTCGGGAATTGACAAAGGGTTGAATTGTTGAATTTTGAATTGATGGAAGTATTCAACTTCAACAATCCAAAACTCAACAATTCGGCAGTTACCGCATGTTGTGGTACACGTTCTGCACGTCGTCGTCTTCCTCGATGCGCTCGATGAGTTTTTCGACTTCGGCGGCCTGGTCTTCGGGGAGTTCCTTCGTGTCGTTGGCGAGGCGCTCGAAATCGGCTCCCTGCACCTCGTAGCCGTTTTCTTCGAGGTGCTTCTGAAGGGCACCGAAGGCCGAAAATTCGCCGTAGATGACAATCTGGTTGTTTTCCTCGTCGAGAAACACCTCGTCGGCCCCGTAGTCGATGAGTTCAAATTCCAGTTCTTCCGGGTCGAGGCCGGGTTTGTTGGCGATTTTGAAAACGCTTTTCCGGTCGAAGATAAAATCGAGCATCCCCGACGTGCCGATGCTCCCGCCGAGCTTGTTGAAGTAGCTCCGCAGGTTGGCGATGGTGCGGTTGGTGTTATCGGTGGTGCATTCGATAAGCACGGCCACGCCGTGGGGGCCGTAGCCCTCGTACACCACTTCCTTGTAATCTTCCGAGTCTTTCGCCGTGGCTTTTTTGATGGCCCGCTCCACGTTTTCCTTCGGCATGTTGGCCGCCTTGGCGTTCTGGATCATGGCCCGCAGGCGGCCGTTGGTGGTGGGGTCGGGACCGCCGTTTTTGGCCGCCAGCGTGATGTCCTTGCCAATGCGCGTGAAGGTCTTGGCCATCTGGCCCCAGCGCTTGAATTTCCGGGCTTTTCTAAACTCAAAAGCTCTTCCCATGGGGTGGTTGTTGCAAATTTTTGGTGCAAAAAAAGCACAAAATTGGGTTTAGAGGTCATAGTTGTTGACGTTCGCAACGCGAAACCCTAAACCCTAAACCCCCTGCCCAAACAACGCCTCCCTGTTTTTCACCACGATGTTCCGCAGCACGTTCATCTCACCCAGGTGCATCCGCTCGTGGAGCAGCAGCCCGAACACCTGCCCGACGACGGTCGGGGGCATGTTCGGGAATGGGTACGGACTCGGGGCCAGCCAGTATTCCTCGCTTACGGTGCCCAGCAGTTCAACAAGCCGTACGCCCCGCGCCTGGAAGGCCGCCAGGAGGTCGTCCGGGTGGGGGTATGCTTCGGGGGCCTGGGGCTGGGAGCCGAAGCCAAACAAATCGCGCTCGCCAGGAATGACCGTCAGTTTTTCCGCCGGGTTGAGCAGTTTGATGAGCGTGTTGCGGGTGAAATTGAGGTGGCCCAGTTCCCAGACGAAGGAATTGACGTTGCCGAAGGGCCGGAAATGCCGCTCGGTTTCGCTGAGTTTGGCGAAGGTTTCGGCGATGCGCTTCGTGTTGAGTTCGTAGCCTTGCCGGAGCAGTTCGATGGGGACGACGATCATGGGGTGAAGGGGTTGATGTACGCGCTGCAAAGGTGCGAACGAAAGCGGTGAAAAATTACCCCCTGCCCGCCGCCCCTCGCCCCTTGCCATTTCTTGCCTAACTTGCCGCCGCATTTTTCGCTTTCCTTCATGCCCAAGCAAATCATTTTCACAACCGACGCCCCGCCGCCCATCGGCCCGTACAGCCAGGCGGTGATGGTCGGGGGCACGCTCTACGTGTCGGGCCAGGTGGCCATTGCCCAGGCCGAAGCCGGAGCCAGCATCGAGACCGAAACTCGGCAGGTGATGCTCAACATCGGCGAAATCCTCCGGGCGGCGGGCCTCGGCTATCAGCACATCGTCAAGACGACGATTTTCCTGAAAGACATGAATCAATTTGCGGCCGTCAACGGTGTGTACGGCCAGTTTTTCGCCGACCACTTCCCCGCCCGCGAGACCGTCCAGGTGGCCCGCCTGCCCAAGGACGTGAACGTGGAGATTTCGTGCGTGGCGGTGGCGGAAAAATAGTTGTTGGTTGTTCGTTGCTCGTTGTTGGTTTTGCCGACAACGAACAACGAGCAACCAACAACGAACAACTTCACCAACCTAAATGACCACTTCTACTCCCCGCGTCCGGTTTGCGCCCAGCCCCACGGGGCCCCTGCACATCGGCGGCGTGCGCACGGCGCTGTACAATTACCTGTTTGCTCGCCAGACCGGCGGCACGATGATTCTGCGCATCGAAGACACCGACCAGAACCGCTTCGTGCCCGGTGCCGAAGCCTACATTCTCGAAGCGTTGAAGTGGGTCGGCATCGAAATCGACGAAGGCCAGGGCATCGGTGGCTCCCACGCTCCCTACCGGCAGTCCGAGCGGATGGGCATGTACCGCGCGTATGCTGAGCGGCTCGTGGCCGAAGGCAAGGCCTACTACGCCTTCGACACCCCCGAGCAACTCGACGCCATGCGCCGACAGCTCGAAGCCCAGGGCACGGCCTTCACCTACAACGCCGTCACGCGCACACGGCTCAACAACTCGCTCACGCTGCCCCAGGAAGGCGTTTCGGCCAAAATTCGCAACGGCGAACCGTACGTGATTCGCCTGAAAGTGCCCGCCAAGGAAGACATCCGCCTCAACGACCTCATCCGGGGCTGGGTCCACGTGCATTCCTCGCAAATCGACGACAAGGTGCTGCTGAAAGCCGACGGAATGCCGACCTACCACCTCGCCAACGTCGTGGACGACCACCTGATGGGCATCACGCACGTCATTCGGGGCGAGGAGTGGCTGCCCTCGGCCCCACTCCACGTGCTGCTCTACCGTTACCTGGGCTGGGAACGCACCATGCCCCAATTCGCCCACCTGCCCCTGTTGCTCAAACCCGACGGCAACGGCAAACTCAGCAAGCGCGACGCCGATTTGGGCGGTTTCCCGGTCTTCCCGCTGCAATGGACCGACCCCGAAACCGGCTCCGTCGCCCGGGGTTTCCGCGAAGACGGTTACCTGCCCGAGGCGATGGTCAATTTCCTGGCGTTTCTGGGCTGGAACCCCGGCACGGAGCAGGAATTGTTTTCGATGGATGAACTCATCGGGGCCTTCAGCCTCGAACGCATCTCGAAATCCGGCGCAAAATTCGACATCCAGAAGGCCCAGTGGTTCAACCAGCAGTACCTGCGCCGTCAGACCGACGAGCAACTCGCGGCTTACCTGCTGCCCGCCTTCGAGGCCAGAGGCGTGGGCGTCACGCCCGAAAAGGCCGCCCAAATCGCCCGGCTCATGCGCGACCGGGTGACCTTCCCCCAGGAAATCGTGGAGGGCACGGGATTTTTGTTCGAGGCTCCCGCCGGGTACGACCCCGCCGTGATTCCCGCCAAGTGGACGTCCGAAGTAGCCGCCGTTTTGACCGCCTACCGCGACGAACTGCCGTTGGTCTCAACTCTGACGGCCGAGTCGGCGAAGGCGTTGCTACATTCGGTGGCCGAACGACAGGGCGTCAAGATGGGCAAGGTCATGCAGCCCCTCCGCGTCGTCCTGACTGGCCAGAGCGCCGGGCCGGATTTAATGCTTTCGATGGAAATCATGGGGAAAGCGGAGGTCGTCAACCGGCTTAACACCGCACTCTCCGCGCTGTCATCCTGAGCGTCAGCCACAGTGGAACTGCGAAGGATGACAAGGAAACAAAGTAAAGCGCCATGCCCAAGAAACCAACCAAAGCCAAAGAAAAGCAGGTCGAAAAACCCCGCGTCCACAAAGATTTGTCGGGTTTCGACATTGAAATCAACTCGTTCGGGGAAATCCGCACCAGCTACGACATCGACAAAATCAACGCCTTTCTCAACCGCAACGTGGACGACAAAAAACTCCGCCACCGCGAGGATTTGGACGAGTTGAAAAAGCGGGGGCTGGCTTCCGACGACCCCGAACAAAAAGAAAAGTAACTTTCACGCAGAGGCGCGGAGACGCCGAGAAACTCCGCGTCTCTGCGTCTCCGCGTGAACCTATTTTCCCACAAACCAAATGCTATCCCACGAAATCGACTACAAAATCATCGGCGAAGACATCCAGATTGTCGAGGTCGAACTCGACCCCAACGAGACCGTCATCGCCGAAGCCGGGGCCATGCTCTACATGGAAGACGGCATCCAGTTTGAAACCAAAATGGGCGACGGCTCCCAGCCCACCCAGAGTTTTCTGGGCAAACTCATGGACGCGGGCAGCCGCCTCATCACTGGCGAATCGCTCTTCCTGACCCACTTCACCAACCGGGGCGGGGGCAAGCGCAAAGTCGCGTTTTCGGCTCCCTACCCGGGCACCATCATCCCCGTCAACCTGGGTCAGGTCAGCGGCAATACGCTCATCGTGCAGAAAGATGGGTTCCTCTGCGCCGCCCTCGGCACGCGCACGAGCATCCAGTTCAACCAGCGCCTCGGCAGCGGATTTTTCGGCGGCGAAGGGTTCATTCTGCAAAAAATCCAGGGCGATGGCATGCTGTTCGTCCACGCGGGCGGCGTTATCATCGAAAAAAACCTCAACAACGAAACCCTCCGCGTGGACACGGGCTGCATCGTGGCCTTCGAGCCGCAAATCGGCTACGACATCCAGCGGGCGGGCAACCTGCGGAGCATGGTCTTCGGCGGCGAGGGGTTGTTTCTGGCCACGCTGCGCGGCACGGGCAAGGTGTGGCTGCAATCCATGCCGATTTCCAAGCTCGTACAGGAACTTAGCCCCTACTTCGGCGGCAACGCCCGCAAGGAAGGCGGCTCCGTGCTCGGCGGCTTGGGCCGGGTGTTTGAGGATTAAGTTTTTGAATTAAAAATTAAGAATGAAGAATGAAAAATGAAAAAGGCCTAAAGCGTCAACGGCGACCCGTTTTGCGGAGCAAACCACTTTTTCATTTTTCGTTTTTCATTTTTCATTTTTCATTCCTCGGCTGTTCGCCTTCCCCGCCCGACTACACCCCCAAGCCCAGGGGCTACAACCGCATCGACCTGCCCCCGGTGGCCTACCAGCCTCTGACCGAACGGCACCCGTATTTTTTTGAATACTCGAAAGCCGCCGTCGTCCGGCCCGACACGTTTCGGGGGGCGCTGCCGCACTGGGTTTTCATTCGCTACCCGCAGTTCGATGCCGACGTGCAACTCACCTACCACCCCGTGCTGGGCGACCGGCAGCGGCTGGCCCGACTCATCGACGACGCCTACAAACTTTCCTCGAAACACGAAATCAAAGCCTACGGCATCGACGATTCGGTGGTGAAACTGAAAAACGGCAAAACCGCCGCGCTGATGGAACTGTCGGGCGAGGTGCCGAGCCAGTTCCAGTTTTTCACCACCGACAGCACCCGGCATTTTCTGCGCGGGGCGCTGTACTTCAAAACCGCCACGGCCAACGACTCCCTCGCGCCGGTCATCGACTACGTCAAGCGCGACATGCTCCACCTGCTCAACACGCTCGAATGGCGGCAGTAAACTTCGGCCCGGCTCGGGGCGACGACGTTTTGCGGAAAATCCTCGACCTTCAGGCCCGAAACCTGCGCCCCAACCTCACCGCCGAGCAACAGGCGAGCCAAGGCTTCGTGACCTTTCGCTACGACCTCGATTTGCTGCGGGAAATGAACGACGACCTGCCGCACGTGGTCGCCTCGCAGGGCGACAAACTGGCGGGCTACGCGCTCTCGACCACCGTGGCGATTTCCCGGAAAAATGAGCTGCTCCGCCCCCTGGTGGAACGGCTCGACGCGATGACCCTCGACGGGCGGCCGTTTGCCGAAATTCCGTACTACGTCATCGGGCAGGTCTGCGTGGCGGAGGCGTTTCGCGGGCAGGGCGTGTTCGACGGGCTGTACCAAACCCACCGGGCGCTGCACGCCGGACGCTTCGCGGGCGTGGTGACAGAAATATCGGTGCACAACACCCGCTCGATGGCCGCCCACCGCCGCGTGGGCTTCCGGGTCATCGACGAAATGCCGGACGGCCCCGACCGCTGGGCGCTCGTCGTTTGGAATTGGACTGCATGACCCACTTTTTACTCCGTTTGCACCGCGCCAGCGTTCGCCGCCCCGAGGGCGTGGTGCTGCACGACCTGAATTTTACGCTCAAACCGGGCCAACATTGGGTGGTGCTGGGCGAGAATGGTTCGGGAAAATCATCGTTTCTGGAAGCACTGGCGGGAAAACTGCCGGTCGTTGGCAGCACCTTCGAGCACCCCATCGGACCACTGCGCGAGGCGGTCGAACTGGTACCGAAGGATTTTTCCTTCCACCGCGTGGTGGCCTCGGCGGCGCAGTTTTACCAACAGCGGTTCAACAGCCAGACCGCCGACGAAGCGCCGACGGTGCGGGAGCTTTTACAAAACCAGTTGAAACCCATCGGGACGGTCGATGAGGCCTCGGTGCGTCTCCTGCCGCCGCTTTACCACGAAGCTTGGCTGAACGAAGTAGCCAGTTGGGTGCAAATCGCCCACCTGCTCGACCGGCGGTTCACCTCGCTCTCCAACGGCGAAACCCGGCGCACGCTCCTGGCTCGTTCGCTGCTCCGCCGACCCCAGGTTTTGCTCCTCGATAACCCCTTCAGCGGCCTCGACGTAACCAGCCGCCAGCGCCTGCACGAAACGCTGAACCGCATCGCCCACGAGGTGACGCTGGTGCTGGTGACCACGCCCGACGAAATCCCCGCCTGCGTGACGCACCGGTTCGTTCTGAACGCCGGGCGTGGCACGGCTCGGGGGGTGGCGGGGGGAGCCGTGCCACGCCTACCCGGCCCGGATTCACCTCCACCCAGGCGTGGCACGGCCCTCCCCACAAGCCCCCAAGCCGTGCCACGCCTCCCACTTTCGGAACCCGCCGCCGATTTCGCCTTCGCCGTCCGGATGCGCGAGGTTTCGGTGCGCTACGGCGAAAACGAGGTGTTGAAAAACATCACCTGGGACGTGAAGCGCGGCGAAAAATGGGCCTTGCTCGGCCCCAACGGCTCGGGCAAAAGCACGCTCCTGAGCCTCATTACCGCCGACAACCCCCAGGCCTACGCCAACGACTTCGACCTGTTCGACCGCAAGCGCGGCACCGGCGAAAGCATCTGGGAGATAAAATCGAAAATCGGCTTCGTTTCCCCCGAACTGCACCTGTATTTTCCCCGCGAAACGCCCGTCTACAAAGTCGTGGCGTCGGGCCTGTTCGACACGGCGGGGCTGTTCCGCAAACTCACCGACGCGCAGGCCGGGCAGGTAGAAGCGCTCTTGCATTTGCTGGAAATCAGTGCGCTGCGCGAAAAACGCCTCGCCCAGCTTTCCACCGGCCAGCAACGTTGGGTGCTCCTGGCGCGGGCGCTGGTGAAAAACCCGCCCCTGCTGATTCTGGACGAACCCGGCCAGGGCCTCGACCCACCCCATGTGGCCCGGTTCCGCGACCTAATCGATTCGCTCTGCGAGCATTCGACCCGTACGCTGCTGTACGTGTCGCACTACGCCGCTGAAATTCCCCGCTGCGTCACGCACGAACTGCGGCTGCGGGAGGGCAAGGCGGAAATTTTCGGCAAAAACTTGTAGCTACAAATTTTGTCTCTACATTTGTTGCGCCGATTGCGCCATGAGCCTCGAAAAAGCCATCCGACAACCCCGCTTCGAAAGCGAACACCAGAAGGCGGTCATCAACGTGACTTACACCGCCGGTTGGCTCAACGGCATGGCCAGCCGGATGCTCAAGCCCTACGACCTCACCAACCAGCAATTCAACGTGTTGCGCATCCTGCGCGGGCAGTACCCTAACCCCGTCACGCTCGGCACCATCACGGAGCGGATGCTCGACCCGGCCTCCAACGCCACCCGGCTGGTCGAAAAACTTCGGCAGAAGGCCCTCGTCACCCGCGACCTCAATCCTGCCAATCGCCGCCAGGTGGACATCTGCATCACCGAAAAAGGCCTCGAACTCCTCGCCGAACTCGACAAAGCCATGCGCGAAAGCGAGCAGCGTTTTCACCACCTCAGCGAAGTCGAAGCCCGCGAACTCAACCGCCTGCTCGACAAACTGCGGGAGTAAATTTTTTTGTCAGAACAGTTGTATCAACAAATGTAGTTTCTACACCAAACCATTTTCCCATGAATAAACCTGCTTTTTCAACGATTGCCGGGGCCGGGCTGAAGGCCATCCTGGTGGCGGTGCTGGTCAACCTGGCCCTGTTTTTCCTGTTCTCGGCGCTCGGCGTGCTCGACCCGAGCGTTCTTCTGCCGCAAACCAACCAACCGCTGACGGCCCTGCCGGTCGCGCTGGCCTCTTTCGGCCCACTGGTGCTCGGAACGCTGTTTTTCTGGCTGCTCACCCGCTTTACCCGCAACGCCGTGCTCATTTTCACCGGGGTAGCCGTCGTTTTGGGACTGCTCTCCCTGGGAGGGCCGTTGACCATGACCACCTTGCCGACGAGTTTCCGCCTGGCGCTGTGCGTCATGCACCTCGTGCCGGTGGTGTCGCTCATTTGGTTTCTGCGAAAAGCGGCATCGGCTCCGACCGCCGAAGCATCCCTGCGCTGACAGGGCTGGCGCACGACAAAAACGGGCCTGGGGCGGAAGTTATCCCACCCCAGGCCCGTTTTGTTTCCGAAGCCCCGACCCGTGGTGTACCTTCGGGCTTCGGAACGCCAAAACCTCTGAACCATGCGCAAACTCCTCGTCCTTGTCCATTTTTCATTTTTCATTTTACATTTTTCATTCGCGCCAGCGCAGGATTACCCCATCCAGCCCGTCCCGTTTACGGCGGTGAAGGTCAGTGCGCAGTTCTGGGCACCGCGCCTCGAAACCAACCGGGTGGTCACGATTCCGTTTGCTTTCAAAAAATGCGAGGAAACGGGACGGATTGACAACTTCGCCATCGCCGGGAAGCTGAAAAAAGGCCAGTTTCGCGGCATCCGCTACGACGATTCCGACGTCTTCAAAGTCATTGAAGGCGCGGCGTATTCGCTGGCGTCCCGACCCGACAAACAGCTCGACGCCTACCTCGACGACCTCATCGCCAAAATCGCCGCCGCCCAGGAACCCGACGGCTACCTCTACACCATCCGCACCATCCAGGGCGACAGCATCCGCGACGTCAACGGCGCCGGCCGCACCCGGTGGTCGGCGCTGGAGGGCAGCCACGAACTCTACAACGTCGGGCACCTCTACGAAGCCGCCGTGGCGCATTTTCAGGCTACGGGCAAGAAAAACCTGTTGAATGTGGCCGTAAAAAACGCCGATTTGCTCGTCAACACCTTTGGCCCCGGCAAGCGCATCGCCGTGCCCGGCCACGAGGAAATCGAAATCGGATTGGTGAAACTCTACCGCGTCACCAACCGGAAGTCGTACCTCGACCTGGCGAAATTTTTCATCGACATGCGGGGCCGCGCCGACCTGCGCAAGCTTTACGTGGGCGGCCCCAACCACGCCCAGCACGTACCCACGCACCTCGACAGTTTGTACTTTCAGGACGATAAACCCGTCACCCAACAGACCGAAGCCCAGGGCCACGCCGTGCGGGCGGGCTACCTCTACGCGGGCATGACCGACGTGGACGCCGTGATGGGCAGCCGCACCTATCGCGCTGCGCTCGACAAAATCTGGCACAACACCGCCGACCAGAAAATGTACCTCACCGGGGGCGTGGGGGCGCACCGTTCGGGCGAAAACTTCGGCGAGAACTACGAACTGCCCAACCAGAGCGCCTACGCCGAAACCTGCGCCGCCGTGGCCCAGATGCTCTGGAACCACCGGATGTTTTTGCTGACCGGCGACGCCCGCTACCTCGACGTGTTCGAGCGGATGCTGTACAACGGCTTTCTGGCGGGCGTGTCGGTGTCGGGCGACCGGTTTTTCTACCCCAATCCCCTCGCCGCCGACGGCAAGGAAAAATTCAACATGGGCCAGGCCACCCGTGCCGAGTGGTTCGGCACCTCCTGCTGCCCCACCAACGTGGTGAGGGTGCTGCCCTCGCTGCCGGGGTATGTGTACGCGGTCGATGGGGCGAACGCGTTCGTCAACCACTTCATGGCCGGGGAAGCGCGGTTTTCGGTAGGGAAAAACAAATTGACTATTTCCCAGGAGACCAACTACCCCTGGTCGGGCGCGGTGAAGTTGGCGGTGAACCCGGAGAAAGCCGGCCCGCTGACGCTGCGGGTGCGGATTCCCGGCTGGGCGCACAACCAGCCCGTGCCCAGCGATTTGTACCGGTACGAGAACCCGACGAACGAGAAAATTTCGCTGAAAATCAACGGGAAGGAAACGCCGCTGAAGCTCGAAAATGGCTTTGCCGTGCTGAACCGGACGTGGAAGCGGGGCGACGTGGTCGAACTGAATCTGCCCATGCCCGTGCGGCGGGTGGTGGCCCACGAGCAGGTCGCCGCCAACCGCGACCGGGTGGCCTTGGAGCGGGGGCCGGTGGTGTACTGTGTGGAAGGCGTGGACAACGGCGGGACGGTGTCGCAGGTGGCGGTTTCCGAAAAAACCACCTTCCAACCCGTGGCCGCGCCGGATTTCGTGGCGACGGCGATGCTGATCCAAGCCCACGACGGCGAGCGGACGTTCACGGCCATTCCCTACCACCTCTGGAGCCACCGGGGACCGGGGGAAATGGCGGTATGGTTGCCAAAGAAATGATGAATTCAGAATTTGAACCCAAACGCCCACCCGTCCCGTTACTTGGCTGCGTATTTTTGCAACCCAAACAACCGAAGGCTTTTGCAATGGAAGTTCTCTGCGTAAACGGCAAGTTCCCCGCGCCCGTCCTCGCGTTCTACGCCGAATTCGGCATTCAGATTCCGAAAGAAGAAACCATCTACACCATTCGGCAGGTGAAGCGCCACACCACCGGCGAAACCGGCGTGCTGCTGGCCGAAATCCAGAACCCCGACGTGCCCGTGCGGCACCCGGTGCTGGGTGAAACCTGGTTCGAGCCGACCTTCAACATCAACCGCTTCCGGACCCTGCTCGGCGAGCCGATTCGGCAGGAGGAACTGGAATTGGAAAATGTCTGAACCGCGATTGGCCCGGATTTTAGGATGGGCAGGATGGATGAAACAAATTTTTGCCTTCATCCTGCCCATCCTAAAATCCGGGCCAATCGCGGTCCAGATACCTCACTCCGCCACGCTCGCCGTCCGTGTGCCCGCGTGCTCGTCGCCGATGCGGGTGAGGGTTTCGGCCAGTTCCTGAAGACCTTGGGCGGTACCGCTCCCGGCCCGACCAATGACGTCGGACGTGAGTTTGCCGAGGTTCTGCATGGCCTGCCCGATGCTGGCGGCGTCGCCCTCGGCCAGCACGTCTTTGAAGGCCACCAACTGATCGGCGATTTCAGAAAAACCTTTCTCGCGCAGCGTGTCTTCGAGGCTGTTGAGCAGTTGCGGCGCTTCGTCGCGGGCGGCTTCCAGGTTGTGGTTGAGCAGTTCGGTGGTCCGCCCGATTTGCTGGGAATATGCGGCGTTGTCTGCCATGTTTTTTGGAGTTTAGGGATTCGCGTTCAGGGTTTAGCGTTGAAAATTCAGACGCTCCGAACCCTAAACCCGGACTCAATACTGTGGTCGGTCCACAGCTTTTTGTTCGAGGCGGTTGAGCGAGGAGGCCAGTTCTTCGAGGTGCTGAGCTAGGGGACCGTTGTGTTTGGTGGCCTCGTCGTGGGTCATGCGCACGAGGTTTTGCAGGCAATCGCCCACGGCGGCTTCGTCTTCAGCGATGACCGCATCCTGCAAGCGGAGCAGTTCGTCGGCGATGAGGTCGAGGCCCACGCTGCGGAGTTCCACCACCCACTGGTTCATCAGGCTGGGGGCGTCTTCCTGGAGGGTTTCGGGTTTTTGTTTCAGAAAATCCGTCGTGCGGGCCAGGCGGTCAATCGTTGCAATCTGGCCGTGCTCTACTTGGGTTGCCATGCGAAAATGGGGGTTTAAAAACGTGCCCTCGCTCCGCTAAAAAACTAGACCAGCGGAGGTGATGCGGAATTCTGAATGCAGAATGGGAATGAAAAACAGGGCAAGAAAACAAGAAGGCCCTATTCTGAATTTTACACTCGGAATTCCGCATTCGACGTTATTTTTACCCCGTGCCCTAAACCGATTTTACATGGCTGCCCAGACCTTTTCCCGCCGCAACCTCAATTTCCTGCTTCACGAGGTATTCAAGGCGGAAGAACTCACGCAACACCCGTATTTTAAAGACTATTCCCGCGAAGCCTTCGACATGGTGCTCGACAGCGCCACCGAGATTTCGGAGAAAATTCTGCTACCCGTTTTCACCGAAGGCGACCGCACCCCCCCCGAACTTCGGAATGGCGAAGTGAAAGTCCACCCCGCCGTGGGGCGTTTCCTGAAGGCCGTTGGCGACGCCGGGCTGCTCGGGGCGGGTTTTCCCGTCGAACACGGCGGGCAGCAACTGCCCGAACTTGTCAACTCAGCGGTGGCCTTCATCCTCGGCGCGGGCAACAACTCGCTCATCATGTTCAAGGGCCTGACCGAGGGCGCGGCGCACCTGATTACCTCGTTTGGCTTGCCCGAACTGACCCAAACCTACGTACCCAACATGCTGGCGGGCACCTGGACGGGCACCATGTGCCTGACCGAACCCCAGGCGGGCAGCGCCCTTGCCGACGTGGCCACCACGGCCACGCCCCAGCCCGACGGCAGCTACCGGATTCGGGGGCAGAAAGTCTTCATCTCGGCGGGCGAACACGATCAGGCCGACAACATCGTCCACCTCCTGTTGGCCCGCATCGACGGTGCGCCCAAGGGCACGAAGGGCATTTCACTGTTCGTCGTGCCGAAAAAACGACTCGATGGTTCCGACAACGACGTGACCCCCACCGGGCTGTACCACAAAATGGGGCAAAAAGCCACACCCGCCATGCACCTCACCTTCGGCGATCGGGACGACTGCCACGGCTACCTCGTTGGCGAACCGCACCGGGGGCTGGCGTACATGTTTCAGATGATGAACGAAGCCCGCCTCGGCGTGGGCCTCTGCGGGGCGTACATCGCCTCGGCGGCCTACTACGCCTCGCTGCGCTACGCCCAGGAACGGCCCCAGGGGCGACGGCTCAACAACAAAAACCCCGACGAACCGCCCACGCTCATTATCAACCACCCCGACGTGCGGCGGATGCTGCTGTTCCAGAAAGCCGTCGTGGAAGGGGCACTTTCGCTGATTCTCGAAGCCTGCCGGTACGTTGACCTCACCCGCGTGACCGAGGGCGAGGAGCGCGAAGGGTACGAATTGCTGCTCGATTTGCTCACGCCCATTGCCAAAACCTACCCCGCCGAGGCGGGCATTCGGGCCGTGAGCGAAGGTTTGCAGGTGCTCGGCGGCTACGGCTACACCGAGGATTTCCCCCTCGAACAGTACTACCGCGACATCCGCATCACGAGCATCTACGAGGGCACGACGACCATCCAGTCGCTCGACCTGCTGGCCCGGAAGGTGACGCAGAAAGGCGGCCGGGGGCTGCAGAAATTACTGGCCGAAATCACCCAGACTCTCGACGACGCCCGCACCTTCGACGACCTCCAGCCCTACACCAACCGGCTGACCGAGGAAATCGCCCGGCTGCAAGACGTGACCCGGCACTTACTCGATCTCCTCGCCACTGGCGACGCCGAGCGGGCCTGCGCCGACGCCACGCTGTACATGGAGCAGTTCGGCCTCGTGACCATCGCCTGGCAGTGGCTCAAGCAGGCCGTGGTGGCGAAGCGGGCGCTGGTGGGCGGCGCGCCTGAGGGCGACGAATCGGCGTTTTACGAAGCCAAACTCCACACAATGAAGTTTTTCTTCCGCTACGAACTGCCTAAAACCCTCGGCCTAGCCGCCCGCCTGCTCGACACCGAGGCGCTCACGCTGCCGACGGAGGCGGGGGTGATGCTGTAAATTTTGGAGAAAAGGAAGAGGGGGATGAGAGGGATTTTTCCTTTTCCTCCCCCTCTTCCTTTTTCATTTTACTTCTTCAATTTCTTCTTCAACGCCTCAATCTCCTTCTGCTGCTGAATCACGTACAGCGTCAATTCTTCGATTTTACTGAGCAACAACGCATGGGTTTCGCCAACCTGGATGCCCTCGGCTTCCACCTTCGCTGCCGAAGGGACGCCGGGCAGGTGCCGGTTCGCCCGAATGTAGGCTTCGACTTCAGGCAATGGCCGCAGCCGGTAAGTTGCGTCGAAAACGTAATCGGCCCAACCCGTGCGAACGCGCACTTCCTGGGCCAGAATCTTGCCGTTGACGGCTAAGTTGTACGGCCCGCCCGCGTTGTTGCCGAAGGTCTGTCCCGTGTTGGTGGCGTTGATGCCCACGTAGGTACCCAAGTTACTGACGTTGGCGCTGGGGGTGGAAGGCGAAGGCGTGGGGGTCGGGTCGGGTGTGGGGGTTGGCGTAGGGGTTGGCGTTGGCGTAGGAGTCGGCGTCGGGGGTGGCGTGGGTGTCGGGGTAGGGTCAGGGGTCGGTGTGGGTGGTGGAGTGGTGGTGCCGCCGCAGTTGGGCAGTTGCCCGATGGTAATCGACGCTTCCGCGCTGGCGCAGCCGTTGGCGGTGTTGGCCACGGAGTACTTACCGGGCTGCGTTACCGGAATCATGCCGCAGTTGCATTCTTTGAACACGACGCCGTCTTTTTTCCAAATCTGGGTTACTCCCGGAGGGGTGCCGACGGTGATGAGGTTAACGGTCTGGCCGGGGCAAATGGCCGTCACGCCGTTTTCGGGTAGAATCGTGAGCGGTGCGGGGGTGTTGCACTGGGCCTGGGCTAGGCGGGCAGCGGCCACCAGGGCCGAGCCGATGAGAATGGTTTTAACCGGGAGATTCATCGGAAGATGGGTTAGGATTGGGTGATTATTCCAGAATGGCGATGCCATCGGCGGTAAGGTGGATGCGCAGGCAGGCCGCACCGGTACTGTGCGTGGCTTTAAACGAATAAATGCCTTTGGCCGCGTTGGACAACGGTCCAAACGCATACGTCTGACCCGTGAGCGTGGTGCCGTCGGGGCGGGTCCAGCGGTAACTCACGTCGGCTTCGGCCGTGCCACCATTGAACGAGGCCGTCACTTGCAACTGGTCGCTCAAACTGACGGGGCTGTTGGCCACCAGAGCTGCTGGACGAATGCAGGGTACCTCGGCGGGAGGAGCCGGGGCGGGTGGGGTAGGGGCGGGGGTGGTAGCGCTCATCCCGAAATCGTCCACGCAGTGGATGTCCACCTGGCGGCCCGGTCCGTTTAAACTGCGCCATACGGCAAACGGTCCTTCCGGCCCGTTGGTGAAGGTCTTAGTCCAGTTGTAGCTGCCCGAGGCCTGCGGGGCACGGGGTGTCACGATGTTGTTGGGGGCGGTGCAGTACGTATCGCGCAAGTACTTGAGATACCCATCGACGGCACCCCAGTTGAAGCTGCCCAGTTGAGTAATGTGCACGAAATCTCCGCCCTTTTCGAAGAATCGGCTGCTTAGTTCTTTCAACACGATGGCTTGATCAAACGAATTGGGCGCTACGCTCAGGTCGTCGTTGTCAAACTCGATTTCCATTATTTTTTCGCTGCCGAGGGTTCCCTTCACCACATCCACCCAGGCGAGTTTGGAAGCATCGAGATCTGCCCCGGCCGTGCCCGCCGACGTGTACACGCCATCGAGTGTGGCGGCCATGGACGGCAGGTGCGTGGAACGAAACCCGATGCTGTAAAAATAGTGCGTCATCTCCGAGGAGAAATAGCTGAACGGAATCGGCGCGGCGGTTTGTAGGGAGGTCCGGCAGCGCCGCCCCAGTTCCGCGATTTTCTTCATCCCAAACCGAATCCAGTCCCGACGCGATTCCTGATCGATGCTTGGGTACAGGTCGTTGGGTGTGGGACCAATGGGATAGGGCACGGCGGCGAAACTGGTCAGGCTGGTGCCCCAAGCCTGGTTGAGGGCAGCAACGGTGCCGTAGCGGCCTGGCAGGTACACGTTGCGATATTCCTGGAGCGTAGGTTGGCTGTAATCAGTCCAGCGGATGTTGCCCGACGTACCATCGATGGGGTAATTGAACTCGCCATCCTGACCGGTCACCACGAGCACGTTGAGCAGCGTACCATCATCGTAGTAAGGTTTCAGAAACGCGCCCACGTCGCGCATGAAGGTTTCAACGGAAGCCATGCCCTGCGCGCTACTGAACGAGGGCACTACGTCGAACTTATCCGCCACGGGCTGGTACCGGTAAATGCTCCCGTCGTTGAAGCGCACGATGTCGCTTTCGGGAAAAAACGCTTCGTGGTCCTGCGGGCGCCCCCCGGTGTTGCGTTGCCGCCGGAGGCCCAGGTTGACTTGCGCCTTCAGCCCCAGTTGCCGACATAAGTCTAAACAAGCACGCAGGCTGTCCCAGCGGTACACGCCCGGCGATGGGTTAAGGTTGTACCAAGCTTCCCAAAATGACACTGCCGTGAAGTAGTGGGCTTTGGAGAAATACACCGGTTTGCGCTCGCCGTCCGCTGTATTAAAAATAAGTTGACGCGTGCCACCCGCCACGCGTAAATTCCGGGCGTTGCGCTCTAGACCCTCCACCTGAAGCGTCAGGCGGGCTTTTTCAACGAACAGACTAACCTCGTCGGCGTCGTGGTGCCCGCGCAGCAGCCGGAAAGTAGCTTCTTTCGGCGCTCGCACAAACTGCCCCCGTATTACGAAGGTCGCCTCAGGTCGGTCAGCCGACAGCCAGCCTCGGGCATAGTCGTGCAACGGATTTTCGGTGGCTTCAAATCCTTCGGGCAGGAGCAACTTGAGGGCGTAACCCGTCGTGCCTGCCGATAAAAATCGCACGGTGGGTGAAAACGAGACGTAGCGGACAGTCACCGTAAGTTCGAGGTCTTCGCCGACCGTCGTACGCCCTTTGTTGCACCGTAAGTCGAACATCAGCGGATCGGCGTCGAATCGGGCACGCGGTGCGGAGGCTAACGCTAAGTCATGAACGTTGTGAGCGGCAATTCCCGGAGCAGATCGCCCAGCAGGCCGATCGGTGGATGGGTGTGGCGCGGCCCTAATCAGGGAACTGGCTCCCAGCAGCATGGTCAGGAGCAAAACGTTCGGGCCGAGTCGGCCGGGTGCACCCCGACCGGGAATAAAACGAATGGGTCGCATGAAAAATGGAAGATGGGTTAGGTAGTTCGTTCGACGCACGATAATTCCCGAACCCGCCCGTCAGCGGTAAACGCCAACAGCGAGATCGCCAGCGACGAAGCGCCAGGAGAGGATCGGGAAAAGCAGTTTGTCAGGCTATGGTTTTAACGGGTGATCGAAAATCGCCGGGGTTAGCCTGAGAGCCGGGCACTTTTTCGGAAAGTCCGAAGAGGCCCAGGTTGGGGGAATACGTCGGGGTGTTGGGTAAAACTGTTTCATCTTGGCGGAGATGAGCAAGGGTTAGGAGTGGATTTTTAAAAAAATCATGACAAATACGTCAGGAATACCCAAGGGGCAAAATGAAACATGACATTTTTTGAAAAAAAGGCAACAAAACGCCGAATGAATTTTTAACTGGGGAAAATTCTCCAAAAAAACTGACACTGAGGGACCTAAAATTTAGTAAACGGTTCGGAGACGGCTCGTTGAGTACTTTACCTTTGGCCGGTTCGGGCCGGCCTGCGGCCTGGCCCCTGTAACCCTCCAAGGTATGGGAAAGTTGCCTGGCTTTCGCGTCCTGTTGTTGCTGGCCTTCCTGGCCGCAGGCGGACTTTCGCACGCACAAACCGGGATGTGGACGGGCCAGCCTTCCGGAGTTATCCGGTTGCGGACGGGCGAAACGGGCCTATACCGCGTTCAACAAGATGCCCTGCGGCAGGCGGGACTTCCTGCCGGGACCGACCCGCGCACGTTCCGGATGTTTCACCACGGCCAGGAAATCGCCATCCGCATCGCGGGCGAGGCCGACGGGCGGTTTGACGGGCCGGACTTCCTGGAATTTTTTGGAAAAGCCGCCGACGGTACCCTTGACTCGGCCTTGTACCACCCCCGCGAAGCCCAGCCCCACCGGTTTTACAACCTGTACACCGACACGACGGCGTATTTTTTGACCTGGGGCGAACGGCCCGGCCTCCGCGTTCACGAAGTTGGGGAATCCGTGGACGAACACCTGCCGCCCGTGCCCTTCGTCTGGGTCTCGCAACGCGACCTGTTCACCGGCGATTACGCCGTCGGCACGTTCTACCCGCCCGGTGCCCGGACCTGGAACGCTCAGTTTCTGACCCATGCCGACTGGGGCGAAGCCTACACCGGGCCGGGCTACCGACCAGGGCAGGCGGTAAGTTTCGGCTTCGACCTTTCGTTTTTCGCCCGCAACGCGGGCATTGCCCCCCGGCTCGATCTCCAACTTCTGGGCCGCAACCCCGACCCGCACGGCGTGGACGTGACCGTCGGGCCGACCGGCACCGAGCGATTCGTGGATTCACTGGGGTGGACGGGCTTTCGTCCCCGAAACTTCCGGGCCGAATTGCGCCTCTCCGACGTGGCTGCCAACGACGCCCTCCGCGTGGGCCTCCGTGTCCGCGACGGGTCGTCGCCGGGCGGGGTGGGCGTGCTGCCCTGGGCCTTCAGCCCGACGTACCTCGCGGTACGGTACCCGGCCCAACCGGTGTTGTTCGCGCCAGAACTGGCGTTTGAGTTGCCCGAAAACTCGCCCGGTCGCGCACGCCTGCGCATCAGCAACGTGCCCGAAGGCAGCGAACTCTACGACCTGACCGACGAGCGGCAACCCGCGCGGATTCGGGTTTCGTTGAAAAACGCAACCCTCGAAACCGTCATGCCGGAAGCGCGTCAACCCCGTCGCCTGCTGCTCACCAGCCGGTTCCTGACGGCTCCGGCGCAACCCGTCACCTTCCGGAGTTTCCCACTCAAAGCCAGTTTTCTCGTCGTCACGCACGAAGGTCTGCTGGGCGCGGCCCGGACCTACGCCGCCTACCGGGCTTCGGCGGCGGGCGGGGGCCACGACACGCTCGTGGTGACGATGGCCGAACTCGCCGACCGCTTCAACCACGGCGAGTGGAGTCCGCTGGCTATCCAGACGTTTGCCGAAGCGGCGAGGCGGCAGGCCGGGGCGAAATTCCTGCTGCTCATCGGGCAAGGCCGCTGGCCCCAGGCCGTGCGCCGCGCCCCCAACCGCGCCGCCCTCGACCCGGTGCCGCCCGCGGGCTGGCCCGCCGCCGATTTGCCGCACGCGATGGGATTGGGAAACGATTCCCCGTTTGCACCCGGCTTAGCCGTCGGCCGCCTCAACGCCGCCACGCCCGCGCAGGTGCTGGCCTACCTCGACAAAGTCCGCGAACACGAAGCCGCCCCCGCTACCGACCTCTGGCGCAAGCGCATGCTGCACCTCAGCGGCGGGCGCTCGGCGGACGAACTGCGGCTGTTCCGGGCCTTCGTGGACGATTTCGCGAAAACCGCCCAAACCGGCGGGGTAGGGGCGGAGGTGCAAACGCTGGGCAAGCAGACCGACGCACCCGTCGAAGTGTTCAACGTTTCGAAGCAGCTCAACGAAGGCGTCGGGCTGGTCACGTTTTTCGGCCATTCGGGCGGGGGCGGGGCCGACGTGGACATCGGGCGCGCCAGCGACGAGGCTGCGGGCTACCGCAACCGGGGCCGCTACCCACTGCTGCTCGTTAACGGCTGCGACGCGGGCGACATTTTTCTCGACGGCGGCCAGACCACCTTCGGCACCGATTGGGTCAACGCGCCTGATCGCGGGGCCATCGCCGTGCTGGCCCACGCGGCGGCGGGTTATCCCGAGCCGCTCCGCGATTTCACCCGTCACCTCTACGACGTGTTGTTCGCCGATTCGGCCTTCGTCGGTGCGTCCGTCGGCGTCGCCCACGCTGAGGCGGCCCGGCGACTGGCGGGGCAGCCCGGCGCGGGGGTGTTTGAGCAGGCCCACGCCCAACAGTTCGTGCTGCAGGGCGACCCGGCGATGGTGATTTTCCCCGCCACGAAACCCGACTACGCGGTCGAATCGCTGATTTTTTCCGAAATACCCACCGCCTTCGCCGACTCGCTCCGGCTGGCCGTGGTGGTGATCAACGGCGGGCGGGTGCCCGCGCAGGGCGTTTCGGTCTCCGTGCTGCGCAAATTCGGCGACGGCACCGTGGCCGAACTCGGTCCGTTTGCCCTGCCGCCCGTCGCGTTCCGGGACACGCTTCGTTTTTCGGTGAAAAACGACCGCGCCCGCGCCGCCGGGCCGAACCGCTTCGAAGTGATGATCGACCCCGGCCGCCGCCTCGCCGAAACCACCCGCGACAACAACGCCGCTGCGCTCGACGTGAACCTGCCCGGCTTCGCCGCCCTGCCGCTCCTGCCCCCCAACGGCGCGATGGTCAGCGAACCAACCGTGAGCCTGACGGCGCAGGCGACGCGGGTGTTGCCGGAGAAAACCCAGAATTTTTTGGTGGAAATCGACACGAGCGCAGCGTTTACCAGCCCGTTCCGGCGGAGTCAGGTGGTGGCGCACGAATGGCTGCCGGTTTGGGAGGCGGCCCTGCCGCCTACCGAAGGCCAGCGGTATTTCTGGCGCGTGCACGCCGCCGACCAGCCCGAAAGCCCGGCGAACGACTGGGCGGGGAGTTCGTTTGTTTTCGCGAAAAACGGCACCGCGCCGGTGCGGCCCGAGGGCGTCGTGGTGCCGGGGATTGAACGGGTCGAAGTGCCGGAAGGCACGGTGTTTCGGCAAAAGTTTCGGTTTCAGAACCTGACGAACCGGCCCTTCGCCGACAGCCTGCTCGTGCGACAAATTCTTACCCACGCCCCGACACGCCGCCAATCCGTGCGGACGTGGCGCGTGGCTCCGCCCCCGCCGGGCGGCAGTACCGAGGCCGAAACGGTGTTCGACACGCGGGGATTCGTGGGCGAAAACACGCTGCGCGTGACCTTCAACGCCGATAACCAGCCGGAGGTGAGTTGGGCGAACAATTTCGCCGAAATCGCCGTCGGCGTGCTGCCCGACCGGGCCAATCCGCTGCTGGAAGTCACCTTCGACGGGCGGTTCATCGAACACGGCGAACTTGTGTCGGCAAGCCCGGCCATCGTCGTGCGGCTCACCGACGAAAACCCCTTTCTGCCCCTGCCCGACACGCTGGCCCTGACCCTGCGATGGCAACCGCCTGGCGAACGCTGGACGCGGGTGGCATTCAGCCAAGCGCGGGTTTCCTGGAAAAAAGGCCCTGGCAACGCCGTGGAGGCGCAATTCCGCCCCGGCCCCCTGCCCGACGGGCGTTACGGCATCGAGGCCCAGGGCCGCGATGCCTCGGGCAATGCCTCGGGCGCGGAGCCGTACCGGATTGGCTTCGTGGTGAAGCGCGACAGCGCGGCGGCGGGCGTGTTTCCGAACCCGTTTTCCGAGTTCACCCGGTTTTGGGTGGCGCTGGGCGAGGCCCCGCTGGAGGCGGCGCGGGTGCGGGTTTTCAACGCCGCCGGACTGCCCGTGCGCGAACTGCCTGCGCCTGAACCCAAAGCAGGCTTAACCGAATGGCTCTGGGACGGCACCGACGGAGGGGGCGCGCCGCTGCCGGGCGGGCTGTATTTTTTCCGAATCGGAACCGGGACGTTTGTTAGGACGGGGCGGCTCATGTTGGTTCGGTGAGGTTTCACGCAGAGGCGCAGAGATTGAAAATGAACTCCGCGCCTCTGCGTGAAACCTCACCTCACTTCACGAACCGCAGCACCTCGCGCACGAAGCGGTCGGTTTCGGTGAGGAAGGGTTCGTGCCAGGAATCTTCAAAAACCACTTCCCGCATAGTGGTGCCCGTGAGCAGGGCCGCCGTTTCGCCGCTGATTTCGTAGGGCACGACGCCGTCTTTTTTGCCCCAGAACAACCCCACCGGGATGCGGATGCCGCCGAGCAGGGCGCTTTTGTCGAAGCGCATCATTTCGTTGCGCGACCAGTCGCCGTAGTGCTTGAAGTGCGTGAACTGGGCCAGGGCCGTGTTGGGCGAGGCGAAGGCGTAGTTGAGGAGAAAGCCCTTGTCGGAATACACCGACACCGGGTTGGCCCCCAGTTGGTGGACCGTGCGTTCGAGCCGTTGCCAATCGTAGGTCAGCACGTTTTCGGGGGTCACGGGGTTGGCCAGCAGGTACGCGACGGTCTCGGTTTTGCCCTGGGCGCGGGCCTCCCGCAGGCCCCACTCGCGGATTTGGTACAGCCAGCGGTAGGTCGAAAACGTGCCGTTGACGACCACGAGGCTGCGGACGAGCGCCTGGTTGTTGCCCGTGGTCAGAAACTGCCAGGCCAGTTCGACGCCGTAGCTGTGGGCGAGGAGGTGGATGTCGGCGGCGGGAAATTCCTGCTTCAACAGGTTGACCACCAGGGCGGCGTCTTCGCCGAACTGGGCGTAGGTCAACGTTTTTGGGTCCACTTTTCCGGCGGACGAACCGGCGATGCGCTGGTCCCAGTAAGCCACGGCGACCTCGCTTTCAAGACCCTTGAGGTAGTAGCGGTAGCACATGGCGCAGTCGCCGGGGCCGCCGTGGAAGAACAAAACCAGTTTACCCGACGCGAGGTTGCCCCGCACCCAGACGGGCATTTCGGCCCCCTTGTTGCGGAGCCAGAGGTCGCGCTCGATGGCCTGCGGTTCGTCTTTTTTGCAGGAAAAAAGGAGGAGCGTCAGGACGAAAAAAACGGAGGTGTGGAGAAACGTTTTCATTTGGAGTTGATGGATTTGAGGATTCCGATTTCACCCCCGAAGCGCACCAGGTTCCCGGCGTTGTAGGGCCGCTGCTGCATCAGGTTGATGCGGGCATACCACGAAAGCGGCACGTTCCGGCGCACCGACAAGTCTTTCCCGAAGCCAATCGCCACGGTGGGCAGAAAGGCGTTGCGACCCGCCAGCCGCACCCGGCGGAAGCCCCCGTCGGCGCTGGCTTCGTAGGTTTTTCCTTCCAGAAAATACCGGAAAAAGGCCGGGGCCACGGCCAGTTCGGCGAAGCCGCCCCGGCGGCCCGTGCGGCGATAAGCCAGTTCGGGGGCCAGAATGACGCCGACGTGGTTGTGCGGGTGCCGGTACACCGTGAGGTTGAGCGACACCAGCAGGTCGCCGCGGGCGGGGGAATCGGGTTTCGGAAACGTGCGGAGGACGTGCTCGTACCCGGCCTTGAGGCCGTAGTGGGTGAAAGTTTCGCCCGCGTAGGCCAGGCGAAGTTGCTGGGCGTGGAGGGGAAGCGCGCCGCAGGCCGCCAGCCCCCCGAGCAGGAGGAGAGTTTTCATGAGGTTGTTTTGAGAGTGATTGATTTCGGAACGAAGGTACACGCCCCTTTCTATCAACCTGCTGTGAATCAGTAGGCAAATCTGTGAATCGGGAAAATTTGGGGTTGAACCAGGAAGAACGCCGCCTCAGTTCGGGGCGGTCAGGCGATTTCTTCCAGCCACTTCCGGAACTCCGGGGCCTTCTGCTGGCTGATGATGACCGTCTGGTTGACGGGCGGGGTGAGTTCGACGCTCAGTTTGCCGTAGGTTTCGGGGCCGAACGAGCGGCAGGCCCGGCGGTGGAGGAGCACCTGGCGGTTGGCCCGGAAAAACTTCCGGAGCGGGAGGCGCTGGGCGAGGTCGTCGAGGGAGGCGGGCACGAGGTATTTTTCACCCGAAAACAGCACGGCGAAGGCGCTGCCGCTTTCGACGAAAAAATAGGCCACCTCGTCCACCGCCACGGGCACGTTGCGCGCGCCCCGGTTCAGCACGAGCGTCTGGCGTTCGGGAGAAACTGCTTCGACGGGTGCCTCGGCGGCGGGGACGAGCGAAGTGGGCGCAGCGACGACGGCTTTCCGGTAAAAATACAGCCCGACGTAAAACGCGTTGAGGAACGCGATGACGAGCAGGCTGATGGGAAATTCATAAATCGGAAACGTGCTTTCGGCGATGGGCTGGCCGATGACGAACTCGAAAAACAGCAGCGTCAGCGCGAGCGAAAGCAGCGCGGGCGCGCCAAAACCGAGCAGCACCTGGGCCACGAGCCGGGCGCCGGGCCGCCGGAGCCAGTCGAAGCGGCGGTCGAGGGCAACCGTGGCCCCGCGCACGGCCAACCACACCAGCGCGGCGATGCCCGAGGTGATGGCGATGTCGCGGAGGTAAAACGGTTTTCGCCAAAGCTGGAACAGGCTTTCGGGCTGGCCCAGGTTGACGAACAGGTAGCCCAGAAACACGCTGCCGACGGCGATGGCCCAGCGGTCGCGGTAGCCGGTGCGCATGGGGTTGCGGGATTTTTCGGCAAGAAAACCCCCGGCAGTTTCAAAATCAAGCAGTTGGCTTAGTCGGCGTAGAGCACCGCACGGTCCAGCCCGGCGGGCAGCGGCCCCGAACGGCTGAGCTTGCGGGCGGCGAGGCGCGCCCCGGCTTCGGCGCAGGCGGGTGGTTGGTGGCCGTCGAGGAAGGCCGTCAGGAAGCCCGCCCAGTAGGCATCGCCCGCGCCGGTGGCGTCGACCACCTCGGCCACGGGCTTGACGGGTACGGCCTGGCGGTCACTGCCGCCGTTCCAACTCAGCAAGCTGCCTTTCGCGCCTTTCGTGAAGCACACGAGTTTCGCGCCCAGAGCGTGGAAATCGGCCAGCACGCGGTCGTCCGAAACGGGCTGGCCGTAGAGCCGCTCGGCGTCGTCGTCGCTGAGTTTGACGAGCGCGCCGGGCCGGACGAATTCGCCGATGACTCGCCAGGCTTCTCCCCGGTCGGGCCAAATCGTGGGCGCGTAATTGGCGTCGAGGCTGAGCTGGCACCCGGCCGCGGCGGCCCGGAGGGCGGCGTCCACGAGGGTTTGCTGGGCGGGCGGCTGGCTGAGGGCGAAGCAGGTGGTGTGGAAAACGGCGGCTTGCGCCAGCAGGCGGTCGGGCAGGTGCTCCGGGTGCAGCATCCGGTCGGCGGTGCGGTAGGCGATGAAATCGGGCGTGCCGGTGCTGCGGCTTACCACCACGAGGCTGGTGGGCTGGAGCGGGTCTTCGGCCACGAATTGCATCTCCACGCCCGCCTCGGCCACGCGGGTTTTCAGGTATTTCCCCAAATTATCCCGCCCCACGCAGGCCACCAGCGCCACGCGGTTGCCGAGGCGGGCCACGTTGGCGGCCAGGTTGGCCGGGCTGCCGCCCTGGTAGCGGTGAAAATCGCGGCTTTCGCTGAGGTCGGTCACGCGCTCGTGGCCGATGAGGTCCACGAGCAGTTCGCCGGCGGCGAGGAGGGCGTAGGGTTTTTCGGAGTTCACAGTTGGCAGTTCACAGTTTACAGTGACGGCGACAAAAGTAATGTGGGGCGGGTTGATAACCCGCCCGTGCGCGTCGGTGTGTGGAAGGGGTAGGAGTCGAACCTACGACCAGCCGCCCTTCAAACGGCCACTCTACCGCTGAGTTACCCTTCCAAAAATGGGGTTACCGGGGGGAGATTCGAACTCCCATCCGAAGGTTCGTAGCCTTCCATCCTTCCGTTGAACGACCCGGTAAAAATCAATCAGGGCAATGGGCGAAAAAAGCATATCGTCGTGTTTTGCCATTAAACTACCCTTGCCGAAGCAAGAGGCTGGAATCGAACCAGCGTCTCGTCGGTGAAGCGAAGTATCTTTTTTCTACGGCACCTGACTGGGAGATGGGTCGGGACTCGAACCCGATTCGACAGAACCACAATCTGCCATGTTAGCCAGTTACACCAACCATCTCGTTTTTGAAAAGGCAACATCCGGCATGCGTTAGGTGCTGACTTTTTGCAAAATCAGGCAGGATTCGAACCCGCGAACCAGCCACGAAGTAGCGCACGCCTACGGCACTTTTCAGAAAAATGAGGAGTAACAAGCGCCACGGGACGGGGGAACCGCAGTAGGGAATCGAACCCTCCGCCGACGCGGGTGCGCCAACGTTCCACCCCCAACAGGTGCGAAGTATCCCGTTGCTACGACATCCTCAAGGTCGTCTGAACCACGATTGGCCCGGATTTTAGGATTGGCAGGATAAAAATTTAAAATGCTGTTTTCTCCATCCTGCTCATCCTAAAATCCAGGCCAATCGCGGTTCAGACCATCAAACAACCACGTTCGCAACCTCCGCCACCGCGCCGCTGCCGGTTTCCAGCGCGGCGAGCACGTCGAAGATTTTGTCCGACCAGCCCGCGATGAAGGCCACGTCGGCATCGTTGACTCGCAGCGGTACCTGACCGTACCCGGCCAGGTCGAACAGGTACAGCCGGGCCTGCGGGGCGAGGGTTTTGTACCGCCGCCACACGGCGGCGAGGCCCGTCTGGTTGCCCGTGTGCGAGTCCCACAACTGGCAGTCGGTGAACAGCATCACTTTGTCCACCACCACCCGGCGGTCGAGCAGGTCCTGCACCACGAGGTGGCCGTTGGTGGCGTAGCCCACCTCGCCTTCGCGGCGGTGAAACTCCTCCACATTGGCCAGGATGTTGGTGCGCGGCACCTGAATCGCTTTCCAACGGTCGCCGAACATCCCCGTCACCACATTGGCGCAGCGGCTTTGCAGCAGCATGGCCAGCACCAGCCCAATGTCGTAGTTCTGCACTTTCGAGCGGGCCGAAACGGGGCGCTGCATCGAGCCGGACACGTCGGCGGCCAGCACCACGCGGGTACTTTCGTCGAACCCCCGGATGTTGGCCGCGGCGTGGGCCACGGCCCGTTCGAGGGCGTCGAGCACCAGCGCCGCGTGGCCGGATTGCACTGCTTTCACCTCGCGGTACGCCGACAAAAACCGGAACGGCAACTGCTTCGAGGCCGCCACGGCGTGGGCGTTGCCCAGCACCCGGCCCACGTGCGCCACGGCCTCGCGGCTCACGCCCGCTTCGAGGATGTTCCGCAAGTTGCGGAGCAGGGCCATGTAACCGACTTTACCGCTGAAAATCAGGTCTTCCCACGTCGCGCGGAAGGCGGCTTGGCGGGCTGCCTCGCTGTCGAAACCCCGTTGCCCCAGGGCCGAAAGCTCGGTTTCCCAGGTGTAGGGCGTGGGCAGCGTGTCGGCGGCGATTTGGTCGAAAATCGCCTGCTGCGCGGGGCTTTTCGCTTTCGGGTGAACCAGAAACAGCGCGTCGCGCAAGCGCACGGCGGCGGCCCGATCGTATTTGGCGAACTGGTACGCGTCGAAGCAGTTGAAGGCCTCGGCCAGGCCCCGCTGCACTTGCTTGCTGAGCCGGTTGAGGCGTTTGGTGCCCGTCCGCCCGTTGGCGCTCTGGTAGCAGGCCAGCAGTTCGGTGATTTCGTCGGCCCGCTGCACCACCCGGCTCACGAGGCGGCCCACCAGCCCGTCGCCCGCGTGGAGGCGGGCCAGTTCGACGGCCAGCACGAGCGGCACGCTGCGCAGGTGCATTTTTTCGCGGGCGTACACGGCCAGTTGGGCCACGAAGTACGGGTCGTTTTGGGCGACGAGTTCCCGAATCCGGGCCAACCGGTCAGGGGCCGTTTCGTAGAACTGGTCGCTGAGCGAGGCCGTCACGACGGTCGCGTACAACGCCAGCGCCGGATTCAGCGCGTAGGCGTTCGCGCCTTCGTAATTCCGAACGGCGTCGCGGTCGCGGATGGGTAAATTGAAACGCATGGTCGTTGTTCGTTTTGCGGTGAAACCATCGGTTTAGAGTCGGCCAACTCGCGGTGCATCCGGGAATCGAACCCGGGTCGCTTCATAGACAGTGAAGCATCGTAGCCGCTGGACCAATGCACCAATTTTCGGTCGAGAACGGAATGGGAATCGAACCCATCGGGACTTGTTTTGCAGACAAGTTGCTGACCATCAGCGGTCCGTTCGTAAAAATTACGGTCGTTTTCGTCGGGACAATCCATAAAAAAGCCCGGCTCGCTAAACGGGCCAGGCTTCGCGCAAACGCAGCGGAACACGCTACGTGCGGTCAGGCCGGACCCGTCGTTTTCCGTCGAAATCAACCCACTCGTGCGAACACGAACGAATGGATGCCTTCGGCTGAAGCGGAGTTTGGAGTTGAATTTGCTGGCTCATCGGGTGGTGAAAGGACGCTCCGTTTCCGGTTGCTGGCGGTTCCCAGCGCAAGAACTGGAAACCGAAAACTGAAAACCGTAAACCGAGTTCTCGGGCACAAAAAAAGCCCGGCGTCGCGTGCGAAGCCGGGCTTGGTATTTCGTCAGGACGAAATTCAGGGTCGGGTCCATTCCCCGACCGCGCAAGCCCGGCGCTGGCTCCAATCCCGGCAGGGATTCAGAATGCCAAATCGTTCGGTGTGTTGGTAGCGCTTCATCGGAGAAATGGAGTCGTCAGTTGGTTTTTTGACGCCGCGAAATTGGAGGGTTCAATCAGACTTTGTCAACTTTTTTGTGAAAAATTTTTCGGGAAAAGTTCAGCGTTTCCAACTTACACTACGTGTAAAAAAGGCGACAGAAACCCATTCAGTTTCCGCTCGTTCCACCCGGAGGAGGGGTTGAGTTGGTAAGAATGGCTGGCCCCGTCGCGTCCCGCCGAAAATGTTTCTCCAAAAACCGCCGCAAATTGTCGTGCATGAACCGCTCGTAGGCATCGCCGGGGAGGGTGAGCGGGGTCTCGCCCGTGGCCTCGTCCTCGAAATACCGGTTCATCGCCCCGACCATCCGGCCGAGGTAACTCGTGAACAGCGACCGGAAGCCGTCCGGTGCGTCGCTGAAGGCCAGCGTACCGGCGTGGGGAGCCACGTCGATGGCGTCGATGATGCCGTCGAAATCGGAGCCGATGCAGAGGCAGTCCCAGGTGTCCGGGCCGCCGATGCGCACGGTGTGGACGATGTTCTGGCACAGCGCCAGCAGGCCTTTGTGCGCCCGCACGCGGGCGGGGTCGAAACCGGGGAGCAGGGGGGCTTCGGGGTAGCGCTTTTCGTGGAAGGGTTGCTGTTGAAAATTCCGGAACGCGTAGCTCACGCGCCCGTTTTCGGTGGTCTGGGAGTCGAAATTGATGGACTGGATGGAGGGCAGCGGGTAGATTTCAGCCCGGCTGAAGCGTTCAAAATAAACCGGCCCGTTGCCCAGAATCCGGTCGTCGAACGACAGGCCGATGAGGCCGCCCGAGTTGACGATTTCGGCGATTTCTTCGTCGTACAAATTGATCGACCAGGGGTTGAAGAGCAGGTTGATGTCGTTCTCGCCCGAACCCGCCGTGAGTTTGAAGCCGTGAATTCGGAGCGAATCGTTGTGCATCACCTCGAAGGTGCGCTTGGGGTCGGCGTCGAGGCGGTAGCAGGCCAGCACGGTGGCGTCGTTCCACGATTGCCCGGTGACGCCCATGTGCGAGGCCACGAGCGGGATGGGCGCGAAACCTTCCGCTTCGAGCGTGCGCCGGAAGTCGTAAAACTCCCGGCGGGCTTTGAGGCTCATGTGTTTCAGGTCGATGAGCACGCGGTCTTCGTCGGGCGTTTGACGGAGCGCCTTGCGGCAGAATTCCCGTCCGGCGGCGGTGAGGCCGCTGCCCGTGGGGTTGAAGCCCCCGGCCCGTGGGTTTTTGCCCGTCCCGGCAAAGAGCGGCGGCACGGCGTAGGCGTGGTTGCTGAAGCAGTTTTGCGTGTGGTGGGTGAGCGTGACGTACAGCAGCCGGGGACGCTGGCCGAGGCGGGCGGCGCGTTTCCAGTCGACCAGAGCGGCGATGACCTCGGCGGGGTTTTGTTCCTGGGCCAGCACGTCGGGGTGTTGGTAGAAACTGTGCCCGCCCTCCACGGCCAGCACGACGTTCACCACGTTGGGGCTGTCGTCCACGTGATCGAAATCGCTGATGAGCTTGTAGCAGTAGCCGCCGAGGTCGGCGCGGTCGAGGCTCCGGGCCACGGCCAGTTCGGCTTCGAGGAGGCTGAAGTAACTCACCTTCGCTTCGCCCGCGTCTTTCAACTGCTTCTGATTCATGCCTTTCACGTACTGCAACACGCTTTTGTAAATGCACAGGTCGAGGTTGGAGTAGGCGTTTTCCATCGCGATCAGGTTGGCCACGATGAGCTTGCCTTCGGCGTCATTGAGCTGGCGGAGGCAGGATTGCGAGTTCAGGATTTTCCGCAGTTCGGTGCCGATGACCTTGATGAGGAGTTCGCGGATGTCGGTTTCGTGGAGCGGGTCGATGTCGATGCGGATGTCGGTGTCGGGGCGGTTGCCGGGGAGCCAGGTGGGCTTGAAAAACGGGTGGCAGTGCAGGTCGGCGTAGGGCATGGCGAGGGGAGGGTTTGCACGCGTTGAAATCAAGGCAGGGAAAGTAGTAAAAAATACCAACGCCGCTGAATTTCAGGTAATTTATTGATCAAACGGTCAACGGCACGGGTGGGCGTTGTCGGGTTGCCATACGCAATGGCCAAACCGGGCCACGCCGGCCATCTTTGGTTTCGTCCCGTTTGGTTTCCCGCCGCCGGTTTCCTTTTTTTGTAAAAGTCTTTCCCGAAAAAATTCACCGCATGGCAGCCTCGCCCCAAATCACCACCACCCCAACCACGACCGACAAACCCCGCCTTACGTTCTGGCAAATCTGGAACATGAGTTTTGGGTTTCTGGGCATTCAGTACGGCTTCGGCCTCCAGCAGGCCAACATGAGCCCCATTTACCGGTACCTCGGGGCCGAAGAAGCGGCCATTCCCGGCCTCTGGCTGGCGGGTCCGCTGACGGGGCTGTTGCTCCAGCCCATCATCGGGGCCGTTTCGGACCGGAGCTGGTCGCCCACCTGGGGTCGGCGCAAACCCTACATTCTGGCCGGTGCCCTGCTGGGCAGCATCGCGATGGTGTTGATGCCCAATTCGTCGGTGGTGTGGATGGCGGCGGGCCTGATGTGGATGCTCGACGCGGGGCTGAACTCGGCAATGGAGCCGTTTCGGGCGTTCGTGGGCGACATGCTCAACGAAAAGCAGCGGCCCACGGGCTTCGCGGTGCAGTCGTTCATGGTGGGGTTTGGCCAAACGCTGGCCAACCTGATGCCCTACCTGCTGCCGATTCTGGGCATTTCGATGGTGATGTCGGAGGAGCAACTGGCCAACGGCATTCCCAATTCGGTGCGGTACCCGTTTTACATCGGCGCGGCGGCCATCCTGGCGTCGGTGCTGTGGACGATGCGCACCACCAAAGAATACCCGCCGCTCGACGATACCTACAAGCAGCGGCATGTGTTCAGTGAGGAGGAAAAAAAGTCGATTTCGTTCTGGCACTTGGCCCTGGCGGGCGCGGCGGCGGTGCTGGCTTTTGGTTTCGCGTGGCGCATCGGTGGGTTCTTCGCCGGCCTGAAGTGGGGCATGGGGGTGCTGGCGGGTGGGTATCTGGTGCTGATGCTGCCCGTTTTCAAGGAAATTCTGGCCTCGCTCTCGTCGATGCCGACGACCATGCGGCAACTGTGGTGGGTGAAGTTTTTTACGTGGTACGGCCTGCCGCTGATGTGGCAGTACCTCTCGCTGGCGGTGGCCAAATACGCCTTCAACGCCCCCGACGCCGTCAGCAACCGGGCTGGTTTTGAAGAAGGTACGAAATGGGGGGGCTTGTGCTTCGCGATGTTCAGCGTTTCCTGCGCCGTCATCTCGATTTTCCTGCCCCGCATTGCGAAGGCCATCGGCAGTGCCCGGGCCACGCACGCCGTGTTCCTCAGCATCGGGGCTTGCGGCTTTTTCCTGACGTTTACCTCCAACGATAAATTCATCTACCTCGCCGCTATGTCGGTGATTGGCTTGGCGTGGGGCTCGATCATGTCGATGCCGTACCTGATCCTGGCGGGTGCCGTGCCGCCCCAGAAAATGGGGGTTTACATGGGCATTTTCAACGGTTTCATCTGCGTGCCTCAGTTCATCGGCATGCTAACCGTGCCGCTGTACTACGAAACGGCGCTGGGCGACGACCCCCGCAACGCGCTGGGCCTGGCGGGCATTCTGCTGCTGCTGGCGGCCGCTGCCTGTTTTTTGGTGAAGGAAAACCGCCGCACGGAGCAGAGGGCCTTTCCAATTAACCCGGAGGTGAACTGAGCAGGGGCATGGGGCAAAAAATTAGCCCGCCTCAATGAAGCGGGCTAATCCGACTCTATGGTCTTTCTTCCCATTGTTGCTTGTCTGGAGGTGGCTAACTCAAACTGCGGGTGCCGGGTGCTCGTATCGAAAGTGTACCGGTTACCGTTCAGCCACGTGACAAAAGTAGGGTATAAAATGGTGACTTGGTAAGAATTAGTTAGATTTTTTTGCCAGAAATTTTCTTCGTCGGCGAAACCGAATCAGGCTCAACCGCTTCCGGCGGCGCCATTGTCGGGCGGGTTACCCGAAACGGATTACTTTTGCGGACCGTCTCGCGTTATGCTCGTCAGCCTGCTTTCCGTTTTTCTGTTTCTGCAAAATCCCGTTGTTGCCGTGCCACCTGATTCACTTGGAAAGGTGGTCGTGCGTGAAATCCGGCTCAACGGCAACCGCCGTACCCGCGAACGCATCATCCTGCGCGAACTCGACTTCCGCCCCGGCGATACGCTGCAAACCGCTGACCTGTCGCAGAGGCTGGAACTCAACCGGCGGAAGGTGTTCAACACCAACCTGTTCGTGACCGTCGGGGCGAAAATCAATCGCTTCAACGACGAACAAATCGACGTGGAATTCGACCTCAAGGAGCAGTGGTATATTTTGGGCTATCCCGTGTTCCAACTCGCCGACCGCAACTTCAACGAGTGGTGGTACGACCGGGGCCGTGACCTGAGCCGGACGATCTACGGCATCAACCTGCGCCACCGCAACGTGCGCGGGCGGGCCGAGGAACTGCGCGTGAACGCCGAATTCGGCTTTGCCCGCTACTTCGACGTGTTCTACCGGATTCCGTACCTCGACCGCAAGCAAAAACTGGGACTGACGCTCGGGGCTTCGTTTCTCGATTCCAAAAACCTGGCCTACCGGACCAACCTCGACAAACTGGTGTTTCTGCGCAGCGAAAACCTGCTCCGCGAACGGTTTTATACCAACGCCGTACTGCGCCGCCGCAACAAGTTCTACGATTTCCAATTCCTCGAACTCCGCTACACCACCCAGACCGTGGCCGACACCATCGCCCGGCTGAACCCGTTTTACTTCCTCGACAACCGCACCCGGCAGCGATTCTGGCTGCTGAGTTACAGCTACGTGTACGATTTTCGCGATAAAGGCCAGTACCCGCTCCGGGGGCACGTGTTCGGGGCATCGGTGAATCGCTGGGGCCTGCTGCCTACCGACGACGTCAACCTGACCGAACTCTACGTGGCGTACGCGCGCTACCTGCCCCTGGGCCGGGGCAAGCGCTGGTTCGCCAGTTTCGTGGTGGAAGGCAAAACGTCGGCCCCGCAAAATCAGCCGTTCCTCCAGACCCGCGGCCTGGGCTACGGCACCGACCTGGTGCGGGGCTACGAGCGTTTCGTAGTGGATGGGCAGTCGTACAGCTACGCCCGCAACACGCTCAAGTTTCAGGCGCTTGACCGCACGTTTTTTCTGAAACCGCTTCGGAAATTTCCGCAGTTCAACACGTTGCCCCTGGCGATTTACCCCAATCTGTACGCCGACCTGGGCTACGTGGTCAATCGCTTTCCCGAACGCAACAACAGCCGCCTGGCCAACCGCTGGCTCTTCGGCGGCGGCGCGGGCCTCGATTTCGTGACCTGGTACAACGTGGTCGTGCGCCTCAACTACTCCATCAACCGCGAAGGGCAGCGCGGGTTTTACTTCACGGCGGGGAGGGAATTTTAAAGTTTACAGCGGGGCGCGCAGCCGTTCAGTTCACAGGTTACAGTTCGGGTCTACAACCACTGTAACCTGTGGACTGGAAACTACGCCAGGTCGTATCCCGCCAGTTTCTCCGGCGAGTCGTAGAAGAGCAGTTTGCCCGAGCGGCCGGAGAGTTCGGCCCAGGTGCCGTTGAACTCAATGGCGGCCACGGCACTGGTGGGCATGTTGCCGAGTTCTTCGTGGGTGAGGTATTCGGCGAAGTACGTCACGCTGGGGTTGTGGCCCACGAAGACCACCGAACCGACCGATTCGGGCAGGGTACAGAGCGCGGCGAGGTAGTTGCGCGGCGAACCTTCGTAGAGGTTTTCGACGTACTGAATCTGGCTTTCGTCAAAGCCCATCTGCTGGGCAAAAACCTCCGCCGTGACGCGGGTGCGTTCCGACGGGCTGCTGATGAAGGCATCGGCTTTCGCGCCTTTGCGGGCCATGAGTTTGCCCATCCGGGCGGCGTCAATCATGCCGTGGGGCGTGAGGGTTCGTTTGAAATCGTGGGGGCCGCCGGAGGGCTTTTCGGCTTCGGCGTGGCGGACGAGGTAGAGCACGTGCATGCAGCGAAAGGGAAGATGAGTTTTGGTTTTGGGAACCGAAAAGTAACCAAAATCCACCGGGCGGGCAATGGAACCGGGGCTGGTTCGGGGCGGTTTTGTCCGTAATTTTGCACGTTACCCCGCCCGCTCCCGTCGGCTCAAGCCGACGGCAGGACGGGAAAGTCCCTCCGGGACTCAGGCAACACGTTGACTTTTAGCCCCAGCGGGGCTTTTTCCAAACTTGCCGTCGGCTTAAGCCGACGGGATACCGCATGACCAACTTACAGCAGGAAATCGCCAAACGCCGCACGTTTGGCATTATCTCCCACCCCGACGCCGGCAAAACCACCCTCACCGAAAAGCTCCTGCTCTTCGGCGGGGCCATCCAGACCGCCGGGGCCGTGAAATCGAACAAAATCAAAAAAGGCGCGACCTCCGACTTCATGGAAATCGAGCGGCAGCGGGGCATTTCGGTGGCCACGTCGGTGATGACGTTTGAGTACAGCAATCTGAAAATCAACATTCTCGACACGCCCGGCCACAAGGACTTTGCCGAAGACACCTACCGCACCCTCACCGCCGTGGACTCGGTGATTCTGGTCATCGACTGCGTGAAGGGCGTTGAGGAGCAGACCGAGCGGCTCATGGAAGTGTGCCGGATGCGGGCCACGCCGGTCATTATTTTCGTCAACAAACTCGACCGCGAAGGCCAGAACCCCTTCGATTTGCTCGACGAACTGGAGCAGAAACTCCAGATCAAGGTCCGCCCGCTCACCTGGCCCATCAACATGGGGGCCAACTTCAAGGGGGTTTATAATTTGTACGAGAACTCGCTGAACCTGTTCGAGGTCAACAAAACGAAACTCGAAAAAGACGTCGTCAGCATCGAAAACCTCGCCTCGCCCGAACTCGACCGGCGGGTGGGTGCCCGCGACGCGGCCCAACTGCGCGAAGACGTGGAATTGATCGAGGGCGTGTACGATGCGTTCGACCGGCAGACCTACCTCGACGCGCAGGTGGCCCCCGTGTTTTTCGGATCGGCCGTCAACAACTTCGGGGTGAAGGAACTCCTCGACACGTTCTGCCGGATTGCTCCGCCCACGGGCGAACGGCCTACGGACGTGCGGGTGGTGGAGCCGACCGAGAAGAAATTCAGCGGCTTTATTTTCAAGATTCACGCCAACCTCGACCCCAAGCACCGCGACCGCATCGCGTTCCTGCGGGTGTGTTCGGGCACGTTCGAGCGCAACACGTTTTACCACCACGTGCGGTTGGACAAAAATCTGCGCTTTGCCAACCCGTACACCTTCATGGCCCAGAGCAAGGACATCGTGGAGGAGGGCTTCCCCGGCGACGTGCTCGGCCTTTACGACACGGGCAACTTCAAAATCGGCGATACACTGACCGAGGGCGAAGACTTTTTCTTCCAGGGCATTCCCAGTTTTTCGCCCGAACTGTTCCGCGAACTTGTCAACCTCGACCCGATGAAGTCGAAGCAGTTGGAAAAAGGCATCCAGCAACTTACCGACGAGGGCGTGGCCCAGTTGTTCACCGTGCAGCCCGGCAACCGGAAAATCGTCGGGACGGTGGGCGAACTCCAGTTCGAGGTCATCCAGTACCGCCTCGAACACGAGTACGGGGCCAAATGCCGCTTCGACGGCATGCCCATCGCCCGCGCCTGCTGGATCACGAGCGACGACAAGGCCAAACTGGCCGAATTCATCCGCTTGAAGGGCATCCAGATCGCCTACGACAAAGACCAGCACCCGGTGTTCCTGGCCGAAAGCGAGTGGATGCTTCGCATGAACCAGCAAAACAACCCCGACATCCAGTTCCACCTGACGTCGGAGTTCAAGCTGGCGGCGGAGGCGTGATGACTGGATTTCGGAGAAAAATCCGTTTAGCTTTATGACAAATCAAGGTCGAGGGATGAGCACCCTTGAAATAAAGGCGTTTGACATTCTGCGGAACAAACTTGGCGAGAAAGAAGCCGGGACGTTGATGGAATGCATCCAATGTCGGAACGGCCTGACCGAGGATGAAGCCCGTTCTTAGTTTACTTCGGGAGACAAGGTGAAGGCTTTGATCTCCGACACCAAAGTAGACTTGGTCAAATGGATGATCGGATTCTGGCTGACCCAGATGGCTGCGTTGATCGGACTTTACCTGAAGGGATAAATTCTTGGACGCAAAAAAGCGAAAACCCGGCCATTTGGCCGGGTTTTCTGTTTCACACTGCTCCCGAGTTGATGAGGAAATTTATAAGAGCGGGTGCAAGTACGGGCCGTTTTTTGAAGGCATTGTTACCGTTTGATCAATTTTCGGCACTGAGCCGAAAAAAGCCTACGCCTCTGCCAGCGCAAACACGGGCCTGCGGGTCTTCCACTTGCCCCGCGTGAAATCGGGGATGGGCACGGAGGCCGAATTCTTGCGAATCGACTCCTCCGACAGCGGGCTAATGGCCGACCAGGCCGCCGCGTCGTACACGTCGATGGACGGAGCCGCCTTCTCGCGGATGGCCGTGATGAAGTCCAGCAGCACGAAGTAGTCCATGCCGCCGTGCCCGGCGCCTTCGGCTTCTTTTTCGAGCTTTTTCCAGTACGGGTGGTCGTATTTTTTCAGGTACGAATCTGCCGGTTCCCATTGATGCGGTTTGGGACTGACGCCTTCGAGGTAAATCTGGTCGCCGTCGTCCATCCAGAGGCCCTTCGTGCCCTGCACCCGAAAACCCAGCGAGTAGGGGCGGGGCAGGTTGGTGTCGTGGGTAATGAGGATGGTTTCGCCGTTGGCGCACTTGATCATCGTCTGCACCACGTCGCCGAGCTTGAATTTTACCTTCGCGTTGGGGTGATCGGGACCGCCCTTGTCCACGACGTACTGGTGCAGACCGCGGGCGGGCGAGGCCATCGAGGTGAGGTACAAAAACTGATTGCCCCGGTTGATGTTGATCATTTCGGCCACCGGCCCGAGGCCGTGGGTGGGGTAAAGGTCGCCGTTGCGGTCCACCGAGTGCTGGGTGCGCCAGCGGGCTTCGGAGAGGGCCTTCGGGCCAAACTCCACGCCCCCCCCGTAGGGTTTTTTGCCGTCGTTGAATTTCACCTCGCGCAGGTCGTGCTGGTAGCCGCATTGCAGGTGGCCGATCTCGCCGAACACGTTCTGCCGAACCATGTTCAACACGGCCATCACGTCGCGGCGGTAGCACACGTTCTCGAGAATCATGCAATGCGCGCCGGTTTTCTCGTGGGTGTTGACCAAATCCCAGGACTCCTGGAGCGTCACCGTGGCCGATACCTCCACTCCGGCGTAGCGGCCGGCTTTCATCGTCGCCACGGCCATGGGCACGTGCCACTCCCAGGGCGTGGCGATGATCACCCCGTCGATGTCGTCGCGCTGGAGCATGCGTTCGTAGTCCCGGTCGGATTTGCCGTAAGTGGGGGCTTCCCGGCGCCCGGCTTTGGCCAGGATTTGCTGGGATTTGGCCAGGGCGTCGGGGTCCACGTCGCAGAGGGCCGTTACCTGCACGCCGGGGAACTGGAGGGCGTTTTGCAGGTGGTTGCGCCCGCGGAGGCCCACACCGATGAAGGCCAGCCGCACGGGCCGGTCGTCGCGTTGGGCGAGTAGCGGCACCGAAGGCAGCAGCGCCCCGGCGGTGGCGGCGGCGGTGGTTTTGAGGAAGGTACGGCGGGGCCAGGTTTCCAGTGGTTTCATGGTCGTTTGGGTGAAGAGGTTGGGGAGCGAATCAATCGGTGGGCTAAATTCGGCGTTTTGAGTTTCAATATGCACAGATACGAACCAAGAAAGACCGGCGCTCTCCCACACGAGTGCAATTGGGCACAAAAAAAGCGGCTCTGGTCGCCCGGAGCCGCTTTCCTGAACTGTTCTAGGATCAGAACTTAAAGGTCACGCCCAGCAGCAGGTTAGAAACCCCGGCACCTGCTTCGGCGAATCCACCGACGTTTTCGGAGAAGAAGTACCGTGCACCGACATGGCCCATGAAGAAAACGCCGCTGCCGAGCGTACCGACGTACGAACCGCCAGGACCGCTGTACGAAGCGGCGCGGTAGCCCAGACCAAGCCCCGCGTAAAGGTCGAGTTTGTCGTTGTTGATGTTAAGCAACTCCGTGAGGTGATAAGAACCCCGAGCGCCAAACATGAGGAAGTTCCATCGGTAATCCAGAACACCGAAGTTGTAGCGTGAGTACGCCACGATGCCACCGGCGCTGATTTGGTCGGTAAAACCGTGTTCGAACGAGGCATTAAGACCTAAGCCGCCGCCACCGTAGGTGCCCAGGCCGATCCCGGCGTTGAGGTAATTCCGGCCATTCTGGTAGGCCTGCGCGGCGGATTTAGTGGTTGAAAAAGCAAGAAGAGCGACACACAGAGCAGTGAGGGAAAGGATTTTTTTCATGGCGAAGTGCGGTTTTGGGGATTGAACAGTAGGATTACGGCCGGAAAGTTAGAAGGAAAGGAAAAGAACAACTCAAAAGCTTCGTCGATTTTTTACGAAAACTTAGTAAACGGTCGATTCAGCTTAACAAAAGGGCACAACGCCTTAAAAAAGCACAATTTCTGACGTTGAAAAAGGTATGCAGGCCGAACACCTTGCCGAATTGCGTACTTTTGCTGACCGGGTTTCGCACCGAGTATTCTCCAAAATGAAAGCCGAAGAAACTGTCGATTACCACATCAAAACGGGCTGGCACGCCATCAGTCGCATGTACAATGCCTACGCCGCTCGGTACGACATGACCATGGCCATCGGCTACGTGCTGCTTAACATCGACAAAAACGGCACCCCGGCCACCAAAATCGCCCCGGCCCTGGGGCTTGAACCTCGCAGCCTGACGCGCATGCTCAAGTCGCTCGAAGAAAAAGGCTGGATCCGGCGCGTGTCCAACGGGCCCGACAAGCGGGTGGTCAACGTGTTCCTAACCGAGGAAGGCAAGCGTCGGCGCGACAACGCCCGTCAGGGAGTCATCGAGTTCAACACCCTCGTCCAGCAACAGCTCACGCTCGACCAATTGACCGCGTTTTTTGAAACCATGCGCACCATCAGCCGGGTGGTCGAGCAGGTCACGTCCACGAGTTTCATGGGCGAAGGCCGGGAATCGGTGCTGTTCCCGGAATTGCTCGAAGGGTAAGCCTGCTTTTCGTTTTTCGATGGAACTGACTCTCTCGACCCCGGCCATCTTGTTTTCGACCGCCGCCCTGTTCATGCTGGGGTTCACCAACCGCTTCACGGCCACGGCGAAGGTCATCCGCGATCTGCACGCGATGTACCAGGAGGCCACGCCGAACAAAATCGTGCTCATCGAGCAGATTCGCACGCTCCAGCACCGGGTGCGGCTCATCCGCGACATGCAGTTTCTGGGCGTAATGAGCCTGTTCGTCTCTATTTTGTGCATGATTGCGATTTACCTCGAATGGCAGGCCGTGGCGGGCTGGATGTTCGGCGGGGCGCTGGTTCTGCAAGCGGCGGCACTGGCGATTTCGGTGTACGAAATCGCGCTCTCCATTGAGGCCCTCAAAATCGAACTGTCCGACATGGAACACCTGCTGGACGAGCCATCGACGGTGCGGCGGCTGCGGGGTGTGTTGCGGTGGGGGCGGAAGAAAACGTAGCGTCGTGCCACGATTTTATTTCGTGGCACGACTTGGCCAGGCCTCTAAATCAACATGAAATGAATTTTCAGCCCCACCAACTTCTGCATGCCTACAACCGCGGCATCGACCGGGGCAATGTATTTTTCGGACGGCACAACTACCTGTTTTTTCTGCGAAAAACTCGGAACTACCTCCTTCCACACTGCGATATCCTGGCCTACTGCCTGATGCCTACTCATTTTCACCTGCTCCTGCACACCGACGAGCGCAGCATCCAACCCGTTCAGATGGGTATGAATTCGTTCACCGCACTTTCCGCTGGATTTAAAACGTTGCTGAGCAGCTATTCGCGGGCCATCAACCGGCAGGAACAGCGCACCGGTTCGCTTTTCACCCAAAACACGCACGCGAAGGTTGTGACCACCCATCGGAACGTCCGGATGCATGACGGCGGGTTTGCGTGTTTTCAATACATTCATCAGAACCCGGTGAAAGCGGGTTTGGTGGAACGGATGGAAAATTGGGAATTTTCTTCGTTCAAAGACTACGCCGGGTTTCGCAACGGCACACTTTGCAACCAGTTGTTGGCCCGGCAACTGTTGAACCTGAGTTCGGAGCGATTTTACGAAGAATCTTATCAGGTGATTGACCCAAACGCCCTTCAATTAATCTGGGAGCCAAGTCGTGCCACGAAATAAAATCGTGGCACGACCTCCCGCTAACAACCAACCGATTACCCAATGAACCGCACCATCCGCAAAGTCGCCGTGCTCGGCTCGGGCATCATGGGGTCGCGCATTGCCGCCCACTTCGCCAACATCGGCTGCGAAGTGCTGCTGCTCGACATCGTGCCCCGCGAACTCACCCCCGCCGAAACAGCGAAGGGTCTGACCCTCGAAAACAAGGCCGTGCGCAACCGCATCGTCCAGGAATCCTTCCAGAACACACTGAAAGCCAGTCCGGCGGCGTTTTACAGCCCGGCCTTCGCCGACCGCGTCACGCTCGGCAACTTCGACGACGATTTGCCGAAAATCAAAACCTGCGACTGGACCATCGAGGTCGTCGTGGAGCGGCTCGATATTAAAAAGTCCCTGTTCGAGCGCGTGGAGCAGCACCGCAAGCCGGGCACGCTGATCACCTCCAACACCTCGGGCATTCCCATCCACCTCATGGCCGAAGGCCGGAGCGACGATTTCCGACGGCACTTCTGCGGCACGCATTTCTTCAACCCGCCCCGCTACCTGCGGCTGCTGGAAGTGATTCCGACCCCCGAAACCGACCCGGCCGTCGTGGATTTTCTGATGGACTACGGCTCGCGGTTTTTGGGAAAAACCACCGTGCTGGCGAAGGACACGCCCGCTTTCATCGCCAACCGCGTCGGGATTTACGCCCTGATGCAGACGATGAAAGTCACCGAAAGCCTGGGCCTGACCGTCGAGGAAGTGGACCGCCTCACGAGCGACGTCGTCGGGCGGCCCAAGTCGGGTACCTTCCGGCTCTCCGACGTGGTGGGGCTGGACACGACCGTCCACGTGGCCAACAACCTCAAAACCCTGGAGCACGACGAAAGCCGCGCCACCTTCGAACTGCCCGGCATGGTGCAGAAGCTAATGGCCGAAAAGTGGCTGGGCGACAAAACCGGGCAGGGTTTTTACAAAAAAGTGAAGGGTGCGGGCGGCAAATCGGAAATCCTCGCGCTCGACCTGAAAACCTACGAGTACCGGCCTTCGCAGAAGCCCAAATTCGAGGTGTTCGACAAGGTGAAGAAAATTGACAAACTCGCCGACCGGTTCCCCGTGCTGCTGGCCGACAAGGGCAAAGTCGGCGAATTTTACCGCCAAACCTTCGCCGACGGCTTCCGGTACGTCACGAACCGCATTCCCGAAATTTCGGACGAACTGTTCCGCATCGACGAAGCCATCAAAGCCGGGTTCGGCTGGCAGATGGGCCTGTTCGAGACCTGGGACGCGATTGGCCTGCAACACGGCATCGAACTCATCGAAGGCCAGGGGCAGAAACCGGCACCGTGGGTGTACGAAATGGTGGAAGCCGGAAACACCTCGTTTTATCGGGTCCAAAATGGTCGGAAGGAGTACTACGACATTCGGAGCAAAAGCTACCGGACAATCCCCGGTCAGGAAAGTTTCATCATCCTTGAAAACCGGTCGGAAAACGTCGTCTGGAAAAACGCCGAATCGACCGTGTATGACTTGGGTGACGGGGTGCTCGGCCTGGAGTTCCGTTCGAAAATGAACACCTTCGGCGCGCCGGTGGTCGAGGGCGTCCACAAGGCCATCAGCCTGGCCGAGAAGGACTTCCGTGGGCTGGTCATCGGCAACGACTCCACCGAAGCCTTCAGCGCCGGGGCCAACCTGGGGATGCTGTTCATGTACGCCGTCGAGCAGGAGTTCGACGAGGTGAACCTGATGATTGCCCAGTTCCAGCAGACGATGATGCGGGCGCGGTACTCGTCCGTGCCGGTCGTGACGGCCCCGCACACGCTGGCCCTGGGGGGTGGCTGCGAAATTTGCCTCCACGCCGACCGGGTGGTGGCCTCCGCCGAAACGTACATGGGCCTCGTGGAAGTGGGCGTGGGGCTGATTCCCGCCGGGGGCGGCACGAAGGAAATGGCCGCCCGCTGCTCGGATTTGTACCAGAAGGGCGACCCCGAACTCAACATTCTCCAGGCCGCGTTCATGAACATCGCCACGGCGAAGGTTTCGACCTCGGCCCAGGAAGCGCGGGAAATGAACTATCTCCGCGCGGGCGACGAAATCGTGGTGAACCGCAGCCGCCTGCTGGCGGAAGCGAAAAAAGCCGTGATGGAACTCGCCGACGAAGGCTACACCCAGCCCAAGCAACGCACCGACATCCGGGTGCAGGGTAGGGCGGGCATCGCGCTGTTCAAGGCGGGCATCACCGGGATGCTAATGGGCCAGTACATCAGCGAGTACGACGCCAAAATCGCCGACAAACTGGCCTACGTCATCTGCGGGGGCGATTTGAGCTACCCGCAGAACGTGAGCGAGCAGTACCTCCTCGATCTGGAACGCGAAGCGTTTCTCTCGCTCTCGGGCGAGCGCAAAACCCTGGAGCGGATTCAAAGCCTGCTGACGGGCGGGAAGCCGTTGCGGAACTGAGGTGGAGTTTCAAAAAAATGAGGGGCCGAACGGTTGTTTGGCCCCTCATTTTTTTGAAACTTGCTCAACCATCTTCCTGTCCCGCTGCCACCGCCATGCCAGCCCCCACCACGCTCCTTGTCGCGCCGTCGCCGACGGCTGCCCACGTTGCCCGCCACTTCCGCGTTTCGGGCTGGTTGTTCACCGCCGCCTGGCTCGGCGCGCTGGCCCTGCGGCGGCTGGTGCGCGAAGGCATGTTCGGCGACGGCCTCACCTACGCCGCCATCGCCCGCAACCTGGCCGAAGGCCGGGGTTCGGTCTGGGCACCGTTTTTCTCGCATTCGTTTTGGTTGCCCTACGACCCGGGGGGGGTGTTTTACGGGCATCCGCCCTTGCAATTCTGGTTGCAAGCCGGGCTGTTCCGGCTCTTCGGCGATTCGCTGTACGTCGAGAAAGCTTGGTGCGGTCTGTTCATCGTGCTGACGGCGTTGCTACTGGCCTGGTGCTGGCGGCTGGTGCCCGCCGACCACCCGGCTCGCGGCCTCGACTGGTTGCCCGCGTTGGTGTGGTTCACGTTTCGCACCGCCGAGTGGGCCAGCACGCAGAATTTGCTCGATTGCACGATGAGTACGTTTTGCCTGTTGGCCGTCTGGTTGCTGCTCGAAGCCGATGGCCGGCCGTTGGCGCGACAACTTGCGCTGGATGCCCTCGCGGGATTGGCCCTCGTGGGGGGGCTGCTCACCAAAGGCCCCGTGGCCCTGCACGTGCTGGGGGTGCCGTTTTTGGTGGAAACGCTGTTGCACCGGCGGTTTCCCCTGGGCCGTATGTTCCGGCGGACGGCCAGCAGCGTGGCCGTGGTAGTCACGGTGGGAGCATTGCTGGCCCAGCACGAACCGGCGCGGCAGTTTTTTGCCCAGTACTTCCGGCAGCAACTCGTGGCTTCACTGTCGGGTGCCCGCGAACACGCCGCCACGCTGCACGCAGCCGGGCGGTTTTACATCGTGCAATTGCTGGTGCTGAATCCGTTGCCGGCCATTGCCTTCGGACTGGTGCTGCGCTGGGCGGTGAAACGTTGGCGGGCAAGCACGCCGGCTCCGCCCGAGTTGCTCCGCATCGTGGCGCTGGGCACGGGCCTGGCTCTGGCAGCAAGCCTTCCCATTACGCTGAGTGTCAAGCAATACAGCCACTACCTTGCGCCTGCGCTTCCGTACGCGGCTTTGGCTGTGGCGGCCTGGCTGGCTCCGCCTCTACTTCGGGCGCTGGCCGGAACAGAGGCGCTGACGAGCCACCCTCGCCGGGTGCGGCTGTTGGGAGCGGCAACGTGTTTGGCGGTCGTGCTGCGTGCCATCCGTGTGGCGGGAGAACCGTTCTGGAACGACCGCGAGCTGATCACCGACGTGCACGCCCTCGCCCGCCAGGTGCCGAAGCACAGCAACGTTGGCGTGTGCGGCGATCTGATGCGCAATTTCGCCGTTCATTCGTACCTGCAACGGTACCACCGCCAGGAACTCGTCGCTCTGAATGCCCTGCCCCGGTTTGCGATCGTTGATTTTACTTGCAACGACCAGCCGGAGGCGTTTCTCGACAGCCACGGCTACGTGCCCGTGGTCACTCCGATGACCCGTTTCCGGCTGTTTGAAAAACGGGAGGCGTTTCGGTTCGGGCGCTGAACGGCCGGATTGGCAGGGGATTCCGCTTTTTAAAAATTTTCCCGGCCAATTTTTCCGAAAAAGCAGAGTTGACGCTGGTGGTTGAGAATTTTTTCCGCGTCCAGCACGGGCAAGTCGGCGTTCCTAAAATATTAAGGGAACCCCTTCCGACTGATCCTTTACCATTTCCTCCTACGTTCATGGACGCGTATTCCACGTTGATCATCAACGCGGTCGAGGCGGTGAAAACCGCCGTCGTTAAAATCGATCGCTTCAAAACCGACCCGCGCAGCGGCAAGCAAGCGCCCGAAGGCAGCGGTTCGGGCTTTTTCTTTTCCTCCGACGGCTACCTGTTCACCAACAGCCACGTTGTCCACGGCGCCAGCCGCCTGCGGGTGACGCTCTACGACGGCAGCGCCTACGACGCGCACCTCGTCGGCGAAGACCCGGACACCGATTTGGCTATCCTCAAAGCCACCGCCTACGATTACACGCCCGCCCAACTCGGCGACACGAGTGCCTTGAAAATTGGCCAGCTCGCCATCGCCATCGGCAACCCGCTGGGCTTCCAGCACACCGTCACGGCGGGGGTCATCAGCGCCCTGGGCCGCACGCTGCGGAGCCAGTCGGGGCGGCAAATCGACCACATCATCCAGACCGACGCAGCACTCAACCCCGGCAATTCGGGCGGCCCGCTCATCGACGCCGAGGGGCGGGTCATCGGCGTCAACACGGCCACCATCCGCGGGGCGCAGGGGCTGTGCTTTGCCATCAGCATCAACACGGCCAAGGACATCGCCGACCAACTCATCCGCCGGGGCAAGGTGCGCCGGGCCTACCTCGGCCTGCAATTGCAGCAAATCGAACTGGTGGCGAAACTCCGGCAGGTGGCCGAGGTGAAAAACAAGTCGGCCCTGTTCATCGCGGGCGTTGAGGAGCGCAGTCCGGCCAGCGAGGCGGGCCTGCTGTCGGGCGACATCCTGCATTCGTTCGACGGGCTGGCCGTCGAGACTTCCGACGAATTGTTCCGCCACCTCACCCACGAGCGCATCGGCACGGTGCACGATCTGGGCATTCTCCGAAACAATCAGAAGCGGACGGTGAGGGTGCAGCCGGTGGAGAAATGAACCCCTTCGTCATTGCGAGCGGAGGTTTCAAAACGAATGAAATGAAGCGGTTCGCCGCTGCGATTTTGAAACCGGAGCGAAGCAATCCACCATCGGAGACCAAGAGAGTTTCTACCGAGTGCCGATGGAATTCAACCGTGCTTGCAAAAAGCTATTTCGGCTACCGATGAGGGATTGCTTCGCTCCGGTTTTCGATTTTCGTTTCACGCAATTGAAAACCTCCGCTCGCAATGACGCGATGGGTAGGGATTTCTACTTCTGAATTACAGCCTTTTCCTTCTTCGCCCCCACCTGCGAGGTGGTCGTCGTGTCGGTGGGTTTGGGCTCTTCGGTGGGCACCACGGGCGTCACGCGGCGGTAGGGGATGGGGGCGGTTTTGGGGCGGAAAAAGTAGTTGAAGCTTTGCGTGTAGAGCAGGCTGGCCCCGAAGTTGGCCACCGACTGGTTGTTGAGCGTCACGGCGAAGGGGTTCTGCACGAAGCGGTTGAAGGCCTTGCCCCGCCACTGCCCGTCTTTGGTGATGAGCACCTCCACCGACCAGTCGCCGATGAGGTTGGCATTGCCGATGAAAGCCGAGTTGCTGAAGCCCCCGTCGCGGGTGATGCGGATGCGGTCGCGGAAGTTGTAGCTGATGCTGGCCCGGGGGTCGCCGATGAGGGCCTGGTTGGCCGTCGTGCTCGCGCCGTTGAACGAGAGGTAGTTGATTTGCAGGTTGGGGTTAATCTGCGAAAGCCAGCTACTCAACTGGTTGGCAGCCAGTTCGGTCAGGTTGTTGAGCACGTTGACGTTTGCCTGCTGGGTGTTGCCGTTGGTGGGAATCAGTTGCCCGAAGGCCAGCACGCTGCTCACCTGCCGGCTGAGTTCCTGCTCGTCGTTCTGCAGGCGGGCCTCGAAGGCCGGGATGTCCCGCACGAAGGGGCCGGTTTTGGGGTAGTCCTTCAGTTCGAGGTTGTACGAAATCGTCGGCGAGAGCAGCCGGTCGGTCAGGTTGATGACCACCGAAGCCGGGTAGCGCCGCCGAAATTGCGGTTCCCTGCTTTCGGTTTCGGTGAGTTGCATCACGTTGGCGTAGGAGGTCAGCGCCCGATAGGCCGCCCGGATGTCGATCAGGGCCTCGTAGGGATCGCCCGCCCAACTGATGCGGCTGCCGGGGCGAATCTCGAAGGGCTTGTCGATGAGGTTGGCGTACTTGAAGGAATATTTGCCCTGCTCGATGGTGTACACCCCGCTCATGGTGAAATCGCCCCGCGTGTCGATGCCCAGCCGGAGGCGTCCGCGCCCGTTGGCGGCGATGCCCTCGCCGGTCTGGCGGTCGAGCTGGAGTTCGCAGTAGGCGTCGGGAGTGAGGTTGAAATCAAAATCCATCCGAATCCGCGCATCGTCCCGCCGGGCCACCACGGGGCGGGAGGCGTTGATCAGCCGACGCTGGATGGAATCCTGCCGCAGTTTTTCGCTCAGCAGCACGATGAAATCGTCGGTGCTGACGCTGGCAGCGTTGTCGAAGGGAATGTAGATTTTGGTGTTGCGGTTGGTAGTGGCGCTGGCCCGGATGGTCAGGTTGTCCACCGGCCCGAGGATTTCGAGGTGATTGGGTCCGGTGGTGGTCACGTAGGCCGTGCCGTAAAACAGGGCGTTGTCGCGGTCACCGAGGTTCATGACCCGGAAGTTGGTCAGGTTGGCCTTCAGGCTGAGGGCGAAGTTGCCCGCCCCGTCGTAGAACACCCCGCCGCTGAGGGTGCCGGTGTTGCCCTCGTCGTCGGTCAGGCGGAGGCGGCGGGCGGTGATGTCGGAGCCGTCGAAGTAGATTTTGTCTTCAAACCGCAGCACGCTTTTCAGGTAATCGAACGTGAGCCGCCCCCGGCGAATGGCCACTTCGCCGTTGAACTGGGGGAAGCGGGGCGTGCCGCTGATTTTCACCGACCCCGTGGCTGTGCCGCCGAGGTTGGAGAACAGCCCTTCGGTGAAGGGTTGCAGAATTTCCAGGCTGGTCTGGCTGAGTGCGGCGGTGAGGTTGAGCGAATTCTCTTCCCGCTTCGGGTCAAAAACCCCCTTCACGTTCACGATGCGGTTGTTCATGCGGTCCACGTTGGCCGTCACGTTCACTTGCTGGTGGAGGGCGTCCCAGCGGGCTTCCCCGGCCAGGTTGCCGATGAACACGTTGCGGTACACCAGTTCGTCCACGCGGGCCGTGCCGTCGAGGTGCACGTTCCGGTAGGCATCGCGCACGGTCAGGGCGGCGTTGAGGCCGCCCTTCACGTCGAGGTCGATGACCGGCGCGAGGGTTTCGAGGCGAAAATCGCGGGCCGCGAGGTTGAGCACCTGGGCCGAATCGTCCGACACTACGCCCTGGGCCGACAGGCTCTGGTCGGCGTTGCGAAACACCACGTCTTGGAAGCGAATCGTGCGCCCCGCCACGCTGATGAGGTTGCCGGCGTTGAGGTTCCAGTCGGCGTCTTCGATGCGCACGCGGCCCCGCCGGAAGCGCAGTTCGGTGCCTTCGGGCGTGAAGCGCAGTGTGCCGTTGAGGTTGGCCCGGTTGGGGCTGGCCGTCTGCCGCAGGCTGCTCGTGAAGGCGATGCGGTCGCCCTCCCAGGAGCCTTCCCACTCCAGGGCCTCGGTGGGGGCCAGGGGGCCGAGGTCCTGCTTCTGCGAGGTCACGATGGCCGAGGCCAGCACGTCGGGGCGGTTGGCAAACTTGGAGGTGTTGAGGTCGATTTCCGACCCGAAAAACTTGTACTTCCCCAGCAGCAGCGTGTCCATCCGGGCCGTGAGGGTAAACACCGCCGTGTTGCCCAGGCGCAGTTCGCCGTCCACCGTCGCGCCGGGCGAAATCAGGCCCTCCGGGTAGAAAAAGGCCATCAGCGGGTTCGTGTTTTTCAACGAAACCTGGTACTGAATCGAATAGCGCGGAAAGGGCTTGTCGGCGCGGCGGGCGTAGTAGTTCTGCCGGGTGGCTTCGTTTTCGGTGAAATACAGCCGGTATTCCTCAAAAAGCCGGGGCAAATCCTCGGCCACCTGCGAGAACCGGAACGGTCCGTAGGCGCTGGCGTCGAGCAGGTCGGAACGGATGGTCACCAAGCGCTCGCCCCGGTCGTTGGCCTGGGGGGCCAGCACGAAGAGCGAATCCACCACGAGGCTGCGTTTGTCCACCGTCACGAAGGCGTTGCGCAGGCGGGCCGAGCCGTAGAATTCGTCGAGGGTGAGGCCGGTGAATTCCACGTCGAAATCGCTGTGCACCTGCACGTTTTCGTCGGCAAAACCGAGTGGCAGCAGGTTGGCGCGGGCGAGTTTGCCGGTGAGGTCGAAAAAGTTGCGGCCTTCGCGGAGGTCCACCCGCCCGGCGAGGTCGAACACCAGGTTGGTGTCCCGGAGCGAAACCCGCCCGTCGAACAGGCCCTGCTGAAGGTTGCCGTCCACCCGCGCCCGGCGGTAGTCGTAGCCCCGGATGCCGAGGCGGGCCACCGCGCCGTCGAAGGCGAGTTGGGCGTCGTTGACCGAAAAACCACGCCCTTCGATGCGGCCCGAGAGGTCGGTGCGCTGAACGAGCTTCGAGTCGCCGACGAGTTTTCCCAGGTCGAAATCCACCAGTTTCAGGTAGCCCCGGTACGTCGAATTGGCCGACTTGCGGGCGAGTTTCATCGTTAAATCCGGCTCGGCCCGGCCCAGCGGGGTCTGGAAAATGCCTTTGGTCTGAAAATCGGTGTAACGCCCCCGGAAGGTGGCATCGAAGCGCACGGGGAAAAATTTGGCGATGGAGGCCATCGTGGTTTTGCCCACGTACTGCTTCAGGTCGCCGACGGTGGCGAAGGAGTTGCTGAGGTCAAAATCCATCGTGCTCGTCTCGAAATCGGGCAGGCCCCGGAAGGCCACCGTGCCGAAAGCCCGGCTTTCCCGCCCGAAAAACAACCTCGCGTTCGTGAACCGGAAATCGCGCACGGTGCCGTTCATGCGGCCGCTGGCCCGCCACACGTCGCGGAAGCCGTAGAGCGGGCGCGAAAACCGGGCGAGGTCGTCGCTGAACACCACCGTGCTGTCGAGGTCGGCCACGATGCGGACTTTCTCGTTGAAGTCGCTTAAATCGCGGCGGTGGCCGTATAAAAACGCGACGTTCCGCCGGATGACGGAGCGGTTGACGCGGGCCAGCAGCCCGTCGAAGCGCATTTGTTTTTTGGAGAAGAAAAACTTCGTGTCCAGTTCCCGAATCCGCAGGTTGGCCACGGGATCGATGCCCCGCAGGTTGTCGGCCTGGAAAGCCACCGTGTCGGCCACGAGCAGGAAGTTGGCGAGGTCGGCGTTGATTTCCCGGACCGTGAAGTGGTTGTAATCAAATGTGCCGCGCCGGTTGACGGGTGTGCTGCGCGGGTCGTCGTACCGGAACGTGCCCCCGGCAATGGTAGCCTGGTCGATGGTGAAGAGCGGGTCGGGCGGAGCCGGACCAACGCGGGGCGTGGCGGGCCGGGTGAGCGAGTCGATTTTGGCGATGAACTCGTCGATATTCAGATCGCCCGTGCGGGAGTTGACGTTCAGCGCCACCGAAGGCCGCACCACCCGGACGCGGTCAAGGCGAATCCGGTTGCTGAAGGCCACCTTTGTGTAGTTTTTGTACCGGACCGTGTAGCCGAAAAGCCTGAGGCTGTCGGTGGGAAACGGAGCCAGGAAATACGCCAGTTTGAAGTTTACTTCGAGCCGCTCCACGTCGATCATGGGCCGCTGCTGCGGGTCGCGCAGGCTCACGCGGTCGAGGGCCAGTTGGTCGAACCACTGGTAGCGTACGCCGCCGATCGCCACCGGGTAGCCCAGTGCCTGCGACACTCGCCCGGCCAGGTTCTGCACCAGGCGGGTCTGCACCGAGGGCGTGCGCAGGGCCAGAATCGCCGCCGCCGTCAGTCCCACGACCAGCACCAGCAGGGCGGTCAGGGAGTGAAACAGCACGGTGGCAACCTTGCGCATGAGTCTGGAAAAAGGCCGGAATCCCGGTTTTGAAACGTTTCGGCGGTAGTTTTGTTGAGCGAAACTCAGGCCCCCAACCCCCAAAGGGGGCTTTTTTAAACATTTTTAGCAAGGAAATGCCCCCTTTGGGGGTTGGGGGCTTCGTCTTCATGACCATCCTCGCCATCGAATCCTCCTGCGACGACTCCAGCGCCGCCGTCATTCGGGACGGGCGGCTGCTGTCCAACGTCGTGGCGAACCAACTCGTTCACGAAAAATGGGGCGGCGTGGTGCCCGAACTGGCCTCCCGCGCCCACCAGCAGCACATCCTGCCCGTGGTGCAGGAAGCGCTCCAAGTCGCGAAAGTAACGAAAAACGACCTCAACGCCATTGCCTTCACCCGCGGACCGGGGCTGCTCGGCTCGCTGCTCGTGGGCACCTCGTTCGCCAAGGGCCTCGCCCTGGCGCTCGGCGTGCCGCTCATCGACGTGCACCACATGCAGGCCCACGTGCTGGCGCATTTCATCGAAAAACCGACGCCCCGATTCCCGTTCCTCTGCCTCACCGTCAGCGGCGGGCACACGCAGTTGGTGCTCGTGCGCGACCACCTCGACCTGCAAATCATCGGCCAAACCGGCGACGACGCCGTGGGCGAAGCCTTCGACAAAACCGCCAAACTCCTCGGCCTGCCGTACCCCGGCGGCCCGCTCATTGACCGCCACGCGCAGGGCGGCGACCCCACCCGCTTCCGCTTCCCGACCACCGACGTGCCAGGGCTGGATTTTTCGTTTTCGGGCATCAAAACCGCCTTCCTGTACTTCCTGCGGGATGAAGCCCGCAAAAACCCGGCCTTCATTGAAGAAAACCTCGCCGACCTCTGCGCCTCCATCCAGACCACGCTGATTCGGATGCTGATGGATAAACTGAAAAAAGCCGCCCAGAAAACGGGCATCGCCGAAATCGCCATCGCGGGGGGCGTGTCGGCCAACCGGGGGCTGCGGGCAGAACTGGCGAAAACCGGCGCGGAATTGGGCTGGAACGTGTACATCCCCCGCTTCGAGTACTGCACCGACAACGCCGGGATGATTGCCATCGCCGCGCACTTCAAGGCCGAGCGGGGGGAGTTTTGCCCGCAGACGGTGAGTCCGCTGCCGCGGATGGCGTGGTGAGGGTTCACCTCTGCCCTCACCCCCTGCCCCGCTTTTTCAGAATTATGCCGACCCAAACCGGTCGGAACATGCCGTCAATTTTTACCTTCCTTCAGGACACCCCTCCGAGGTACCCGCCCCGTTCGCGCCCCGCCGGGTGCAAAAGGGTACTTCTCGGTTAAACAAACCGACTTCTCGCATCGAAAAGCCGTCGTATCGCTCAAAGAGAGCGTCGTATCGATTAAACAAAGCATCGTATCGCATCAACAGAGCGCCGTATCGATTAAACAAAGCGTCGTATCGCATCGAAAAGCCTACTTCTCGGTTAAACAAACCGTCGTATCGCTTGCAGAAACCATCCTGCACGGCAAACCCACCCTCCGGCGCTGCATCCACCCCCCCCAGCCGCACGTGCCCACCGCCCAGTTCGACTGCGGCCCCCTCCCGGGAGGGGATTAAATGCACCATCCCGCCAGCAAGAAATGAGTTTCCAATTCACGGGGCGAACCCACCCCCCAGCCGCACGCACCCACCGCACCCTCCCAGGAGGGGATTAACGGCCCCATCCGGACACCTGCTCACTCTGGCCACCTGCTATTTCAGGCGTGCGACTTATTCCCCCAACCGCGCGCAACCCACCCCCCAGCCGCACCAGCCTGCCCACCCCTTCCCAGGAGGGGACTAAATTCAGCTCTCCCTTTTTTGTCTTGTTTGTTTGTGGCCGGATGGTGCCTTTAGTCCCCTCCTGGGAGGGGGCCGCAATGGAATTGGGCGGTGGGTGCGTGCAGTGCCGGAGGGTGGGTGCAGCGCCGGGGGGCGGTCGTCGCTGGTCGAAACACGCATTGGTTTCAACCGCAGCCCATGAATTATCTTCGCATCGCATTTATCTCCTGTCGCCTATGTTCCGTTTTACCCTCCTCGGCCTCGGCCTTCTGCTTCACCTCACCGCCCCCGCCCAAAAATCGGCCCTGCTCTGGGAGATTTCGGGCAACGGCCTCCAGAAACCTTCTTACCTCTTCGGCACCATTCACCTGCTCTGCCCGCAGGATTTCCGCCTCAGCGACGAAGCGAAAGCCCGCCTCGCCGCCAGCCAGCAACTGGCCCTCGAACTCGACTTCGACGACCCCGGCATGATGACCGCCATGCAACAAACGATGCGGATGAGCGGGGGCAAAACCCTGAAGTCCGTCCTCAGCGAAAGCGATTACACCCTCGTGGCGAATTACTTCAAGGATTCGCTGAAAATGCCCCTCGCGCCGTTTGCCAGCAGCAAGCCCTTCGTGCTGACGAGCCTGCTGTACCCCCGCCTGCTCGGCTGCGCGCCCAAGTCGTACGAACTCGACCTCGTGCAACTGGCCAAGAAGGACAAAAAGGAAGTCATCGGCCTCGAAACCGTAGAGGAGCAGATGGCCGTGTTCGACAAAATTCCCTACGAGAAGCAAGCCGAGCAGGTGGTGAAAACCGTGAAAGACCCCGCGAAGGCCCGGAAAGATTTCGCCGAATTGGTGAAGCTCTACCGGTCGGAAAACATCAAGAAAATGCCGCGCATGGCCAACTCGGATTCGGGTTTTGAAGGCTACGAGGGCGATTTGCTCGAAAACCGCAACCGCCGCTGGATACCGCTCATTGAGCGCGAAGCCCGCGAAATGCCCACCTTCTTCGCCGTCGGCGCCGCGCACCTGGGCGGGAAGACGGGGGTGATTCGGTTGCTGAAAAAAGCCGGATTTACCGTGCGGGCGGTGGAGTGAGGTTTTGAGTTTGTGGTTTGTAGTTTGAAGTTTGTAGTTCGAATGCTGAAACCAACTACAAACTTCAAACTACAAACCACAAACTTGCTCCACCTCTCCGACCTCTACCTCTACCCGATCAAATCCCTCGGCGGCATCCGGGTAGAGCGGGCTGAACTCACCGACCGGGGCCTGCGCCACGACCGGCGCTTCATGCTCGTGGACGAAACCCACCGCTTCCTGACCCAGCGCGAACTGCCCGAGCTGGCCCTCTTCGACCTGCGGCTGCGGGCCGATGGGCTGGAGGTCAGCCACCGCACCCGGCGCGTTACGCCCCTAGTGGTGCCCTTCGTGTGGCGGAATGGGGAGTCGATTGCAACGGCGGTGTTCGGTTGGCCCGTTGAAACGGTGGCCGTGAGCGCCGAAGCCGACGAGTGGTTCAGCCACGCCCTCGGTCGGCGCGTGCGGTTGGTCTTTCAGCCGGACGAGGCCCACCGCCCCGTGGACCCCGACTACGCCCTACGCCCCACCGACCAGACCAGCCTTTCCGACGGCTACCCGTACCTGATCATCGGCCAGTCGTCGCTCGACGACCTCAACGCCCACCTCGACGACCCCGTGCCGATGAATCGCTTCCGGCCCAACCTGGTCGTCAGCGGCAGCCCAGCCTACGACGAGGACCGGTGGGGGGAATTTCTGGTGGGCGGGCTGCGGTTTTTCGCCGTCAAACCCTGCGCCCGCTGCGGCATACCCGGTATTGACCAGGCCACCGGGCAACGCAGCCCGGAAGTACTGCGGGCGCTCAACGCGGTGCGGCGGCGGGGCACGAAAACGCTGTTCGGGCAAAACCTGCTGGCCGAAGCCACCAGCGGCTGGCTCACCGTGGGCGACGAAATCACGGTGCTGACCCGGCGAGGGGAGGAGTGAGGAGCTACCTACCCCCTGGCCCACCCCCTGCCCCTTGAATGGGGTTCTTCGTTGCTGATACCTTACTTCCAGGCAGGAAAACCCCCTTGAGGGGGTAGGGGGTGAGGCAGGGGGTGACGAAACGGCGCTATCTTTGGCCCCTCCGACGGTTCGGAACCGTGCTTTTTTCGTCCGTGAATCAACTCCGTACGCTGCTTTCCCTCCGGCTCCGCCAGGCCCGTTTGCTCAGTCTTGACGTGGTGCTGGGGGCTGTGTTCAGTGCCTGGGCCGTCTGGAAACTCCCCGACGGCCACGGTCGGCCGCGCTACACGGCCCTGCTGCTGCTGGGCCTGACGGTCTGGCTGATTTACACCGTCGATCGCCTCCTCGACGTGCGCAAACCCGACCAGCCCCCCACGCCCCGGCACGAATTTCACCGGCTGCATCAGCGCCTGCTCTGGCGGGTGGCGGCGGGGGCGGGCATCGTGGGCATCGGGTTGGTGTACACCCTGCCCGCCGACATGGTGCTGTATGGCCTGAAACTGCTGGGGTTGGTGGCCGTGTACCTGCTGCTCGTCAGCCGGATTGCGCAGGAAAGCCCCTGGCAGTACGCCAAAGAACCGGTTACGGCCCTGGCCTACACGGCGGGGGTGTGGGGGCCGCCGCTGGTGGCGCACCCGCCCGAAAACTGGGTGGATTGGGCGCTCTGCCTGATGTTTGCGGGGGTGGTGGTCAAAAACCTGCTCTTGTTCTCGTACTTCGAGGCCCGCCTCCAGCCCAAGGCCAACAACCTGAGCACCTGGTGGGGACCGGGCTTCTCCGCCGACGTGCTGATGGTGGCGTTCCTGCTCGTGTCGGTGGGGGGCGTGTTTACCACGCTGGCTGCCGATTTTCCCTACCAGCGCCGCATGGGGCTGATCCTCTGGGGCATGGCGGGACTGCTCTGGAGCATGACCTTCCGCAAGGCCTACTTCGCCCGCCACGAACGCTACCGCTGGTTGGGCGACGGGGTGTTTTGGGCGATGGGGCTGCTGTTGTGAAGTTTTGAGTTTGAAGTTTGAAGTTTGTAGTTCGTAGTTCTGGTGCTGCTCAACTACAAACTACAAACTAACCGTGCTCATCCGCATTATCCGCATGACCTTCCGGCCCGAGGCCGTGGGTGAATTCGAGGGAATTTTCAACGCCTCGAAGGCGCAGATTCGCGCGTTTCCCGGCTGTCGCCGCCTCGAACTGCTCCGCGACCTCGACCAGTCGCACGTGTTCTGCACGTACAGCCACTGGGACGGCCCCGAGGCGCTCGAAGCCTACCGGCAATCGGAGTTGTTCAAAACCACCTGGGCGAAAACGAAGGGGCTGTTTGCGGAGAAGGCGGTGGCGTTTTCGGTGGGGCGGGTGGAGCTTGTTTGAAATCCAGCGAGGACAAAAAAACGTCACGCCGTTTCCAACTCAAACAACGCCCGCAATTCCGTCGCGTCCTGCGGCTTGAGCCGCCCGGCGAGCACGAGGCGGAGTTGGCGGCGGCGGAGGGCGCTGTCGAAGAGGGCTTTCTCCTCGTCGGTTTGGGGCACGGCGGCGGGCACGTCGATGGGGCGGCCCAGTTGGTCCACGGCCACGAAGGTGAAAAACGCCTTGTTGCTCATCAGCCGCTCCCCGGCGGGGATGTTCTCGGCGTGGACTTCGATGTACACCTCCATCGAGGAGTTGAAGGCCCGCGTCACCCACGAGCGAAGCGTGACGACGCTGCCCAGGGGAATGGGGGCCGAAAACGACACGTTGTCTACCGAAGCCGTCACGACCACGCGGTTGGAGTGCTTCTGGGCGGTGATGGCCGCGCAGATGTCCATCAGGTGGAGCAGGCGTCCGCCCATGAGGTTGTTGAGGGTGTTGGTGTCGTTGGGCAACACCATTTCGGTCATCGTCGTGAGCGATTCGGACGCGAATTTTTGCTTGGTCATGGGGCGAAGTTAGTTCAGAGTTTGAAGTTTGAGGTTTGAAGTTGAGACAACCCTTAACTTCAAACCTCAAACTTCAAACTCTGAACTACAATTTCGGACACCGCAGCATTTTCCGCCGGGCCGCTTTCCGGCTGTCGTTGAGGGCGTACTCCACGCGGGCCTGGACGAAGTAGTAGCTGTCGCGGTTGCCGGGGTTGCCGCGTTGCACGCCGGGAGCGTTGGGGGGAAGGCCCAGTTCGGGCGCACGGTCGGAGAAAATCGCGGCGAAGCTGTCGAGGGCAGTGGGCTGCGGGTACACGGTGCTGACGTCGTCGAGGTAATCGCTGAACACGTAGGTGTAGCGGATTTCCAATCCCAGGCTGAGTTGTTCACTCAGGTTGCGCGACACACCCACGCCGAGGGGCAGGATGGGCACCGTGCGGGCGTAGGCCACGCCTTCGGTCTGGAGGCGGGGCAGCGAATAGTAGCGACCGTTCATCTCGGCCTTCGGGTTGAGGCGCGTCAGGCCCAGGCCGCCGAAGGCGTAGGCGTTGTAGGTCGGAAAGTCGGAGTAGGGGAGGAGGTTGGCGCTCAGGGCCAGGAAGCCTTCGGGGTTGTCGGTGCGGAACGACAGGTTGCGCTGGGGATTTTTGCCGCCTACGTCCGACCCCGCCAGCCGGTACGCGCCCACTTCGCCGCGTAGGCTGAGGTAATCAGTGAGGCGGTAGCTGAGGCCCACGCTCAGGGTGGGCCGGAACCGGAACTGGCTAAACCGGCTTGACCGCAAGTCACCGTCGTAGTAACTCAGCCCCGCGCCCCCCAGCAGGCGGAGGTTGCCACGGGGGTTGATGGGCTGCGCCGAAGCCGAAGCGGTCAGCAGGAGCAGGCTCCCGAGCAGGGGTAAACGGTTTTTCGGAAAAAGGCGCATCGTTTGGGTAGGGGTGGTACGATGCTAACGCGGAACGGACTGAAAACGAGGTGCGTGCGCGCGGTTTTTTCGGCCAACGTCATTCGTTTCGCACCGAACTCGTCGCCGAAGTGCTGGCGCGCAGGATGGCCCCGCCCCGGTAGCGCACGTTGCTGGAACCGGTGGCTTCGGCCAGCAGGGCTTTTGTCACGAGCACGTGGGCGTTGCTGTTGTCCATCACGTTGAGCTTGGCGTTGCGGATTTCAAAGTTGAAGCCCCGCACTTCGCTGGCCCCTGACACGGTGCCGCTGAGTTCTTCGGCTTCGCCCGAGAGGGTTAGTTCCGAAGCACCCGCTACGTTGATGCGCATTTTCCGGGCCGAGAGTTTCATTTTCGCCTTCGAGCCGCCGCCCAGTGCCAAATCGACGGCGTCCTGGTTTTCAAAGCCCTCCACCGTCGCGTTCGATTCGCCGCCGAGGGCCAGGCCCCGCAGCACGGGCATCACCACCGACAGGCGGATGCGCATTTTGCTCGGGTTGAGGTACGTGTTTTTGAACCGCACAGCCAGCGTCCGGCCCGTCATGACGGCCTCCAGGTTGGTCAAATCGCGGGGCGCACCGTGGGCCGACACCTTAAACTCAGTGCCTTGTTTGATGTCGATGATGAATTCATTGCCCAGTACGAGCCGGTCGAAACCACGCAACACAAACTCCCGACGCTCGGCGTGAACGGAGGCAGCCCCCAGGAGCAGGCAAGTCAGCAGGCAGTAGGTACGGAAGAAGAAGGTCGTTTTCATGCTGTACATTCGGGTATCGGACCGACCAAAACAGAAAACGTGCCAAAATCTACGAAATTGAGCGGGAGAACCAACTTTTCGGGGGCTGATTTTTTCGGGCGAATGGGCGACGTTTCACACCTGCCGTTGGTCCATTTTTCTGCCGTCGTTGGCGGTGCCGAAAAATCGCTCTATATTTGCGGCTCATTTCCAGCGCATCGTACTGAAAACGACATACAACCAGCCATGAATGAGTTGATTAAACTGGTGGAGGCCGAGAATGCCGCCCGCCGCGAGAGCGTCCCAGCCTTCGGTCCGGGCGACACCCTCAACGTCCACGTTAAAATTCGCGAAGGCAACAAGGAGCGCATCCAGGTCTTCACTGGCACGGTCATTCAGCGCCGCAACTCCGGTACCGGCGGCGAAACGTTCACCGTCCGCAAAGTGTCCAACGGCGTCGGCGTGGAGCGCATCTTCCCGGTGCTTTCGCCCAACCTCGACAAAATCGAAGTCGTCCGCCGTGGGGTCATTCGCCGCGCCCGGCTGTTCTTCCTCCGTGGCAAGCAAGGCAAGGCTGCCCGCATCAAGGAGAAAAAATAAGCCTCGTTTTTCGACAGAAAAGCCGCCCCGAGCAGTCGGGGCGGCTTTTCTGCGTTTGACGGAAGGTGTCCCCTCAGTCCGGCGACGTTTGCGTGATGACGGCGGAATTGCCGCTGCCAAACTGCCCGAAGTGCAGCACATTGCCCACGCCGGTCTGGGTCAGGATGAGGGAGTTGTTGTCGCCCTGTTGCTGGGCGAACGAATCCAGCCCGGCATCCACGCCCGCCAGCACGTTGCCCGCGCCATTCTGAGTGATCGTCGCGGAGTTATACGAACCATCCTGGAGGAGCCGACTCACGTTGTCTTGCCCCGTTTGGGTCAGTGTGGTACCGCTCGCCCAGCCGGTTGAGGTCAAGATGGCGAGGTTGCCGTCGCCGGTCTGGGTAATGGTCGAGGTGCTGTGCGAAATCTGGGCGTAGTTCTCGTTGCCGTCCTGAACAATGGTTCCCCGGGCACCGATCACGGTGGCGTCGTTGTCGTCGCCGAGTTGGGTGATGCTGATTTCGGCATCCTGACCGCTCGACGACACCGAACTGGCATTGCCGTAACCCTCCTGCGAAATGCTGACCTCGCTGTTGTTGATGAGCATCAGCGAAACCTGGGCGCTGTTGTTGTCGCCGAGTTGGTCGATGCGCACTTCATTGTTCTGGCTGCCGTAAGTGAAGGCGGCGCGGGCGTAGTTGGCGTGACCGTTTTGAGTGACGGCGAGGTGATTTTCGCGGCTGTGGTAGAAGGAATACGCCTCAGCGAAGTTGTTGTCGCCGCTCTGGCTGACGTAAATCGTGTTGTTTTCGCTGAACCCAAAGGAGTTTTCGCGGGCATAATTGTTCAGCCCGTCCTGGAGGATGAACGAGCGGCTTGCCGAGGCGTAGTTGTCGTCGCCAATCTGTTCGATGTCGGTGTTGCTGCCCGCGTAGGCGCTGTTGCGGGAGCCGATTTGCCGAATCTGCGTGGTGGAGCCGGCTTCGTTGGCGCTGAGCGAGGCACCGTTGTTGTACCCGTAGGTGTAAATGGTGGCCGTCTGGTTGTTGCCGAGTTGGCTGAAGTACACCGAATTGTCGTCGCCAATGACGGTGACGGAGCCGCTGTTGCCCGTGCCCTGCTGGACGACGGTGTTGGCCTGGTTGCCCGTGCCGGTCTGGCTGAACGTGAGGGTGTTTGACTGCCCGGAGGCGGTGCCGATGGCCGCGGTGGCGAGGAGGGAAAAGATGACTTTTTTCATGGCTTCTGCGCGATTGAGGGTGAAACGAGAAGGGCTTCATGGCCCGGTTCGCTTGTCTATCGGCAGACCCACGGGGAGGTTAACAGGCGTTTGAAAAGAATCTGTACGCGGCTATCAACCAGTTGGAAACGGCCGGATATGATAGAAAAAGGCGAGGAAGCTCCCCGCCTTTTTGCGTTCCAACCCACAGATGATTCCGACCGAACGCGGGCGTATTCAGGAAACTCGCCGTTTGCGCCAACCAGCGTAGGCCAGCACGAGCAGCCGGTACGTTGGGAAGCCTACCAGCACGTACACGGCCAGCGCGGCGGCGGCGCGCAGTTCGCAGACGGCGTTGACCAGCACCGTGAGGCCAATGCCCGCCAGGGCCGCGACTACTTCGATGGCGTTGTCGAGCCGGGTGGGGGTTGCGGGGTGCGGTTTCATAAGCAAACGGGGAATGCAACGAACCGGAGGCCGTGAGATGAACGCGGGTCGGTCGGAGCGTTTGTTCATCACGCCGACGGGGTGAAGGTTAACAGCGCAATTTTTTTTCCCGCTTGTTAACGAACACCCCCACACCGAGATGGACGAATGGCCGCCGCTCGAAAGGCCGACGCGTTGATTTTCGACCCAGAAATGCCTACCTATGCCGTGCGGGGCGATTGTGAAAACCCGCGTTGCATGACCACGGCTGCCGAAAAACCTTGTTCGGACTTTGGGGAAAACCATTCAGACTTTTACCAGGCCCTGCTCCGTGACGCCCAGCGGGCCTGGGAATGCCTGTACCTGCGGGCCTACCGCACGTTCGTGCCCTACGCCTGCCAGCGCAGCCCGATTTCGACCGACGACGCGCTCGACTTGTTGCAGGAGGGCATGGCCGAGTTTGCCGTGAAGCTGAAAAACGGCAAGTACGCCTTCCAGGGTAGCCCCGTGGCGGCGTACGTCTTCACGGTGTGCCGCAACCGGTGGGTGAGTTTCCTGAAACGCAACCGGATTCAGCGGGTTGAAACGACCCGCGGAGCGGCCGACGACGAGGAAGAAACCGACGAACCAACGCCCGCCTTTCTGAGCCGGGGCGACGCGGATTCGGACGAGGAAACCGACGAAGAAACGCCCGGCCGCGACCCGATTTGGGAAGAAACCGACGTGGATTGGGAGGCCGTCAGCCGGTCTTTCGACCAGGTCGGCGACGACTGCCGGGCGATGCTGCATTGTTTTTACGTCGAAGAAAAATCGCTGGGCGAGTGCGGGGCGCGCATCGGGTTGCAGGAAAATTCCGCCAAAGTGAAGCGCTTCCGCTGCGCCCAACGCATGAAAACGCTGTACGGACAATTCAAAACCACCTGACCGCATGGACCTCTCCGACGAACTGCTCGAAGAAATCGGGGATTACCTGGCCGGGCGGCTCACGCCCGACGAAAAAGCCCGCTTCGAGGCCCGGCTGCGGGCTGACGCCGCCCTGCGCGACGAAGTGGCCACCCAGCGGGAAATCAAGCGGGGCTTGCAGTTTCTCGACCAAAAAGCCCGGTTCAAAGCCATGCACGCCGATTTGGAAAAACGCGGGCTGCTCCAGGAACCCGCCGCGCCGGTCGTCAAGGAATTGCCCACCGCCCGCCGCGCCGCCCTGCGGCCGCTTTGGGCCTACGTCGCCGTGGCCGCCTCGGTGGTGCTGGTGTTGGGGCTGGGTTGGGTGGCGTACCAAAATTGGGCGGAAAACCGGGCCGTGACGGCCCAAAACGGCGAAGCGTTTGCCGCGTTTTTCTCCCCGACTTTAAAACCCCAATTCGCCCTGCCCAGCGACCCCGACCGGCTCGGCGCGCCGCTTCCGCCCGATGCCCCGGCTGATTCGGCGCGGCTGGCGGCGGCGGTGGGGCAGCTTCAACGCGGGGAAACGCCGGAGGCCATCGCCCAACTCAGGCCCCTCGCCGACGGTCCACCGGGGCACTGGAACGCCAGCGCCCAGTGGTACCTCGCTCTGGCTCAGTTCAAAACCGGCGAGCGTGACCAGGCCGTCGCGCTGGTCAACCGCATTGCTGACCTGAACGGCCACCCCTACCAGGCCGAAGCGCAACGCCTCCGGCAACGACTGGCCGAAAACCCATGAAACGGCGTTGGCTCACCGGACCAGCGGTGCTCGTGGCCTTCGCGGCGGTCGCGCAGCCGACGCCTAACCCCGGCCTTCGGCTCGACGACCCCGACTATGGGCAAGCGCCCTACGAGGAAATCGTCACGAAGGCACTGCTGCCCGGTCGGGTTTCGTTCGAGGCGTTTTGCCCCACGGTGGCGGCCCAGGGCGCGTACAGCACCTGCGTGGGGTTTGCGTGTGGGTACTTTCTCCGCACGATCCTGGAGGCCAAAACCCGCAATCTGACCCAAAAAGCGGCCATTGCCCAACTGGCGTTTTCGCCGGGGTACCTCTACGAAAAAGCGAAAACGACCACCGACTACGCCTGTGACCAGGGCGTGTACCTTACGAAAGCCTTCGCCGTGCTCCGCGACGCAGGCGCGGTTCCGGCCAGCGCCTTCCCGTACCCGGCGTGCAGCCAGCAGACCGGTCCGGTGGATGCCCTCGCGGCCCGGTACCGGATTGCGGCCTACGAGCGCCTCTCCGGTCCCCGCGACGACGATGCCCAGAAAACGTACCGCTTCAAAAAAGCCCTGGCCGGGGGCAGCCCGGTGGTGGTGGGCCTGGTGGTGCCCGCTTCGTTTTTTTCGGCGAAAAAAACCTGGAAACCCACCCCGACCGACAGCCCGACCGACCCCCGCCTGACGGGCCACGCGCTTTGCGTGGTGGGTTACGACGACCGCCGCTACGGGGGGGCGTTCCGGGTGGTGAACAGTTTCGGGAAAACTTGGGGCGATGGCGGTTTCTGCTGGATTCGCTACGGCGATTTGGCGCGGTTTACGCGGTATGCGTTTGCGGTGAGTGCGCCGTCGCCCAGTATCCGTCAGCTAAAGCAGACGGGGCGTGGCAGGTGCCGTCCGCTTCACTTCGCCACCGCCCGCGTCGTCAAGTCAATCCGGTCTTCGGCCACGGCTTCACCGGTTTCGGCGCACCGCGCCACCTTCAGGATTTCCGGCAGCGACCCCACGAACAGCCGGTACCCGCCCTCGACGCGGACGTAGGCCCCCGCGTTCGGACCAGTCGGCAGGGGACAGAACGGCGTTTCCGAAGCAAAAACCACCAGCGTTTCCTCGCCGAACGGTTCCGCGCAAACGAATGGCGTTTGCGGTGCCAACCGCACGAACGCGCCTTCCTGTCCCGGCTTGATTTCAACGTCGCCGTCGTCGAGCACCGTCATCGTGCCGTCGGCCAGGCGGTAGAGCAGCCGCAGGTGGCAGGGGCGAGTGGCTTTCACCGAAATGACCACCGTGTCGCCTTCGGCAAACACGACGTTCTCGCGGCCCCGGTTCGTGCGAAGTTCGACGCGTAGGGCCGCCGGGGATTTTACCACGGCGTCAACCCGGACCGAAGGGACCTCCGGCAGCAGAGCCTCCGACAGCGGGGACATGTTCACGCTGGCGACGGCGGCGGTCGGGGTGAAGCCGCCCGGTTCTGTCCCGGCGAGGGGTTCCGCCGGGGCTTCCGTCACCACGTTCACCGCGTAGAGCGACTGCTTGGCGCGGGTGGCCGCGTGGCGGTTGAGGCGGGTTTGGGCATCGCGCAGGAGGCGGGGCCAAGAGGCGTCGGGGCGGCGCAACGCGCTCAGCGCCTCGTCGAAGGCCCTGGTGTAAAAACTACCCGAGTCGGGGTGGGCGCAGGCTTGCTGGGGCGGGGCGCTGCTGGCGATGAGCACGTCGCCCCGGGTTTGGAGGAACAGCTTGCGGTAGGCCGCGTCCAGCGAATCGGTGAGGCCGGGCGGGGCAGGTTTTTTCCGAACCATCCCCCGCGTCAGCGTGACCAGGTTGTTGCAGCAGTCCCCCAGCGTGACGCACATCCGCGCTTTTTTCGCCTTCAAAAGTTGGTGAATGGTGCCCAGCCCCGGATTTTTCGCCGCGTTCGCCCCGGTTTTTTCGAGGGCCAGGATTGGAAACCGGTCGGCGCGGTCGCGGAGGTTGTAGCCGTGGCCGGAGTAGTAAAAAAAGAGCACGTCGTCGGGCTGGGGCGCGAGGGAGCGGAGGGCAGCGTCCAGTTTTTTTCGGGTGAAATCCGCGTCCACCAGTCGCTGCTCGGCCAGTCGGTAGCCGAGGGCCGCCGCGATTTGCGCCGCCTGCCCGTGCATCGTCTCCACGTCGCGGGCGCAGGCCCGCTGGAGCAGCGGGTCGCGCGTGTCGGCCACGAGCAGGACGTGGACGGTCTGCGCCCGCACCCCGCCCAGGCTGCCCAGCACCGCCGCCAGCCCGACGATCATCCGCCGACGTGCCGCCGTGTTCATGGCGTTGGATTAAAGAAAAATTTGCCCCTCAACCGCCCTTCGAGGTACGGCGGCTGCTTGATGCCCCGCGCTTCGAGGCCCTGGTCGATGCGGCCCACGAGGTCGTAGAGGTCCAGGTTTGGTTCGCCGAGGTGCCGAATCAATTCGCTGGTGAACAGGCTGTTCTGGGCGTCGCCGTCGTAGGCGGGTTTGCCCGGCTCGGTGGCGTACACGATGAGCGTGCCCACGGCGGGCTGCACGGGCGCGAACACGGGATCGCCAAAACTCCGCCGCCACGACCGGTAGGGGTTGTTGCGGCAGGCGTCCCAGAACACCAAGTTGGCCCCACGCGGGTTGGCGCTTTCGAGCCGGGCCAGGAGCCGCCGGAGCGGGTAGCATTCGTACTCCACGTCGGCCTCGGCGGTGGGGTCGGCGTCCACGGGTTGCACGTAATTCTCGCCGTTGACCATCAGCCCGTGCCCGGCGTAGTACACCAGCCCGACGTCGTTACCCGTCAGGCCGCCGAGGAAAGCGTCGAGGGTGGTTTTCAGGGTGCGCAGCGGCAGGTTTTCCTGCAAGGTGACGGTGAATCCCAGGCTTTCGAGCCGCGTTTTCACGGCCCGGCCGTCGTTGAGCGGGTTTTTGAGGGGGTATTTTGGGTAGGCGGCGTTGGCCACCACGAGGGCCAGGCGTTTCTGCGGCGCGGGTTGCAGCGCCGCCGTGGCGGGTTGCCAGGTTACGCGGCGGGTTTCGGAGGTGGTGCTGCCGGCGGCGTTGGTGGCCACGACGTGGATTTCGTTCAAACCGGGCGTCAGGGTCAGGGTTTCCGAAACTTCCTGTCCGCAGGCCGTGCGTTTCAGCCCCCGGGGGAGGGCGTTGAGTTGCCGCCCGTTGTGCACCAAATCCAGTCCGCTCAAGGCCCCCGCCGATTGCACGCAGACGGTCACGCGCAACGTGGCCGTCGTGGCCTCGAACCGGGCGGCCTGGGGCACCTGCCAGGTGACGACCGGTGCCACCAACGGGGCTTTTTTCGGCGAAACCCAGCCGCTCGTGGCCGAAACCACGTTTTGGCCGTTGGCCAGCGGGATCGCCACGACGCAGAGAATGAAGAAAAGTACCCGGTTTTTCATGGTAAAAAACAGGTTTAAAAGCGCAATTCGAATCCAAGACCCGGCGCGTTTTTCGTGAAACTCACCGCCACCCGTTCGACGGACAGCCGCCGCTGCTGGCTGTTTTGCCGACCTTTCCAAAACGTGTACGCCACGTCGGCTAGCCAGAGCGCCGCCGCCGCGCGGGTAGCGAGCAGGTAGCGGTGGTGGCGCTGGTTGGCGTCCTGGTAATCGGCTTCGCCGAAACCGGTTTCGTAGCGGTGATACGCCGCGCGGGAGCGGCTGCGCTGGCCCAGACCGTACGCCAGCAACCCCACGTACCCGACCGAAATCAGGGGCCGCGCGCCGATTTTTCGGGCTGGTTGCACGAAAATCGTCCCTACCCCCGGCAGCAGGGCCGAAAGCAGCGCGTTGGCCGGTCCGCCGCCCACCGCCGTTCGGCGGACGGGCGGCGCAGCGTGCCTCACGAGAACCGTCGCCCGAATGGAATCGTCGAGGACGACGCCGTCGAGGCGGTAATCCCAGAAAATGGTTTTGTTCAAGCCCGGCGTCACGCCCCGGCCCACGTCTCCGGTGACGGTGGTGGCCCTCAGCGCGCCCCGAGGGGTTTCGACCCGAAGAAACACCGAATCGGACGCGGCCAGGCCGACCGCGTCGTACTGAATTTTCACCCGCTGGCTGTCCACGTCGGCGCGAACGTTGGAAACGGCAACCTGCCCAACCGCTTTTTCCGGGCTGGAAAAAAAGGCCAGAACGACCCCGATGCCGGTGAGAAGCAAGCGGTTCATGGTTGAGCAAGAGCTTTCACTTCGGCGTCGCTCAACGCCCGGTTGTACACCCGGATTTCGTCGAGCGAGCCGTTCAACGGGTTCAGATCAATCGCCGCCTGGGCACCAAACCGCAGGTTGCCGCCGGGACAGGCGTCGATGGGCGCGTTAGGCAGGCTCATTTCGGTGCGTTTGAGTTCTCCGTTTACGAAAATTTTGCCCGTCGTACCCGAAAACACAGCCGCGAAATGGTACCACCGGTCGGCCTGAAACAGCGGGTCATAGTAGCTGACGAACTGCGTGATGGGCAGTTCGGGGGCGCAGGAGCCATCCTGGTTGAGGTCGAAGAGCAGTTCCACGCCGGGGCCTTTGCCGTCGCCGATGGCATAGGGCGGGCGCACGAGCGCGCTGTACTGCTGGTTTTGGTGGTTGCCGTAGGTGGATTTGTTGAAAAGGTGGCTGGTGGACGTCACCGGACGGCTTTTAAACCAAAAACTCACCGAGAGCGCCGAAGCAGGCCGCAAAAGGGCGTTGTCGGGAAGTTCAAAATAGTCGTCCACACCGTCGAGCAGCAGGGCCGAGGCCGTTTTGTCCGTCCGGTCGGGGCCGTAGGCGGCCCCGTTGAGCAGTTGGCCGTTGAGGTTGTTGCCGCTGGCGTCGAGCGGGGTGCCGTTGAACGGAAAGTACGCCACCAGACCCTCGCTCAGGTTGACGGGCTGGCGGGGCAAATCCCAGCGTTCGCAGCCCAGCAGGCACAGCACGCCCACCCACCCGAACGCAGCGGGTCGCCAGCGAAGAAGGTTTCCAAACGCGAACATGGTGCGCAGGGGATTGAAAAACAGGCTGAATGTAGGTAGAAATCATCAGCTTTGGCAAGGGGTTCGGTGTCGATGGCGGGGCCGGCCCGCGCCCCACGCTGACGGACGGGGGTACGGGATGCGCCTGCTTCAGCCGCTAATCCCATGCTTCAGCGTGGGGCACTGAGGCAAGTGCAGGAATTCGAGCGGGATTTCTCGCCGCGCTTCGCCCACCGATTCGGACATTTTCAGTAGTTTGCCGCCGAACTCCTCTAATCCATGAAAATTGACGCCCACCAGCATTTCTGGCACTTCGATCCCGTTCGTGACGCCTGGATCACTGAATCGATGGAAGCCATCCGCCGCGACTTCACCCCCGATGACCTCAAACCCTGTCTCGATCAGCACGGCTTCGACGGCACCGTGGCCGTGCAGGCCGACCAGTCGGAAGACGAAACGACCCACCTGCTCAGCCTCGCCGGCCAGTACGACTTCATCCGGGGCGTGGTGGGGTGGGTGGATTTGCGAGCCTCAAACCTGGCCGAACGCCTCGACCATTTCGGACAGTTTCCAAAATTGAAGGGTTTTCGACACGTCGTGCAGTCGGAATCGGACGAACTGTTCATGCTCCGCACCGAGTTTCTGGCCGGAATCCGCACGCTGAGTGAGTATGAATTTACCTACGACCTCTTGATTTACCCGAACCAACTCGGCATGGCTCGGGAGTTGGTGGCGCGGTTCCCTAACCAACGCTTCGTGCTCGATCATCTCGCCAAGCCGTACATCCGGCAGGGCGTGCTTGACCGTTGGAAAACTGACGTCCAGGCCCTGGCCCGCCACGACAACGTGGTGTGCAAGGTGTCGGGGATGGTGACCGAGGCTGATTTGGAACACTGGCAGCGCGACGACTTCCGGCCTTACCTCGACGTGGTGACCGAGGCCTTCGGTACCGACCGCCTGCTGTTCGGGTCCGACTGGCCCGTGTGCCTCCTGGCCGCGCCCTACGACCGGGTGGTGGAGTTGGTGGAGGAGTATTTCGACGGTTTTTCGGAAACCGAGAAAGCGAAACTCTGGGGTGGGAATGCAGTGAAGTTTTACAACCTCTGATCATGGAACACGAATTCTAACGGATGCTGACGCAGCCCACATGAGCACAGAAAATCGGTGTCAATCCGTGTTGCCAAAGGCATCCGCTGAATCCGTGTTCCAACTTACGGTACCATGAATTTGAATTTAACCGAGAAAGTCATCCTCGTCTCGGGCGGGGCCAAGGGCATTGGGGAAGGCATCAGCACCGTGTTGGCCGCCGAAGGGGCCATTCCCGTCATCGTCGGGCGCAACGAAGCCGACAACGCCCGCACCCTCGAAGCCATCCACGCCGCCGGGGGCCTGGGCCACGCCATCACCGCCGAACTCACCCAGCCGGACGAATGTGAAAAAGCCGTCCGCCTGACGCTCGAACGCTACGGCCGCCTGCACGGCCTCGTGAACAACGCCGGCGTCAACGACGGGGTGGGGCTGGAGCACGGCGGCTACGAGGCGTTCCTGGCTTCGCTGCATAAAAATCTGATTCATTACTACCTGCTGGCCCACCACGCGTTGCCCGCCCTGAAGCAGTCGAAGGGCAGCATCGTCAACATCGGCTCGAAAACGGCCGAAACCGGTCAGGGGGGCACGTCGGCCTACGCCGCCGCCAACGGCGGGCGCAACGCCCTGACGCGGGAGTGGGCGGTGGAGTTGTTGAAGTACGGCATCCGCGTCAACGCCGTCATCGTGGCCGAGAGCTACACGCCGCTCTACGAAAAATGGCTGCACACCCTGCCCAACCCGGAAGAAACCTTGAAAAACATCACCCGCAACATTCCCCTCGGCCAGCGAATGACGACCCCCGCTGAGATCGCCAACATGGTGGCGTTTCTACTCAGCGACAAATCCAGCCACACCACCGGCCAACTCCTCCACGTCGACGGCGGGTACGTGCACCTGGATCGGGCGCTGGCGAATGCATAAAATGAGTTCAGCGTTTAGGGTTCAGGGTTTAGCATTAAAAAAACTCCCGGAATTAAAACTCTAAACCCTAAACCCTGAACCCTACACTCTAAACCCTAAACCTACCCGATGGCTCTTCCCCACCCCCCCGCCAAGTCCCTTCCCGGTCAGCACACGGGCCAGAAGTATTTGGTGCCGTTCATCCTCGTCACGAGTTTGTTTTTCCTCTGGGCCTTCGTCCACAACCTGGAGCCGATCCTGATTCCGCACCTCAAGAAAGCCTGCCAACTCACCGATTTGGAGTCGGCGCTAATCGACTCGGCCGTGTACCTGGGCTACTTCGTGATGGCCATTCCGGCGGGGCTGGTGATGAAGCGATACGGCTACCGGGTTGGCATCCTGGTCGGGCTGCTGATGTACGCCGTGGGGGCGTTTTTGTTCATTCCCGCCGCCGACACGCGGGTGTACGCGTTTTTTCTGGGGGCACTGTTCATCGTGGCTTCGGGCTGCGCGTTTCTCGAAACGGCGGCCAACCCCTACGTGACCATCCTCGGCCCGCCCGAAGGAGCCACCACGCGCATCAACCTGAGCCAGTCGTTCAATGGGCTGGGGGCGTTTCTGGCCCCGCTGCTGGGGGGGATGTTCATCCTCAGCGGCGTCGAGCACACCGAGGCCGAACTGAACGCCATGTCACCGGAGCAGTTGAACGCGTACCTGCAATCGGAGGCCGACACGATCAAGACACCCTACCTCATCATCGGCGTGGTGGTGCTGCTCGTGGCCGGGCTGTTTTTGGCGACGAAAATGCCCGAATTCCGGAGCGAAGAGGGCGAGAAGAAACCGTCGCTGGTTTCGGCCCTGCGGCACCGGCACCTGCGCTGGGGGGTGGTGGCCGAATTTTTCTACGTTGGCACGCAGGTGTGCATCACGAGTTTCTTCATTCGCTTCGCCAAATTCACCAGTGACGTGCCCGAAAAAGAAGCCGCCGCCTGGCTGAGCATCGCCATGTTTTTCTTCATGGTCGGGCGGTTTTTCGGCACCTTCCTGTTCCGCTACGTGGCCGCCCACCGGCTGCTGCTGATTTACTCGCTCGTCAGCATCGGGTTGCTCGTGGTGTCGCTGACGGTCCGTTCGGAGTGGTCGGTGTACGCCATCGGGGCCATTCCGTTTTTCCTGTCCATCATGTTCCCGACGATTTTCTCGTTGGGCATCGACCGCCTCGGCGACGACACCGAGTACGGCTCCTCGCTGCTCGTGATGTCCATCGTGGGCGGGGCCGTGTGCCCACTCCTGATGGGCTACATCTCCGACGTGAGCAACATCCAGAACGCCTACGTCGTCCCGTTGGTGTGCCTGCTGTTCATCGCGTACTTCGGGTGGAGAGGGTACAAAGTTGAAAGTGTAAAGTAGAAAGTGTAAAGTTGAAAGATGGCTGAACTTTACACTTTTAACTTTACACGATGCCCCGCTACGCCCTCGCCCTTGACCTGAAAGACGACCCGGCAGGGATTGCCGAGTACGAACGCCTCCACCAGCGCCTCCAGCCCGAAATCGAAGCGAGCATCCGCGAAGCGGGCATCACGGGCATGGAAATCCACCGGATTGGCACCCGCCTGGTGATGATCATGGAAACGACCGACGACTTTGATTTTGAGAAAAAAGCCGCTGCCGACACCGCCAACCCGAAGGTGCAGGAATGGGAAGCCCTGGTTTGGACGTACCAGCAGGCCCTGCCGATGGCAAAACCGGGCGAGAAGTGGGTGCTGATGACGAAGATTTTTGATTTGAACGGGTAGGACGCGAGTTTAGGGTTCAGCGTTCAGGGTTTAGCCTTAAAAAAAGCTACACCCTGAACTCATATCATGCTCCACCGCTTTCCCCAACTCCGCACCAATCGCTTCCGCCTCACGCAATTCGTCGCCGCCGACCGGTCGAAGGTGTTCGAGGGCCTTTCGCACCCGGAGGTTATCCGGTACTACGGCGTGTCGTACGATTCGCCCGAAGCCACGCAGACCCAGATGGATTGGTACGATGAACTGCACGCCACGGGCACGGGTCGCTGGTGGGCCATCCGGCCCCAAGGCGAACGCGACCTCATCGGAGCCTGCGGATTCAACAACTGGCAGGCCGCGCACCGTCGAGCCGAACTGGGCTTCTGGCTGCTGCCCGCCTTTTGGCGCACCGGCGTGATGAGCGAGGCGTTGCCCGTGGTGCTCGACCACGGGTTTTCGGAAATGAACCTGCACCGCGTCGAGGCGTTCGTGGAAACCGAAAACGGGGCCAGCCGGGGAATTCTTCAAAAACTGGGCTTCACCCACGAAGGCACGATGCGCGACTGCGAAATCAAAACCGGGCGGTTCCTCTCGCTGGAGGTGTGGGCGCGTTTGGCCAAAACCCGTATTTTTACCGAAAAGCCGTCCTGACCATGGAAGCCGTACTCCCGAAAATTCCGTTGACCCTCGCCGAACGCGACGCCGCCCCCGACATCCTCCGCGTGCCCGCCACGCTGGAGGAGTTCTGGGAATTGTCCGAACTGACCGAATACAACATCGAATATTTCAACGGTGAAATCATTTCCATGGGACAAGCCACGCCCCTGCACGAGAGCCTGATTGGTCGGCTCATCACGTTGTTGAACGGTTTCTACGACGCGTTCGAAGATTACTACGTTTTGGGCAGCAACGTGAAAATTTACGCCGAGGCCTGCGTGGCGGCGTTCAACGCCGATTTTTCGGTGGCGAAAGAACCCTACGACTTCGTGACCCTGCCCAGCGGCAACCTCTCGACGGTGGCGATAAAAAACCCGGAACTAGTCGGCGCGGTGTTTTCGCCCTCCACAAAACGGTTCGACGAGAGCGACAAACTCGAATGCTACAAAACCATCCCCACGCTGAAGCACGTGCTTTTCGTGGACCCAACCCGGCCCTACGCCGTCGTCCACGCCCGCACCGACGAGCCGGATGCCTGGCTCAGCCACACGTATCGCTCGCTCGACGACACGGTACGCCTCGGCGACCTGGCGTTGCCCATGCGGGAGATTTACCGGAAAGTGAAGTTTTAGACGAGTGTGGGGTGGATTGATAACCCGCCCCACACTGCCCGTTTACTGTTTTTTCATCCAGAACGGCGTCACCACAAACCAGCCCACCATGCCCACGGCCATGAGCGTTTTGTGCTGGTCGAGGGGGAGTGTTCCGGCGAAAACCAGCAGTGAGGGCACGACCGTCAGGGCCAGGCACGCGAACGAGAGGAGTTTCAGCAGTGGTTTCATGCCGGAATCAGGTCGGTTTTTTTCTGGTACAATTTGTTAAAAATCAGGCAAGACCCCACGGCCATAAACCAGCCCGGTAAGCCCAGGAAAAACAAATCGAGGTTGAAAAACTGGTTCAGCGCGAAGCAGAACAGCAACGTCAGCGCCCAGGTCGCGGCGGCGGCGAGGTTGAACGAACTGCCCGTGCGGGCGGCGTACTCGTCGCGGAGGCCGAAGCGGCGGGTGAGGTGGAAATCCACGAAAATCACGGCTCCCATCGGCATGAGTACCAGTCCGTAGAGGGCTACGAAATCGAGCAGGCGCATCACCAGCGCCGGGAAGCAGGCGGCAATCGTCGTGACCAGGCCCACGGCCAGCGTGACCTTCCACCGCTTGAACTGCGGCAGCACGGCCTGCACGGCGAGTCCCGCCCGGTAGATGGTCGGGTTGGCCGTGGTCCAGCCCGCCACCACCACGCAGGCCGCCCCGGCCAGCCCGGCGGCGTTGTAGGCGATGGGGCCGGGGGCCACGTTGCCCGCGGCGGCGGCGCACAAAATGCCCGACGCGATCCAGGCCATGAAGTGCCCCACGAACATCCCCGTGATGGACGCGAATCCAATGGCGGGCTTTTTCGCGTAGCGGAAAATCGACAAATCGGCCATGCCGATGTGCATGGCCATGTTGGCAAACCAGGCGAAAAACAGCACGTGCCAGAACGTGAACTGGCTTTGCCCCGGCTGGGGCACGCCCGTCCAGATTTTCGTCTGGGCGATTTCCCAAAACTGCGACAGCGAGGTGATGCCGAGTTGGGGCATGACGGCGAACGCCGCCGCCACGAACACGAGGGCCATCCAGGGCGCGGCGATGTTGGCAAAATGCGCGATTTGCTCGTAACCCAGCACGGCCACGACGGCAATCACCGCCCCAACGGCGAACACGGTGACGACCCAGCCAACGGAGGTGGGGTAAAAATCGGCGAGTGTGGGCATCGGGATGCCAAACGGAATGCCCACCGCCGTGGCCGAGACGGCGATCATCGACCCAGCCAGGAAGCAGAACATCAGCGCGTTGACGAGGTTGTAGCCCGTCACGAGCCGCCGCCCGCAGATTTTTTCGAGGTAAAAATAAAGCGTCAGGCGCTTGGCGGTGGCGATGGGAGCGGTCAGAAAACGCCAGCTCAGCACGGCCAGCAGGTTGCCGGCAATCAACCCGCCGAGCAGGTCGGAAGCCGTGACGCCGTGGGCCACGAACAGCGGGCCGATGACGAACTCAGTGCCCGCGACGTGCTCGCCGGCGAACATGCCGATGAAACTGCCCCAGCCCTTCCAGGCCGAAGGGGGCACGGGTTCGCGCTCAAATTCGTCGATGGCGTCGAGTTGCTCGGTGAGGGTTTGGCTCATGGGAAAGGTTCAGAGGTTGCGGTGAAGGTTCAAAGCAACGACACCGCCCGCGGCGGAGCGTCATGGGGTCTCCTGCTTTGCGCAAAGAAATTCAGCGGGGTTTTATACTGATTTTCGCACGATGAGCCGGAACGGGTTCTCCACGTGCGCCGTGGCGTTGTCGAGCACGAGTTGGGCCGCCGTGCGGCCCATCGCCCCAAAATCGGTCGAGATGACCGTGATGCCGTCGAGGATGATTTCTTTCAACGGGGTTTCGTTGTACGACAAAATGCCGAGGTCTTCGCCCACGCGCAGGCCGCTGGCTTTCACGCGTTTGACGAGCGTCACGAGGTCGTCTTCCATCACGTTGAGGTACAGTTCTCCTGCCGCCAGGGGCTCGTTGGCCACGTCGGAGAGGATTTTGTACCCGAAGCCGTACTCGGTGCAGAATTTCTGGAAGCCAATCATGATTTCCTTCGCCGTGTAGCTGTGGGCGGGGAAAATCAGTTTGAGCGTGCGGTACTTGCGGAGCAGGTCTTCGGCCTCCACGAGCGCGCCGTAGAGGTCCTTCTCAAAATTCTCGTACACGGCGGCGTACTCGCCCGTCACGCCGGGCACAAGCTTGTCGAGGATGACGAGTTTTTCCTTCGGCAAGCCGTTGAGCACCTCAGCGGCCCGCTCACCCCCCTCCACAAAATGCGCGATGACGACGTAGTGCGTGTAGCCCCCGTCCTGGTTTTCGATCAAATCGCGGAAGAGCCGGAAGTTGTTGTTGTAGACGTAAAAATCAATCGCTGCTTCATCGCCGAGGGTTTCGGCGAAGGCGTCGTAGATGATTTTTTTGTGGGCGCTGAGTTTGTTGAACAAAAGGAAAATGCGCCGTTTCTGCCGGTAATGCGTGCTTTTGATGAAAAAGCCCTTGCCCGGCACCGAATCCAGAATGCCCAGCGACTTGAGGTGCTTGTAGGCTTTCTCGGCCGTGTCGCGCGAGATGTCGAAGAGCATCGACAGGTCGTTGATCGACGGCATCACCTCGTTGAGCTTGATCGTGCCCCGCTCGATGCCCGCCAGCACGGAGTTGACGATCTGCTTGTACTTGGGCGTGGTCGAGTATTCGTCGATCTGAATTTTGTCGAGAATCTGCCGGACGGTGGGGCGCATGAGGTAGGAATCAGGATTCAGTAGTCAGGATTCAGCATTTAACGCCGAAACAAACTTGGCGATGTTGGCAAAACTGGCACAATTCGGGGAAAGAAACACCAATTGGGTGGATCGAAAAGAGCGCCCGGCCGGGCGCTCTTTTCGATCAGCGAAGATTCTGAATTCTGAATCCTGACTACTTACTCCTGCTCAGTTCACCGTCACGCTCCCCGCGCTGGCGGAGATGTTGACCGGAATGCCGCCCCCGTTCATCCGGCCCCGGACGTGGTTGCGCTCCACGTCGCCGTCGAACTTGCTGAGGGGAATGTTGACCCGGTTGCCGCGCAGGTCGAGGTCGAGGCCCTTGTCGAGGGGCATCCGTACGCGCACGCCGCCCGCCGAAGTCGAGAGCTTGACGAACTGGCCCAGCCGGTCGATTTCGGCGTCGATGCTGCCGCCCGACGTGCTGGCCTGGAGGCTCCCGGCGATGTTCTGGAGGCGGATGCTGCCGCCCGAGGTGCTCGTGATGAGTTCGCCATCCACGTTTTCGGCGCTGATGCTGCCCCCGCTGGTGGTAGCGCGCACCTGGCCCTTGAGGTCGTTGAGCCGCAGGCTGCCACCGGAGGTGCGCAGGCTGAGGTTGCCGCTGGAGTTTTTGGCTTCGATGCTGCCCCCGCTGGTTGAGAGGTCCACGTCCTTCCGGCAATTCTCCGCGTGAATGCTCCCGCCCGAGGTACGGCCTTTGATGCTGCCTTCGAGGTCCGAAAGGTGCAGGCTGCCGCCCGAAGTGGCAAAATTCTGCTGACCGGAGAGTTTGCTGAGGTGAATGCTGCCTCCGCTGGTTTTCAGGTCAGTACCCAGGTTGCGCGGGCCGTACACTCGAAACGAGATGTTGATGCTCCGCTTCCAGTCGCTCCAGTCCTTGTTTTTACGCTTGGCGGTGGCTACAACAGTGCCACCTTCCTGGCTGATGCTGACATCGTAGTCCTTCAGGCGCTCTTCGATTTCTTCCCGGCTGAGGCGGTTCTGGGGCCAGTTGTTGCCCCGCACGTACATTTCGACTTTGACGCCGCTCGATTGGCCACCTTCGACGCGGATGCTCCCACCGGAGGTTTCGACGCGCAGGTTGCCGACGTTGCCGCTGAAGTTCTGGGTCCGGTAGGGTGTTTCGTTGTCGTCCTGAGCGTAGAGGCTAAGGGCCAGGACCAGGGGGCAGAGGGTAAGCAGGAGTTTTTTCATGGGTGAAAACGGATTGGGGATTTGGGCGAAAGATGCAGAAGTCCTGAGACGGGTTGCACCGCCGCAGATTTTTATTGCGGGGTGGTGTCCCGACGGATACCCCGCCCGCGCTGTCCGGCCTTGCCCGACCCGGTTCACCTGTACTGTACTATCCTGAAAACGGCCTCCACCAAGCAAACTACCCGTACTTTTACCGACCGAAAGCCCTCAAACCGCATGCAAACTGTCCTGCTGTTCTTGGTGCTGATCCCCGCACTGGCCCTGGGTCAGACGGCCGATCCGGCTCCGAAGAACCTGAAATGCGAGCACGAAGCCCACCCCCTGGGCCTCGACGAAACGAAACCTCGCCTGAGCTGGCAAAGCGCCGCCACCAACCGCAACGCCCGCCAGACGGCCTACCAGATTCTGGTTTCGTCGGACCAACAAAAACTCGCCGCCAACCAGGGCGATGTCTGGGATTCGGGAAAAATCACCTCCGACCAGTCGGTGTTCGTGGAGTACGCGGGCAAGCCGCTCCGCAGCCGCCAGCGGGTTTTCTGGAAAGTGAAAACTTGGGACGAACGGGGCAAACCCTCCGCCTGGTCGCCAATGGAATGGTGGGAAATGGCCCTGCTGGACAAAACCGACTGGAAAGGCGAGTGGATTGGCATGGCCGGGGCCGTGGGCAAACCACCCCGCTCGGTGCAGGCCCGCAAGGCGTTTACGCTCACGCAAAAACCCACCCGCGCCCGGATTTACGCCACCGGTCTCGGCTCGTACACGCTCAACCTGAACGGCAAAAAAGTCGGCAACGACTTCCTCGCTCCCGGCTGGACGGATTACCTCAGGAAAGTTTTCTACCAAACCTACGACATCACCGACCAGGTCAGCGTCGGCGAAAACACCCTCGATGCCTGGCTTGGCTCGGCTTGGTGGAGCAGCGGCCTCGGCTGGAGTGGGGGCTTCTCGTATTCCGACGGTCCCCTGCGCGTGCTGGCCCAGGTGGTACTCGATTTCCCCGACGGCACGAGCCAAATCGTCGCCACCGACGGGAGTTGGAAAGTACGGTTTTCGCCCATCACCTACGACCACCTCTACCACGGCGAACACTACGACGCCCGGCTGGAGGCCAAACCCGGTTTCGACCCGAACGATGGGTGGGTGAACGCGACGCTGCTCAGCAATGCCAGCAACCCGACCACGCTCTTCGGCAACGACCCGGCGGCGAACGCCGCCAACGAAGCGGCTCTATTCAACCAGGGCGCGGTGAAGGTCGTGGCCCAGCAGGAGCCCTCCATCCGCCTCACCGAAACCCTCATGCCGAAAGTCAGCGAACCAAAACCAGGACGGTACGTCTTTGATTTCGGACAAAACTTCGCGGGCATCACCCGGCTGAAACTGACCAAATCGCAGTACGGCCAGCGCATTCGCCTTCGCTACGCCGAACTGCTGCACGACGACGGCACCGTGGCTCAGGAAAACCTCCGCTCGGCCCTCGCCACCGACGAGTACATCGCCAGGGGCACGCGGGGGGGCGAGGAGTGGGAGCCTCGGTTTTTATACCACGGTTTCCGGTACGTCGAAGTCACCGGCCTTTCGGAAAAACCCGATTCCCGCACGCTGACGGGCCTCGTGCTCCACACCGACACCCCGCCGACGGGGCAGTTCACTTCCTCGAATGACCTGCTCAACCGGATTTATCAGAATTGCCGCTGGACGCTCCGCTCCAACTCCATGTCGGTGCCCACCGACTGCCCCCAGCGCGACGAGCGCCTGGGCTGGATGGGCGACGCGCAGATTTTCGCCCCCACCGGCGCATACCTGATGGACATCGACGGGTTTTTCGGAAAATGGGTTTCCGACATTGCCGATTCGCAGCATTCGACGGGCTACGTGTACGACGTCAATCCGAAAATGGTGGTGGGTGGCCCCTCCAAACCCGCCTGGGGCGACGCCATCGCCGTCGTGCCCTGGACGCTCTACCAGTTTTACGGCGACAAGCGCATCCTTGAACGCGCCTACGAACCCATGAAACGCTGGGTACAGTACATGAACGACGACTCGACTACGCGCCGTCACGGCCTCTACCATTTCACCAACGGCTCCGGCTGGTACGGTTACGGCGACTGGGTACCCGTGAAAGCCTCGCCGAGCAAACCCATCGGCGGGGCGTACCAGGTGTACTCGAACCAACTGCTGGCCAACACCGCCGCCGTGCTGGGCAAAGCCGACGACGCCACGAAGTACGCCGCCGCCGCGAAGCAGTACACCGATCGGTACAATGCGCTGTATTTCAACGAAAAAGAAGTGAATTATCTGGGTAAAACCCAGGCCGCCAACCTCATGCCGCTCTCGCTCGGCGTGGTGCCCGACGCGATGAAAGCGCAAATCGCCAAAAACGTGGCCGACGACATCCGCAAGGCCGATAACCACCTCACGACGGGTTTCATCGCTTCGCAAATGCTCCTGCCCCGCCTGAGCGAAGCGGGTTACCACGACCTGGCCTACCAGGTGGCCACGCAGAAAACCTACCCCAGTTGGGGCTACATGGCCGAAAACGGGGCCACGACGATGTGGGAGCTGTGGAATTCGGACAAGGAAAAACCCGAAGGCATGAACTCCCGCAACCACTTTTCTTACGGCTCGGTGGTGGAGTGGTACTTCGGCTACCTGGCGGGCATCCGTCCTGACCCCGCCGGGCCGGGCTTCAAGAAATTCATCGTCGCGCCCCAGCCCGTCGGCGATTTGAACTTCGTGAAAGCCAGCTACCAGACGCCCTACGGCGAGGCCGTTTCGAGTTGGGAGAAAACCGACGCTGACCTGACGCTCAACGTGGTGATTCCGGCCAACTCCTCGGCCCGCGTGGTGCTGCCGCTGACGGCGGGCCAAGCGGCGAAACTCGACGGGAAGGCGGTGAAGGGGAAGGAACTGACGCTGGGGGCTGGGCGGTATCGGTTTGAGATACGCTGAGACTGGCCATCCTGTTTGAAGTGCCAAAACCGCCACACGAACATTTTCTACGCAAGAAATCAAGTTAAATCGAAGTCAAATGACCCAGACGTTCCAACACGTCTCGTACCTCTGGGACGAGGCCGAAGCCGCCAAACTCGCGGGCGATGAAGTTGCCCTCCTCATCTACCGCTCCAACCTGCTCGGGGCCGACCTCCGCCTGACCAACTACGGCGGCGGCAACACCTCCTACAAAGGCCCCGCCCCCGACCCGCTCACGGGCGAAACCGTGCCCGTAATGTGGGTGAAAGGCTCCGGCGGCGATTTGGGTACCTTGAAAAAATCCGGCCTCGCCGCCCTCTACCTCGACCGCCTTCACGCGCTCAAAAACCGCTACCGGGGCTTGGAATACGAGGACGAGATGGTCGAACTCTTCAACCACTGCATCTACGACCTTGACTCGAAGGCCCCGTCCATCGACACGCCGCTCCACGCCTTCCTGCCCTTCGCCCACGTCGACCACCTCCACCCCGACGCGGCCATCGCCATCGCGGCCTCCAAAGACGGCGAGCGCATCACCCGCGAACTGTTCGACGGGCAAATCGGCTGGGTGCCCTGGCGGCGTCCGGGCTTCGAATTGGGCCTGGAACTCGAACGCTGCCTGGCCGAAAGCCCCGGCATCCGGGGCATCATGCTCGGCGGACACGGGCTGTTCACCTGGGGCGACACGGCCTACGAAAGCTACATCAACACCCTCGAAGTCATCGAGCGCTGCGCGGAGTTTCTGGAAGAAAATTACGGCAAAAAAGGCCCCGTGTTCGGCGGGCAAGTGGTAACTCCGACCTCTGGTCGGAGAGCGCAGGCCGCCAAGCTCGCCCCCGTGCTGCGCGGCTTCTGCTCCTCGCACGTCCGCATGGTCGGCCATTTTTCCGACGACGCCCGCGTGCTCGAATTCATCAACTCCGCCGACTTGGAGCGCCTCGCCGCCCTCGGCACGAGTTGCCCCGACCACTTCCTGCGCACCAAAATCCGCCCGCTCGTGCTCGACCTGGCCCCCGACGCCGACCTCAGCGACGTACCGGCCCTGAAGGAAAAACTCGCCCCCGCCATCGAGGCCTACCGGGCCATGTACACCGAGTACTACGAAACCTGCAAACACCCCAACAGCCCCGCCCGGCGCGACCCCAACCCGGTGGTGTTCCTCTGGCCGGGCGTGGGGATGTTCACCTTCGCCAAAGACAAGCAGACCGCCCGCGTGGCCGCCGAATTTTACACCAACGCCATCAACGTCATGCGTGGGGCCGAGGCCATTTCGGAGTACGTGGCGCTGTCGGCCCAGGAAGCCTTCAACATCGAGTACTGGCTGCTCGAAGAAGCCAAACTCCAGCGCATGCCCAAGCCCAAGCCGCTGTCGGGCAAAATCGCGCTCATCACCGGCTCGGCGGGGGGCATCGGCAAGGCCATCGCCAAACGCTTCGCCCAGGAAGGGGCCTGCGTGATTCTGAACGACAACGACCAGGAGCGCCTGAACGACGCGAAGGCCGAATTCCTGAAAACCTTCGGCAAAGACACCGCCGCCAGCACGCTCCTCGACGTGACCTCCGCCGAAAGCATCCGCGCCGCTTTCGACGCCTGCGCCCTGGCCTTCGGCGGGGTGGACATCGTGGTCAACAACGCCGGGATCAGCATCAGCAAACCCCTCGCCGAGCACACCGAAGGCGACTGGGACAAGCTCTACGACATCCTCGTCAAGGGCCAGTTTCTGGTCTCGCAGGCGGGGGTCGAGGTCATGCGCAAGCAGGGCCTGGGCGGCGACATCCTGAACATCGTTTCCAAAAACGCCGTCGTCAGCGGCCCCAACAATTTGGGCTACGGCTCGGCCAAAGCCGCCCAGGCCCACGGCACCCGCCTGCTGGCCGCCGAACTCGGCGCGGATAAAATCCGGGTGAACATGGTCAACCCCGACGCCGTCATCGCCGACTCGAAAATCTGGGCCGGTGCCTGGGCCGAAGGACGGGCCAAAGCCTACGGCGTGACCGTGGAGGAACTGCCCGCCTATTACGCCAAGCGGACGTTGCTGAACGAAATCATCCTTCCCGACGACATCGCCAACGCCTGCTTCGCTTTCGTCGGCGGGCTGTTGAACAAATCGACCGGCAACGCGCTCAACGTGGACGGCGGCGTGGCGATGGGCTTTTTGCGGTGAGAATGTGGTAACTTTCGGGAAACGAAACTGGAACGAGCATGGAAACGATGCACAAAACATCGCTGACGAAAGCCGAACGCCACCGCCGGGCGCTTCTCGCCACGTACTTGTTGTTGGAAAGCCAACGCCGTCCGGATGCCGACCTCGAAAAGGAACGTGCGGACCCGAATACTCAGGTTGGGAAATGGTACGCAGAATTTAAGGCCCTCCAACAGAGAGACCAGTCATGAGTGAAGGTGGCTATCCAGTTCATACGCTTTCGCCGTTGGAATACGCATTCACAACCCGTTATGTGGTCACGTATCGGGTTGTGTTCAAACCATCCGGTTATTTGTTTGGAGAGGTGTCTTGGGCCGATTCCTGCTACGAAGTGTTGATTCGGAGCGTGGAAGGAGCTAATCCTGAAACAACTCCTTCCGATGCACTGGTGGTAGCAACCATTGTCGATATTCTGAGCCATTTTTTTGAAAACCGGGTACGGGTGGTTGTGTATACTTGCGAAACCGCCGATGGCCGGGGAGCCGCCCGCGCCCGGAAATTCGACGGATGGTTCCGGAAGTTCAACGACGACCGGTTCGTGAAAGCTGACCGCCAATTGTTTGACCCTCGCTTGAATTTGACGTACCAAAACTCAATTCTTCTACGAGCCGACCATCCGCAACGGGACGAGGTTTTAGCTGCCTTCGAGGCACTGTTCGGTGGATTGGAAGCCGGAAAATGAGAAAACTTGTCCTACCTCTTTTTTCCCTGGCCCTAATCGCCCTCGCCCCCGGCGACACGCCCCCCGCCGAGGCGCTCAAAACCATGCAGGTGCCCAAGGGTCTGGTCGTGCAACTGTTCGCCGCTGAGCCGCTCGTGACCAACCCGACCAACCTCGACGTGGACGAGCGCGGGCGGGTCTGGGTGACCGAATCGGGCAACTACGACGCCTCGCCCGAGGAATTCGACGCGAAGGGCGACAAAATCGTCATCCTCGAAGACACCAACGGCGACGGGCGGGCCGACCGCCGGAAAGTATTTTTTGAACACCCCAGCCTCAACGCCCCGATGGGCCTGGCCCTGGCCCCCGGCCGGGTGTACCTTTCCCAAAGCCCCAACCTGCTCGTGCTCCACGACGAAGACGGCGACGACCGGGCCGACCGCATCGACACGCTGTTCACCGGCCTGGGTCGCCGCGACCACGGCGTTCACCCTCCGCTCTGGGGGCCGGACGGTAAGCTGTATTTTTCGATGGGAAACTACGGCAAGGAAGTGCGCGACCGGCGCGGAAAGTTGGTCATCGACCAAGCCGGAAATCCCGTTCAGCAACTCGGCCAACCCTACCGCAACGGCCTTATTTTCCGCTGCAATCTCGACGGGACGGGCATTGAAACCCTCGCCCACAACTTCCGCAACCAGATTGAACCCGCCCTCGATTCGTTTGGCAACCTCTGGGTAACCGACAACGACGACGACGGCAACCAGTCGTGCCGGGTGAATTTTGTCCTTGAATTTGGCAACTACGGGTTCGCCGACGAGCGCACCGGCGAAGCCTGGACGGCCTACCGCACCAACCTAGAAGCCACGGTGCCCGAGCGCCACTGGCACCAGGCCGACCCCGGCGTGGTGCCCAACGTGCTCGTGACCGGAGCCGGGTCGCCCGCCGGGCTGCTGGTGTACGAGGGCACGCTGCTGCCCCCGGTGTACCGCCGACAGCCCCTGCACGCCGAAGCCCTGCACAACGTCACGCGGAGTTATTCGACGAAAAAATCGGGCGCGGGCTATACGGCGACGATTCTCGATTTGCTCAAAAGCACCGACCCCTGGCACCGCCCCGTGGACGCGGCGACGGCCCCCGACGGCTCGGTGCTCGTGGCCGACTGGTACGACCCCGGCATCGGCGGGGGCACGGCGGCCGACGCCCGCAAGGGCCGGATTTACCGCGTCACGACCGCCGCCAACCCGGCCTACCGCATTCCCCGCCCCGACGTGGGCACGCCCGCGATGGCGGCCTTAGCCCTGAAAAACGGCAACGCCGCCCTGCGCCGCCGGGCCTGGGAGCGCCTGCAGGCGTGGCAGGGGGCGGCCGAGCCGGTGCTCAACCAACTCGTCGCCAGCGGCGATGCGGTGCTGAAGGCGCGGGCGTTGTGGTTGCTGACGAAAATCCGGGGTAAGGAAGAATTTTACCTCAAAAAAGCCCTTGCCGACCCCAACCCTGACGTCCGGGTGATGGGCCTGCGGGCCGCCCGGCAAACGGAAGGTGCGGATTGGGTCAACTTCATTCGCCCGCTCGTGTACGACCCGGCTCCGGAGGTGCGCCGCGAATGCGCCATCGCGCTCCGATTTCTCGGTTCGCCGGAGGCGAACGACCTCTGGGCCGCGCTGGCCCGGCAGCACGACGGCACCGACCGCTGGATGCTCGAAGCCCTCGGCATCGGGGCTGATTTGCACGCCGACGCCCGCTTCGCCGCCTGGCTGAAATCGGTGGGGGAGGGGTGGGACACCCCCGGCGGGCGCGACCTCGTGTGGCGGATGCGGGCTACCGCCGCTCTGCCCAAACTGGCCAGCCTCATCCGCGCTGCCTCCGACGAAGTGGGTACGCTGCGGTACTTCCGGGCCTTCGATTTTCACCAAACCTCCGCCAAAAACGACGTGCTGCTCGGCCTGCTCGACGACCCGCGTCCCGGCGTGGTGCGCCTGGCTCTCCAGCATTCAGACGCTGCCAACCTGCCCCGCACGCCCCGCCTCAACCAAGCGCTTGACCGCGCCCTGGCCAACGGGTCGCCGGAGGATTTCGTGAAGCTTTCGGAAAAATTCGGCTTGAAGGAAAAACGGGAGGAACTGCTGGCGCTCGTGTGCCGCAACCCCGACCGGCAGGTGGGCACCGACGCGGCCCAACTGCTCTGGGCCTGGGGCGAAAAGCGGTTTCTCGAAAACAGCCTCCGCGACGACAGCACAGCCATCGCATGGCTGACCGCCGTGCGGAGCAACGGTGCTCCCGAACTGCTGGCCTTCAAACGCACGATGGTGCTCGACGAAAGCCGCTCGCCCGAGGTGCGAAAAACGGCCGTGCGGAGCCTCGGCGGCAGTTGGTCGGGGGAGGAGGCGCTGCTGGCGGTGGTGAAGGCGAAGGATTTCCCCGAAAGCCTGAAGCCCACGGCGGCCAGCGTGCTGTTTGGGGCGTTTCGAAATAAGATTAAACGCGAAGCCGAAGCCTACCTGCCCAAGCCGAAGGGCCGCGACGGAGCACCGCTCCCGCCGGTGTACCTGCTGGTGTACGAACGGGGCGACGCGGCGAAAGGCAAACCGATTTTCGCCCAGAACTGCGCCGTGTGCCATCGGGCCAGGGGAACCGGGGTGCTGTTCGGGCCAGAGTTGACAAAAATTGGGGCAAAACTGTCGAAAGAAGGCCTGTTCCGGGCTTTGTTGTACCCGGACGAGGGCATCAACCACGGCTACGAAACCTGGCTGCTCAAAACCACCGACGGCGGCACGCTGATGGGCCTCATCGCCAGCGAATCGGCGGGTGAAACCGTCCTCAAACTGCCCGGTGGCACGACGCAGGCGGTGAAAACGAGCACGATAGTTTCCAAAACCAAAGCCGAAAACTCGATGATGCCCGCCTTCGGCGAAAGCCTCTCGAAAGCGGAACTGGTGGATTTGGTGGCGTATTTGGAGAGTTTGAAATAACTGAAAATGTGAATTTTCACAGTGGTCGCTTCGCTAAAAAATACGCTGCAAAATCTTTTGAGCCTACTTGTCAACGGTGAGTACTCAGAAGTTTACCGATTGGATGTCGAGAAAAGGCTATCTGCCGAAGAAATAGCCGAAAGCATCGAATTGTGGGATGGGAAATTGACAATGGTGCCGGAAGCGGTGTTGGCGAATGCAGAGGTTTACGAGACTGATTTCGAGAATGAGTACTATGTCGATGTTGATTTGTGGTTTGATAATGAAGTGTCGGATTTGACATTGAGTTGTCTGATTCACAAACAGGAAGGCGAAGCACAGTTTTCAATTCAGAATATTCACGTTTTGTGAAAACGTCAACTCTTACTCCATGCCCACCCGCTTCGCCTTCACCATGAAGTTGTTCGTCGGCCAAGAAGCCGAGTACCGCCGCCGCCACGACGCGCTCTGGGCCGAATTGCGGGAATTGTTGAAAGGCACCGGCATCCGGGACTATTCGATTTTTCTGGACCCCAACACGCACACGCTGTTCGGCGTCCTGACCACCGACGACCCCGCCGCCCTCGACGCCCTGCCGCAACACCCCGTGATGAAAAAGTGGTGGGCCTACATGGCCGATTTGATGGAAACCAACCCCGACCAATCGCCCGTGCAGGTTCCCCTGACCGAAGTGTTTTACCTGCCCTAAACCGCGCTGAACCATGCCCAACGAACGCCTGACCTTAGAATCTTACCAACTCGAATCGCACAACCAGCAACGCCGCGCGGCGCACCGCCGCCGCTACGAGCACCTGCTCGAAGAAATCGGCGAAGCCGTTGCCGAGCGCATCGTCGAAAAACTGATTGATTTTCAGATTGCCATCCCGTCCTGGGCGCTGGGCACGGGGGGCACCCGCTTCGGGCGGTTCCCCGGCGGCGGCGAACCGCGCAGTCTGGAAGAAAAAATCAGCGACGTGGGCCTGCTTCATGCCCTCAACCGGGGCAGCGGGGCCATTTCCCTCCACATTCCCTGGGACATTCCGCAGGACGGCCAAGCCATTCAACAACTCGCGGCCAGCTTTGACCTGAAATTCGACGCCGTCAATTCCAACACGTTTCAGGACCAGCCCAACCAGGAATGGAGTTACAAATTCGGTTCGCTCCAGCACACGGACGCGGCGGTTCGGCGGCAGGCCGTGGAGCACAACATCGAGGTCATCCGCCACGGCGAAGCCCTCGGCTCCAAGTCGCTGACGGTGTGGCTGTCCGACGGGTCGTGTTTTCCGGGTCAGCTTTCGTTCCGCCGGGCCTTCGAGCGCACGCTGGACGGCCTCCGCGAAATCTACGCCGCCCTGCCCGACGACTGGAAACTGTTCGTCGAGTACAAAGCCTTCGAGCCGAATTTTTACTCCACCACCGTCGGCGACTGGGGGCAGTCGTACCTCTACGCCGCCAAGCTCGGCCCGAAAGCCTTCACCCTCGTGGACCTGGGCCACCACCTGCCCAACGCCAACATTGAGCAAATCGTGGCCCTGCTCTTGATGGAGGGGAAATTGGGCGGATTCCACTTCAACGACTCGAAGTACGGCGACGATGACCTCACCGCCGGGAGCATCAAGCCGTACCAGTTGTTCCTGATTTTCAACGAACTCGTGGACGGCATGGACGCCCGCGGCATGAACCACGCCACCGACCTCGGCTGGATGATTGACGCCAGTCACAACGTGAAAGACCCCCTCGAAGACCTGCTACAGTCGGTCGAGGCCATCAAACTGGCCTACGCCCAGGCCCTGCTCGTGGACCGCCCGGCGCTGGAATCCGCCCGCGAAGCCAACGACGCCGCCCAAGCCCAGGAACTCCTCCAGGACGTGTTCCGCACCGACCTGCGCCCGCTCCTGGCCGAAGCCCGCCTCCGCGCCGGGGCCGCGCTGAACCCGATTGGCCTGTTCCGCGAAGCCAAAATTCGGCAAAAACTCATCGAAAGCCGGGGCATGAAGGCCGTGGCGACGGGACTTTAAGGACCGAAAAACCGCAAAATGAAATATGTAAAACCGAAAAAGGACGGAGAAACTGCTTTTCACTTTTTCATTTTTCATTTTGCGGTTTTTCATTTTTCGGTTACCCCATGACTCCGGTTATCGCCATTTTCGACGTTGGGAAAACCAACAAAAAGCTCTTGCTCTTCGACGCGGACTACCGCATCGTGTTCGAGGAGCAGACCCAATGGGAGGAGATTCTGGACGACGACGGCTTCCACGGCGACGACCTCGACCGCCTGACTTCCTGGCTCCGCACCAGCCTGGACGCCGTGCTGGCCGACAAACGGTTTTCGGTACGCGCCGTCAATTTCGCCGCCTACGGGGCCAGCCTAGTGCACCTCAACGACGAGGGGCAGCCCGTCACGCCGCTGTACAACTACCTGAAACCCTTCCCTGAAGACCTGCACCGGGAGTTTTACGGGCAGTTCGGCTCGCCGGAATTTTTCTGCGCCGAAACCGCCTCGCCCGATCTGGGCATGCTCAATTCGGGCTTGCAACTGTACTGGCTCAAGTACACCAAGCCCTGGATTTTTCGGCAAATCGAGCATTCCCTGCACCTGCCGCAGTACGCGTCGTTCGTGCTGACGGGGCGGCCCGTAGCCGAAATCACCAGCATCGGCTGCCACACGGCCCTCTGGGATTTTGCGCGGCAAAAATACCACCGCTGGGTGTTCGACGAAGGCTTGCATTCGCTGGGGCAGATGGTGCTGCCGTCGTTTTTGACGGTGAAACGAACGTACCCCCTGCCCGCTCAAGGGGGGGCTTTTCCAGGAACGAAGAACCCCCTTGAGCGGGCAGGGGGTGATGCACTGGAAATCGGCGTCGGCATGCACGATTCCTCCGCCGCGCTGGTGCCCTACTTGATGGCCTTTGAGGAGCCATTCCTGCTGCTTTCGACGGGCACCTGGTGCATCGCCATGAATCCCTTCAGCCAGGAGCCACTCACGGTTGACGAACTGCGCCGCGACTGCCTCTGCTACCTCAACTTCCGGGGTGAACCGGTGAAGGCCTCCCGACTTTTCGCGGGCAATGAGCACGAGCGGCGGGTCAAGCTGCTGGCCGAGCAATTCGGCCTGCCGGGCGATTTTTACAAAACCATCGCCCACGACCCGGCACGGATTACTTTGCTTCGCGAACGGTTCCCCCAGGCCCGCCCCGAAAACGCCGACCTTGGTTCGCTGCATGATTCGGCCTTCGCCGAGCGCGACTTGGGCCAGTTTGCCGATGCCGTCGAGGCCTACACCCAGTTGCTCCTCGACCTCATGGCCCAGCAAATCGCCTCCATCCGATTAGCGCGGGGCGGTACGGCGGTGACGAAGCTGTTTGTGGACGGCGGTTTTTCCCGCAATCCGATCTACATGCACCTGCTGGCCGAGGCCTTCCCCGACCTGGAAGTGTACGCTTCCGAACTCGCCCAGGCCACGGCTCTCGGCGCGGCGCTGGTTATCGCCCCGAGCTGGAATTCGCGGCCGTTTGGGCGGGAGATGTTTAGGTTGAAAGAATTTAGTATCCCCGTTTTGTCATCCTGAGCGTCAGCGAAGGACCTTCCTAACCTGCCAGTTAGCTGGCCTGTCACTGAATGCATGGTTTCAGGAAAGTAGCTGGAACGCAAGGAAGGTCCTTCGCTGACGCTCAGGATGACAGGTTGAGGAAGTTTTTGCTACCATGAAAATCGCCCTGTTTCTGCCCTGCTACGTCGACCAGTTTTACCCGCAAGTCGGCATCGCCACCGTTGAACTGCTCGAAAAACTGGGCTGCACCGTCGAGTTTCCGGCCAGCCAAACCTGCTGCGGGCAGCCCATGGCCAACGCGGGGTTCGAGCACCTGGCCCACGGGTGCGATGAGAATTTCGTGCGGGCGTTTTGCGGCTACGAGTACGTGGTGGCCCCGTCGGGCAGTTGCGTGTTGCACGTGAAGGAGCACCTGCACTCCGAGCGGGACGAGGCCGAAGCCACCCGCCTGCGCGGCTCGGTGTACGAACTGACCGAATTTCTGACCGACGTGCTGAAGGTGGACCGGCTGACGGCCCGCTTCCCACACCGCGTTGGCCTGCACCAAAGCTGCCACGGGCAGCGGGGGCTGTGCCTTTCGCAGATGAGCGAACTGAACGCCCCGCCTTTTTCCAAACCCCGGCAGCTTTTGAAGCTGGTCGAGGGCCTCGAAGTGGTCGAACTCGATCGGGTGGACGAGTGCTGCGGCTTCGGCGGCACGTTTGCCGTGGGCGAAGAGGCCGTTTCGGTCAAAATGGGTCGCGACCGGGTGGCCGACCACCTCCGGCACGGGGCCGAGTTCATCACCGGCGGCGACGTGAGTTGCCTGATGCACCTCGAAGGCATCCTCCGTCGGCAGCAATCGCCGGTGCGGGTGGTGCATTTGGCGGAAATTTTGAATGCGACGTAAAAAATTTGCCAAGTTTTCTTGTGTATTTGTAAAGTTTGTTTGACTTTTGGACAAACAAACTTTCTATTCGTCATGAAAACTGGTTTTTTGTTTCCGCACCGTTACCGGCTGATGGGCTGGGTGGTGTTCGTACCTTCGCTAATGCTGGGTCTGGCGTATTTGTACGCCGATTTTGGGTTTGAATTTTTAACCGTGTACGAGCCCCAAAATAGCGAAGTGAAGGGCAACCGGCTCTTCGGCTGGCCCATCAACCTGACCGACGAACTGGCCGCGCTGGGCGTCATCGCCGGGTTGCTGATGATTGGTTTTTCGAAGGAAAAAGTCGAAGACGAAATGGTGAGCCGCCTCCGGCTCGATGCGTTGCAGTGGAGCGTGTACGTGAATTACCTGATTCTGGCGCTGTGCATTTTGTTCGTCCACGGCGACAAATTCATGGATGTGATGGTGTACAACCTCTTCACGGTTCTGCTCGTTTTTGTGGTACGGTTTCGCTGGCTCATGGCCCGTAGCAGTCGCTCAATAGCGGCATTGGCGCTATGAAAAACCGCGTCAAGGTAGCCCGGGCGGAGAAGAATTTTTCGCAGGCTGACCTGGCGGAGCGCATCGGCGTCAGCCGCCAGACGATCAATTCCATCGAAACGGGCCGGTACGTGCCCTCGACGGTGCTGGCCCTGAAAATGGCCCGCGTGTTTGAAACGGGCGTGGAAACGCTCTTTCAGTTGGAAGAAACGGATTAAAAAAACGTTGTTCGATACTCGTTGTCCGTTGTTCGGATTGACGTAGTCCACACGAACAACGAACATCGAACAACGAACAACGATGTTAAAACCCCTCGCACACCCCGCCGCCGCCGAGCGGTTCAACCAGGACGAACCCTACGTCGATTGGCACGACGAAACGCTCTGGTTCGTCCGCCAGAAGCGCGACCGCGCCTCCAAAGCCCTGCCCGAATGGGAAGACCTGCGCGAAACGGCATCGCGGATCAAGAACCACGTGCTCTCCAACCTCGACGTGCTCCTCGAAGAATTCGAGCGCAACGCCCAGGCCAACGGCGTGACCGTCCACTGGGCTGCCGACGCGCGGGAGCACAACGAAACCGTGCTCCGCATCATGCGGGGCGTGGGCGCGACGCAGTTGGTCAAGTCGAAGTCCATGCTGACGGAGGAATGCCACCTGAACCATTTCCTCCGGGACCACGACATCGACGTAATTGATTCCGACCTCGGCGAACGCATCGTGCAGCTCCGCGAGGAACCGCCCAGCCACATCGTGATGCCCGCCATCCACCTGAAAAAAGCGGACATCGGCGAAATTTTTCACCAGAAACTGGGTACCGAGAAAGGCGCCACCGACCCGCAGTACCTCACCGAAGCCGCCCGGCAGCACCTCCGGCAAACGTTCCTGACCCGGAAGGCCGCGCTCACGGGCGTCAACTTCGCCATCGCCGAAACGGGTGGCTTCGTCGTCTGCACCAACGAGGGCAACGCCGACATGGGCGCGCACCTGGCCGACGTCCACATTGCCTCGATGGGCTTCGAGAAAATCATCCCCAGGGCTGAGCACCTGGGCGTGTTCCTGCGGCTGCTGGCCCGCAGTGCCACCGGGCAGCCGAGCACCACGTACGCCAGCCATTTTCACCGCCCCCGGCCCGGCCAGCAGATGCACCTCATCCTCGTGGACAACGGGCGAAGCAACCAACTGGGCCGCCCTGAATTCCGCAACTCCCTGAAGTGCATCCGCTGCGGTGCCTGCATGAACACCTGCCCCGTGTACCGCCGGAGTGGGGGGCACAGTTACCACAACGCCGTGGCCGGGCCGATCGGGGCCATCCTTGCGCCCAACCTCGACATGCGGCAGAACGCCGACCTGCCCTTCGCCTCGACGCTCTGCGGCAGTTGCTCCAACGTGTGCCCGGTGAAAATCGACATCGACAAGCAACTCTATCTCTGGCGGCAGGTGCTGGCCAAAGACGGATACGTGGGCGGCGCGAAGGAAGCGGGCTTGAAGGTGGCGGCCAAAGTGCTGGCCTCGCCGACGCTCTACCGCTGGAGCTTCCGCGTGGGCCGGAGCGTGATGCGCACGGTGCCCTTCGTGGTCGAAAACCGCCTCAACCCCTGGTTCCACGACCGGGAAATGCCCGCTGCGCCGAAAGAAAGTTTCCGGGAATGGTGGGTGCGCAACAGGAGTGAGGAGTCAGGAGTCAGGAGTCAGGAGAAAGCAGTTGCCACCCCAAAACCCACTGCCGTTTCATGAGTTCCCGCGAAAAAATCCTGGCGGCCATCCGGCAAAACAAGCCCGGTTTGCAGCCGTTGCCCGAGCGCATCGCCTTCGGGCAACGGCCGGACGACGTGACGGGGCAATTCAAAACCGTGTTGCAGGCCATCGGTGCAACGGTGGTCGAGGTGGCGAACCCTGATGAAATACGCGCGCACGTGCGAGAAGCATTCCCCGATTTTACGAATGTGGCCGTGAGCGTCCCCGACCTCGCCGACCTGGCCGATTTCAGCCTGTCTGTGACCGACCCGCACGACCTGGAGCACGTCAACCTGGCGGTTTTGGCCGGAGCGTTCGGCGTGGCCGAAAACGGGGCCGTATGGCTGAGCGAAGCCGAGATGGGGCCGCACCGGGTGCTGCCGTTCGTAACCCAGCATTTGGTGCTGGTGGTGGCGAAAGAAAACCTGCTGGCTTCGATGCACGAGGCTTACGAACGCATCCGCGTGAACGACACGGGGTTCGGCGTGTTCATCGCCGGGCCTTCCAAAACCGCCGACATTGAGCAGTCGCTGGTCATCGGGGCGCACGGGGCGCGGAGCTTGCTGGTGGTGCTAGTGGGCAACCACTCCACTCACCCCAAGTGATGACTTCCGAATATTGGAAAAGTCCTGTTTAACGTTTAAGAAATTCCGTTCAACGAAGATCCGGCTTATTGGCATCTTGCTAATAAAGCCGGATTTTTTTTGTTAGTTTCTAAAAAAAGACTGGATACTTAGGGGGAGTGATAAAAATCATTCAGAATTTTTTACTCGGCTTGCAGAAGGGTTTTTTATTTTCAACCGCATATTTCGTAAGTTTGTCTATAGTTCCACGGAACTTACATTCACTATTTAACCAAAAAACATGCGTAAAATTCTACTCATGAGCTTCGCGCTCATGACGATGCTTGCATTGCAGGCATGGGCGCAGGATCGGCAGGTTACCGGCAAGGTGACCGCCGGGGAAGATGGCTCCCCGCTTCCGGGAGTCAACGTAGCCGTAAAAGGAACCACGCGAGGAACGACGACCAACGCCGAGGGCGAGTACCGCCTGGGCGTGGGCAACGGCTCGATGCTGGTTTTTTCGGCAATCGGTTACAAGCGTCAGGAGGTCGCCGTTGGCGGCCAGTCGCGGGTGGACGTGACGCTGACGGCGGAAACCTCCCAACTCGAAGAGGTGGTGGTCACGGCCCTGGGCGTACAGCGTCAGCGGGATCAGCTCGGCTACAACGCCGAGGCCATCAAGGCCGACAAGATCAACCAGGCTCGGGGCGTTGGCCTCGCCAATGCCCTGGCGGGAAAGGTGGCCGGTCTGCAAATCAATACGACCGGCAATGGCGTTAACCCTTCCACGCGGATTCAGCTTCGAGGGAACCGTTCGCTGACGGGTAACAACCAAGCCCTCATCGTCATCGACGGGGTGCAGGTGCCGCAGGATGCCATCAACTACCTGAACCCCAACGACGTGGACAACATCACGGTGCTGAAAGGCGCCAACGCCGCCGCGTTGTACGGGTCGGACGCTTCCAACGGGGCGCTCGTCATCACCACCAAGCGGGGGGCTTCGGGCGCGCCGCGGGTGAATTTCTCGAACACGTCGTTCCTGGAAAGCATCAACTTCATGCCGAAGTTCAACGAGCGTTTCGGGGCCGGTACCGAGCAGTACAGCCGCGTGTACGTGCCCATCGAAAACCAGCAGTACGGCCCGGCGTACACGTCGTCCGGCAACGTGCTGGTGCTCGACCCTGACCACGGCGACGAAATCGAACAGCCCGCCAGCGCCGTGCAATTGGGCCGCGAACTCGAAGGCGGCACCAAGTTTACCGCGCCGTACCAGAACAGTCCCAACTCGAAACTTCGCGCGTTCGACATCGGCAACACGATTCAGAACGATCTGAACCTTTCGGCCGGCGACGAGCGCAGCCGCATTTTCATCTCGGTGCAGGACGTGAACACGAAAGGCATCCAACCCGGCGACAAATACCGCCGGACCGGTGCACGCCTCAATGCCGACCGCACCTATGGCAAGTTCAAGGCCGGTTTTGGCGTGGATTACCGCGTGGGCCGCAGCGACAACACCTGGTCGAACTTCTACTACAGCGTCATCAACACGGCGTCGAACATCAACCTCGACAACTACCGCAACTGGGAGCCGTTCCGCCTGGAAGACGGGAGCCTCAACCCCGCCAACCCGAACAACTACTTCAACGATTACTACAACAACCCGTACTTCGACGCGGCCAACCAGCGCCAGACGACGATCAACCGGTACTTCCAAGGCAACCTGACACTCGAACTCCAGGCAACCTCGTGGCTGAATTTCCTCTACCGCATCGGGGCTACCAACCAGCAGTTTGAGTCGAAGTACTACACGAGCAAGTACACCTACAGCGCTTACGCGAAGGCCAGCGGCAAGTACAACGCCCGCGACATCGCTGGGGGCGTAACCGACTACTCCGGCAACACGGCCCGTATCAACCAGGACTTCTTCGCCACCATCACGAATAAGATCGGGCCGGTGTCGAGCCGCCTGATCGTCGGTACGAACGTGCGCGAAGACCGCCGGAAGTACCTTGAAGCGTCTGCATCGGCACTGGTGGTGCCCGGGCTCTACAACGTGAGCAACCGCGTGGGTGAACCTGTGGTGAGTCAAACGGACCGCCTCGTGCGCAACGTGGGTGTGTACGCCGACTGGGAACTCGGCTTCCGCGATTACCTCTTCCTGCACCTGTCGGGGCGCAACGACTGGACTTCGCTGCTGGCGAAGGGCAACAATTCGTACTTCTACCCCGGTGCTGACGTGTCGTTCGTGCTGACGAAGGCCATCCCGGCCATGCGCGACTTGACTTGGCTTTCCTCAGCCCGCCTTCGCGCCGCCGCTACCCAGGTGGGTAACGTCAACATTGGACCGTACCAATTGGCCACGCCTTTTTCTCAGAATTTCGGCTTCCCCTACGGTTCGCTGCCAGGCTTCACCATTGGCAACCGCTTCAACAACCCCAACATCCAGCCCGAATTCATCAACTCGATGGAAGTGGGCGGCGAATTTGCCTTCCTCAACGACCGCCTCACCCTCGACCTGAGCTACTACGCCCAGGAATCGCGCAACCAGACCGTACCCATCGACGTGTCGCGCACGACGGGCTACTCGAGTGCCACGGTCAACGCCGGGGTGATGCAGAACAACGGGTTTGAAATTGACGTGAAAACCACCCCCGTGCGCCTGACCAACGGCCTGCGCTGGGACGTGGGCGTCAACTACAGCCTCACCGACACGAAGGTGAAAACGGTGTACGAAGACCTCAACGAAATCAACCTGTCGAGCTTCTACGGGGCCGTCAACTCCTCGCTGTACCAGGTGTTTGCCGTCCGAGGCCAGCAGTACCCTGCGCTGAAGGTGGTTGATTACCTCCGCGCTGGGTACGACGCCAACGGCAACGTGACCGACGACCGTGTGGTGGTGGACCCCGTGACGGGCTACCCCCAGAAGGCCGGCAACCTGCGCTTCATCGGGCAGACCAACCCCCGCCACCGCCTGGGGATTAATACGAGCGTTGCCTACAAAGGCTTCCGCCTGGCGGGTACGGCCGAATACCGGGGCGGGCACTACATCGCCCACGGGTTGGCCGAAAGCATGTGGTTCACGGGTTCGGCCTGGGCCACCACGGTGTACGGCCGCGAGCGCTTCGTGTTTCCCAACTCGGTCATCAAAAATGCCGACGGCAGCGTAACCCCCAACACCAACATCACCGTCCGCGACGGCGGCCTGGGTACCTGGGACAGCCAGCTCCGCAACTACGGCACCAACTTCGTGACCAGCGCCGCATTCTGGAAACTCCGCGAACTCGCCCTGACCTACGACCTGCCCACGGCCCTCCTCGCCCGCACGCGGGTGCTGAAGTCGGTGCAGGTGGGGCTAATCGGTCGGAATCTGCTGACGCTGCTGCCGAAGGAAAACGTGTATACCGACCCCGAATTCAACAACACGACCGAGAACGCCATCGGGGTCAACGCCACGTACATCACGCCGCCCACGCGCAGCTACGGTTTCACCGTGAACGTTGGCTTCTAACCGACTTTGGTCATACAACCACGAAGGCCGAATTCGTTTAATTCCGCCTTCCAACCAAAATTCAGATTCCATGAAACGCAGTCTATTTTCGGTACTCGCGGTCGCGGGCCTTTTGGGGCTGGCGAGCTGCGGCAAGGAGTACCTCGACGTCAATACCGATCCCAACAACCCCACCAGCGCCTCGCCCGACCTGGTGCTGCCCAACGCCCTGTTGGCCACGGCTAGCCTCCAGACGCACCACCAGATTGGTGCCTTCTGGTCGGGGCAGTGGTCGCCCACCGGCTCGGTTTCCGGTTTCCAGACCGAGAAAACCTACACCGTAGCGGCTGACTTCGGCCAGGGCATCTGGAACTCGAAGTACGACAACCTCAACGACTACCAGTACATTGAGGACCGGGCCACCGAACTGAAGCTCCCCGCCTACGTCGGCATCGCCAAGGTGATGAAGGCCTTCAACTTCCAGATTCTGGTTGACACCTACGGCAACATCCCGTACACCGAGGCCCTCAAAGGCACGTCAGTGATCCGGCCCAAATACGACCAGGCTCAGGCCATCTACGAAGACCTGATCAAGCAACTCGACGCCGCCGTGGTGGAACTCAATAAGCCCGTGGCCGCCGACAACCCCAGCCCCGGCTCGGCGGACATCGTGTTCAAGGGTGACTTGAAAAAATGGGTGCGCTTCGCCAATACGCTCAAGCTGCGCATGCTGCTCCGCCAGACGAACGTGGCGGGCCGCGAGGCGTACATCAAGGGTGAAATCGCCAAAATCAGCGGCGGTTTCCTCGGCGCGGGCGAAGACGTGCTGGCCGACCCCGGCTTCCTGAAGACGGCGGGCAAGATGAACCCGTTCTACGAAACCTACGGCTTCACCGCCGCCGACACCAAGTCGGGCAACAAGGATTTCTACACGTACAGCGATTTCTACATCACCACGCTGCGGAGTTTCTCCGACACCACGCGTTTGCGCCGCCTGGCCTACCTGCCCGAAGACGCGGCCTTCCGGACCCAGTACCGGGGCGTGCCCTTCGGCGAAGGCAACGACACCTACACGGCCCCGAAAATCTCGGCCTTCGGCCCGGCCTTCCTGCCCCGCCTCGTGGGTACGTCGCTCACGCAGAACACCGACCAGTACAAGCGGGCGCAGCCCATCATGCTGGCGTCGGAAGGGTTCTTCCTCCAGGCGGAAGCCGTGCAGCGCGGCTACCTGAGCGGCGACGCAAAGGATTTGTACCAGAAGGGCATCGTCGAGTCGTTCCGGTACCTGGGCACACCCAACCCCGCCGCCGACGCCGCCGTGTACTACAACCAGCCCATCGCCAACGTGAACTGGGACGCCTCGACGGACAAAATCCGGGCCATCATCACCCAGAAGTGGATCGCCAACACCAACGTGAACGGCTTTGAATCCTGGGCCGAATTCCGCCGGACGGGCTACCCCAACGTGCCGCTTTCGACCCGCGCCCAGGGTACCCAGCACCCCATGCGGTTGCTGTACCCCAACAACGAACTTGGCACCAACGCCGAGAACGTGCGCGCCCAGGGCGACATCACGGCCTTCACCAAGCTGTTCTGGGAAAAATAACCGACTCACCGAAACCCTCCGGCCCCGCGCCGGAGGGTTTCCCGAAACCGTTTTTATTGACCATGAAACGAATTTTTAAAACCGGCCTGCTGGCACTCGCCCTCGGCGTGGGCCTGAGCAGTTGCCTCAAAGACCAGGGCTATACCGACATCATCAATGCGGTGGGGGCCGAACCGATTGTAAGCATTTTCGGGAGTGCTGCCGGCTCGAACACGGTGATTTCGTTCCAGATCGGAACGCCGCGCAAACTCACGTACTCCGTCAACCTCGGCTCCCCCGACGTACTCGACCGCGACGTGACGGTGAACATCGGGGCCAGCAACGACGTACTCGCCCGCCTCAATGCCGCCCGCCAGGCGGCCGGCCAGGTCGCTTACACGGCCCTGCCCGCCACTTCGTACAAGATCACGCCGAACCCGGTGGTGATCAAAGCCGGGCAACGTGACGCCAACTTCGACGTGGAAGTGACGCTTCCGGCCAACCACGACCTGACGAAAGCCTACGTCATTCCGGTGGGCATCACCGACGCGGGCGGCGTCAAAATCAGCGGCAACCACGGCTACTTCGGCATCGACGTGAAACCGGCCAACATTTACGAAGGTGCTTACCAAGCAACTGGTAAATTCATTCACCCAACTGCCGGGCCTCGTGACATCAACCAAGCAAAAACCCTCAGCACCATCGATGCGAACACCGTTCAGACCGACTTCGCTGATTTGGGTGGCAGCGGCTGGAAAATGTGGCTCCAGGTCAAACCCGACAACACGGTGGTGCTGATTCCGAAGGAATCGGCCAACACGAGCACCGTCCAGGAAGGTGAAAACCGGTATGATCCGGCCACGAAGACGTTCATTCTGAACTACAAGTACCCGGGTGCGGGCGGAGATCGGGTGGTTACTGAACGGATCACCAAGAAGTAATCGCCCCTCGCGAGCAAGAAAAGCCCTGGCATCCGCCGGGGCTTTTTTGTTTCCAAATTGGCTCAAAGCAGGCCGCTCACCACCCGGAACACCCCCCAGCCAAGCAGCGAGGCCGCGCCCAGGAAGGTTCCGCCAATGAGCAGGCCCGAGAGCCGGGTGCGCCCGTCGTGCGGCCCCGCCAGCACTTCGACCAGGCTGCGCAAGCCGAACAGCAGGCAAAACAAAGCCCCCAACCCGAGGGCAAGGGCGAGCATCCAGAGGGCACCGGCGCGGAGAAAAGCCATGAGGCTGGGGCGAAAAAAGCGAAACGTTGAAAGTCGGTTTTTGGTCGTCCAGCCCGCGTGGCGGCAGCGGGTTGCCAAAAAAAGCGGTTTTTTCCGAACCCACGGCGAAACTTTCCCCAACTTTGCGTCGCTTTCTTCCGAAACCCCCGGCTCATGCCGCTCGTCGAACCCACCGACTACCGTCCGCCCCGCTGGCTGCGCGGTGCCCACGCCCAGACGATTTACCCGGCCTTGTTCCGCAAGGTGGCGGGCGTGACGTATCGCCGCGAACGCCTCACCCTGCCGGATGGCGATTTTTTGGACCTGGATTGGGCAGTGGGTAGTCGACAGTCGACAGTCGTCAGTCGTCAGTCGGGGATTTCAACTGTCGACTATCAACTGTCGACTGTCGACTTAGTCATCCTCTCCCACGGCCTCGAAGGCGACTCTACCCGGCAGTACATCCTGGGCATGGTGCGGCTGCTGAATCAGCACCACTTCGACTGCCTGGCCTGGAACTATCGCTCCTGCTCGGGCGAGATGAACGCCACGCTGCGATTCTACCACAGCGGGGCCACCGACGATTTGCACACCGTCGTGCAGCACGCCCGTGCGAAAGGGTACGCGAAAATTTTCCTCGTGGGATTCAGCCTCGGCGGCAACCTGACGCTCAAGTACCTCGGCGAGCAGGGCGGGGGAGCGGGTATCGAGCGGGCCATCGTGTTTTCGGTGCCCCTGCACTTGTCGAGCAGCAGCCGACGCATCGACAGCGGCGGCAGCCGGGTGTACAGCCGCCGCTTCAACCGGAGCTTGAAACGCAAGATCGCCGAGAAAGCCGCCCGAATGCCCGACCGCATCAGCGCGGCGAATCTGAAAAAAGTCCGAACTTTGCGCGACTTCGACGACTTCTACACGTCGCAACTGCACGGCTTCCGCGACGCCGAGGAGTACTACGAACGGAACAGTTCGATCCACTTCGTCGGGCGCATTGCCGTACCGACGTTGATTGTCAACGCGCGGAATGACCCGTTTTTGTCGGCGGAATGTTTTCCGTTTCAAAAAATGGAGGCACTGGAAGGAGTCTGGTTCGAGGCTCCGGAGGAAGGCGGCCACTGCGGATTTTACCCTGCCGATTACGACGGTACGTTGTGGTCGGAGCGGCGGGCGCTGAATTTTTTTACGGAATAAACCGCTGAAGGCAATGGAAACGATGTGGATTGAACTTACGCACGAAAAAGCGCCCGACCTCATCCGGGACCTGGAGGCGATGGACATCATCCGGGTGCTGCAACGCCAACCCCAGCCGACGGGAAACCTTTCCGACCGGTTTGCCGGAAGACTTTCGGCTCACACCACCGAGGCGCTGCAACGGCACGTCATTGAAAGCCGCAACGAATGGGACCAGAACGATACCTGATCGACAGCAACTCCGCGATTGATTACCTCGGCGGCAAGCTTTCAACTCCGGGGATGATTTTCATGCATGGCGTCGTCAACGCTGGGCCGGTGGTGTCGGTGATTACCAAAATTGAAGTGCTGGGGTACTCCGCCCCGCCCGAAGATGCCAGCCTGTTGCGTGAGTTCATGTCGACGGCTTCGGTGCTCGGTTTGTCGGAAGCGGTGGTGGACGAAACAATTGACATTCGGAAAGCACACCGAATCAAAACCCCGGACGCCGTCATTGCCGCAACCGCCCGCCTCCTGGGGCTGACGTTGATCACGCGGAACACATCGGATTTTAAGCAGATCAACGGCTTGAAACTGGTGAATCCCTACGAAATCAGTTGACGAATTTACTCACGGCCGCATTGCATGGCCTCCTCCAGGCGGAATGGACTTGATTTCCGCGCTTTACGCCCACTCATGGTCAAAACCCTCGAACAAACCTTCTTCGTCATTGACTTCGACAGCACCTTCACGAAAGTCGAAGGGCTGGACGAACTGGCCTACATCAGCCTCGCCGGGCACAAAGACCGCGAGCGCATCGTGGCCGAAATCCGGCGCATTACCGAACTGGGCATGAACGGCGAAATCACCTTCGCCGAAGCCCTGCCCCGCCGCATCGCGCTCCTCCACGCCCACCGCGACCACCTGGAACTGCTCGTGGAGCACCTTTCGACGAAAATCTCCGACTCGTTCCAGCGCAACAAGCAGTTCCTGAGCGAGTACAGCGACCAGATTTTCATCGTGTCGAGCGGATTCCGGGAGTTCATCGAACCCATCGTCACCCGCATGGGCGTGCGCGCCGACCACGTGTTTGCCAACACCTTCACCTACGACGACGAGGGCAACATCACGGGCTACGACGCCGAAAACGTGCTCTCCCAAAACGGCGGCAAGGTGAAACTCCTGGCCGAACTGAACCTCCCCGGCGACGTGTACGTCATCGGCGACGGCTACACCGACTACGAACTGAAGGAAGCCGGGCTGGCCAACAAGTTTTTCGCCTTCACCGAAAACATCGACCGCGAAAAAGTGACCGCCAAGGCCGATTTCATCGTGCCCTCGCTGGACGAGTTCCTGTTCCTGAACCGCATGAACCGGAGCCAGTCGTACCCCAAGAGCCGGATCAAGGTGCTGCTGCTCGAAAACGTCCACCCCAGGGCCGTCGAAGCGTTCAGCCGTGAAGGATTTCAGGTCGAGTTGCTGAAAGGTGCGCTCGACGAGGACGAACTGATCGAGAAAATCCGCGACGTGAGCATCCTCGGCATCCGGTCGAAAACGATGGTCACCAAGCGGGTGCTCGAAGCCGCCAACCGGCTCATGTGCATCGGGGCGTTCTGCATCGGCACCAACCAGATTGATTTGAAAACCGCCGAAAAACGCGGCGTGGCGGTGTTCAACGCCCCGTACAGCAACACCCGTTCGGTGGTCGAACTGGCCATCGGCGAAATGATCCTGCTCACGCGGAACATCCCCGACAAGTCGGCCAAAATGCACCAGGGCGGGTGGGACAAGTCGGCGACGAACAGTTTCGAGATTCGGGGCAAAAAGCTCGGCCTCGTCGGCTACGGCAACATCGGCACGCAGCTCTCGGTGGTGGCCGAGGCGCTGGGCATGGAGGTGTATTTCTACGACGTGGTCGAAAAATTGGCCCTGGGCAACGCCAAACGCTGCCGGACGCTCGACGAACTGCTCCAGGTAGCCGACGTGCTCAGCATCCACACCGATGGGCGGAAGGAGAACAAAAACCTCATCGGGGCCCGCGAATTCGGCTTGATGAAAGACGGCGTGATTTTCCTGAACCTCAGTCGGGGCCACCTCGTGGACGTGGCCGCCCTGCGCGAAGCCGTGCTCAGCGGCAAGGTGCGCGGCGCGGCGGTGGACGTGTTCCCGTGGGAGCCGAAAACCAACCAGGAAGAATTCGTGAGCGAACTGCGTGGCCTGCCCAACGTGCTGCTCACGCCGCACATTGGCGGCAGCACCGAGGAAGCCCAGGCCAACATCGGCGAGTTCGTACCCGCCAAACTGCTGGGTTTCATCAACCAGGGCAACACCTACGGTTCGGTCAATTTCCCCGAAATCCAACTGCCGCCCCTGGCCAACGCCCACCGGCTGCTGCACATCCACGCCAACGTGCCGGGGGTTTTGGCCCAAATCAACGGCATTTTCGCCCGCCACGGCGTCAACGTCGTGGGGCAGTACCTCAAAACCAGCGAGCACATCGGCTACGTGATCACGGACGTTTCGAAGAGCTACTCCGACGAGATCATCGCCGACCTCCGCAACATTGAGCAGACGATCAAATTCAGAATGCTGTACTAACGAGTCGTCAGTCAACAGTCGTCAGTTGAAATTCCCTGCTGACGACTGTTGACTGACGACTGACGACTATGAAACTCACCTACTTCACCCCCGGCCCCGCCGAATTGTACCCGACCGTCGAGCAGCACGTGCGCAGCGCGCTCGACGAACAGATCGGGTCCATCTCGCACCGGTCGGCGCAGTTTCGGAAAATTTACCAGCACGCCGACGAGCAACTTCGGACGCTGCTCAACGTGCCCAAAACCCACGCCATCCTGCTCACCGGTTCGGCCACCGAAGTGTGGGAACGGGTGCTGATGAACTGCGTCGAGCACGAGAGCTTTCACCTCGTCAACGGCGCGTTTTCGCAGAAATTCTACGACTTCGCCCTCGAACTGGGCAAGTACGCCCATCGCTTCGAGAAAGCCCCCGGCGAGGGCTTCGACTACGGCGAAATCATGGAGCACGGCGTACCCGACTACGCCGAACTGGTCTGCGTGACCGTCAACGAAACCGCCACCGGCGCGCAAATGCGCACCGTGGACGTCCACAAGTTCAAACGCAGCCACCGCAGCAAGCTGTTTTGCGTGGACATGGTGTCGTCGGCCCCGTACCACGACATCGACTTTGAGCTGATCGACTCGGCGTTTTTTTCCGTGCAGAAAGCCTTCGGCCTGCCCGCCGGGCTGGGCGTGTGGATCGTCAACGAAAAATGCCTCGACAAAGCCGAGCGCCTGCGCCGTTCCGACTGCACCATTGGCACCTACCACAGCCTGCCGACGCTCTGGAAGAATTACAAGAATTTTGAAACGCCCGAAACGCCCAACGTCTGGAACCTGTATTTGCTGGGCAAGGTGGCCGAAGATTTCAACCGAATCGGCATCGAAAACCTGCGGAAAGAAACCGACGCGAAGGCCAAACTGCTCTACGGCTTTCTGGAAAAAGACCCGCGTTTCGAGCCCGCCGTGCGCAACCCCGTGCACCGGTCGGCCACGGTCGTGGTGGCCAACGTGAAGACCGGCAAACCCGCCGACGTGCTTGAGAAAGCGAAAAAAGCGGGTTTCATCGTCGGTGGCGGCTACGGCGGATCGAAAGACCGGCAAATTCGTATCGCTAATTTCCCGGCGACTTCGCCCGAGCAGGTAGAACGGCTGATTGAGGTCTTGGCATTCCAATGAGTGCCGTCTGAATAAAAAATGCCCGGTCAAGATGGCCGGGCATTTTTGGTTTCGAAAAATACACGTGCTTACCGAACAAAGGTAGCCCCGCCGCCGCGAAGAGTCCCAACCAACCGTTCACCGGGGCGAAGTTTTGCCGATGGTATCCGGTGGGTGGCATTGGATCAAGGTTGTGGCTAACCCCGCACCGAATCGCTCGCGGCGAAACCGGACGAAACGGGTATCTTGCCGTCACCCACGTTTCATCCATGACTTTTTTTCGGCTCATTCCCACCCTCGTTCTCGTCATGGGGCTGTGTTTTCTTGGCGCGGCAGGCTACCAGTGGTACGCCCTGAGGCAGTTCGAGCAAGGCAACACCGCCGCCAGGGGGTACGTCGTCGCCCTCAACGCCACGCGGGGCCACCAGCCCAGCTACGCCCCCACGGTGCAGTACCTCCGGGCCGACGGTCGGGTGGCCGTGTACCATCACGACGTATTTTCGCGGCCTTCGCAGTACTTTGTCGGGCAGGAAGTGACGGTGTGCTACGACCCGGCCCGGCCCGACCGGGCGCGGCTGGGCGGCGAGTACTTCGGGGTGTACGTTTTGAGCGGGTTGGGCGCGGGGTTTACGCTGGTGGGGAGCTTGCTGGGGGGGTGGCGGCTGGGGCGGGGGTGATGGGTTGGTTTTCCAATCCGAAACCCGTTTCTTTGAACCCGACCCACCCGTCATCATGAAACACCGGTTTACGTTCTTCCTTTTGCTGCTTTTCTCACTTCCGGCCCTGGCACAGCGCGATTTCAGGCCGGGGTTCGTCGTTCGGGCTTCCGGCGATACCCTGCGGGGTTTGGTCAATTTTTGGGAAAGTCGTTCGCAAAATCAGCGGTGTTTTTTTAAAGCCACCCCGACGGCGACGGTGCAGGAATTTACCACCGAAACGGCGCTGGGTTATGGTTTCACCGGCGACCGGATTTACGAAGCCATCACGCTCCCCCGCGATTCGGTGAACACGTCCCGGCAGGTGTTTGCTTGGGTGCTGATACGAGGTAGGGCCGAGTTACTGGCAGTAGGACCTTTGTTTTTTGCACGCAAAGACGGCGAAGTGTTCGCCCTGACCCGTTCGGAAAAGATTGTCTACATCGGCAATAAACCGTTTAAAACCGAAGATCGGGCCTATGAAAGCCTGCTGACGGCCTACCTGATGGCCGATTGCTCCAGAATCGACCTGACGGGTAAGGGAGGAGTGCCGTACACGGCCAATGCCCTCAAGCAACTGTTTATCGTGTACAACCGCTGCATGAATGAGTTGGTCGAACTCCCCAAACCCAAACTCTGGCTGACGTGGGAATGGGCCATTTACGGCGGGGCCTCGGTGAGTGGGCTGGGACTTTATGTCGTGCGCGGGGAATCCACGGCGCGCTTGTCAACAGGGCTGGCTCCGACGGTGGGCGTTGAACTGGGCATCTCCTCGCTCCGCCGCTCCGAACGATTTTCGACCCGACTCGGCCTGTTTCGCACGACGGCCGTGTTCACCGGTTCGGCTGCCAAGCAAACTCCAACGGGTTTTTACCGGACGGATGCGTTCCTGACCATGACCAGCCTTCAGGTGCCGTTGCTAGTCCGGTACCGCGTCATCCGGACCAGAATCAGCCCGTTTGTGCAAGCGGGGGCCGCAGTGCGTTTCAACACGACCCGTTCGGCCTGGTACCACGGCGAGTTGAGCGATCAGGCGCAAGTTTTTACCGATCGGGGCGCGCTGCCTCGGCTGGCATCGCCGGGATTCAGCGCGTTGCTGGGCGCGGGGCTACACGCCACTTTGTCGCGGCAGGTTTGGCTCCGGGCCGAACTGCGGGCGGAGCAGGGCCTGCATTCGGCGCTGGAAAAAACCAGTACGTTTCCGGACGTAAAGCCAGTCTCCGGGGTCGCCTTTTTGGTCAGTTTAGGCTTCTGACGAGGGCATTTTCTTTCTACCCACCATCATGAAACGCATTCTCTGGTGCCTGCTCACGGCCCTGACGTTGTTCACCTGTCAGAAACGCGAAGCGCTTCCTGCCCTTGCCCATCCCCGCCTGGCGACCCTGGCTCCTTTCGAAGACAGCCCGGAGGCTGGGCTTCTGCTGCGGGCCGAACTGTCGACCACCGGCACGGCTCCGGTGCTTGAGTACGGCTTTGTGTGGGCAAACGGCAAGGAACTGCCCCTTCTTGCCGACCAGTTTGAGCGAATCTCCCTCAGCTCGCCCATCAACCCAGGCCCGTTTGAGGCCCGTGCGGATTTTGGCCACGTAAAAGGCCAGAGCTACAACGTCCGGGCCTTCGTGCGCACGGCCGACCAGATCGTGTATGGCAACACGGTGCCATTTACCAGTCCGGGTTGCCTGCCCCCGGTGGTGCGGTCGTTCTCACCCCCCACGGCCGCCTGGGGCGACACGGTCGTGATCCGGGGAGGGAGGTTCAGCAGCCTGCGCCAGCCCCTGCGCGTGTATTTTGTTTCCAGGTCGGTTGGTCACTCCGAAGCACTGGTAATCAGCGCTTCCCCGCAGCAAATCGTCTGCCGGGTACCTTCCAGCCTTCCAGTGGCTACCCTCGGTGCTAAAATCGAGGTTTCCTCCTACAACCAATCGGGTATCAGTTCCGACGAGTTTTTGCTTGAGACCGCAAAGCCCGTCATTACCGACGTTTCGCCGCTGACGGGCACGTTTGGCACCCGGATTACCCTTCGCGGCAGCGGATTTTCGGCGTATTCCTCCATGAATAACGTGACCATCGGTGGCCATGCCGCCCCTGTTCTCGAATCTAGCAGAACGCAGCTCGTCGTCACCATCCCACCCCAGATTACCCTTCCGTCGAATCAGATCCGGCTCGAAATCAGGTCGACCAATTCAAGTCCGATTACGGCGGTGGCACCGGTCTTTTTTGGGATGAAGGCTCCAGTGATTTCTTCACTGGCTTTGTCGGCCAACGGGCAAAACCTGGACATTCAGGGGGAGAATTTTCATCCTGAAGGAAAAGACAACCTGCTGCTTGTCGGGCCAAACGAGGCCGTACCGGCCCTGGGCAGCACCGCTTCGTCGCTGAGCGTGGCCCTCGGCAACCTCGTGTTTCCGCGCCCTACGGCTACCTTCAACGTCTCGGTGACCGCCACCGGGCAGCAGTCAGTCGAAAAAACGCTGACACTCACCTACCGGAATCGGTGGGTAAAGCGGGGCAACGAGCGGACGGGACCTTTTTCTACCGACCTCGGCGACTCCGACCGACCAGCGGGGGCGTTTACGGCCAACGGCCGGGCGTACGTCGTGGTGACTTCCACCGGGAGTTTCGGGGGTAAAACCCGGCTCTACGAATACAACCCGGCCTCGTACATCTGGCAACAGCGCGCCGATCCGCCCCTGGCCCCCGGTTACGAACTGTGGCCGGCGTCGTTTGTCATCAACGGGAAAGCCTACCTGCTGGCCCGATACGGTGAATTTTGGGAATACGACGTGGCCTCTGACCGCTGGAAACGCCTCGCGGGCGCACCAACGTGCACGAGTAGCTGGCCTTTCCGAGGGTTTGCCCTCAATGGCAAAGGCTACGTGGTGGCCCCCAGAGGCGGGTGCACCAGCGCCGAGTGCTGGGAGTACGATCCGGCCACCAACGAGTGGCAGGCCAAACCGGGTGGCCCCAGCAGTTCTTACGTCGTGGGTGCGTACGAAACAGGTAGTAGGGCCTTTGTCCTGGTTCGGGCGAACACTTCCGCTGCTCTCCGCCTGCTGGAATACGTGGCGGCGACCAACACCTGGCTCGAAAAGGCGGAACCAGACGACATGGGGGATGGTGTGTTGGGTTTTTGGGCGAACGGGCAACTCGTGCTAACCAATGGCTCGCGAACCTACCGCTACGATCCCAATCAGGACCGGTGGCTCACCCAGAATTCGGGCCTGGGGGGCAGTTTGTTCGGGGCCAGCGGCGTGAGTTTCGGCGTGGGTAATCAGGGCTTTCTGTTTTACCGGCATCAGCAGGCGATCGTTGCGCAAGGACGCTCGTTCACGAACAACCTCCACTTCTGGGAATTCGACCCGTTGCTGTGATCGCACCCGTTGCCACAACCCCCTCGTGCGCAGCGCAAACCCGCTCGGGACGAGCAGGGGGAGGAGGGTGGCCAGGGCGGTGGTTGGGTCGTGGGAATCAAAAATTCATACATCCGTAACACCGGGGGCGCATTAGGGTAACAGCGGGAGGGTAGGTTTGTCGGGTCAATAATCCCGCTCAATCCCATGACTGATTTTTCGGAAAACTCATCGCCCGTCGCACTCCTGGACGATTTCCGGGAAGCCCTGCTCGACGAACTCCGTGAACTGGCCACGCAGTTTGCAGGCGGCTTCGACGGCCTGGAGTACACGCTGCTGTTTCCGCCCCAGGAACTGGCCGACGAAGACACCACCCTGAACGCCCTGAAACGGACCGACGACGATTCGGTGCTGTTGGTGTTCAACGACGACGTGGAACTCGATGCTGAAAGCCTCGCTGTGGACGACCTGGCCGGGCTGAGAGAAGCCCTGTCGGAACTCGTTGACGAAATTGGGGAGGAGGGACCGTCCACCGAAGACGAGTAGCACCGGTATTTTCCGCGATGCATCACCGGGGCGGGCAATTGCCTGCTTCCGGTATTTTATCCCCGCCAGTGTCGTAGAATTTTTTGGTACAGTTCGTTGGGGTTGAAGGGCTTGGTTACGTAGTCGGTCATGCCGGCCTCGAAGGCCTGCACCTGGATGTCGTACATGGCCGAAGCCGACACGGCCACGATGGGTATTTCCGCGTTGAACGTCCGGATTTGCCGCGTGGCTTCGTAGCCATCCATGACGGGCATCTGGAGGTCCATCAGCACCACGTCGTAGGCATTGCGGCGGGCCATGTCGACGGCCACGGCCCCGTTTTCGGCCACTTCGGTGGTGACCTTCCAGCGGCTGAGGAATTTCTCGGCCACCAGCACGTTCATCTTGTTGTCTTCCACGAGCAACACCCGCAGGCCGGTTAAGTCGGTGAGCTCCAGCGGAACGTGATCGCGGTGGTCGGCGGCGTGGGTCTTGTGACTGAGCGGAAAAGGCAGCACGAAGTGAAACCTGGAACCCCGACCCGCCTCACTCTCCAGTTCAATGCGGCTGTTTTGGAGTTCGAGGAGTTTTTTCGTGATGGCCAGTCCCAGCCCCGTACCCCCAAATTGCCGGGTGACCATCGAATTGGCCTGGGTGAATTTTTCGAAAATCAACGTGTGCTTGTCGGCGGGAATGCCGATGCCCGTGTCGGCAACGGAGAAGTGGATGAGGGCGATGTCAGCGTCTTGTTTCACCAGTTCTACCTCGATGGTGATGCTGCCCCACTTGGTGAACTTTACCCCGTTGGAAACCAGGTTATTGAGTACTTGCCCGAGCCGGACGGGGTCGCCAATGACAAATTTCGGCAGGTCTTCGTCGAGCATCAGCCGGATTTTGTTGCCCCGCTCTTCGGCCTTAATCTGGTTGGCCAGTTTGATGTTGGAAATGAGCTGGCGGAGGTCGAAGTCGATTTTCTCGAACTCGATTTTGCCCGCTTCGATCTTGTTGTAGTCGAGGATATCGTTGATGAGCACCAGAAGATTCTCGGCCGAAAACCGCAGGGTTTTCAGGTTTTCGAGTTGTTCGGGTTTGGGGTCGTCTTCGAGCAGCAGGTGCGACATGCCGATCACCGCGTTGAGCGGCGTACGGATTTCGTGGCTCATGATTGACAAAAACTCCGATTTGGCCCGCGTGGCACTTTCGGCGGCTTCTTTGGCGGTGATGAGGCTCTGCTCCTGCTCCAGGCGGCGGATGAACGAGGCCACACTGCTGGCATAGGAAACCAGCACCGCCTGCTCGGCATCGGTCCATACCCGCTCGTGGGTGCAATCGTCGAAGCCCACGAACCCCCAGAACAAATCCCCCACGTAAACCGGTACGACGAGGATCGACACGATGTCCTGCACGGCGATGAGGTCGTAGAGCGGGCCGGTAAACTGTTTGGTCAGGCCCACCAGCGGCTGGCGGTTGATGAGGGGACGGACAAATTCGGGGGTATCTTCAAACGGAATATCCTGCAAACTGGGGTTGTCGATCTGCGGAGCGGCGGCACCCGAGTTGTACTCGAAGAGCTGGCGCATCACCCAGCCGTCGCGGGTGGCATCAAACAGGTTTTTGAACAAGTACACCCGGTCCACGGCGGTGGCTTCGCCCAGAATGCGCAGCGATTCGTTCATGGCCTGGGCAAAATCCGGTTCGCTGACAAACAGCGCCGAGGCCCGCGCCACGGCGGAGAGCAGGCGGTCTTTGCGCAGGAGCGTTTCGCGGGCTTCCGAGAGGTCGGTGATGTCGCGGCTTACTTCAAGCAACTGGCTGACGGCACCGGTTTCGTCCACCAGCGGATTCTTGATCGTCTGAAACTGGCGAGTTTCGCTGTCGGCCCGCACGTGGGGCGTTTCCAACGTCACGGGCTGGCCGGTCTCGATCACCTGCTGGTCGAGCCGCAGGTTTTCGGGTCTCGACCATTCGGGCAGGGCGTCAAGCGGTTGGTCGGGGGCAATGCCCGCAAACGCGCGGAAGGTGGCGTTAGCCCAGGTCGGTTGATTTTGCCGGTTTTTGACCAGAATTAAATCAGGAATGGCGTTTAGAATCTGCCGGTAGTACGCCTCCTTCGCCTTTACCTCGGCTTGGGCCTGGCGACGCAGGCTGACATCGCGGGAGAATGCGACGAGAAACTCTTCCTCGCCCGACCGCAGGTGCTTGACGTTGACCTCAACGGGAAATTCCGTGCCGTCGGCCCGGCGGTGGGTGCCTTCCAGCAGGAGGCTGCCGCCGGTTTTTACGTCGTTGAAATGCCGGAACCAGGCTTCGGCGTCGGGGAATGCTGCCTGGTATTCCCAAACGCATTTTTCCCGAACCTGCTCCAGCGTGTACCCCAGCCGGTGGAGGGCTTCGGCGTTTGCGTACACGATGTGGCCCGTGGCGTCGGAAACGAGGATGCCTTCGGGGGAAGAATCGACCCATTGCTTGGTCAATTGCAGGCGTTCCTCGGTCCGGATCTGTTCGGTGATGTCGGTCGTGACGCCCACGAAGCCCTGCACTTCGTCCTGCTCGTCGGCAAACGGAACGGTCTGGAAATCGACGTGCCGGATTTCGCCGTCGGGCCGCACGAGCCGGTACACGGCTCGGAATTCCTGCCGGTTTTCGATGCCGTAGCGGGCGATGCCCAGCACCGAGCGGAGGTCGTCGGGGTGAACGCACCGCACCCAGCCGTCGCGCAGGGATTCTTCAATGGTGAGGCCCGAGAGCCGCTCCCAGGCGCGGTTGAAGTACGTGCAATGGCCCCGGACGTCGGCCTGAAACACGCCGACGGGCAGGTTTTCCACTAAAAAACGCGCTGAAAAATCAGGCTGAGAAAAAGGTTGAGTGGGCGCAATGGGCGGCATCATCCGGCAAGGTGTTCGTGGTGTGAGGTAGGTCGGTAAAAAGCCGGACAATCTACAACCAACCCGGTTACATTCCCAAGCCGTTTGGTTTGAGTGTTTTTGAAAGGGTGGCGAAACACCCAAGCTGGTGGGCGAATGATGCCTCAGCGGCGGCTCACGAACCGGCTGCCCTGCACGTAAAACCGGTATGGCAATTCCGCACCTTGCGTGATGCCGATGCGAGTGGTCTGCACCACGTCGAAATCCGTCACGGCGGGCCGTTCCGCGAACAGCGGTCCGGTTTGCATGTGCTGAAAATTCAGAGTTTCGGAAATACCCATCGCCGTGACGAGCCGGGCGGGACCGTTGCAGAGTTGACGTACGGAAAGCGGTTTCTCGACATGGACTTGACCGAAAACCGATTTTACGTGCCGAATCCCTGCCGTCCGACGAGCGTGCATCAACTCAGTGCCCTCGGTGGGCTGGAGCGCCCGAATCAGCACGGCTTCGCCCACGCCTTCGGCGTTGCTGGCGACGTTGACGCAGCGGTACTGGCCGTAAATCCGGTACACGTACACGGTGCCCGGTGGCCCGAACATGGGCGCGTTGCGGGTGGTCTGTCGGCGGTAGGCGTGGCAGGCCGGGTCGTCGGCGAGGTAAGCCTCCGTTTCGACGATTACCCCCGCCGTGCGCCCTTCGGGCGTTTCGTGCACGAGCACGCAGCCGAGCAGGGCGCGGGCCAGGTCGAGGGTGGGGAGGTAGTACGTGGTAGGGTCGAGGCGCACGGTTTGGTTTACGGTTTTCAGTTTCCGATTCTCAGAATTTCAACCGAAAACCGTGAACTGAAAACCAAAAACTTCAGAACGCGTTCGCAAACTGCACCACCGGGAGTTGGTTTTTCATCGCAAAAAAACAGGGCCTGAAGCCAGGCCCTGTTTTTCACTCCTTCAAACACCAAGCAATTTTCATGGTCAGAAAAACCAGAAGCTGTCGCGCAGGCGGAATTCCGTCGAGCCGAGGTACGTGTCGCCCGCGTAGGCGATGATGCGGTAGGCACCCGGCTCCAGGCGTTGGGTCGGCTCCAACTGCACCGTGACAGCCTGTGGGGTTTGCCCGAAATTCACGGTTTTGGTGGTTTGCACCACGATGGGCAGCGTGCCGGCGGTGAGGTCTTTCACCGCCGTGAGGGCCGAGGGCTGGGCCTGGGCGGGCACCAACACCACGTTGACCACCCGCTCACCCAGGCCGCTCAGGGCCATGGGCAGGGTGAACGAAACGGTCAGCGCGTCGGCTTTTTTGGCTTTCGCCGTCACCTTGTCGTTGGGCTTCACGACTTCCACCCGGAAGGCATCGGCGGTCACGGCGCTGAGCGGGGCCATGCCCTGGATGCGTTCGTTGAGCATCACGACTTCCCGGGAGAGCGTGTCGGTGCGTTGGGTGAGTTGGGTGTTTTGGGTGGTCAGGCCCTGCCGTTCGGTGGTGAGGCTGGTCAGTTGGGTCAGCATCGAATCGCGCTGGGCGGTGAGGCGTTCAAGGTCGACGCTGAGTTGGGCGGCCTCTTCGGCGCGGGTGGTATTCTGCCGCCCAATCCGGGTGAGTTGGGCCGATTTGCGGGAAAGTTCGCGGTTCACGGCTTCGATGCGGGCGTTGAGGTCGCCGAGGTCGGTCCGGGCGGCGCGCAGTTGGGCGCCGAGTTGCGAGGTGTCGCGTTCGAGGGTCAGCTTGGCGGCCATGAGCGAGTCGGCGCGGAGGGTCGCGCGGTCGCGCTCGGTGGTGCGTTTGCGGTTTTGGTCAAAATAATAAATGCCTCCCCCGAGCACCAGCAGGGCCGCCAGGCCCAGGGCGATTGGTTTGATTGCAGCCAGTTCCATGGTTTTGGTTCGTTTGGTTGACCAAAACTCACTCCGCCGCCTTAACGCGGGCTTAAGCGGGCATTAGAAGTGGCTTAAAATCGGGTTGAAAAGCCACCGTCCATCCCTGGCGAGGGGTTTAAACCCCTCGCCAGGGATGGACGTCACGGAAGTTTGAAAGTTAAAAATGCGGCAGCGTCACGATGAATTCCGTGCCCCGGCCCAGCTCGCTCCGCACGTCGATTTCGCCCCGGTGCAGCCGCACGATGCGGTCGCACACCGCCAGCCCGATGCCGAATCCCTCGTAGGCAGCGGCATTTTTTCCCCGAAAAAACGGCCGGAACAAGTGAGGAAGGTCCTCCGGAGCCAGCCCGATACCCCGGTCGCGGACGGTCACCCGGCAATGGGTGGGGTCGAAATCGAGCCGCACCTCGGCCCGGTGGTCGGGCGAGTACTTGCAGGCGTTGGCGATGAGGTTGACGAACAGGGTTTTCAGCAGAGCCTCGCTGCCGTACACGAGGGTGAGGTGGTCGTCGTCGGGCACGCGGTCGAAGCCGAAATCGACCTGGTAATCGGCGTTGTTCCGCTGCACCTCGGTCTGGGCTTCGAGCAGCACCTCCTCCATGCGCACTTCGCCGAAGGTCACCGGGTCGGGGAGGCTGGTGGGGCGGGCGAGCTGGAGCAGGCCGTTGGTGAGGCCCACCAGCCGGTTGGTGTCGTGCAGGAGGGTTTCGAGCACGCGCACGTGCTCGTGTACGGAGTGGGGTTCGTCGAGGGCCACCTGAATTTCGGTTTTCAGGGCCGCCAGCGGGGTGCGGAGTTCGTGCGAGGCGCTCGACACGAAGGCCCGCTGCTGCTCGAAGGCGTCTTCGAGGCGGTGCAGGAGGCGGTTGAAATTCCGGGCCAGTTCGGCCAGTTCGTCGCGGCCATTGCCTTCGTCGAGGCGCTGGCGCAAATCCTGGGCGGTAATCCGGCTGATGCGCGCGTTGATCCCCGCCACGGGCCGCAGGGCCTGCCCTGCAAACACAAACCCCGACAGCACCGTAACGACAACCCCGCCGAGCAACCCCAGCAGCAGGGCGTTGCGCAAATCGCGCCGCTGCTGCGCCCCGACGGCATCGGTGGCCGCCGCCAGGATGACGAAGCGGTCGTAGCGCCCGGCAAACAGCACGCCCAGCACCTGACGACCGCTTTCCTCGAAGCGCACTTCCCGTTCGAGCCGCACCCGGTCGAGCAGGTCGGGGGTCACAAACGCCGCCCGCTGCTTCGTGCTGGCGTAGAGCGGTTCGTTTTTGAAGCTGAAAATGTACACTTCCTCCCCCGGAAGCCGCGACAGCGAATTGCGGTCGATGAGGCCCAGCAGCGTGGGGTCAAAACCCTGCACGTCGACCAGCAGGCGGGCCGTGGTGCTGGCGCGGGCCTTGAGGCGGTCGTAAAAATTGCTCCGGCGTTCGGTGCTGTAGCGGTAGTAAATGAAGCCCGAAAAAAAGAGGAGAATCACCGCCACGATGCCCGAAAACTGCAACACCAGTCGGGTACGAATCTGCATTAGGGTTCGGCTTTAAGCACGTAGCCCAGCCCCAGCCGGGTGTGGATGAGCTTCGGGGTGAAATCCCGGTCCATTTTGCGGCGCAGGTAGTTGATGTACACCTCCACGAGGTTGGTGTTGGTGTCAAAATTCAAATCCCAGACCTGCTCCACGATGTCGAGTTTGGACAGCACCCGGCCTTTGTTGCGCAGCAGGTAAACAAGCAGCTCGTACTCGCGGGCGGTGAGCGGAATGAGCCGCTTCCCCCGGCGGACGGTCTTGGCGGCCAGGTTGACTTCCAGGTCGGCTTCGCGGAGCAGTTCGGCGGCTTCGGGGGCGGCGTTGCGGCGGCGGAGCAGGGCGTGGATGCGCGCCACGAGTTCGCGGAAATCGAAGGGTTTCACCAGGTAATCGTCGGCCCCACAATCGAGGCCCTCCACGCGGTCGTCCACCTCGCCCAGGGCGGTCAGCATCAGGATGGGCACCGGGTTGCCGTGTTCGCGAAGCGTTCGGCACACGTCGAACCCGTTCATGCCGGGCAGGTTGATGTCGAGCAGCAGCAGGTCGAAGCCCCCGGCGCTGGCCTGCCGGGCGCCCAGCGCGCCGTCGTAGGCGATGGAGACGTCGAAGCCCTTGCGCGACAGGCCGAGGGAAATGCTCTGGGCGATGCGCTTGTCGTCTTCGATGAGGAGGATGCGGGGGTTTTGGTCCATGCCTGAACATCGCCGGGTCGGGGCGAGAATTTTACCGAAACATCATCAAAACCTTCATACCAGCGGGAGAAACGGCAGCGCGGCGGCATTCCGGAGAATGCCG